>Ga0302324_100000511_pt1 | contig 103387 bp, 103 predicted proteins | sample Palsa_T0_1_FD_201949 | JGI IMG/M metagenome (GOLD analysis project Ga0302324, IMG submission 201949) | Peat permafrost microbial communities from Stordalen Mire near Abisko, Sweden - Palsa_T0_1 | ecosystem: Environmental > Terrestrial > Soil > Palsa > Peat permafrost | place: Sweden: Abisko... | reverse complement strand
CTCGAGCTCGGGGGCATCCAGCTTGAGGTTGAGCTCCGGCTGCCCGGCGAGAATGATGCGCAGCACCTTCTCCTTGGTGGTCTCTACGCCCGACAACATGCGCACCTCTTCCAGCACCCGCATGGAGAGGTTCTGCGCCTCATCTACGATGAGCAGCACCTTGCGCCCGGCGGCGTATTGCTCGATGAGAAAGTTGTTGAGTGTGGCGATGAGCTCGCCCTTGCGCATCTTGAACGGTGAGAAACCGAACTGCACCAGCACCGCCTGCAGGAAGTCGATGGGCGACACCTGGGTCTGGTTGATCTGCGCGACCACGACGTCGGCGGGAACCTCCTTGAGGAAGGACTCGATGAGCGTGGTTTTGCCCGAGCCGATCTCTCCGGTGATCACCACGAAGCCGTCGGTGAACCAGATGGTCGATTCCATGTACGCCTTGGCGCGTGCATGTTGTTTCGACAGGTATAGGAACTGCGGATCCGGGCTTAGCCGGAAGGGCAACTCCTTAAGTTTAAAAGGTTCCAGGTACATGATTGTCGGCTGCAGTGATGTTACGGGATGCGGACACCGACAGCCAATTTCTTGAGCAGCCGCCGCGCCCGGGCATCACGGCCCACCGCCGTCGGCTCGACTATTGTGCAATGGCCAACCTTACGGCCCGGGCGCGGCCGCTTGCCGTAGTCGTGCAGGTGCACGTCTTGCAGCGCCAGGAGCAGCGCGCGCGGGGGCATGCGCCCGATGAGGTTGATCATGGCGCTGTAGCCGCGCGCGTGCGTGGCACCCAGTGGCAGGTCGAGGATGGCGCGCAGGTGATTCTCGAACTGGCTGGTCGCCGCGCCCTCAATGGTCCAGTGCCCGGAGTTGTGCACGCGCGGGGCCATCTCGTTGGCGATCAGCTGCTCGCCGCGCACGAAGAACTCGAGGGCGAGAATTCCCGTGTAGCGGAAGTGGCGCAGCACGCGCTTGAGGTAGCGCGCCGCGCGGCGCTGCCAGCGCGGCGGACCGAACGGTGCGCGGGTGAGCCTGAGAATTCCGTCGCCGTGCACGTTGCCGCACAGCGGGTAGACGGCAAGCTCGCCCCCGAGGCTGCGGGCGCCGATGATCGACACCTCGTAGTCGAACGGCACCCATTCCTCGTAGATCAGCGGCACACTGCCGAGCCGATGCCAGGCGCGTGTTACATCCGCGGCGCTGCGGATCAGCGCCTGGCCCTTGCCGTCGTAGCCCAAGCGCCGGGTCTTGAGCACCCCCGGCAGTCCCACGCCTGCCACCGCGCGCGCGAGCTCGGCGCTCGAGCTGACCGCGCGCCAGCGCGTGGTGGGGATGCCGAGGCGCTCGAACAGGCGCTTCTCGGCCACGCGGTCCTGGCCGGTGGCGAGCGCGGCGAGGGGCGGGCAGATTCGCACGCGCTGCGCGCGCGATGCCGCGGCGAGGCTCGCCACCGACACGTTCTCCCAGTCGAAGGTGATCACCTCGCTGCGTCGCGCCAGGCGCCTGAGGAGCTTCGTGTCGGTGAAGGCGCCGCGCAGCAGCGGGGCCACAGCTCCCGCGGGAGCCTCGGAGGAGGGGTCCAGGCACAGGAAATCCAGCCCGAGCGGATAACCCGCCAGAGCGAGCATGCGGCCGAGCTGGCCGGCGCCCACGATGCCGACGGTCATGCGGAGCGCGGTGAGCGCGGATCGGGATGGCTGAGCACGCTCGCCGTCTGGCGCTCGCGGAAGGACTCGAGCGCGGCGGCGATGGCGGGATACTTGTTGGCGAGGATTGCCGCAGCGCACAGCCCCGCGTTGGTGGCTCCCGCGGCGCCGATCGCGAAGGTCGCCACCGGCACGCCGGCGGGCATCTGCACGATCGACAGGAGCGAATCGAGCCCGCCTAAGCTCTTCGTGTGCACCGGCACACCGAGCACCGGCAGGCTGGTCTTGGCGGCGGCCATGCCCGGCAGATGAGCCGCCCCACCGGCGCCTGCGATCAACACCTCCAGCCCGCGCGCGCGGCTGCCGGCGGCATACTCGAATAACAGGTCGGGGGTGCGGTGCGCGGACACCACGCGCACTTCGTAAGGGATGGGAAGCTTGTCCAACACCTCGGCGGCTCCCTGCATGGTCTCCCAGTCGGAAGCGGAGCCCATGATGATGCCGACGAGCGGTTTCATCAGGGCATTGTAGCGAACAATGCGCGCAAAGCGCGAAACAGCTCCCGGGCGGCCGCGACGCCGCCGCGTGCACGCTCGCTGCGTGCGGCGCCGACGAGGCGCGCGATCAGCGCCCGGTCGGTGTCAGGACGCCAGCGCACAAGCTCTTCGAGCGCGGGCTCGCCTTCGGCGATCAGACGCTCGCGCCAGTGCTCGAGCCTCCTGAAGCGCTCGGTGGCTTCCGCTGCGCGCGCGCTACGGGCCGCGAGCGCGGCGCGGATCGGCTCCGGATCGAGCGCGCGCAGCAGCTTGCCGATGTACTGGCGCTGGCGCGCCCGTGCGGCATGGCTGCTGATGCGCTGCGCCACGCGGATCGCCTCGTTGAGGGCCTCGGGCAGCGCGAGCGCTGCGAGCTCCGTATCGCTCAGGCGCACCAGCGTGTCGCCGAGCTCGCGCGCGGCGAGCGCCGCGCGCTTGCGCGCGCTCTTGCTTGGGCGCTCGGCGCCCTCATCATCGGAATCGTCGTCGTGCGATGCGGCGTTCACTTCCGACTCCCTTAAGGGGGCCGCCGTGGATGCGCCCGGCCCACGTGCGGCGACTGCTACAATTTAAGCCCAACACCGAGCGCGAAGCACGCATGCCACCACCCGACACCACCGACGCCACGCGCCAACTGAACGATGTCGCCGCGCTCGCCCTCGCCGAGGCGCAGCGCCAGGGCGCATCGCAGTGCGAGGCAGACGCATCGCTCAGCCAGGGGCTCGCGGTGAGCGTGCGCCTGCGCGAGGTCGACACCGTCGAGTACCAGCGCGACCGAGGTCTCGGGGTGACGGTGTATTTCGGCAAGCGCAAGGGGGCGGCGAGCACCGCCGACCTGAGCGCCGCGGCGGTGCGCGAGACCGTCGCCAAGGCGTGCGCGATCGCGCGCTACACCGCGGAGGATCCGTACGCGGGACTCGTAGAGCCGGAGGCTCTGGCGCGCGATATACCCGACCTCGACCTCGATCATCCCTGGGAGCTGACACCCGAGCGCGCCATCGAGCTGGCGCGCGAATGCGAGGCGGCGGGACTTGATGTCGATGCCCGGCTCGGCAACTCCGAAGGCGCATCCGTCAGCACGCAGCGCCACACCGGCGTGTACGGCAACTCGCTCGGCTTCCTCGCCGGCTACTCCTCCACGAGCCACTCGGTGAGCTGCGCGCTCATCGCCGAGGAGGGCGAGGACATGCAGCGCGACTACTGGTACAGCATCGCGCGCGATGCGCTCGAGCTCGCGCCGGTGGCCACGATCGGCCGCATCGCCGGACAGCGCGCGCTCGCGCGTCTGGGCGGGCGGCGCCTCACGACACGCCGGGCGCCGGTGGCGTTCACTCCCGACATGGCACGCGGGCTGTTCCGGCACTTCCTGGGAGCCATCAGTGGCACCAGCCAGTACCGCAAGTCCTCCTTTCTCCTGAACGCCGCGGGCGAGCAGGTATTCCCGCAGTTCCTGTCCATGCAGGAGCGGCCGCACATTCCCAAGGCGCTCGCCAGCAGCCCCTTCGACCAGGAGGGGGCGGCCACCCACGACCGCGAGCTGGTGCGCGGCGGGGTGCTGGACGGCTACGTGCTCGGCAGCTACTCCGCGCGGCGCCTGGGACTGAAGAGCACCGGCAATGCCGGCGGGGTTCACAACCTGCTCATCGGCGCCTCGCAGGGCGCACTTGCTCCGCAGGCGTTCCTCGAGCGGCTGCACACGGGGCTGCTCGTGACCGAGCTCATGGGACAGGGCGTGAACGGGGTGACCGGAGACTACTCGCGCGGCGCAAGCGGCTTCTGGGTAGAGAACGGCGTGATCGCTTACCCGGTCCACGAGATCACCATCGCCGGGAACCTGAAGCCCATGTATCGCGACATCGTGGCGCTTGGCGATGACCTCGATACGCGCGGTGGTATCCGCACCGGCTCGGTGCTCATCGGCGAGATGACGATTGCCGGGGAATAGGGCGTGAGCCCGTTCAAGAAAGCAGCCCTCGAGCTCAACCGCAACTGCGGATTCCAGATTTAGCGAAGTGGGCACTGCGCACGCGGCGCTGATGATGAGCTTCCTGCACCTCGCGCAGAAGCTTTAGCGCAATGAGGATTGCCGCGAGGTGAGGTGCAGCGCCGGCCGCGGCGCTTCCTCGATCAGCGCGCGCAGCGTGAGGTCCTCGCAGCAGCTGCGGCGCGCCTCTTCCACGGCGGCCAGCACCCGGTCCACCGACGCAAGCGGGTGGTTGCGCGGGGCGATGTGGCCGCTGCGCTGGTTGCGCGCGACGTCGAGGATCTGGTAGACGCTGATGCGCGAGATGTCGCGCGCCGGAACGAGCTCATCGTTGTCGCTCACGATCAGGAGCCCGGAGCGCTCCAGGGCCGTGACCATCTGCGCCACGGCGATGCCGGGGAGCCCGAGCTCATCGGCCAGGCGATTCACCGTCCAGCGCGGGCCGCCGGCGACGTGCGAGCGCCCCACGAAATACATGAGTTTGAGCGCGAGCTCCTCGAGCTCGACGCTCGAGAGACGCAGCTGCTGCAGGCCGAGGCGCAGGTACGCGGGGTTCTGCACGTAGAACGACAGCTGCGCGCCGGCGAGCAGGATCAGCCAGCCGAAATAGGTCCAAAGCAGCGCCGCCACCACGAACGCAAAGCCTGCGTACACGATGGTCAGGCGGGTCGAGTACACCACGAACGCGGTGAACATCTTGCCGATCGCCGCCCACAGCACCCCACCCACTAAAGCTCCGGTGAGCGCTGCGCGCCAGTGCACGCGCGTGTTGGGGATCATCATGTAGAGCGCGGTGAAGAACGCCGTGACCATCACGTAGGGCGCAAGCGTGATTCCCGTGCCGCTCAGGCGCAGCAGCAGCGGCAGGCGCACCACCTCCTGCACCGGTGCGCTTCTGAGTGCGGCCTGCGTGAGGCCGACGAAGCCCACCAGCAGCACCGGGCCTGCGATCAAGAGCGTCGTATACTCGCCCAGGCGGCGCGCGAAGCTGCGCGGCTGATCCACGTGCCACAGGAAGTTGAAGCTGTCCTCCACCTTCTTGATGGTGCCCACCAGCGTCCAGGCGAGCAGCGCAAATCCCACCGAGCCCACCACGCCGCTGCTCACGCGGCTTGCGAACTGCACCACGCGGTTGGTGAGCTCGGTCGCGGCCTGTCCGCCCACCGGGCGGAAGAACTCGTAGACGATCGGGGTGATATCGCGGTGACCGCCGAAGAACTTGAGAATCGCGAGGCTGAATGCGAGTAGCGGGATGAGCGACAGGAGCGTCGTATAGACCAGTCCCATGGCGCGCAGGTTGATCTCCCCGCGCGCCAGGTCCCGCACCACCGCGTACGGATAGCGCATGATGCGCAGCAGCGCCCCGGGCACGCCCGCCCGCGAGGAGGCCGGCCCGAAGAAGCACCAGTCGAGGAAGGCCCAGATGCGCAGCCACATGCCTTAAGGATACAGTGCCCACGGAGGCGGTGCGGTGCTGCATGAACGCGAACTCAGAATTTCCTCAGCGCATCGTGTGCCTGACCGAGGAGACCACCGAGACGCTCTATCTGATGGGCGAGGACTGGCGCATCGTGGGCATCTCCGGCTTCACGGTGCGCCCGGCGCGCGCGCGCCGCGAGAAACCCAAGGTGTCGGCGTTCATCAGCGCCCATTCCGATCGCATCGTGGCGCTGCAGCCGGATCTGGTGCTCGGTTTCTCGGACCTGCAGGCCGACATCGCCGCCGGCCTGGTACGCGCAGGCCTGGAGGTGCACGTCTTCAACCATCGCAGCGTCGCTGAGATCCTGCGCATGATCATGACGCTCGGCGGCATGATCGGCTGCCAGGACAAGGCGCGCGCCCTGGTGGGCGAGCTCGAGGCGGGGCTTGCGCAGGTGCGCGCGGCTGCCGCAGCCCTGCCGCGCCGGCCGCGGGTGTATTTCGAGGAATGGGACGATCCGCTCATTAGCGGCATCCGCTGGGTCTCGGAGCTGATCGCCATCGCAGGCGGCGAGGACTGCTTCCCGGAGCTCGCGCGCGAACCCCTCGGGCGCAACCGCATCATCGCCGATCCGCTCGAAGTGCCGCGGCGCGCCCCCGACATCGTGCTCGGCTCGTGGTGCGGCAAGAAGTTCAGGCCCGAGAGAGTCGCGGCGCGTCCCGGGTGGCAGTCCATCCCGGCGGTGCGCGCCGGCTACGTGCGCGAGATCAAGTCCGCGCTCATCCTGCAGCCGGGCCCGGCCGCGCTCACCGAAGGCGTACGGGCGATCCAGGGCGTCATCGGCGAATGGGCGAGGAGTGGGCCGCCCTAGCGAATGCCGCGTCGCTCGCAGATCTGCTCCCACGCCTCGATGATCTGCTGGGTGCGCTGCTTGGCGTGCGCCATCATCGACTCGGGTAGTCCATTGGCCTTGAGCTTGTCGGGATGATGGCGGTGCAGTTGGCGGCGGTAGGCCTTCTCGACCTCCGCATCACTCGCACTCGCACTGATCTCGAGAACGCGGTAAGCCTGCTCCAGGTCGGGGCGGTACGCAGCGGCATCGCCCGCGCCGGTGCGGCCCGCGCCGGTGCGGCCTGCGCCAGGGCGAAACGCGCCATGCTGTATGCGCAGCACCGCCTCGACGTGCGCGAACTCCAGCGACGAGATCGCCAGCGCCCGGGCGATGCGCTGCATGAGCGGTCGCACCGGGCCTTCGAGGTTGTTGCCCGCGAGCGCGGCGCGCACCTGGATCTCGAGAAACACGCGCGTCAAGTCGGGGCGCCCGCTGCAGGCGTGACTGAGCCCTGCGAGCTCCGCATCCAGGTCGAAGCCGGGGAGCTTGCCGGCGGTGAAGCAGCCGATCGCCTCCTGCACCTGCGCGCCGTTTAGGCGCAGCTCGTCCATCACGCGGCGCGCCGCGGCGATCTCCTGCTCCGAAACTCGCCCGTCCGCCTTGGCGAGATAGCCCATGACACGGAACGTCGCGCGGAAGAAGCGCTCGCCGATCGCCGCCAGGTCCTCGGCCGCCGGCGGCTCGGGCAGCGCATCGCTTTTTTCGTGCTCATCGAACTGGTGGCCGACCAGCACCCCGAGCAGGGCGCCGATCGGACCGAGCACCAGGCCGCCGAGGACCCCGCCGGCAAGTTTGCCGATCCATTTGATCGTCATGATGTCCGCAGGATTCGCTTACTATTTGCCCACCTCAAAGGGCCGCCATAGTAGCAAGCCGATGCCAGCACCCACCCTCTACCGCAGCGAACTTGCGGGTCTGAAGCGCATTCACGAGGGTAAGGTGCGCGACATCTACGCACTGGACGCAGCGACGCTGCTCATCGTCGCCACCGACCGCCTGTCGGCCTTCGATGTGGTGCTCCCCGATCCCATTCCCGACAAGGGCTGCGTGCTCAACAGCATCTCCAACTTCTGGTTCGCGCGCACGCAGCACCTGGTGCCCAATCACCTCACCGGGCGCGAGATCGCGAGCGTGGTCCGTGACGCCGACGAGCGCGCGCTGCTCGAGGGGCGCGCGGTCATCGTGCGCCGCCTGCAGGCGCTGCCGATCGAGGCGGTGGTGCGCGGCTATCTCATCGGCTCGGGCTGGAAGGACTATCAGGCGCGCGGGGAGGTCTGCGGCATCGCCCTGCCGGCGGGGCTGCAGATGGCGGCGCGGCTGCCGCAGCCGCTGTTCACGCCGGCGACCAAGGCGCAGCCGGGGCAGCACGATCAGAACATCAGCTTCGGGGAGGTGGCAGCGCTGCTGGGTCCCGCGCGCGCGGCCGCGGTGCGCGACACCGCACTCGCGCTCTACGACTTCGCCGCCGAGCACGCGCTCAAGCGCGGCATCATCATCGCCGACACCAAGTTCGAGTTTGGCATCGACCCGGAAGGCACGCTCACGCTGATCGACGAGGTGCTGACGCCGGACTCCTCGCGATTCTGGCCGACGGATACCTACCGCGTGGGCACGAGCCCGCCGAGCTTCGACAAGCAGTTCGTGCGCGACTACCTGGAGACCCTTGACTGGGACAAGCGCGCGCCCGGGCCGCATCTGCCGCCGCAGGTCATCGCGCGCACCAGCGAGAAGTATCGCGAGGCGCTCGCGCGGCTCACGGCCTGAGGCTGCGAGCTTGCGCGCCGGTGCGCGGCCGCACCTAAGGCTCGATCGGGTAGACTGTGCTCATGAATCCGGTGTGGATAGCCCCCTCGATCCTGTCGGCAGATTTTGCGCGCCTCGGGGAGGAGGTCGATGCGGTGGTGGCCGCCGGTGCCGATCTCATCCACTTCGACGTGATGGACAATCATTACGTGCCGAACCTCACCATCGGCCCGATGGTGTGCCAGGCACTGCGCCGGCACGGCCTCAAGGCGCCGATCGACGTGCATCTGATGGTGCGCCCGGTGGATCGCATCGTGCCGGACTTCGCCGCCGCCGGCGCCACCTACATCAGCTTCCACCCGGAGGCTTCCGAGCACATCGATCGCACGATTTCCCTCATCCGCGAGCACGGCTGCCGGCCGGGCCTGGTGTTCAACCCGGCGACCCCGCTCGACTACCTCGACTACACGCTCGAGCTGATCGACCTGGTGCTCATCATGTCGGTGAATCCGGGATTCGGTGGACAGCAGTTCATTCCGACCACGCTGCGTAAGCTCGCCGACGCGCGCGCGCGTGTGCAGGCGGCCGGGCGCGCGGTGCGCCTGGAGGTCGACGGCGGCATCAAGGTGGACAACATCCGCGCGGCTGCCCAGGCGGGAGCGGACACGTTCGTTGCGGGATCGGCGATCTTCGGCAGCAAAGACTACGCGGCCACTATTGGCGAGATGCGCCGCCAGATCGCATCACCGGGCGCGCTCGCAGGCGCAGTGCGCGGGCGCGCCTAGCGCGCGTTACTCGTCCTCGTCCTCATCTTCGTCATCATCATCGTCGTCTTCGTCGTCCTCGACCTGGCTTACGGCCCTGGCCGCGGCACCTGCAACCGGCTTGGCCGGCACGATGACCGGGCGCGTCTTCATCTTCGGGCGCGCGTTGAACACCACGATGGTCTTGCCGGTGGCGCGCAGCAGGCCTTGCTCCTCGAGCACCTTCAGCACCCGCCCGGCCATCTCGCGCGAGCAGCCCACCAGGCGTGACAACTCCTGGCGACTCACCTTGATCTGCATGCCCTCCGGATGGGTCATGGCGTCGGGCTCCCCGCACAGGTCCATGATGGCGTGCGCCACACGGCCGGTGACGTCCACGAAGGCGAGGTCGCCGAGCTTGCGGTTGGTGCGATCCAGGCGCGTGGCGAGCTGCGTGGCGAGCTCGAACACCAGCCCCGGGCTCTCGGCGGCAATCTGCCGGAAGCGCGGGTAGGTCATCTCGGCCAGCTCGCACTGGTTGCGTGTGCGCACCCAGGCGCTGCGTGTGGGCTGCTCGTAGAACAGGCCCATCTCGCCGAAGAACTGCCCGCGGTTGAGGTAGGCGAGCACCATCTCGTTACCTTCCTCGTCCTCGATCATCACCTCCACCGAGCCGCTGATGATGTAGTAGAGGACATCCGGCAGGTCCCCGGCATGGATGACCACGGTCTTGGAAGGCACTGCGCGTATGCGGCAGTAACTCAGGAAGCGGTTGATCGCAGGGATCTCGCTCAGCGGCTTGATGCTTTCTTCCATACCGGCTCCCCAAGGCCTTTAGGCAACTATACAACCTTCTGGAATTATCAAACCCAGTACGCCGTGCCCGTCATGACACGCGCGGTGCCGCGCATCACGCTGCGCACCGCTGCTGGGAGCGGCGCGCCGCCGGCGGCCGAAGCCCTCGCACCGTGCGCGATCTCCTCGGCTCTCATGGCTTCAAGTATGGCACGGCTGCGGGCATCCCCTGGCGGAAGTCTCCCCAGGTGCTCATCGAGATGCCCCTCGACCTGACGCTCGGTCTCGGCGACGAATCCCAGGCTGGCGCGGTCCCCGAGCAAAGCGGCAGCCGCGCCGATGGCGAAGGAGCCCGCGTACCACAGCGGATTGAGCAGGCTCGGCCGCGCGCCGAGCTCCTTAAGACGTGTCTCGCACCAGGCGAGATGATCGGACTCCGAGCGCGCCGCCGCGAGCAGCATCTCGCGGGTGGCGGCGGAGCGGGCGCACGCCGCCTGGCCGTGATAGAGCGCCTGCGCGGCCAGCTCGCCAGCGTGATTGACGCGCATCAGCGCCGCGCTCGCGCGCCGCTCGGGCTCAGACAACGGCTCGGCGGAGGGGGCCGGGACGGCACGCTGCGCGCTCGCGGGCGCAAACACGGCGCGCAGCGCGCGATCGACCGCGGTGATGGCAGAGTCGAGATAGCGAGCGGACGGCATACGACGGCCCTCATTATAGGGGGCAATCCGTGGCCCGGCCCCCTGCAGCAGCGCCCCGGCCTGTGCCTTTGCATTGATACAGCTGCTTGAGTACACTTCTCCGCCTTTTTTGCCCCGGCCGCCAAGGGTCGTCCATGAAGACTGTATTTGCCAAGCCCAGCACCGTCCGCGGCGACTGGTTCCTCGTCGATGCGAGCGACAAGACGCTCGGCCGGCTCGCCTCGCAGATTGCCCATCGCCTGAAGGGCAAGCACAAGGCTGACTACAGCCCGCACGTGGACATGGGCGATCACATCGTCGTCGTGAACGCCGGCAAGATCCGGGTCACGGGGCGCAAGCTCACCGACAAGATCTATTACCACCACACCGGCCACATCGGCGGCATCAAGTCGATCGCGCTCGAGAAACTCCTGAGCGAGCACCCGGAGCGGGTGATCGAGTTCGCGGTCAAGGGCATGTTGCCGAAGAACCCGCTCGGGCGGCGCATGTTCAGAAAGCTGCACGTATTTGCCGGGGGCACGCACCCGCACCAGGCGCAGCAGCCAAAGCCGCTCGCGATTCAGTAGGACAAAACTTTCATGGCAGCAGCGATTCAGAACCGTCATTACGGCACCGGCCGGCGCAAGACCGCAACGGCACGCGTCTATCTCAAGCCCGGCAGCGGTCTCATCACGGTGAATGAGCGTTCGCTGGATGAATTCTTCGGCCGCGAGACCGGCCGCATGATCGTGCGTCAGCCGCTCGAGGCGGTGAAGCTTACCGGCAGGTTCGATATCGCCGTGACGGTCGATGGCGGCGGTATCACCGGGCAGGCCGGTGCCATTCGCCACGGCATCACGCGCGCGCTGATCAAGTACGACGAGTCGCTGCGCAAGCCGCTGCGCGATGCGGGCTTCGTGACGCGCGATGCGCGCGAGGTCGAGCGCAAGAAGGTCGGACGCCGCAAGGCGCGGCGCGGCCCGCAGTACTCGAAGCGTTAGAGTCGCGCGAGGCTTAAGATATCCCGCCCCATTGGGGGATCGTCTAGTGGTAGGACAACGGACTCTGACTCCGTTTACCTAGGTTCGAATCCTAGTCCCCCAGCCAACACCAGGGCCCGCCATCGGCGGGCCCTGTTTGCTTCAGTCGCCGCAGGCAGCCCCGGTGCTGCGAAGCTGTCGGTTGCCCGAGCCTCTCCCGGAACCTTGCGCTCTCGTATGCGTCCAAACTAACAGGGAACACATTTTCTGAAGGAGCAGGTCATGCCGCGAGGCAACAAATCCAAGTACACCTCGGCGCAGAAACGCAAAGCACGACATATCGAGGAGAGCTACGAGGCGCGTGGCGTGGACGAGGGCGAGGCAGCCGCGCGCGCCTGGGCCACGGTCAACAAGCAAAGCGGCGGCGGCGAACGCGCCGGCAGCGGACGCACGACCTCCTCCAGAACCAAGGCGGCCGCGCGGCGGGATTCTGCCCAACACGCGGTGGCGACCAAGCACGGCCATTCACCCAACCGCGGCCGCTTGAGCACACATCGTTCCCGCCACGCCACGACTTAGATCAGGAACCGGCAAAATCAGGAAAGGAGAGTCCACCATGTCATCACATCGTCCAGTTCTCATTGCCCCAGGCCTCGCACTCGCCGCGGTGCTGCTGTGCGCCGGGGTCGCCGTCGCAGACGACCAGTCCCAGCACAGCGACAGCTTGGGTGCAGCGGTCAGCGATACCGCGACCACGGCCAAGGTGAAGGAGCGGCTCGCCGGCGACCAGCGCCTGGCGCACGCTTCGATCTCGGTGACCACCAACAACGGCGTCGTGACCCTCACCGGAAGCGCCCCGAGTGCTGCGGCATCGAATGCCGCCGAAGAGCTGGCAGAGGGGGTCAAAGGGGTCAGTAGCGTCGACAACCAGATCGCCGCCCCCTCAAGGCTCCATGACACGGCCGGCAAGGTGTCGGGCAAGGTGACCGATGACTGGATCACCACCCGGATCAAGACCGAGCTCTTCAGCGACCGCACGGTGCAGGGGGATTCCAATATCAGCGTGAGCACCTCGGACGGGGTCGTCACGCTCACCGGTACGGCCATCTCGAAGGACGCCTTGGATCAGGCGAAGTCGGTCGCCAGCAACGTCAAGGGCGTGAAGAGCGTGAATGCCAGCGGGCTGAGGCTCGCAAGCAACCAGTAGCCGCACTCAGCAGCTTGTAGCTGCCAGATGCAAAGCGCCCCGGAGTCTTTCTCCGGGGCGCTCCGTGCGCGGGAAGATGGTTATGCGGACAGATTGTCCGTCACGAACTGCCAGTTCACGATCGCCCAGAAGCTCTTCATCCACGCGCCGCGGTCGTTGCGGTGGTCGATGTAGTAGGCGTGCTCCCACACATCACAGGTGAGCAGCGCAACCTGTCCGTCACGTGCGGGCGTGTTCGCATTGGAGGTGGTGATGATCCTCAGCGCGCCCCCGGCATCCTTGATCAGCCAGACCCATCCGGATCCGAACTCCTCGATGGCGGCCTTGCCGAACTGATTCTGGAACGATTGCATACCGCCGAGCTTATCGAGCGCCGCGGTGAGTTCCTTGCCGGGGCCCTTGCTCTTCGGTGCCAGGCAGTTCCAGAAGAAATTGTGATTCCAAACCTGGGCGGCGTTGTTGAAGAGCGCGCCTGAGGACTCCGCGACCAGTTCCTCGAGCGAGGCGTCCTCGAATTCAGTCCCGGCGATCAGCGCGTTCACCTTCTCGACGTATGCCTTGTGGTGCTTGCCGTAGTGATAGTCAAGGGTCTCGCGCGACATGTGCGGTTCGAGCGCATCGCGCGCAAAGGGCAGCTGGGGAAGAACGATCTCCGATTGGGTGGTGGCCATGACTTCAGATCCTCCTTGTAATGCGCGGCCATGCCGCAGGTGCCGCCACGCATGTCATGGCGAGCCTCTATATCCGACCGCAGGGGGCTGGGGAAGTGCCGTACGCGGTACGGCAGCGCAGCAGCAGGCAACCGTCCGTGGCGCCTGCCCGGTGTGATCGGCGCACGCCGATCACGCCGGGCAGATGCGATCGGTGTCAGGGCTTGAGCATGGCGGTGACCGGGCCGGGAGAGCTCTGCTGGTGATACACGGTCTCAAGCAGCGGGCTGTTCACCTCGGCCACGGCCGACTCGATCGCGGCGCGGTAGCAGCTCTGCCACACGCGCAGCTCCCCGAGCGTGTGTCCCGAGTCTCCGCACACGAAGCGCGCGGCGCCCCGGATGCGCCCGTAGAGCATGCGCGCACCCTCGATGGTGCTCACATCCGCGGCGGTGTAGCGAACGGCCAGCGTGTGCGCGTCCTCGGCGCGCTCGGCCGCAAGTGATGCGGTGCTTGCCGTGAGGCCGACCGCCGAGGCGATCACGAGGCTCATGAACCATGAGCGGCGGGGGGAATTGCGGCTGTTCATTGCGAATCTCCAGGTCGGTTTCCGTACACATCGACTTGGATGCCGCAGAGGGGCAAAAGGATAAAAAGAGCGCGCCCCGCAAAGGAACGCACGTCTACAGGGTCTCGACCCCCTGTGCGGTGCCGATGAGCAGCACGTCCGCCGGTCGCACCGCGAACAGGCCGACCGTCACGACGCCGGGTATTTGATTGAGCTCGCGCTCAAGCGCCACGGGGTCGGCGATGGTGAGCCCATGGACATCGAGGATCTCATTGCCGTTGTCGGTCACGCATCCCTCGCGCCAGCGCGGCTCACCGCCGCGGGCGCTGAGCTCGCGCGCCACCAGCACGCGCGCCATGGGGATCACCTCGATCGGCAACGGGAAGCGCCCGAGGGTGTTTACCAGCTTGCCCTCGTCCATGATGCAAACGAAGCGCCGTGCTGCCGCGGCGACGATCTTCTCGCGCGTGAGCGCCCCACCGCCCCCCTTGATGAGGTGCCGCGCGCGCGTGGCCTCGTCGGCACCGTCGATGTACAGCTGCAGATCGGGGATTTCGTTCAGGTCCACTACCGCGACGCCACCGGCGCGCAGGCGCGCGCTGGTGGCTTCGGAGCTGGAAACGGCGCGCTGCACGCGTCCGGGGTGCGCGGCGAGGGCCTCGATGAAGAAATTTACGGTGGAGCCGGTGCCGACGCCGATGGTGGCGCCCGTGTCGATCCGTTCTAGCGCGGCCAGCGCCGCGCGCCGCTTCTTGTCATCCGCATCCGCCGCCATTGCCGCCTGCGACCTTCGCGAGTGAGTCCCAGAAACGACTGTGCCCGCGTCAGCGGCGGGCACAGTCTTCGAATTCGACTCAGCGGCCACTTGCGTGGCCGCCGAGTTAAGGCCTATTTCTTCTTAGCAGCTTTCTTCTTGGCCTTCTTCTTTGCCTTCGCCATGTTGGCTCTCCAATTTGACGGGTTAGTCCGGGGTCCGAGTATATACACGCGAATCGAAATTACAAGCGACGTCGCGCGTGAAGTGTGCTAGGCGAGAGTGCGCGACCACACACTACGCGATGCATGTGCGCGCGCGCACGCGCCGCATCACTCGAGCGTGAGGATGAACTTCCAGTGCCGCTCTTGCACCGGCGTGACCGAAAGCCGATTGCCCGCTCGCAAGAGCACCATGCCTTTGAGCTCCTTGCCCGCGTGCGCGCGCAACTCTTCCAGAGTGATGATGCGCGCCAGGCGGCGCTTCAGCTGCACGTCCACCATGAACCAGCGCGGCTTGTGCGGATCGCTGCCGGCATCGTAGTGGTGATGCTTGCGATCGAAGGCGGTCGGGTCAGGGTAGCCCGGCTTCACGATCTGCATGATGGCGACGATGCCGGGCACTGCGCAGCTGGAATAGTAGAGAAATGCCTGGTCGCCGCGGCCCATCTCGTCCCGCAGCATGTTGCGCGCCTGGTAGTTGCGCACCCCGTCCCACGCGGTCGTGCGGCGTGGGGCTGCGGCGAGGTTCTCGACGCTGAAGCTCGCAGGCTCGGTCTTCATCAGCCAGTAGCGCATCGGATGATCCCCTCTTCGGTCACCACCGCATCCATCGGTACGTCGTGCGCTGCGGCCTTAAGGCGCTCAAGCTCCTGGAAGGCATATGCGAGGCCGATGAGCCGCGGGCCGTGCCACACCGTGCGAGTGTGCCGGAAGGCGAAGGCGCGATCGTAGAATCCGCCGCCGCTGCCTAAGCGCAGGCCGTGGCGGTCGAATCCCACCACCGGCAGGAATACCACATCGAGCCAGCGCGCCCCGAGGGTGAGTGCGCCGGTGGGCTCGAGGATTCCAAGACGATTGCGCCGCCAGGACCCGTGCATCGGCGCGAAGCGCATCTCGCGCGAGCTGCGCTGCCGGTCGATACGCGGCAGATAGATGCGGCAGCCGCGCTCTGCTGCCAGCGCCATCAGCGGCTCGGCATCGAGCTCCCAGGGAAGCGCAGCGTAGAGCGCGATACGCGCGTGGGCCTTCAGATGCACTGCGTGCGCGGCGTTGCGCGCCACCAGCGCCGAGCGCTGCGCGCGCTCGGTGGGCGAGAGCGCCAGCCGGCGCGCATTGAGGCGCGCCCGCAGCGATCTGCGGGCGCCACTCAGTGCGTGATGATCAAGTAGCGCCACCCGCGTGTGCCGGTGCGAACCGTTGCTCTCGAACCGGAGCAACAAGTGGGACAAGCTGGGGCAGGTAAGGCTTTCCGCTCGAGGGCGGACCTGCACAGCGCTGCGCCCAAGCCCAAAGTCCCGAGGGTGTTTCAATTAGGGTCCGAGGTAACCCGGTCCGCTTGTCGAACACCGCAGGCGACGCTGAGAGCACTCTACACCAATTGTGGTGCGCTTAGAGGAGGGAGCGCGTCACAGCTCCAGTTGCTGCCCCTTTTCGAGCGCCCCTTCGACGCGCTCGCGCAGCGCGCGCACCCGCTGGCCCACCCCGTTATCGATCTTCGTCTCGCGATCCTTGCCCTTGAGGTATTCGTGTGCGAGGTTGAGCGCGGCCATCACGGCGATGCGATCGGTCCCTACCACCCGGCCGCTGTCCTTAATGTCGCGCATGCGCGCGTTCAAGAACTCCGCGGCATCCAGCAGCGCCGAGCGCTCATCGTAGGGGCAGGCGACCACGTATTCCTTGTCCATGATGCGCACGCTGACGCGTGCCTGATCCTGGTGGCTCACGCACCATGCTCCAGGGTCTTGAGACGCCCGATCATTGCCTCGACGCGCGTACGCACCTGCTCGTTCTTGTGCACGAGCGCGGCGCGCTCGCCTGCGAGCGACTCGTGCCGCGCGCGCAGCGCGCGGTTCTCATCCTTCAGATGCTCAACCACCGTGAGCAGCTCCTCGATGCGTTTCGCCAAGCGTGCCAGCTCGAGTTCGAGTTGTGTTTTTGTAGTGTCGCTCATGGCTTGGAACTATAGAGCCGCGCTCTTCGGGTGGTCAATTATATAATCGCCCCAGACGTGATTCAGCCGCACTACGCCCGCGTCCAGCAGCTGCTGGCGCAGGAACGATCGCTCGCCGACGCCGCCGAGGCGCACGGTACGCTCGCCGGCTGCCTGTGCGGGGCGGTCGGGTACGGCTTCGAGGACTGGCTGCGGGAGATCCTGCCCGAAGGCCGTGCCGCACCGGAGGCGAGCGCGCTGCTGCGCGAGCTGTACACCGCGACCGCAGAGGCGCTGCTGCAGCCGGACATGGAGTTCGTGCTGCTCCTGCCTGAGGACGCGGAGCCACTGCCGGTGCGCACCGCCGCCCTGGCGGAGTGGTGCCAGGGATTTCTTTACGGCCTGGGAGCGGGGGGCATTCCGGATGCGAGCCGGCTGCAGGGCGATGCAGGGGAGATCGTGCGCGACTTCGTCGAGATCACGCGTGCCGCGGTGGATCCGGAGCAGGACGAGGAGGCGAACGAGAGCGCCTATGGCGAGCTGGTGGAGTTCGTGCGCGTCGGCGTGCAGCTGCTGTTCGAAGAGCTCGGCAGCGCGCGCGGTGCCGCCCCGCGCGCGAGCGCGCCGCTGCACTGACGGGGAGCCGATGGCGAGAGACGAGTTTGCGCGCCGCCGCCGCCAGCTGATGAAGCTCATCGGGCGCGACTCCATCGCCGTGCTGCCGGCGGCGCCCGTCAGGCACCGCAACGGCGACGTCGAATACACCTACCGCCAGGACAGCGACTTTCACTATCTCACCGGCTTCAAGGAGCCCGAGGCGGTGGCGGTGCTCGTGCCGGGGCGCGCGCAGGCCGAGTACATCCTGTTCGTGCGCGATCGCGACCCGGCGCGTGAGAGCTGGGACGGGCGGCGGGCGGGACCTGCGGGCGCGCGGCGCGATCACGGCGCGGACGATGCCTTTCCCATCGCGGACATGGACGAGATCCTGCCGGGGCTGCTCGAGAACCGCGCGCGCGTTTTCTACGCCATGGGCGCTTACGCCGATTTCGACCAGCGCGTGGTCGGCTGGGTCAACGGCCTGCGCACCCAGGCCCGCAACGGCCGCCACCCGCCGCAGGAGTTCGTGGCGCTCGATCATGTGCTGCACGACATGCGGCTCTACAAGTCGCGGCACGAGCTCGAGCTGCTGCGCACCGCGGCACGCATCGCCGCGCAGGCGCATCAGCGCGCGATGCGCTTCTGCAGGGCGGGGGCAACCGAGTACCAGGTGATGGCGGAGCTGCTGCACGAGTTCCACCGCCACAATGCCGATACCGCCTACCCCCCGATCGTCGGCGGCGGGGCCAACAGCTGCATCCTGCACTACCGCGACAACGATCAGCCGCTCGCCAACGGTGAGCTCCTGCTGGTGGATGCGGGCTGCGAGTTCGAGTGCTATGCATCGGACATCACCCGCACCTACCCGGTGAACGGGCGCTTCACGGGCGCACAGCGCGCCGTGTACGCCGTGGTGCTCGCCGCGAACCGCGCGGCGATCGCCGCCGTGCGGCCCGGCAATCACTGGAATGCCCCGCACGAGGCGGCGGTGCGCGTGATCACGCAGGGGCTGGTGAAGCTCGGGCTGCTGAAGGGCCGCGTCCCCTCGCTCATCAAGGATGGCGCCTACCGGCGCTTCTTCATGCATCGCACCGGTCACTGGATCGGCCTGGACGTTCACGATGTCGGTGACTACAAGGTCGGCGACGAGTGGCGCGTGCTCGAGCCGGGCATGGTGATGACCATCGAGCCGGGCATCTACCTGCCTGCCGGGGCCCGCGGCGTGCCGAAGCGTTTCCGCAATATCGGCATCCGCATCGAGGATGAGGTGGCGGTCACCAAGAACGGCGCGGAAGTGCTGAGTGCGCGCGCGCCCAAGGACCCCGACCAGATCGAAGCACTCATGGCGCGTGGCTGAGTGCGATGATCGACATCGCCATCGTCGGGGGCGGCATGGTCGGGGCGAGCCTCGCCGTCGGGCTTGCCGGCAGCGGCCGGCGGGTGCTGCTGGTGGAGAGTGTGCCGCTCAGCGATGCGGCCCAGCCGAGCTTCGATGAACGCACCACGGCGCTCGGCAACGCGAGCCGGCGGATCTTCGAGGGCCTTGGCGCCTGGGCGGCGATCGCACCGCAGGCCCAGCCGATCCGCGCCATCCACGTCTCGGATGCCGGGCGCTTCGCCTTCGCGCGCCTGAGTGCCCAGGAGCAGGGGGTCGAGGCCTTCGGCTACGTGGTCGCCAATCGCTGCATCGGGGCGGGGCTGTGGGAGCATCTCACCGCCACGCCGGATCTGACCCTGCGCGTGCCGGCGCGCCTCGGTGGGATTGAGATCACCCCCGAGGGCGTGCGGCTGGAGGTGACCTCCGAGCCCTCCGGTGCGCGCGAGCACTTCGAGGCGCGCCTCGTAGTGGCCGCCGATGGTGCGCATTCGCAGGTGCGCGCCGCTGCCGGCATCAGCGCCGCGCTCGAGGACTACCAGCAGCTCGCGGTGGTGGCGAGCGTTGCCACCGATCGCGAGCACGAGGGCTGGGCGTACGAGCGCTTCACGCCGGCAGGTCCGCTGGCGCTGCTGCCGCTGCACGACGGCCGCCGAGCGCTCGTGTGGGCCTGCGAGCCACAGAAGGCGCAGGAGCTGCTGGCACTTCCCGAGCGCGCGTATCTGGCGCAACTGCAGTCGCAGTTCGGCTGGCGCGCCGGGCGTTTCCTGGGCGCCGCACGCAGCGGCTCCTACCCGCTGCGGCTCACGCGGGCGGCCACCCCGGTCGGGGTGCGCACGGTGCTGGTCGGCAACGCCGCTCAGGCACTGCATCCGGTGGCCGGGCAGGGCTTCAACCTCGGGCTGCGCGATGCGGCCATGCTTGCCGAAGTGATCGTCGGGGACTCGGGTGATCCGGGCGCGCCCGCGCTGCTCGAGCGCTTCGCCGCCTGGCGCGCCCGCGATCGCAGCGGAGTGGTGCGCTTCACCGACGGCCTGGTGAAGCTGTTCGGCGATCAGCGCCCGGGCGTCGCGCTGCTGCGCGACCTGGGCCTGCTCGCGTTCGATCTCGCCCCGCCGGCCAAGCGCGCGCTGGCGCGGGTCAGTACCGGCTTCGCCGGTCCGGCGCCGCGGCTCGCGCGCGGGCTTCCGCTGCGTCATGTTTGACGTGCTGATCGTCGGGGGCGGTGCGGCAGGCGCCTGTGCGGGCGCACTGCTGATGCGCGCGGATGGGGCGCGCGGCCTCTCGGTGGCGCTGCTCGAGCCGCGCGCCACCCCGGTGCCCGCCGCCGATGCGCCGCAGGACATTCGTGTGGTCGCGCTGTCGCGCGCCAGCGAGCGCGTGCTGATGAGTGCCGGAGCATGGGAGGCACTGCGCGGGCCGCATCTGTCGGCGTACGAGCGCATGCGCGTGTGGCACGAGAGCGTCGCGAGCGACAGCGATGCGGCGCTGGTGTTCGATGCCGCCGACGTCGGGGAGCCGAACCTCGGGCACATCGCCGCGAGCGCCTCGCTCCAGGCCAGCCTCCTCAGGGCATTCAGCGAGGCCGGCGGACACCTCGAGCCTGCAGCCCTCACCTCAATTGAGATCACCGAGTCGTGCGTGAACGTGGCAACCACCCGCGGCACGCTCGCGGCGCGCCTGGTCATCGGCGCTGACGGTGCACACTCGGCGCTACGCGCGGCCGCGGGGCTCACCGCGAGTGCTTCCGCATACGGGCAGACCGCCATCGTCGCGACCGTGGGCACCGAGCGCACGCACGCGCGGACGGCCTGGCAACGCTTCATGAAGAGCGGCACGCTCGCCTTTCTGCCCCTCGCCGATGGGGCGAGCTCGATCGTATGGTCGGCTGACGATGAGCTGGCGGGATCGCTGCGGGAGATGCCCGATGCGGCCTTCACCGAGGCCCTTGATCGTGCCTCGGACTACGCGCTCGGGCGCACGCGGCTCATGAGCGAGCGGCTGTCGTTTCCATTGAGCAGGATGAGCGCGCCGCGCTACGTCGCGCAGCGCGTGGCGCTCATCGGCGATGCGGCGCACGTGGTGCATCCGCTCGCCGGCCAGGGCGTCAATCTCGGCCTCCTGGATGCCGCAGCGCTCGCGCAGCTCGTCACGGCGGCGCGCGCCGGCGGTGAGGACCCGGGCGCACTGCGCGTACTGCGCACCTACGAGCGTTGGCGCAAGAGCGAGGTCGCCGTCATGGCCGCGAGCATCGAGGCGTTCGATCGCCTGCTCGCCCACGGTGAGGGGCCGCTGGCCGCGCTCGCGCAGCGCGGCCTCTCGTGGGTGAACCGCAGCCAGGAACTGCGGCGCTTTTTCATCCGCAGGGCGCTCGGCTTGAGCGGCGAGCTGCCCGAGGCCGCACGGCACGCCTCCTGAAGAGCGCCAGCGCCCTCAGCGCGGCGGCGGCCGTGTGCCGAGATACACGCCGAGTGCGGCGAGGCCGATGCCCGAGACCTGCCATCGCGTGAGCACATCACCGAGTGCCAGGTAGTCGAGCACGGCCGTCACGGGGGGCATCAGAAAGAACAGCGTCGCCACCTGATTCACCGCACCGCGCCGTAGCAGCACGTAGAAGAGGCCAAAGCCGCCAAGGGAATTGATCACCACGAGCCAGCCGAGGCTCACGAAGAGCGTCACGGAGCTGTCCAGGCGCAGGCCCTCGTACAGGGCGAAGGGCAGGAGCGCTGCAGTTGCCACCACATGCTGCAACGCCAGTCCGCTGCGCAGATCCACCTGCGCCCCGCAGCGCTTCTGGTATACGGTGCCGAGGCTGATGCCGATGAGGCTCGCGGCGAGTGCGAGGTAGGCGCCGAGGCCCGGGCCGCCGCCGAGGTGGATGCTGGCCCCGAGCGCGAGCGCGACGCCCCCCAGGCCGAACACGAAGCCGAGCCACTGCAGCGGCAGGACCGGCTCTCCGGATGCCAGACCGAAGAGCGCCGTCACGATCGGCATGGTGCTGATGACGAGCGCAATGAGACCCACGTTGACGCCGAGCGCGGCGGCCAGGTACGCCCCGCCGAACTGCAGCGCGATCTGCAACAGGCCGATCAGCACCGTGTGCAGCGCCTGCCGCCCGCGCGGCCAGGGGGCCTGCGCGTAGCGCGCGAGCGCGGCATAGATGAGGGATGCGAACCCGAAGCGCAGCACGAGCAGCGTGAACGGTCCGCAATGATCCAGTGCGATGCGGGCGACCGGATAGCCGGTGCACCACAGCACGACGAAGGCGGTCCCGAGCGCACCGGTCGGAAGGCGCGCGGAATGTCCCGTGGTCAACTAAGCGGGATCAGATCTGCCTTGGCCGCGCACACGAAATCGTTCTCCGACAGTCCGCGGATCGCATGTGTCGTGAAGGTGACGTGGCAGTAGTTGTAACCGACCTCGAGATCCGGATGGTGATCCTCGATGTTCGCCACGTGCGCGAGTGCGTTGACGAAGCTCATGGTGCGGTAGAAGTCCCGAAACGCGAACTCGCGCCGCAGCGCGTGCGCATCCGCGCTGAGCTTCCAGGCGGGAGAAAGCTGCGCGAGCAGGCGCTGCGCCTCGGCGCTGGTGAGCGGCGGGGTGCCGCCCTCGCACGGCTTGCAGCGGCGCTCGGCGAGTGCACTCATGGCGAAGCCCCCGGCAGGCGCGTGAAGCGGCGCGCCACGTACTGCTCCACGATCTCCTGGAACTCCTCGGCGATGCGCTCGCCCTTGAGCGTGACGGTCTTCGCGCCGTCCTCGTATACCGGCGCAACGGGGCGCTCGCCGGTCCCGGGCAGGCTGATCCCGAGGTTGGCGTGCTTGCTCTCGCCCGGGCCATTGACGACGCAGCCCATGACGGCGACGGTCATCTCCTCGACGCCGGCGAATTCGCGCCGCCACTGCGGCATGCGGTGCCGTATGTGCGACTGGATGCGTTGCGCGAGCTCCTGGAAGTAGGTGCTCGTGGTGCGTCCGCAGCCCGGGCAGGCGATCACCATCGGCATGAACGCGCGCAGCCCCATGGTCTGCAGGATCTCCTGCGCCACGATCACCTCCTGGCTGCGATCCCCGTTGGGCTCGGGCGTGAGTGAGGCGCGGATGGTGTCGCCGATGCCTTCCTGCAGCAGCACCGCCATGCCGGCGGTGGAGGCGACGATGCCCTTCGATCCCATGCCCGCTTCCGTGAGGCCCAGGTGCAGCGGGTAGTCGCAGCGCCCGGCGAGATCGCGGTAGATCGCGATCAGATCCTGCACCCCGCTCACCTTGGCAGACAGGATGATGCGGTTACGGGGCAACCCCAGTTCCGTGGCGCGCTGGGCGTTCTCGAGTGCCGAGAGCACCACGGCGTTGCGCATCACCTGCTGTGCATCCAGCGGCTCGGCGCGCGCGGAGTTCTCGTCCATGAGACGCGTGAGCAGATCCGAGTCGAGACTCCCCCAGTTCACCCCGATGCGCACCGGCTTCTCGTAGCGGCACGCGGTCTCGATCATCTGCGCGAACTGCGGGTCACGCTTGCTGCCGCGGCCGACGTTGCCGGGATTGATGCGGTACTTGGAGAGCGCCGCGGCGCACTCCGGATGCTCGTGCAGGAGCTTATGACCGTTGAAATGGAAGTCGCCGATGAGCGGCACACCGACGCCGGCCTTGTCGAGGCGCTCGCGGATGGGCGCCACCGCCGCTGCGGCCTCGGCACTGTTCACCGTGATGCGCACCAGCTCCGAGCCTGCGCGCGAAAGCGACTGCACCTGCCGCACCGTGGCCTCGACATCGGCGGTGTCGGTATTGGTCATCGACTGCACCACGATCGGGGCACCGCCCCCGACCCGGACCTGGCCGATGGAAACCTGTATGGATGAGCGACGCCTGGAGGTCATGCTGGTAACGCAACGTGATGGTGGGGGGATTCTACCGTCGCCGCGCTTGGGCGGCACCGATAGGGGCTGCTATGATGCACCGCCCGAATCGGTCTGTCCGGAGAGAGTCCGGCTATGCCGGAACGCCGAAGGCGCAATTTCCGCCCGGAAACGCTCAGGCACACGAACGGCAGACGGCGGAAGAGCCAAGGTGCTTTCCGCGGGGCTTCTGGAGAGTGGTGGACCAGTGGGTCCGCCCACCGAAGGGGAGCGGCGCTCAAGGCGCCTGATCTCTCAGGTCACAGGACAGAAGGGCGGCAGACGCCTCGCACCGCGTGTGGGGGGCTGCCAGCTCTCTTTGCCCGGCTGAAGGCGCCGCGCGGCGCTTTCGGGAGAGGACCTGTGGGGCGACACACGCCGTTGTTCGGACTGCATCAGGAACTTGGCGCCCGGATCGTCGATTTCGGCGGCTGGGAGATGCCGCTGCAGTACGGCTCCCAGATTGGCGAGCACCACGCGGTGCGCCGCGCCGCCGGGGTGTTCGACGTATCGCACATGTGCGTGGCGGACCTGAAGGGCACGCGCGTGCGCGCGCTGCTGCGCTACCTGCTCGCCAACGATATCGGGAAACTGAAGCTTCCCGGCAAGGCACTCTACAGCTGCATGCTGAACGAGCGCGGCGGCGTGCTCGATGACCTGATCGTCTACTACCGCGATGAGTCCTTCTTTCGGGTGGTGCTCAATTCCGGCACCCGCGACAAGGATCTCGCCTGGATCGGCAAGCACGCAGCGGCCTTCTCGGTCGAGCTTACCGAGCGTGACGATCTTGCGATGCTCGCGATCCAGGGCCCGCAGGCGCGCGCCAAAGCATCGCAGCTGTTCTCGTACGCCGATGCCACCGCAGCGCTCGCTCTCGAGACCTTCACCGGGAGGGACTTGGGCGGCTGGTTCCTCGCGCGCACCGGCTACACCGGCGAGGACGGCTTCGAGATCATGATGCCGGCGCAGGATGCGGAGGCGGCCTGGCGCAAGCTCAACTCCCTCGGGGTCGCCTCCTGCGGACTCGGCGCACGCGACACGCTGCGCCTGGAGGCCGGCATGAACCTCTACGGCAACGACATGGATGAGGGCACCCAGCCGTTCGAATCCGGTCTGGGCTGGACCATCGCCATGGCATCGCGCGAGCGCGACTTCATCGGGCGCCCCGCGCTCGAGGCGCTGGTGCAGAAGGGCTCGCCGGCGAGGCAGGTCGGGCTCGTGCTCGAGGACCGCGGCGTGCTACGCAGTCATCAGAAGGTCATCGTCCCGGACGTCGGTGAGGGCGAGATCACCAGCGGTACCTTCTCCCCGACGCTCGAGCGCTCGATTGCATTCGCGCGCGTCCCCGCCGCCACGGCAGACAAGGTGCTGGTGGACGTGCGCGGCAAGCTCCTCAACGCGCGAGTCGTCAAGCCCCCGTTCGTCCGCCACGGCAAATCCCTGATCAACTAAAGAGCGAAGGATCGAAGAGCATGAGCAACGTCCCCGAGGATCTGCAGTACACCAAGTCCCACGAGTGGGTGCGCACGCTCCCCGAGGGCACCCTCGAGATCGGCATCACCGATCACGCCCAGCAGGCGCTCGGGGACCTGGTGTTCGTGGAGGTGCCCGAAGCCGGGCGCGTGCTGAAGGCCGGCGAGTCGTGTGCGGTGGTGGAGTCGGTGAAGGCGGCCTCCGATGTATACGCGCCGCTGGCCGGACGGGTGCTGGCGGGCAACCCGCGCCTCGCCGCAGAGCCGGAGACGGTGAATACCGATGCCTATGGCGAGGGCTGGCTGCTGCGACTGCGGCCCGCGGACGGCGCGCTCGCCGCGGCGGGTCTCATGTCCGCTGCCGAGTACCGCAAGGTATTGGATGCGGAGGGTGGCTGATGGCCTTCATTCCCCACACCGAGGCGGATGTCGCGGCGATGCTTGCAGCGATCGGCGCAGCGCGCATCGAGGATCTGTTTGATGAGATCCCCGCGCAGCTACGCGTCAAATCCCTCGCCGGGGTTCCCGAGGCGCTGAACGAGATGCAGATCGGGCGGCTGATGAGCGAGCGCGCCGCCGCCGATGGCACGGCACTGTCGTTTCTCGGTGCCGGGGCCTACGAACACCACATCCCGGCGGCCGTATGGGCCATCACCACGCGCGGGGAGTTCTACAGCGCCTACACGCCCTACCAGGCGGAGGCGAGCCAGGGCACGCTGCAGCTCATCTACGAGTTCCAGACCATGATCGCGCGCCTGACCGGCATGCAGGTCGCGAACGCCTCCATGTACGATGGGGCTTCCGCCATGGCGGAAGCGGCCCTCATGGCGGTGCGCGCGCACCGCAAGTCGAGCTCGGCCCGCATCCTGGTACCGACGAGCGTGCATCCGCACTACCGCCGCGTCGCGCTCGCGACCGCCGCCAACCAGGGCCTGAAGTTCGAGGAGCTGCCTTACAACGCGCAGCAGGGCGTGGTGCCGGCCGCCTCGCTCGAGCGCTTGGCGGGCGAGGACATCACCGCGCTCATCGTGCAGCAGCCGAATTTCTTCGGATGCCTCGAGGATGTGGATGCGCTCACCGACCGGGCGCACGCGTGTGGCATGTTCGTGATCGCGGTGGTGAACCCCACCTCGCTCGCGCTGCTGAAGCCCCCGGGCGAGTGGGGCACGCGCGGCGCCGACATCGCCGTCGGGGAAGGCCAGCCGCTCGGGGTGCCACTGTCCTCGGGCGGTCCGTATCTGGGCTTCATGACCACCCGCATGGAGTACGTGCGCCAGCTCCCCGGGCGCATCGTGGGCCGCACCCTCGATAGCGCCGGACGCGAGGGCTTCACGCTCACGCTGCAGGCGCGCGAGCAGCACATCCGCCGCGCCAGGGCGACCTCCAACATCTGCACCAACCAGGGGCTGCTCATGACGGCGGCGACCATCTACCTGTCGCTGATGGGGCCGCAGGGCCTTGCGCGCACCGCCGCCGCAAGCCACGCGCGCACCCGCGAGCTCGTGGCCGCGCTCACGCGCGTGCCAGGCGTGCGCCTGGCCTTCGCCGGGCCCTGCTTCCACGAGGCGGTGCTGCAGCTGGATCGCCCGGTGGCGCCGGTGCTGCGCAGCCTTGCCGGTCGCGGGATCCTCGGCGGCCTCGACCTGTCCGGCTACTACCCCGAGCTCGGCAACGCGCTCCTGGTGTGCGCCACCGAGACCAAGACGAGCGCCGACATCGAGCGCTACCGCGCCGGCCTGAGCGAGACACTGCAGGGCGCGCGCGCCGCGTGAGGGAGCTTGCCATGCAGCTGCGTGAGAAACTCATCTTCGAGTACTCGCACCCGAAGCGCGGGGCGAGCGATCAGTGGCCGCACGATCCGGGCACGGCAGCACTGAGCGACCTGCCCGCGCAGCTGCGCCGCGCGCGGCCGCCGGAGCTTCCCGAGGTCGGCGAGCTCGAGGCGGTGCGCCACTTTACCCGCCTGTCGCAGCTGAACTTCTCCATCGACACGCATTTCTATCCGCTCGGCTCGTGCACGATGAAGTACAACCCCAAGGCCTGTAACCAGTACGCCATGCTGCCGCAGTTCCTCGCGCGCCATCCGCTCGCCCCGGAAGCGCAGGGTCAGGGGTTTCTCGCGTGCCTGTACGAGCTGCAGGAAATGCTCAAGGAAGTGACCGGCATGCACGGCGTGGCGCTCTCGCCGATGGCCGGCGCTCAGGGAGAGTTCGCAGGCGTGGCCATGATCCGTGCTTATCACCGCGCGCGCGGGGATCTGAAGCGCAATGAGATCATCGTGCCCGAAGCGGCACACGGCACCAATCCGGCCACCGCCACCATGTGCGGCTGCGTGGTGCGCGAGATCCCCGTCGATGCGCAGGGCGACGTCGAGCTCGAGGCGCTGAAGATGGTCGTCGGACCCAACACCGCCGGCATCATGCTCACCAACCCCTCCACGCTCGGGGTGTTCGAGCGGCACATCGTCGAGGTGGCGCGCATCGTTCACGAGGCCGGGGGGCTTCTCTACTATGACGGCGCCAACCTGAACGCCATCCTCGGCAAGGTGCGCCCGGGTGAGATGGGCTTCGATGTGATGCACATGAATCTGCACAAGACCTTCTCGACCCCCCACGGCGGCGGCGGCCCCGGCGCGGGAGCCGTCGGCGTGGGTGCGCGGCTGCTGCCCTTCATGCCGATCCCGGTGGTGGGGAAAGAGGGCGAGCGCTACCGCTGGCTGAACGAAGCGGACCTGCCGCAATCGATCGGGCGGCTGTCGGCATTCATGGGCAATGCCGGGGTGCTGCTGCGGGCCTACATCTACATGCGTCTGCTCGGGCGCGAGGGCATGCACCAGGTGGGCGAGTACGCGACGCTCAATGCCAATTACCTGCTGAAGCGGCTGCAGCAGGCCGGCTTCGAGGCCCCCTACCCGCAGCGCCGCGCGAGCCATGAGTTCATCATCACGCTCAAGCGCCAGGCGCGCGAGCTCGAGGTGAGCGCCATGGACTTCGCCAAGCGCCTGCTCGACTACGGTTTCCACGCCCCGACCACCTATTTTCCGCTCCTGATCCCGGAGTGCCTGCTGATTGAGCCGACCGAGACGGAGAGCAAGGACGTACTGGACGCTTTTGTGACGGCCATGTCCCAGATTCAGAAGGAAGCCGAGCAAGAACCCGGGCACGTGCGCAGCGCACCGCATACCATGCCGGTGCGCCGCCTCGACGATGTGCGGGCGGCCCGACAACTGGATCTCACATGGAAGCCGACAGCGCAGCCGTAGATCGCTACAAGCCCCGCGGGGTGACCCGGGTATTGCGGGCCCTGGCTGCCAGCGTGAACGGCCTTGTCGGTGCGTTCCGCGAAGAGGCCGCGTTCCGGCAGGAACTCGCACTGGCGCTGATCGTCATACCCCTTGGCCTGTGGCTCGGTCACAGTGGCGTGGAGCGCACGCTGCTGATCGCGCCCATGCTGCTCATCCTGATCGTGGAGCTGCTCAACAGCGCCATCGAGGCGACGGTCGATCGCATCGGCTTCGAGCGGCATGCGCTCGCCGGGCTCGCCAAGGACATTGGCTCGGCGGCGGTGTTCATGTCCTTCGTGCTGCTTACCGCAGTGTGGCTGCTCGTGCTTCTCGGCCGCTGAGGAACGACTTGCGGATGCGATACCTGGCGCCCGCGTGGCTGTGCCTGCTCGTGTCTTGGCTTGGCGTGTGCCAGGCCGCGGGCCCGCTCGCCCCGGCCGGCACGCCGGCGAGCACGGCTGCGGCCGTGCCGCAGCCCTCAACCCCCGGATTGCCGCCGGCGCAGTCCCCGCCCTCGGACTCGCAGCCAACGCCTGCCGCGCAGCAGGCCGCCGCCGGCGAAGGCAATCCCGACTGGGCCGAGACGCTCGAGCGCATCGCCGGCAGCGTCGTGTCGATCGACGTGGACTCCACGCGTGCCTTCGACACCGAGTGGAACACGACCGCCCAGGCGACCGGCTTCGTGGTCGACGCCGAGCGCGGCCTGATCCTCACCAACCGCCACGTGGTGACACCGGGCCCGGTGATAGCGGAGGCGACTTTTCTCAACCGCGAGGAAGTGCAGCTGTACCCGGTGTACCGCGATCCGGTGCACGACTTCGGCTTCTACCGCTACGACCCGCAGAAGCTGCGCTTCATCCGGCCCAAGGCGCTGCCGCTTTACCCGGAAGGGGCGCAGATCGGGCGCGAGATCCGCGTGGTCGGCAACAATGCCGGTGAGCAGCTCTCGATCCTCGCCGGCACGCTCGCGCGTCTGGACCGCGATGCCCCCGAGTACGGTGTCGCGAAGTACAACGACTTCAACACCTTCTACCTGCAGGCCGCCTCCGGCACCTCCGGAGGCTCTTCCGGCTCGCCGGTCATCGACATCCGCGGGCGCGTCGTGGCGCTCAACGCCGGCGGCGCCAACGGCGCGGCCTCCAGCTTCTACCTGCCGCTCGGGCGGGTGCGCCGCGCGCTGACCCTCATCCAGCAGGGCAGGTCGGTCACGCGCGGCACGCTGTACACGGTCTTCAACTACATGCCCTACGACGAGCTCGAGCGCCTGGGACTCGATGCCACCACCGAGGCCGCGGTGCGCAAGGACTTCCCGCGCCTCACGGGCATGCTGGTGGTGACCGAGGTGCTGCCCGGCTCGGCCAGCGAGCACGTGCTCGAGCCCGGGGACATCCTGCTGCGCGTCAATGGGCACTATGTCACGCAGTTCGAGCCGCTCGAGGAGGTGCTCGACGGATCGGTCGGCGCTCAGGTGGAGGTGGAACTGGAGCGCGGCGGCAAGTACGTATCCGCGAAGCTCCCGGTGGGGGATCTGCACGGCATCACTCCGAGCGCCTACGCCGAGTTCGGGGATGCGGTGGTGCACACGCTGTCCTATCAGCAGGCGCGGCAATTCAACGTGCCGGTGCGCGGGGTATACGTCGCCAATCCCGGCTACGTGTTCAGCGCCGCCGGAGTGCCGCGCGGGGCGGTGGTCTCGACGCTCAACGACCGCAAGATCGAGTCGCTCGAGGATTTCGAGGCGGGCATCGCTCAGCTCGGCGACGGCGATCACGCCACCGTGCGCTACCTCGCCATCGACGATCCCAACAACACCGAGCTGCGCGCCATCCGCATGGACCGGCTGTGGTTTCCCGCGCATCACTGCGATCGCGACGACGTGGCGGGGCTGTGGAACTGCCGCGACCTCACCCCAGGGCCCGCGCCCCGACCCACGCAGGTGAGCTCGACCGCGTTTCCGCAATACACCGATCCGCGCCTGAGCGCGCTCGCTCCCTCTCTCGCCATGGTGACCTTCGACATGCCGTACTCGGTGTCGGGCATCACCGAGCGCAACTACCACGGCACCGGCCTGGTGGTCGATGCCGAGCGCGGGCTGGTGGTGGTCGACCGCAATACCGTGCCGGTTGCCGTCGGGGACGTCACGGTGACTTTCGCAGGCACCGTGCAGGTGCCCGGGCGGGTGGTCTACGTCCATCCGCTGCATAACTACGCGGTCGTGGCCTACGATCCGCACCTCATCGGCACAACGCCCGTGCGCGCAGCGAAGCTCACCCCGCGCGAGCTCACCGCCGGGGAGTCCGTGTGGGCGGTCGGGCTCACCGGCGACAGCCAGATGCGCTCGCGTAACACCGAGGTCGCGAGCGTCGATCCGCTGGAGCTGCCGCTCTCGCGCACCATGCGCTTCCGCGACAGCAACATCGAGACCGTGCAGCTGGTCAATCCGCCGGCCGAGTTCGATGGCGTGCTCGCCGACAAGGACGGGAGCGTGCTGGGCACCTGGTCGAGCTTCGCCTATGACAACGGTCGCGAGATCGCCCAGGACAACCGCGGCGTACCCATCGATCTGGTGGCCGACATGATCAACCGGGTGCGCACGCACCGCGCGCTGCACTCGCTGGAAGTGGAGATGAACGTGGTGCCGCTTGCCGCGGCTCGCCAGATCGGGCTGCCGGATGCCTGGGTGCAGCGCCTGGCGCAGCACACGCCCACGCGTCGCCAGGTGCTCACCGTCGTACGCATGGCGGGCGGCTCGCCGGCCGCCGAGCGCCTGCAGCAGGGCGACCTGCTGCTCGCCATCGATGGCGAGGTGGTCACGCGCTTTCGCGAGGTCGAGCGCGCCGCGGCCGACAAGGGGCGCGTGAAGGTCACCGTGTGGCGCGGGCAGTCCGAGCAGACCCTCGAGGTCGCCACCGCGGAGCTGCCGGGCACGGACATCGATCGCCTGGTCGAGTGGGCCGGCGCCTCGCTCCAGGCACCTCATCGCGCCATGAGCATGCAGCGGGGCATCCCGCCGGTGGGCGTGTACGTCGGCTATTTTGCGTACGGCTCGCCGGCCACCCGCTACGGGCTGTATCCGGGCCGGCGCATCGTCGAGGTCGACGGCGTTCCGACGCCCGATCTGGACACCTTTCTCAGGGTGGTGACCGGGCGCCCGGATCGCGCCTCGCTGCGCCTGAAGACCATCACCTGGAACAACGCGCCAGAAGTCATCACGCTCAAACTGGACAAGCACTACTGGCCCGCCTACGAGCTGACGCACACCGCGCAGGGCTGGGTGCGGCGCGCACTGGAATAAGTCGCGGCGACGCCGCCTGCGCTCTCGTCGGCGCTGCGCGACATTAAGTTGTGCCCCTGATGCTTTGTCGCCACACGCGCGAGCGCACCTGCGCGGCTTGATAGAATTCCTGTCCATGGTAAGAGCCGTCCGAGCCACCCAGGTGGAGATCGAGACCGCCGTGCAGGCGCTGCGCGACGGGGAGCTTGTGGCATTTGCGACCGAGACCGTTTACGGGCTGGGCGCCAACGCCTCGAACCCGGCCGCGGTGGCCAAGATCTTCGCGGCCAAGGGGCGCCCGCCCGAGCATCCGGTGATCGTGCTTCTGGACAGCCCGCGCTACCTGCATCGCTGGGTGCGCGCGGTGCCCGAGGTGGCCACGCGCCTGGCGGAAGCCTTCTGGCCCGGCCCGCTCACCATGGTGATGCCGCGGGCGGCCACCGTGCACGATGTGATCACCGGTGGGCAGGACACGATCGCGATACGCGTGCCGGCACACCCCATGGCGCAGCAGCTGCTGACCGCCTTCGGCGGCGGCATCGCGGCGCCCTCGGCCAACCGCTACGGGCATCTCTCCCCGACGCGTGCCGAGCACGTGCGCGAGGAGCTTGGCGATGCGGTGCGGGTGCTGCTCGATGGCGGAGAGTGCCAGATCGGCATCGAGTCGAGCATCGTGTCCTTCGAGGGCAAGGAGGTGCGGCTGCTGCGCCCCGGGAGCATCACGGCGGGGCAGATCAGGAGCATCGTGGGGGAGCTGCTGATCGGGGCCGATGGCGCCTCCCCGCGCGTGCCCGGCAGCTCCGCCATGCACTACGCTCCGAGCACTCCAATGACCATCGTGCCGGCAGGGGAGGTCGACGCACAGGCGGATACGGCATCCGCGGGCGGACGGCGCATCGCGGTGCTGGCGCAGCGCCTGCCGCTGCGTGCGCACAAGTACGTCACCTGGATCAACGCCGGGCGGCGGCCGGAGGCCTTCGGCCACGATCTTTATAACAACCTGCGCACACTCGACAAGGCCGGCTGCCAGCACATCCTCGTGCAGGCCGTGCCCGACACTGAGCCCTGGGATGCGATCCGCGATCGGCTGTTGCGCGCGGCGACCAGCGTGGCCGAGAGCGACGACGGCACCGGCACCTCTGCCGTGCTCCTGCCTTGAGTTCCCGCGCGCGCCCGCCGCGGCGGTTCATCGATCCGTTCGCGCCCGCCGAGGTGCGCCGCCTGGTGCGCGAGTTCGGTTCACCGCTGGTGATCCTCGACTGCGAGCGTGTGCGCGTGCAGTTCCGCGAGCTCAAGAAAGCGCTGCCGGGCGTCGACCTGCACTACGCGCTCAAGCCCATGCCGCATCCGGCGGTGGTGCGGAGCATCATCGCCGAAGGGGGCTTCCTCGATCTTGCCACCTCCGGCGAAGTACAGCTCGCGCAGCGCCTGGGCGTTGATCCGGCGCGCTGCGTGCACACCCATCCGATCAAGCGTCCCGAGGACATCGCCAACGCGCTGCATTTCGGCGTGCGCACCTTTGTCGCAGATAACCCCGATGAGGTGCGCAAGTTCGCCCCTCTTGCGCAGCAGGCGCAGCTGCTGCTGCGCGTCTCGTTCCGCAGCCCCGGGGCGATGGTCGACCTGTCGCGCAAGTTCGGCTGCGACCCGCAGGAGCTGCTCGGGCTCGCGCGCCTCGCGGCGGATCTGGGTATCGTGGTGCGCGGACTGTCCTTCCACGCCGGCTCGCAAGTGCCCGATGCTGCCAAGCACGTCGAGGCGCTCGAGGCGTGCGCGCAGCTGATGGCCGCCGCGCGGCGCGAGCGGCTCGGCCTGTTCGACACGCTCGATATCGGCGGCGGCTTTCCCATCGAGTACCTGCAGCCCGTGCAGCACATCGGTCGGTTCTGCGCGCCGCTGCGCGCGGCCATCGCCCGCCTGCCGCGCCGCGTGCGCGTGATCGCCGAGCCGGGTCGCTACATCGTTGGACCGGCCGCCATCGGCGTCGCGACGGTCATGGGGCGCGCGCTGCGCGAGGGGCGCTGGTGGTACTACCTCGATGACGGCATGTACGGCTCCTACAGCGGGCAGCTGTTTGATCACGCGCGCTATCCGGTCGAGCCGCTGCGCGCCTCCACCGAGCGGCTGCCCTCGGTGCTCGCAGGTCCGACCTGCGACAGCATCGACGTGATCGCGGAAAATCTCATGCTACCGGCGCTGAAGATCGGCGATCTGGTGGTCGGCCGCGCCATGGGCGCTTATACCTGGGCGTGTGCCACGGAATTCAACTTCTATCCCAAGCCGACGGTCGTGGCCGTCAACCAGCGCCCCGGTGACGGCGGCAGCGTCTGCGCGTGATCCAGAGCATCCTGTTCGACATCGGCTGGGTGCTGGTGCGCTTTGACTACCGCCCGCTGCTCGAGCTGCTCGCATCCCACGGCGCCCGCACGCGCGATCGCAACGCGGTGATGGAGGGTATCCGTCTGGAAGATCATGAGACCGGGCGGCTCTCGGGGCAGGGACTGCTGCAACGCCTGCAGGGACTGGCACCGCTGCCGGTGCCGCTGGAGGACCTCGAGGCGAAGTGGCTCGATATGTTCGAGCTCGAGCCTGCGATGTTCGAGCTCGCACAGCGCCTGAGCGAGCAGCATCGCGTGTACCTGCTCTCGAACATGGGCGAGCTGCACTGGGCGCAGCTCTCGCGCGCCTACCGACTGCACGCCCTCGGCCACGGCGCGCTGCTCTCGTATCAGGCGGGAGTGATGAAGCCGCACGCCGCTATCTACAGCGAGGCCGAGCGGCGCTTCGCGCTTGAGCCGCAGACCACGGTGTTCATCGATGACCGCGCGGACAACATCGCAGGCGCGCGCAGCCGCGGCTGGTACGGTATCGTGCACGAGAACCATGCGCGCACGCTCGCCGGGCTGCGCGAGCTCGGCGTCGCCTGTTGAGGGGATACTTCCATGCGGCCGGTGATCTGGGCGACGCTGCTCTTGATCGGCTCGAACGTCTTCATGACCTTCGCCTGGTATGCGCACCTGAAGAACCTGTCGGCGAGGCCCTGGTACGTCGCGGCGCTCGTGAGCTGGGGGATCGCATTCTTCGAGTACCTGCTGCAGGTCCCGGGCAACCGTATCGGCTACACGCAGCTCTCGCTCCCGCAGCTGAAGATCCTGCAGGAAGTGATCACGCTTTCGGTGTTCGTGCCCTTCGCGGTGCTCTACATGAACCGGCCACTTAAGCTTGATTACCTTTGGGCGGCACTGTGCATCCTGGGTGCGGTATATTTCGTATTCCGTTCGCCGGATATTCCATGAAGAACGAGACGGAAGCGGAAACACTCACAGCCATCCACGCCCAGGTGAGCGCCGCACGCGCGGGACGCAATCCCCGGGTGATCGCGCGGCTGTCCTCGGGCTGGGCGGTGTTCGGTGAACGGCAGTTCGTGCGCGGCTACGCGCTGCTGCTGCCCGACCCGGTGGTCCCGAACCTGAACGCGCTCGGTGCGCACGAGCGCATCGTGTTCCTGTCGGACATGTCGCGCCTGGGCGATGCGTTGCTTAAGGTCACCGGTGCGGCGCGCATCAACTACGCGATGTTCGGCAACCAGGACCCGGCGCTGCACGCGCATGTCATCCCGCGCTACCTCGATGAGCCGCAGGCGCTGCGCGGCGCGCAGCCCTGGGCCTATGACTGGTCGGCGGCCCCGGCCTTCGAGCGCGCCGCCTGCCAGGGCCTTGCCGAGGAACTGCTGCGCGAGCTCAATCGCCTCGGGGTCACCAAGCCGATGCGCTTCACCCCCGGCGCGAACTGACAGCGCCGCGGCGCCGAACTCACTTCGGCTGCGGCGCGGGCGCAGGCTGCGCAGGCACGGTCGGGGTGCCCGCAGGCGCCGTCGGGGTGCCGGCAGGCACCTGCGGCGGCTTGATGCTCAGCAGCTCCACGTCGAACACCAGCATCGAGCCCGGCGGGATCGGGGCCCCCGGGTTCACGCGCATGTCATAGGCGAGCTGCGGGGGCACCCACAGCTGGTACTTCGCGCCGGGTTTCATGAGCTGCAGCGCCTCGGTCCAACCCGGGATCACCGCGCCCACCGGGAAGGTGGCCGGCTGGCCGCGCTTGTAGCTGCTGTCGAACTCGGTGCCATCGAGGAGCGTGCCGCGATAGTTGACGACGACCTGGTCGGTACTCTTGGGCGATTGCCCGCTGCCGGCGTTGATGACCTTGTATTCAAGACCGCTCGCGGTGGTGAGCACGCCGGCAGCGGTCTTGTTGGCAGCCAGGAACTTCGCCGCGGCGCGGTGGTTGCTCTCGCCCATGGCGTCATACGAGGCGTGCAGGAGCTTATTGATGTTGGCCCGGTCGGCATCGCTCAGCTTCGCCTTGCCGGCGAGTCCGTCGCGAAAGCCCTGCGTCACACGCTCGGTGCTCACGTCCTCGGGGTGCACGCCGCCCTGGTGTAGCTGCGAGCCCATGATCACCCCCAGGCTGTAGCTGACGGCGTTCTTGTCGCCGGGTTCCTTCGCCGCCTCCTTGGGCTTTGACGTACTCGGGGCCGCGCCCGCCGCAGCGCCGCCGCCCTGCTGAGCGCTCGCGAGCTGTGCGCCGCCGAACAGCACGGCGAGGATGCTGATTACGAGGAAACTACGGCCGCGGTCCGGCACTGTCGCTGTCATGGGCTTCCTTTTGAGGATGAGACGGCTAAGAGCCGCGCAGTGTGGCTGATCCGCAGCCACCGTGCCAGTTCAGCGCTCATCCTCGGGAACAGCCGCGCTCGCCAGGGAGGCGAGCTCCTCGTCGCTGAACTGGCGCTGCGCAAGCGACAGCAGCGCGCGCTGATATTGCCGTGCATCCACGTAAATGCGCGAAGGCGCCGCCTGTCCCAGCACGCCCGCATCCGACATGACGCGTACGGCGATGTCTTCCGTGCCGAGGATCTGCGCCAGCGACTGCGCGGAGGGAAGGTCCGGCAGGGTGGTGAGCAGACGCCATTCGAGAGTGGACATCGACGCACAGTGTAACGGTGTTCCTGCAATACTGGGCACGGCGACCGGCGGGGAGTGGAGCGTGCTCGAGGTCCGGCAACTGTGCCGCAGTTTCCGCGAAGGCGAACGCGTGCATCGCGTGCTCGAGGGCGCACAGCTGCGTGTCGAGGCGGGAGCGAGCCTCGCCATCATGGGGCGCAGCGGCTCGGGCAAGTCGACGCTGCTCAATCTCATCAGCGGCATCGACCGCCCCGACAGTGGCACGGTGCACGTCGAGGGGTGCGAGCTGACGGGGCTCGCAGAACCGGCGCGCACGCTGTTCCGCCGCGCGCACATCGGCTTCGTCTACCAATTCTTCAACCTCATCCCGACGCTCGACACTGCGGAGAACGTGCGCCTGGTGCTCGAGTTGAACGGCGTGCGCGGCGCTGAGGCGCGCGCGCGCAGCCTCGCAGCACTCCAGGGCGTAGGTCTGCGCGATCGCGCCAATAGCGCGATCGATCAGCTCTCGGGCGGAGAGCAGCAGCGCGTCGCGATCGCGCGTGCGCTGGTGCACACGCCAAGGCTGCTGCTCGCGGACGAGCCTACCGGCAATCTCGATGAGGAGAGCTCGCGCGAAGTGCTGCCGCTCCTGCGCTCGCTGACGCGCACGCACGGGGCGACGCTGCTCATCGTCACGCACGATGCGGCGCTCGCTGCCGGCGCCGATCGGGTGCTGGAGCTGCGCGAGGGACGCCTGCACGAGCGCACAGCGCCCGGGAATGCACCGTGAGGACGCTGCACGCGGCGAGCGTGCGGCACCTGTTGCATCACCCGGCGCAACTGGCGCTGGCGCTGCTGGGTCTGGCGCTCGGGGTGGGGACGATCGTGGCCGTGCAGATCGCCACCGCGAGCGCGCAGCGCGCGTTCGAGCTGTCGCTGCAGGCGGTGAACGGTGCGGCGACCCACCAGATCGAGGCCGGCCCGGGCGGAATCGACGAAGGGATTTACGTGCGACTGCGCACTCAGGGACTGGCGGGCGGGCAGATGCTGCCGCTCGCACCCGTGGTGACAGGCTATGTCACCGTCGGTGAGCGCGTGCTGCAGCTGGTCGGGGTCGATCCGCTGGCGAGCGCGGAGCTCGAGGCGGGCGCGGCGCACCAGGGGCCGGGGCTGCGCGATGTGGCCGAGGCGCGCGCCTGGTTCACCGAAGCGGGCACCGTGATCATGAGCGCCGCTGCGGCCTCTGAGCTCGGCATCGGCGCTGACGGGCGCTTCGAGCTCGCAGTCGGCGGTGTGAGCCATCCGGCGCGGCTCATCGCGCGCCTTGCCGATGCCGGCCCCGGATTCGACGGACTCATCCTCACCGACATCGCGCAGGCCCAGGAGTGGCTCGGAGCGCGCGGGAGGCTCTCGCACATCGACCTGCGCGTGCCGCAGGGCGCAGCCGGTGCAGCGCTGCTCAAGCGCCTCGCGGCGAGCCTGCCCGCGAACCTCGAGCTCACCAGCACCCGTGCCGCCGCGCGCGAGACGTTCGCCATGACGGATGCCTTCACGACCAACCTGCGGGCCATGAGCCTGCTCGCGCTGCTCGTGGGGACGCTTCTCATCTACGGGGCGGTGAGCTTCGCGGTGCTCGAGCGCCGCGCGATCTTCGGCGTGCTGCGGGCGCTCGGGGCGACGCGGCGCGAGGTGCTCACCATGGTGCTGGCGGAGGCAGCGCTGCTCGGCGTCGCCGGCGCGCTGTGCGGCGCGGCGCTCGGGGTGCTGATCGGCCGCGGCCTCGTCGGGCTCGTGTCGCAGACCATCAACGATCTGTACTTCGTCGTGGCGGTGAATGAGGTGAGCGTGCCGCCGGCTGTGCTCATCGAGGCGCTGTGCGCCGGCGTTGCGACCGCGCTCGTGGCGGCGCTCCTGCCGGCGCTCGAGGTCGCCGGCAACGCCCCGCAGCTGGCGCTCGCGCGCTCGGTGCTCGAGCGGCGTGCGCTGCATCTGGCGCAGCGCCTCGCGCTCCTGGGCGCAGCGCTCGCGCTCGGCGCGGGCGCAACGGTGGCGCTCTCGGGGCGCAGTCTCCTGGCGGGTTTCGTGGCCCTGTTCATGCTGCTGCTGAGCGTGGCGGCGGTAACGCCGGCGGCGCTGCGCGCGCTGGCGCACGGCAGCGCACGTCTTGCGGCCCGCTGGAGCCCGGCGGCGCGCCTGGCGTGCACGGATGTCGCGACCTCCCTCAGCCGCACCGGTGTGGCCATCGCCGCCCTCGGCATGGCGCTCACCGCCATGATCGGTGTGGCCATCATGGTGGAGAGCTTTCGCGAGTCGCTGCGCGAGTGGCTGGTACAGACCATGCGCGCGGACGTGTACGTGAGCGCGCCCGGTGTGGCGGAGAGCCTGGAGCGGCGCCTGGACCCGGAGGTGATCCGCACGCTGCTGAGTGTCCCGGGCGTGCGCGAGCACAGCGAAGGCCGGCGCGTGACGGTGGGCTCCCCGGCAGGTGCAGTGGATCTGGATGCCGTCGCCCTCGTGCCCGCGAGCTACGCGGGGTTCAGGCTGACGCAGGGAGATCCGACGCGCGTGTGGAGCGCGTTCGTCAACGGCGCCGTACTCGTGTCCGAGCCGCTTGCCTTCAGGCTGGCACTCGCCCCGCAGCGCACGCTCACCCTCACGACCGCTTCCGGAGCGCACGCGTTCACCGTGGCGGGCGTGTACCGCGAGTACGGCAACGAGCGCGGCGAGGTGCTCATGAACCTCGAGGACTACCGGCGCTGGTGGCACGATGAGGGTATCGCCGCGATTGGCATCTACCTCGCCCCGGGGGTCTCGGCGGTGGCGATGGTGCGCGCACTGCGAGAAGCGGTGCACGGGCGGCAGGCGCTTCTCATCCGCTCCAATGCGGACATCCGCGCGCTCTCGATGCGCATCTTCGAGCGCACCTTCGTGATCACACGCGTGCTCTACTGGCTCGCAGCCGGCGTGGCCGCGCTGGGACTGCTGAGCGCGCTGCTCGCCTGGCAGCTCACGCGCACGCGCGAGCTCGCACTGTTGCGCACGCTCGGCCTGACACCTTGGGGCAGTGCGCTCATCAATCTCGCCCAGACCGTCTTCATGGGCCTGGCGGCGCTGCTCGCAGCGCTCCCGGCGGGTGTGCTGACAGCGCTGGTGCTCACCGACGTCATCAACCGGCGCGCCTTCGGCTGGCAGATCGACCTGCACCTGCGCGCCGCGCAATTCACCAACGCGCTGTGGCTCGCGCTCGCGGCCGCGCTCGCCGCCGGCCTCTACCCCGCGTGGCGCAGCGCGCGCATGCCGCTCGTCGCAGGCCTGCGGGACGAGTGATGCGCCCGGCACGCATGCCCTCGGCTGCCTGCAGCGCGCTCGTCTGCGCGCTCGCCTGCGCGGGTGTGGTGGCCCCGGATCCGGCGACCCTGCCGCGCGCATCCGACGCGCCAGGGTTTGCGCAGGCACTCACGGTGCGGCCGTTCGTGTTTCCACAGGATCACGGGCCGCATCCTGAGTTCCGGCAGGAATGGTGGTATCTCACCGGTAACCTCGATGCCGCAAACGGCGAGCGCTTCGGGTTCGAGTTGACGTTCTTTCGCTTCGCGCTCGCGCCCACGGCAGCTGCGCCGGCGGCCGCCCCGCCGGTCGCCCCTTCCGCGTGGCGCGCGCGCGAGATCTACATGGCGCACTTCGCCATCACCGATGTTGCCCGCCGACACTTTCGCTTCGCGCAGAAGCTCTCGCGCGGGGCGCTCGGCCTTGCCGGCGCCGAGGCCGCCCCTCTGAAAGTGTGGATCGATGACTGGTCCCTCGCAGAGGCCGCTGCCGCGCCGGGCGAGCCTGCCGATGCGCCGCACGCGTGGCGTGTGCATGCCGCCGAGCCCGGCTACGAGCTCGAGCTCGTGCTCAGCCCGCAGCAGGCGCCGGTCGCCAACGGCGATGCGGGACTGTCGCGCAAGTCTGACCAGCTCGCGGATGCGAGTTACTACTACTCCATCCCGCATCTCACGGCCCACGGCCGCCTGATCCGCGACGGCCGGACGCTCGCGCTTGCGGGGCTGGCGTGGCTCGATCGCGAGTGGGGCAGCGGGGGCCTCGCCCCGCAGCAGGCCGGCTGGGACTGGTTCGCCCTGCAGCTGAGCGACGGCAGCTCGCTCATGTTCTACGCGCTGCGCGGGCGCGATGGCCGCCCCGATGCGCACAGCGCCGGCACCTGGGTGTCCGGCGCCGGGGAGGCGCAGGCGCTGCGCAGCACGGACGTGGCGATCACGGTCACGGGCGAGTGGCGCAATGCCGCCGGTGTGCGTTATCCATCGGGCTGGCGCGTGCGGGTGGGGCCGCAGGCCCTCGAGCTGAGCATACGTCCGGTGCTGGCCAATCAGGAGCTCAACACCACGCCGCCCTACTGGGAGGGCGCCGTGGACGTGAGCGGCGCACGCGCGGGACACAGCCTCACCGGGCGCGGCTATGTCGAGCTGACCGGGTACCACACGGAACGCTGACGCAGCTGACGGCACTGGCGCATGGAGGCGGGTTGTCCGATGATTCGCGCCCGATCAGGACTCACCCGCGAACGGAGAACACATGCGACGCTCACTCCTGGTAGCTGCGACTGCCCTGGCAGTTGCGATTCCGGTTTACGCCGCGCTCCCGGACGGCACCAAGGCACCCGACATCAACACCCAGGCGACGCTCGCCGGCAAGGAGTTCAAGTTCTCGCTGGCGGAGGCGCTCAAGCAGGGTCCGGTGGTGCTGTACTTCTACCCGGCCGCCTTCACGCCCGGCTGCACGGTCGAGGCGCATGAGTTCGCCGAGGCGACCGAGAAGTTCCAGGCGCTCGGGGCCACCGTCATCGGCGTGTCGCACGACCCGATCGAGAAGCTCGACAAGTTCTCGGTGAGCGAGTGCCGCAACAAGTTCGCGGTCGCCTCTGATGCGGACGGCAGCATCATGAAGGCGTACGACGCGGTGCTGCTGAGTCACCCGGCGTACGCGAACCGCACCTCCTACGTCATCGCCCCTGACGGCCGCATCATCTACTCCTACACCGCCATGAATCCCGACCAGCACGTCGAGAACACCATGGCGGCAGTGAAGAAGTGGCAGGACGAGCACAAGAAGGGCTGAAGTAGGGCAGCGCGCGCGGCGCGCTGCTTCAAGCGAGATCGGCGAGCGTCGCAGGCACCTGGCGGCGCAGCAGGAGATTGCGCGCCTGCCACGCCTCCTGCGGCGGCAACTCGGTAAGGAAAGTGACCTCGCTCCCTGCCAGCAGCGCCACCGGCACGCCGTCGCGGTACAGCAGGCGGTTGCCGGCGAGCGAGGGCAGGCGCGCCCCGGGAGTGAGGATGCCGACGAGATTCAGCGGATCGGCCCCCGACAGCGACACGTAATGCCCTTCGTGCGGCCGGCGACGCGCCTCGCGCAGCAGCGTGATCGCCTCGGGCTGTGCGTACTGCTCGCCGCTGAAGCCGGCGACGAAACGCCCGCCGCGAATTTCCCCGCGTGCCTCGAGTCGCCGACAGCACATCAGGAGCTCGCGCCAGGGCGGCAGCCAGTCCGCCTCGCGCGCCAGCAGCCGCCAGAACAACACCCCCCAACGTCGCAGGAGTGTGCGTACCACGTGCTCGACCGTTTCCTCCGCGAGCGAGCGCTCGCTCGAGCCGCGCGTGATCCGTGACCAGCGCCCCGCGGCATCCATGCCGAAGAGTGCGAGCCGGCGGCGCCGCCGCCCGCCCATGGCGGGCCTGCGCCGATCGGCCGGCACCAATAGCGCCCGAAGTCCCGCGAAGCTGTCGGAGTTGACCAGCCCGAGGGCGACGAGCTCCGCGAGTGCTTCCTCGGCCTGCGAGACCAGCAGGCCCGTGCCGGCGGTGATCTCGTCGAAGAACGATGCGCCATGAGAGGCCAGATGCGCAGCGAGGCGCTGCGCGGGTGCCGACAGGTGCACGGCATCGGCCTCCCCCGTCAGGCTCGACCATAAGCGCAGGTTGCGCCGTGCGAGCAGCACGATCGGCGTGGCGCGCACCGGCGAGGCAGCGCGCTGCGGGTCGCTGCGCCTTGGGGCAAGCCGCGTCCACACGAAGCGCCCGGCCAGACACTGCTCATCGAGCCAGGCGGGCTCGTACTCGGTGATGCGGTTGGGGAGCACCTCCGTCTCCCAGGCGCTCGCGGGCGCCTCGAACCCCTCGAGCTGCGCAAGGATCGCCCCGACCGCATCCGGTCCTTCCATGCGGCCTGCCGGAGTCACCCGCTGCCACTCGAACAGGAAGCGCAGAAAATCGCGCGCCTCGATCGGCTCGATCTCCGCGCGCAGCCGCTTGACCGTGTAGCGGTGGATGCGCGCCAGGAGGCGTCGCTCGCACCACTCGTTCGCTTCGGGTGCCTCGGGCGTGAAGGCGCCGCGCATGGCGAAGCCCTCCGCCTGCAGAGCGGCGAGCGCGGCATCGATGCGCGGCAGCGGCAGTGCGAGGCAGGTAGCGAGCGCGTGCGCGGTGGTGGGGCCCAGGCCCTCGAGGCGCCCGCGCACGACCTCGACCAGTGCGCTCTCGGGGCTGCAGCGCTGCGGCTCCCCCGGCGTCACTACCTGCGGGTCGTACGCACTTCCCGGGTACAGCGCCTGAAAGAGCGGCAGTCGCTCGGCCGTGACCCATAATCGCACCGCGGGGCATGCAAGCAGCGTCACACGCCCCCTGGATGCGAGCTCACCGAGCAGCTGCGGCCAGAGCGGGCCGCGCGCGGCTTCCGCTTCGGTGCAGAACGTGAGCCACAGGAGCGCATCGTGCAGCTCGTCGGCATCCGAGACGTCCGGCCAGGCTTCCGTGCGCACGCGCTCGATCGCCGCGGGGTCGAGCTTGCCGATGTCGCTGGCGCTCTGCGGGTCCAGCCAGCGTCGGCTCATGACCGCCTGCGTGCGCCGCTCCTCGAGCGGTGCGTCGTCGAGAAACGCGTAGGGCCTCGCCGAGAGTACCTCGAGGGCGAGCGCGGAGGGCTCGGTCAGATCGCGCGCCAGCACCTTGATGCTGCCGGACTCCAGCGCGCGCAGCACGCGCTCGAACCCGGCGACGTCCATGGCATCCTCGAGACAGTCGCGGATCGCCTGGCTCACCAGCGGATGCTCGGGGATCTCCAGTTCCCCGGGCAGGTTCTCGGCGCAGGCCACCTGATCGGGAAACACCGCGGCGAGCAGATCCTCGGCCGCCATGCGCTGCAGCGGCGCGGGCACCTTCTTGCCGCCGCGAAAGCGCGGCAGGGCGAGCGCGATGGCCGCGCTCCAGCGCCAGCGCACCGGAAACATCGGCGCCGCGCACAGCGCCTGCACCAGAAGCGGCCGCACCGTGTTGGAATGCAGGTAGTGGGCGACCTCTGCGAGCTCGAAGCTGTGCGCGGTGGTCAGTGACAGCACGATGGTGTCCTCGGTCGCCGCCGCCTGCAGCTCGAAGTTGAACGAGCGGCAGAAGCGCTTGCGCAGCGCGAGGCCCCAGGCGCGGTTGATGCGGCTGCCGAAGGGGGAGTGGATGACGAGCTGCATGCCCCCGGCCTCATCGAAGAAGCGCTCGAAGATCACGGTCTGCTGCGTGGGCAGGGCGCCGAGTGCACCGCGTGCCGCTGCGAGATAACTGACGAGCTGTACCGCCGCGGCCTCGCAGATGCCGGATGCGCCGCAGAGCCAGGCGCTGGCCGTCTCGATTCCGGAATCGAGCTGCACCTCCAGCTGCGCGCGCAGCCGCGACACGCTCCCCGACAGCTCGTCGGTGCGTCCGGGCGCCTCGCCCAGCCAGAACGGGATCGAAGGCGGTTCCCCGCGCGCGTCCTCGACCCGAATCCTGCCGGCCTCCACGCGCAGGATGCGGTAGGAAACGTTGCCGAGCTGAAAAATGTCCCCCTGCAGGCTCTCCACCGCGAAGTCCTCGTTCACCGTGCCGACGAACTGCGCCTGCGGCTCGAGGATGACCTGGTAGTCGGCGCTGTCGGGAATGGTGCCCCCGGAGGTGAGGGCAGTGAGACGCGCGCCGCGACGACCCTTGAGGCGGTGATTGACGGCGTCGTGGTGGATGAGCGCGCCGTGGCGGCCGCGGCGCGTGCTGTAGCCTTCCGCCAGCATGCGGATCACATCCTGGTATGCCGCGCGCGTCAGCTCGCGGTACGGCCAGGCGCGGCGCAGCAGCCCGTAGAGCGCCTCCTCGTCCCACTCCTGCGCGGCGCTCTCCGCGACGATCTGCTGCGCGAGCACGTCGAGCGGCGCCTGCGGCATCGCCAGGCGGTCGAGCTCGCCCTGGCGCACCGCCGTCAGGAGCGCCGTGCATTCGACCAGATCGTCCCGCGACAGCGGAAAGAGGCGCCCCTTGGGCGTGCCGCCGAGGGAGTGCCCGGAGCGGCCGACGCGCTGCAGGAAGGCGGCAATCGAGCGCGGCGAGGCGAGCTGGCACACGAGGTCCACTTCCCCGATGTCGATGCCGAGCTCGAGCGAGGCGGTGGCAACCAGTGCGCGCAGCTCCCCGCGCTTTAAGCGCGACTCGGCATCCAGGCGCGATTCCTTCGCCATGCTGCCGTGATGCGCGGTGACGTTTGCGGTACCGAGGCGCTCGGAGAGGTGGCGCGCGAGGCGCTCGGCCTGCCGGCGGGTGTTGACGAACACCAGCGTGGTGCGGTGCTCGCTCACCAGCTGCGCCAGGCGATCGTACACCTGCGTCCACACCTCCCCGGACATCACCGCCTCGAGGGGGGAGGCGGGGATTTCCAGCTGCAGGTCGCGCTCGCGCACGTGTCCGGAATCGATGATGGTGCAATCGGCGCTGCCGTCGGCCAAGAGATTAGAGCTACCCACCAGGAAGCGCGCCACGTCCTCGATGGGCTTTTGTGTCGCGGACAACCCGATGCGCGTGAGCCGGCGCCCCGCGAGCGCCTCGAGCCGCTCGAGGGTGAGGCACAGGTGCACGCCGCGCTTGCTGCCGGCCATGGCGTGGATCTCGTCCACGATTACCGTGCGCGTGCTGGCGAGCATCTGGCGGCCCGACTGCGAACCCATGAGGATGTAGAGCGACTCGGGGGTCGTCACCACGATGTGCGGGGGGTGCTTGCGCATCGCGGTGCGCTCGCTCTGCGGCGTATCGCCGGTGCGCACGAAGGTGCGGATCTCGATCTCGGGCAGGCCGAGCTCGGCGAGCTGTGCGCGGATGCCACTGAGTGGCGCCTCGAGATTGCGGTGGATGTCGTTGGAGAGCGCCTTGAGCGGGGATACGTACACGACCTGCGTCTGCTCGGGGAGCCCCTCGGCGCTCAGCCCGGCGCGCACCAGCTCATCGATCGCCGCGAGGAATGCGGCGAGCGTCTTGCCCGAGCCGGTGGGAGCTGCGATCAGTACGTGCTGCCTGGCGGCGATCGCCGGCCACGCCGCGCGCTGCGCGGGCGTGGGCGCCTCGAAGGTGCGCGCGAACCATGCGGCGACGGCGGGATGGAACGATCCGGGCATGCAGTAATTGAAACATACGGAAGCGCGATACAGCGAGCCGCGAGCACCGGGGCTGTATACGCGGGCCGATCAAAGGGGAGTAAAGTTGCCCCCGGTGAAGTGAATCTCAAGGAATTGCGGCATGTGGGAAGATGAAGTCGAGGATGGCGGGCGGCGCAAGGTGATCTGGCTGGTCGCAGCCATCGTCGCGGTGATGCTCGTCGTGGGCGGCTGGTACTGGTACTCATCGCACCGCGCCGCGGCACCGCCGGTCGCCGCGGCACCGCCGCAGCCCGCGGTCAACAACGAGGCGCAGATCGCGCACCCGCTGGCGGGCGCCAACGCGAATGCGCCGCTGCCAGCGCTCAACGACAGCGACCAGGTGGTGCACGATTCGCTCGCCGGTGTTATTGGCGGTGATCCCGTCGCGCAGTTTCTCGTGCCGCAGAACATCGTGCGGCACATCGTCGTGACGGTCGACAACCTGCCGCAGCGCAAGGTGGCTGTGGACCTGCGGCCGGTGAAACCCACCCCCGGAGAGACGCGCACCGCGAGCTCAGGGGACTCGAGCGCCATCGGCGAGGCGAACTTCGCCCGCTATGCGCCGCTGGTGCGCGTGATACAGGCGACCGATGTGAAGGCGCTCGCGGTGGTCTACGAGCATCTGTATCCGCTTTTCCAGCACGCCTACGAGGATCTGGGCTATCCCGGCAAGTACTTCAACGACCGCCTGGTGCAGGTGATCGATCACCTGCTGCAGGCGCCGGAAGTGCCCGGGCCGATCCCGGTCGTGCAGCCGAAGGTGTTCTTCGAGTACGCCGACCCCGGTCTTGAGAGTCGTTCGGCCGGACAGAAGCTGCTGATCCGCATGGGGCCGGCGAACGCGCGCCTCATCAAGGGGAAGCTGCGCGAGTTTCGCGCCGAGATCGTCAAGAATAAATAACAAGCAGGCTAAAACATGAGCGATGCAAGTGCCCTGAACGAGGCGGCCGTCGAGAAACCGCTGACCGAGCTGCGCTCGGTGCTGATTGCAGGGGAGACTCTCGAGGCCTGGGCCATCCAGCAACGGCTATTCGCCCTTACACACCGCAGACTCCTGATCGGCGCCACCAGCGGGCGCCTGATCGTGCTGAGCCGCAGGCTCCTCGGCGGCTTTGACGTCACGACCATCCGCTGGCAGGACCTCGAGGAGGTGACGCTGCACGTGGGGATCCTCAGCGCCATGCTGGCGCTGCGCGCGGGCAAGGCGACCGACCTCGCCTCCCTCGGTGCCCAGGGTGCGCAGATGGTGGAGTTTCGCGGACTGCGCAAGGAGCAGGCGCAGGCGGTGTATCGCATCTGCCAGACTCAGGACCAGGCATGGCGCGAGAAGCGCCGCGTGCGCGAGCTGGAGGAGCTGCGGGCGCGCTCGGGCGGCATCCAGGTCAGCTCGGGATCCCTCGGGCCGCTCGGCGGGGCCGAGGGCGACTCGGTGCGCCGGCTACAGGAAGCCAAGCAGCTCCTGGAGGCCAAGCTCATCACCGACTCCGAGTACGAGGCCATCAAGGCCAAGATCGTCTCCTCCTAGGGGCGCGCTGCGACGATGGGATGGGCGCGGCGCATCGTTCCGCCCGGGTGGCTCCTCGTGGCGCTGATGTCGGCAGTTGCACTGCATCATTGGCTGCCCCTGATGCAGCTGTGGCACGCGCCGCTGAGCTGGCTCGGCGCGCTGCCGCTCGGGGCGGGGCTCATCCTTGCGGTGTTTGGCATCGGTGCCTTCCGGCGCGCGGGCACCCCCGTCATCCCCTTCGAGCGCTCTACTGCGCTCGTGACCACGGGCGTGTATCGCTTCACGCGCAATCCGATGTACCTGGGGCTCAGTCTGATTCTGACAGGCACCGCCGTGATGCTCGGCAGCGTCGGCGCCTTCCTGCCGCTGCCGCTGTTGGTGTGGATCCTGCAGAGCGGCTACATCGAGGCCGAGGAGCGCTTTCTCGAGGAGCTGTTCGGCGGCGACTACCTCAGGTACAAAAGCCTGGTGCGTCGCTGGATGTGAACTGACTTTGCACAAGTAATCCACAGGCAATCCACAGCGCAGGTGCGTTAGGCTCTCTTCACATGGCCATCAGTTTCCGGCGGCGCCGCGAGGCGCAGAACGAAGTGCTGGGCACGTACAGCTTTCCCAGCCGCACGGTGCAGGTCCTGAGGACGCAGGACGACCGCATCACCTGGACGTGCGATTGCGACAAGTTCCGCCGCCAGGCCACTCAGCGCGAGCCGCTGTGGTGCAAGCACATCGCCAAGGCAGCCGCACGGCGCTCGCTCGAGCGGCTGACGCGCCGCGTGGCGATCGCACGCGTCCCGGAGCGCTAGCTGCGCATCGCCGAAGTCATCGCGCTGCTGTCGACCGCGCTGTTTGCCGGGGCGGCCGTGTACATCAACATCGCCGAGCACCCGGCGCGCATGGAGCGTGACACGCGCGTGGCTCTGGAGGTGTGGACCGCCTCCTATGCGCGCGCCACCTGGCTGCAGGCGCCGCTTGCGATCCTCGCTTTCCTCGCCGGCTGCCTCGCCTGGTGGCTGGGCGGCGGAGCGAGCTGGTTGCTCGGCGGCGTTCTTATCGGTGCGGTCGTGCCGTTCACGCTGTTGGTGATCATGCCGACCAACAAGGCGCTGTTCGCCCAGGGCAGGGTCGCCACCTCCACTACCCGCGTGCTACTCGAACGCTGGGGACGACTGCACGCCGTGCGCAGCGTGCTCTCGCTCGTGGCGCTCGTTCTTCTGACGTGGAAGCTCACCGCCTGATGGCGCGTCGGGAGCCGCGCGTCGCCTACGCGACGATCAGCCCGTTGCGGATCGCGATCAGCGTGAGCTCGGCCTGATTCTGCACGCCGAGCTTCTGCTTGATGTTGTAGAGGTGGGTTCCGACGGTCGAGGCGGACAGCTTCAGATCCTCGGCGATGCGTTGCACGCTGGCCCCTCCCGCAAGTCGCACGAACACCTCGAACTCGCGCTCCGAGAGCCGCTCGACGGCGGACTTGCCGGCACCCTCGACCTCGTCGAGTGCGAGCTTCTGCGCGAGCCCCGCATCGATGTAGCGCTGGCCCGCCGCCACGGTGGTGAGCGCCTCGAGCAGCGCCTCCGGGGCGCTGCGCTTGGAGAGAAAGCCGCGCGCACCCTCACGCAGCGCGCGCCGCGCGTGTGCCGGATCATCGTGGGCGGAGAGCGCGAGAATGCGCGCCTGCGGATGGTGGGCGCGGATGCGCTTGAGCGCCTCCAGGCCGCCCATACCCGGCATCGCAAGATCCATGACCACGACGTCGGGCGTGAGCTCGAGGTAGCGCTGGCAGGCGCTCTCGCCCGAATCCGCCTCGCCGACCACGGTGGTCTCCGGGTGCGACTGCAGCAGCAGCCGAAAGCCGGTGCGCACCACCGCGTGATCGTCCACCAGCAGCACGCGGATCATGCGCCCGCCGCCAGCGGTATCTCCGCCCTGATGCACACGCCGTGTGGTTCGGTGTTGCCTACCTGCAAGGTCCCTCCGAGATGCTCCACGCGCTCGGCAAGCCCGCGCAGGCCGAAGTGACCGGGGCGCGACCATTGCGCCGGCAGGCCGACACCATCGTCGGTCACCGAAACGATCATGCGTTCGGCGCTGGAGCTGACATCGATCATAACGCGGCTGGCGTGCGCGTGGCGCAGGGCGTTGACGAGTGCCTCCTGCACCACGCGGTAGGCGGCGAGCGTAACGCTGGCGCCGAGCTCGGATGGCAGCTCGTGGCGCAGGCTCAGCAGCGGCGTCGCATGGCGGCGCTGCCAGTCGCGCACCAGGCTCTCGAGCGATGCGGCGAGCCCGAGCGTATCGAGCGACAGCGGCGCAAGTCGCGGGATGAGCCCGTGCATGGCGTCGTAGAGGCGCGCGGCTTCCTCCGAGATCAGCCGCGCGGCCGAGGCGCTGTTGGCCTCCCCGGACTGCGTCGCGATCGCCATCGCGAGGCTGCGAATCGCCGTGACCGACTGGCCGAACTCATCGTGCAGCTCGTGTGCGATCAGGCGCCGCTCCTCCTCGAGACTCTGCTCGACGAGCAGCGCCAGCTCGCGCCGCTCCTCGAGGCGCGTGCGCGCCTCGCGCGCCTCACGCTCCGCGCGCACCTTGTCCTCCACCGCGTGCGCCATGCGGTTGAAGGCTGCGCCGATGGCGCGCGCCTCAGATCCCGCAAGCACCGGCAGCCGGAAGGCGAGCTCGCCGCGCTCGAGCCGCTCGAGCCCCTGGACGATGACGGGAAAGGGGGCGAGCGCGCGGTCCACCAGCCAGAAGGCGAGCGCGCCGACGGCCACGAGCATGACTGACGCGATCGCCAGCAGGCGCCGTAGGTCATCCCAGGCATCCAGTATGGCGCGCGAGGCCTGCGCCTCGAGCACCACCTGTGCGCCATCCCCGAGGGTGAACACCTGCCGCTCGGGCTCGGGCGCCAGGAGGTGCGCGAACCAGGCCGGCGCCTCGCGTCCGGCCTTGTAGAGCGGCGGAGGGGAGTGATAGAGGAGCCGACCGCGGGGGTCGCGCAGGGTCACATCGTTGGCGCGCACGTGGCCGAGTCGCTGCAGCATGTCCTGCACCGCTGCCGTGCCGCCGGAGGCGGAATAGGTCACGATCAGGTCCCCGAGCACCTGGGCCGCGACGCGGTTGGCCGCCTCGATCTCCTCGCGGACCGAGGAGCGGGTGTCCCGGATCTGGTCGGCGAGCAGCACGGCCACAAATACGGCCGTGACGCCGGTCAGGACCAGATTCAGGCGGGTGCGCAGCTTCATCGCGGGGGGTCGGGGACCCTCAAGAAAATCATGAGGTCACTTTCATGATGATCCCTCTATCGCTGCTACCCCCGGCCGGAGAAGGATAGCCTTGTAGCGGCAGATGCCGCCCAACCGACTGAAGCTAGGAAGATAGACTATGCGCTGGGAAACGCCACAAGCGACTGATTTCCGTTTCGGAATGGAAATCACGATGTACATTGCGAATCGCTGAAGACGAGTAAGGGCTTGTGAGCCCGCCTTTGCGGGCTCTCAGGCCCGCTCGGCGCGGAACCTTCAAGCCCGCTGACCGAGCGAAGCCGTGAAGATCCGGGTACTGGGGTCGGCCGCCGGCGGCGGGTTTCCCCAGTGGAACTGCAATTGCCGTAACTGCGCGGGCGTGCGCCATGGCACGCTCAGGGCTCATCCCCGGACCCAATCCTCCATCGCCGTGCGCGGGGTCGACCCGAACGCCTGGGCGCTGGTGAATGCCTCCCCGGACATCCTGGCGCAGCTGAAGGCCAACCCCGACCTGCAGCCCGCGCGCAGCGCACGCGATACCGCATTCGAGGGCATTGTGCTGGTCGACGGGCAGATCGATCACACCACCGGTCTTTTCATGCTGCGTGAGTCAGTGCGTCCGCTGCGCATCTGGTGCACCGAACAGGCGCACGCTGATCTCACGCGCGGCAATCCGATCTTTGGCGTGCTCGCGCACTACTGCGGGGTCGACCGGCGCGAGATCACCCCCAACGGGGGCGTCTTCGCGGTCGAGGGCGTTGCGGGCGTCAGCTGGCGCGCGCTCGCGGTGGCGAGCAAGCCCGCCCCTTACTCCCCGCATCGCGAGGCGCCGGTGGCGGGCGACAACGTGGCGCTCGTGATCAGCGATGCTGGCAGCGGGCGCGCCTGCGTGTACGCCCCAGGCCTGGGCTCGATGGAGGAGGCGCTGTGGCGCGCCATGTGCGAGGCAGCCTGCGTGCTGGTCGACGGCACGTTCTGGCGCGATGATGAGATGATCGCGCTCGGGATGTCCAAGAAGCGCGCCCGCGACATCGGCCACCTGGCGCAAAGCGGCGCGGGCGGCATGCTCGAGTGGCTGCAGAAGCTGCCCGCCGGCACCCGCAGGATCCTGATCCACGTGAACAACACCAACCCGATCCTGGATGAGGATTCGCCCGAGCGCGCGCAGCTCAGGCAGCTGGGGATCGAGGTGGCGCACGATGGCCTGGAGATCGAGCTGTGAGCGAGGGCCCCTGGTCGCGCGAGGAATTCGAGCAGCGGCTGCGCGAGCGCGGCCGCGCCTATCACATTCATCATCCCTTCAACGTGATGCTCAACAGCGGCCATGCGACGCGCGAACAGATCCGCGGCTGGGTGGCGAACCGCTTCTATTACCAGATCAACATCCCGGTGAAGGACGCAGCGATTCTTGCCAACTGCGATGACCGCGCGGTGCGCCGCAACTGGGTGCAGCGCATCCTCGATCACGACGGCCACGGGGATGATCCCGGGGGGATCGAATCGTGGTTGCGGCTGGCTGAGGCGGTGGGACTTGAGCGCGCCGAAGTGCAGAGCCTGAAAGCGGTGCTGCCGGGCGTGCGCTTCGCGGTGGATGCATACGTGAATTTCGCCCGCCGCGCGCCCTGGCCGGAAGCGGTGTGTGCCTCGCTCACCGAGTTGTTCGCCCCCGAGATCCACAAGCAGCGCCTGGCCAACTGGCCGCAGCACTATCCGTGGATCGACCGCGCGGGGCTCACCTATTTCCAAAGCCGCGTGAGTCTTGCGCGGCGCGACGTTGAGTTCGGCCTCGCGGTGACGCTCGAGCGCTTTGCCACGCTCGCAGCCCAGCAGCGCGCGCTCGAGATCCTGCAGTTCAAGCTGGATGTGCTCTGGCAGATGAGCGATGCCATGGCCCTGGGTCTTGGGGTGACGCAGTGAGCGAACTTGCGGAAAGCTCCCGGCCCGCCATCGCCGCAGGCATGCGCCTGCAGTGGGAAGCTGCGCAGGAGGCGCACGTGCTGCTCTACCCGGAGGGCATGGTGAAGCTCAACGCCAGCGCAGGTGCGATCATGAGCCGCTGCGACGGGGTGCGCACGCTCGCAGATATCGTTACCGACCTGGAGAGCACCTTCGGGCTCAACGGCATCGCGGGTGACGTGCGCGCGTTCGTGGCGCTGGCGCTCGAGCGACAGTGGCTGGAGCTGCGCGCATGAGCTCGGTGATGCCCGGCGCCCCAACACCGGCACCCGCCACGGCGCTCAAGAGCGCAGGCGCCGTCGTCGGCCCACCGCTGTGGCTGCTGCTCGAGCTCACCTACCGCTGTCCGCTGCACTGCGTGTTCTGCTACAACCCGACGCAGTTCGCCGATACCGGGCCTGAGCTGCCGACACAGGAGTGGCTGCGGGTGCTGCGCGAGGCGCGCGCGCTCGGGGCCGTGCAGCTCGGACTTTCCGGCGGTGAGCCGCTGGTGCGCGATGACCTGGAGGAGATCGTCGCGGAGGCCCACTCGCTTGGCTTCTACATCAACCTCATCACCTCCGGCATCGGCATGACCGAGGCGCGCATCAAGGCTCTGAAGAACGCCGGTCTCGATCACATCCAGCTGTCCTTCCAGGACAGCACGCGCGAGCTGAACGATTTTCTCTCCAGTACGCGCACCTTCGAACTCAAGTCGAAGGTCGCAGCGCTGATCCGCGCGCACGACTACCCGATGGTGCTCAACGTGGTGCTGCACCGGCACAACATCGATCACGTGGGCGAGATCCTCGACATGGCCGATCGCATGGGGGCGCAGTACGTCGAGCTCGCCAACACGCAGTACTACGGCTGGGCGTGGCTGAATCGCGAGCAGCTGCTGCCGAGCCGTGCGCAGCTCGAGCGCGCCGAGGCCGTGACCCAGCGCTTTCGCGCGCAGGTCGGTGCGCGCATGAAGATCTACTTCGTGGTGCCCGACTATTTCGAGACGCGGCCCAAGCCCTGCATGAGCGGACTCGGGTCGGTGTTTCTCGCCATCGCGCCCGACGGCATCGCCATGCCCTGTCATGCCGCGCGCATGCTTCCGGGTCTCACCCTCCCCAATGTGCGCGAGGCGGGCATCCGCGAGATCTGGTACGACTCGAAGGCCTTCAACCGCTTCCGCGGCGATGCCTGGATGAAGGAGCCCTGCCGCAGCTGCCCGGAGAAGCACAAGGACTTCGGAGGCTGCCGCTGTCAGGCGTATCTGCTGACCGGGGACCCGGACAACGCCGACCCGGTGTGCGACCTGTCCCCGCATCACGGTCTGGTCAGCGCAGCGGTGGCGCGGGCTGAACAGGCCGCCGCCGCCCCGCCTGCCCCGCGCGAGCACGTGCTGGTGTTCCGCGACCACCGTACCTCGATCCCGGTGCTCACCGAGCACGAGGCCGCGCGCCGCTAGGGCGGTACACTTCCTGGATGGCGATCCGTCCTGTACTGAAGATGGGTGAGCCGCTGCTCGCCGCGGTGGCCGCTCCCGTGAGGGCATTCGATGCGGAGCTGCGCGCGCTCATCGCCGACATGGACGACACCATGCGCCACCTGAACGGGGCCGGGATCGCCGCGCCGCAGATCGGTGTGAGCGCGCGCGTGGTCATCTTCGAGCTGCTGGACAACCCGCGCTACCCGCACATCGCCCCGGTGCCCTACACGGTGCTGGTCAATCCGCTTGTCACCCCGCTTACCGCCGAGCAGGATGAGGGGTGGGAGGGTTGCCTGTCGGTGCCCGGAATGCGCGGCCTGGTGCCGCGCTTCAAGCGCCTGCGCTACCAGGGATTCGATCAGTACGGTGCGCCGATCGATCGTACGGTGGAAGGCTTCCATGCGCGCGTGGTGCAGCACGAGGTGGACCACCTGGATGGCATCCTGTTTCCGCTGCGCGTGCGGGACCTGCATAACTTCGGCTTCGAGGATGCACTCGCCGGACAGATGACGCCAATGCCGGACTGACAAGTTTGAGGGAGTGAGCCATGAGTCAGCAGCACGCCGCTGGAGCCTTTGATGTAAAAGTCACCCCGCAGAAGCCCGACACGCAGATCGCGCGCGCGGCCAATCTCAGCCGGCTGACTATCGACAAGCGCTTCCACGGCGATCTCGAGGGCATCAGCAAGGGCGAGATGCTGGCGACGCAGACCGACACGCCGGGCTCTGCCGGTTACGTGGCGCTCGAGCGCGTTACCGGCACGCTCAAGGGGCGCAACGGCAGCTTCGTCCTGCAGCACAGTGCGACCATGACGCGCGGCAAGCCGATGGCAGCGATCAGCGTCGTACCCGACTCGGGCACCGGGGAGCTGCGCGGCATCAGCGGCAAGATGACCATCACCGTCGGAACCGACGGCGGGCACAGCTACGAGTTCGACTTCAAGTTCGAACCCTAGCGATGCGCACGTCGCGCTCCATGCGCAGGGCGGATTCCACTCCCTGGTAGTAGCCGGGGATCTCCCCGCGCTCGCGGTAGCCGAGCGCGCGGTAGAACGCCCGCGCCGTCTCATTCGCGGTACGCAGCTCAAGGGAGATGACGAAGGTCCCGGCGGTGAGCGCGCTCTCCTCGAGCCACCCGAGCAGTCGTCGCGCCACGCCGCGGCGGCGGTGCTCGGGTGCCACGGCGAGCAGGTTGAGGTGTGCCGCATCATCCAGGTAGCGCATGATCGCGAAGCCGACGAGCGAGTCGGCGGTGCGCGCGGTGAGCACGACGCTCTCGGCATGCCGTACGTGCCGGCCGATGCGTGCCGCATCCCACGCAGGTCTCAACCCCGTCTCCACCAGATTCTGCGACATCGCCGCCAGTAGCGGGGCGTCCGCGGCGCGCGCGGGCAGCAGGCGATACTCATGCACGGCGCTGCTCATGCGAGCGTGTGGAAGACCTTCTGCACGTCCTCGTCCTGCTCGAGCCGGTCGATCACCGTGAGCACCTCGGTCGCCTGCGCCTCGGGGAGCTCCGTCGGCACCGTGCAGATGTACTCGTGCTCGGCCGACAGCGGCGCGATGCCGCGCGCCTCGAGCGCTTCCTGCAGGCGGCCGAAGTCGGCGAACGCCCCGCGGATCACCAGCTGCGGCTCGCCCTTTTCGCCCACGCTCTCGCCCATCTCATCCAGCCCGTGATCGATCAGGTACAGCTCGAGGTCGTCCTGGTCGATGCCTTCGGGATTGAGGCGGAACACGCCCATCTTGCGGAACAGGAAGCTGACGCTGCCGTTGGTCGCAAGGTTGCCGCCGCCCTTGGTGATGATGTTGCGCACCGCCGCGACCGTGCGCGTGGAGTTGTCGGTGGCCGTCTCCACCAGCAGCGCCACACCGTGAGGCGCATAGCCCTCGTAGAGCACCTCCTGGTAGTTCGCCGCATCGCGCCCGGCGGCGCGCTTGATGGCCGCCTCGATCTTGTCCTTCGGCATGTTGACGGCGCGCGCGTTCTGGATGGTCCGCCGCAGCGTCGGATTGGAGGCGGAGTCGGAGCCGCCGGCCTTGACCGCCATGGTGATGTCCTTGGCGATACGCGCGAACTGCTTGGCCATGCGGTTCCAGCGCGCGAACATCGTGTGCTTGCGGACTTCGAAGATGCGTCCCATGCGGGAATGGTGCCCGAAACAGGGCCGGACGTGCCAGCGCGGCCGCGCGCGGCATGCGCGCGCGATAATCGGGTGCTTGGAGTAGCTACGCGGCCGGACGGCCGCGCGGGGCGGTTACGCGAGCTGCGCCTGCAGCATCCGCATGCGCCGCAGCTGCCGGCCCAGGGAGCGCTCGATGTCGCGCAGCCGCCCGTGCAGGTCCACCTTCTTCTCGGCCAGCCACTGATCCTTGATGCGCGCCCAGTCGGCGAGCGCCACCAGGAAGCTCTCGTACTCGTGCGCCAGGCGCGCACGCAGCTGCTCGATGTGCGAAGGTCCCGCTGTCGGGAATTTCGCAAGGCGCGCCCGCGCGCGTGCGAACTGCATGGCAAGCAGCGCGCGCTGGATTTGAAAGACCGGTGTGCGCTTCAGGCGCCGGGTGAGGCCGAACACCTGCAGCACGGCGATCATCCACTTGGTCGGATCCCACTGCCACCAGCGCACGCCGTTGCGGTAGTCGTGCGCGAAGATGTGATGGAAGTTGTGATAGCCCTCGCCGTAGGTCACGACCGCGATAACCGGATTGTCGCGTGCGGTGTTGTCTTCCGTGTACGGCTGGCTGCCCCACATGTGCGCCAGGGAGTTGATGAAGAAGGTCACGTGATGGCTCCACACCAGGCGCAGCACGCCGGCGAGGATCATCATGCCCAACACGTCGTGGAACAGCAGACCCGCAAGCAGCGGCAGGCCGAGGTTGGCGGTGAGTGCCAGCGGCAGGTAGTAGCGGTCCTGGAACACGAGCAGCCGGTCCTTCTTCAGGTCCGGGATGTTGCTGAAATCGACCCGGCCGCTCGGGTAGTCGCGCAGCATCCAGCCGATGTGCGAGAACCAGAAGCCGCGCTTCGCGGAGTACGGATCGAGCTCCTCGTCGTCGACGTACAGATGATGCCTGCGATGTCCGCTGCACCACACCAGCGCGCTGTTCTGCAGCGCCATGGTGCCGAATACGAGGTAGAGAACCTTGAGCGACCAGTGCGCCTCGTAGGCGCGGTGGGCCCACAGGCGGTGGTAGCCCGCCGTGACCGCCATGCCGTTGGCGCCGACCAGGAACACGCACACGAGCCAGTCGGCGGTCGAGAATCCGTGCGTCAGGCCGTACCAGGGCACCAGGATCAGCGCTCCCGCGAGAGTCAGCACGAACATGAGCACATTGCCCAGGATGAGCGGGGCCTGCTGCGTACCGGGAGTGGGGGACATGCGCGCCTGCGGAGTTCGTTACAAGAAGGCGCCGTAACTTAGCATGCCGGGGGCTGGCACGTGGGACTTACGTCTTCTTTGCCGCCTCGGGGGCGCCGGGGAATCGCCCACATGGGGCGCTACGCCGCCTTAACAAGGGGGGCCGGTTGCTGCCTTGCGGCGGCCCTTCAGAATTTCACCATGACGCCCGCTCCCCACACGACCTCGCGCTTGCGCAGATCCGGATACCAGACACCCCCCTCGTGGGCACACTCGTCGGCGCCGATGGTCGAGCCGTTGTTGCACACGAAGCTCCCCGGCGCGCCGGTGTTGCCGGCGGGCGGAGTTACCCCGCCACTGCCGCTCCAGTAGGGAACGTCGGAGTGGCGGAACGTGGTTTCCGTCCACCAGGTGATCCAGCTCTTGGGCATGTACTGGAAGTTGAGCTGTGCATCCCATTGGTACAGCTCCTGCCCCGGATTCTCGGTGAAATACGGCGTGCCACTGACCGCGGTCGCCCCGTTGATCGGGGGCACCAGGGCGAGGTAGCGCCCCGGGTTGTCCATGAAGCCCCCGCCGAGGGTCACCGCGTAGAGGTCGTGGTCGAACCAGGTGCGGTCGTAAAGCATCATCCCGAAGAAGCTTTCCCGGTTGGGCCCGTGCGAGCAGTGCACGCCGCCGCCGTATTCGCACCCGAGGTCCCAGGTGAAAGACAGCGCCATCTTCGATATGCCGGCTCCGAGTGCCGCGTCGGTCCGCGCGTCGTAGTACTTCAACTCGATGCTGTCGTCCTCGTGCACGCGCGTCACGTTCGCGTAGTTGACATACGGCGCGCTGGGATTGGGCAGGCCGATCGCCGCGTTCGGATTGCCGCCGTTGTTTGGAATACCGCTGCCGCTTGCGAGATTGTCTTGGCCGATGCTGTAGCTGTTCAGCACCAGCCTGAACCAGTCGTTCGGGACCCACAGAATCTGGCCGCCGACGCCCGGATGGCTGTTGTACTTGGCATAGGACTGCCAGCCGTTGATGAGCCAGGGCTCGATCTTGAGCGTCTGGGTCGGGAACCACTGCACGCGCAGACCGTTGAAGAACCACGGCGTGTTGGACGACACGAACGAGGGCTGGTACGTCCAGTTGTCGAAGTTGTAGTAGCTGAACAGGCCGATGTACGACAGGAAGATACCCGCATCGACATTCAGACCGTGTTTCACGTCCCAGTGGTAGCCGGCGTTGGCTTCGGAAAGGTATTTGTAGGCCCCCTGCAGGTCCCATTCGCCCACCCCGACGCTCGCATCGTTGCGTGGGGTGGTCACCGCGTACAGTCCCATCATCGACAGGAAGCGTGCCTGTACACCGTCCCAGTGGAAGTTGCCGCCCAGGCTCACCTGCTCGATCTGGAACTCCCCCGAGCGGAACTCCTCGGTCGAGCCGACGATGGTGTGATCGACCGGGTGATTGAAGTCCTGCAGATAGTTCACGTCGAAGCGGATTTCAGGGGTGAAGAACTTGGTGTCGAATATCGGCGTCGTTGCACGGCTGGTGCCGTTTGCCCAGCCAAGATCACCTACCGCAAACGGCGTCTGCGTGTCGTTCGCCGGAGCGGGGGCAGGGGCCTGCAGCGCCTCGGGCACGATCTTGGCTACCGCCTGCGCGATCGCCTCGAAGGTGGGGGCTGAGACGGGTGCCGGAGCAGGCGCGGGGGCGCCTGCCACTGCGGCCGGAGCGCCTGCGGGGGGTGCGATGTTCATCGCCAGGTCACCGCGGGTGGCCTTGCTGGCAAGTACGGTGAGGGCCGGTGCGCTCACGCTCGGGTAACCGGGGAGCTCCACGGTGACAGACCACGCGCCCACCGGCACATCGGCAAAGGAATAGACACCGTCGCTGCCGGTGATCGTGGCACGCACGCCGCCGCCATCGGCACGCACGGCGGTGACCGTCGCATGCGATACCGGCGCGCCGCTCGCGGTGGTCACGAGCCCGACGATCGCGCCGAGATCCGCGCCCTGCGCAGCCGGCGCAAGCAGCACCGCGAGCACGCACAGCAGCCCTGCCTGCAGGCACTTCGGTATTCTCATCACCACTTCCCCTCGAGCGCGCCAGATCCGCTCCCGGCAACCTACCGAGCCTCGCACAGGGTACAACCGCGCGCCGACCAAATGCTGTTAGTAAAATTTCGGACGAGCGCACGGCGCGTGCTACGTTATCGGCGTTAAGTTTTCCGCCGAGGAGCGAGGATGATTGGAGCTTGCGAGCTTAGGCGAGTGGCCCTGTTGAGCGCGCTCGCGCTCGCTGGCGCGGCGGTGGCCGACAGCACGCCGGTGCCGCGCGCAGTGGAGCAGGCCGCGCGCAGCAACATCACGCGCGCGGTGCTCGAGGCGCCGATCCGCTTCCTGTCTTCGGACCTGCTCGAGGGCAGGGGGCCGGGCACGCGCGGGGATGAGCTCACGCGGCTGTACCTGCAGACGCGTCTCGAGGGCCTGGGCCTGAAGCCCGCGTTCGCGAATGGCGCGTGGCAGCAGCCCTTCGACATCGTGGGCATCAAGTCGACTTTCCCGAAGAGCTGGAGCTTTCAGGGCAAGAGCGGGCGCGCTGATCTCAGCTGGCGCGATGACTACATCGCCGCGAGCGGCCTGCAGAGCCCGAGTGTCGCGGTCCCCGACTCCGAGCTGGTGTTTGTCGGCTACGGCATCCAGGCACCGGAATTCAAGTGGGACGACTTCAAGGGCGTGAACCTCACCGGCAAGATCCTCGTGATCATGAACAACGATCCGGACTGGGATCCGAATCTCTTCGCCGGCAAGCGGCGCCTTTACTACGGGCGCTGGGACTACAAGTACGACAGCGCGGCGCGCCAGGGGGCGGTGGGCGCCATCATCATCCATACCACCCCGTCGGCGGGCTATCCGTGGCAGGTGGTGCAGAGTTCCTGGGGCGGGGAGCAGTTCGAGCTGCCGGCAGGCGATGAGAAGCGGCTGCGCGTCAAGGCATGGGCCACGGAGGAGGCGGTGCGGCGGCTGCTCAAGACGAGCGGCTTCGATCTGGACAAGCTGGTGGCGTCCGCGCGCTCGCGCGACTTCAGGCCCGTGCCGCTTGCGATACGCACCTCGATCAGCTTCAGCAACGGCCTCTCGAAGCTACAGACTGCCAACGTCGGGGGCGTGCTGGCGGGGAGCGATCCGAAGCTCGCCGCCGAGCTCGTGGTGCTCTCCGCGCACCACGATCATTTCGGCATCGGTGAGCCGGATGCCAGTGGCGATCGCATCTACCACGGCGCCGACGACAACGCCTCCGGGTGCGCGATGGTGCTGGCGGTGGCGCGTGCTCTGGCGGCACTGCCGCATGCGCCGCGCCGCACGGTGCTCGCGCTGTTCGTCGCCGGCGAGGAGCGGGGCATGCTCGGCTCGAAGTACTACGCCGAGCATCCGAACGTACCGGCCGGCCGGATCGCGGCGGATCTGAATATCGATGAGGGCAATATCTTCGGACGCACGCACGATGCCAACTTGATCAGCCTCGGCAAGTCCTCGCTCGATCAGCTGGCCGAGCAGGTGGTGCGCTCGCAGGGACGCGTGCTGACCGGGGATCAGTTCCCTGACCGGGGCGAGTTCTACCGCTCGGACCAGTTCTCGTTCGCCAAGGTAGGCGTGCCGGGGTTGTATTTTAAGGATGGCGTCGATTTCCTCGGTCGTCCTGCCGGTTGGGGCCGCCAGCAGATCGAGCAGTGGGAGCTCAAGAAGTACCATCAGCCCTCCGACAAGCTCGACGACAGCTGGAACTTCGACGGCATGATCGAGGATGCGCAGCGCGACATGCTCCTCGCCTGGCTCATCGCGCAGGCGCAGGCCATGCCGAGCTGGAAACCCGGCGACGAATTCGAGGCGGCGCGCACGCGCGCGCTCGCCGCACTCGGCACTCAGTAGGGCACGCGGGGGTCAGCACATGTTTGAGCGTCTCGAGCCGGTCGTAGCCGATGCCATCCTCACCCTCATGGCGGCCTATCGCGCCGACCCCGATGCGCGCAAGGTGGATCTGGGCATCGGCGTGTATCGCGACGAGCGCGGCGAGACCCCGGTGCTCGAGTCGGTGCGCCGCGCGGAGGGCGTGCTGCTTGCGGCGCAAACCACCAAGGCGTACGTCGGGCCTGCGGGCAGCCCCGGTTTCAATCAGGCGATGGAGCGCATGGTGCTCGGGGCATCGCATCCGGCGCTCACGGCCAATCGGGTGCGCACCATGCAGGCGCCGGGCGGTTGTGGGGCGTTGCGCCTTGGGGCGGAGCTGATCCGCCTCGCATCACCAGACTCGGTGGTGCACGTGAGTACGCCGACCTGGGTGAATCACGTGCCGCTGCTCTCGGGTGCGGGACTTAAGATCGAGCGCTACCCCTATCTCGATCCGGCGACCGGAGCGGTGCAGTTTGAGCGCATGACCGAGACTCTCGAGCGGCTGCCCGCGTGCGCGGTGCTCTTGCTGCACGCCTCCTGCCATAACCCCACCGGCGCTGACCTCTCGCAGGGGCAGTGGCGCGAGCTGCTGGCACTGGTGCAGCGCCGCCAGCTGCTGCCGTTCATCGACATGGCCTATCAGGGGCTCGGTGAAGGTCTCGAGGAGGATGCATTCGGGCTGCGCTTGTTCTGCGCCGAGCTTCCGGAGGTGCTGTGCGCGGTGTCGTGCTCGAAGAACTTCGGCGTGTACCGCGAGCGCGTGGGCGCGCTGCACCTGGTCAGCTCATCGCCCGCTGCCGCGGATGCCGCCGCGAGCCAGCTGGTGCGCATCGCGCGCGGCAGCTGGTCGATGCCCCCGGACCACGGCGCCGCCGTCGTGCACATCATCCTGGCGGACGAGGCACTGCGCGCGCTGTGGCTGCAGGAGGTGGGCGCGATGCGCCGCCGCATCCAGGGCCTGCGCCAGGAGGTGGTGCAGCAGCTGCGCGAGCATTGTCCGCAGCGCGACTTCGCCTTCATCCTCACGCAGCGCGGCATGTTCTCTTACCTCGGCATCAGCAGCGCACAGGTACGCGCGCTGCGTGAGCATCACCACGTGTACATGACCGACGACAGCCGCATGAACATTGCGGGGCTGCGGCGCGAGAACCTCGAGTACTTCGCGCGCGCGGTGGCGCAGGTGCTCGCGAGCGCTTAGCTGGCGCGCTGCGAAGGCAGGGCAGCCCTCTTACTCCGGGACCAGGATCCGATGTGTCGACTTCACCTCTTCCATCACGAAGTAGGTGTGCGTCTGCTGCACGCCGCGCACCGCAGCGATGCGATCGCCGAGGAAGCGCCGGTAGCTCTCCATGTCGGTGACGCGCACCTTGAGCAGGTAGTCGAAGCCGCCGGCCACCATGTGGCACTCCATCACTTCATCGTGCGCTAGCATCACCTGCTTGAAGCGCTCGAACGCGTCGGGGGTGGTGCGATCGAGAGAGACCTCGACGTAGGCGAGCAGACCCAGGCCCAGCCGTCCGGGATTAAGACGCGCGAAATAACCCTCGATGTAGCCGGCTGACTCCAGGCGCCGCACCCGCTCCAGGGTCGGTGTCACCGTCAGGTGCACCTCGCGCGCCAGCTGCGAGACCGCCGCGCGGCCGTCCTGCTGCAGGCGTACCAGGAGGCGTCGATCGATCCGGTCGAGGCCGCGGGCGGGCGTGGCTGGGACCGCCGGGATCGTGGTTTTGGGCTTCATGGCAGTTAAATCTACTATTAAAATGCGCAAAATGGATAATTATTCTCTGCAATTACCGATATCATAAGCACAATTAACTACCTGCCTGGAACGACACATGTCTGGCGCCGGCGCTGAAAGAGCGGACCTCGGCTCGCTGCGTGCGCAGCTGCGCGCGGCGACACTGCGCGCGGAAGCCGACGCTTCGGGCGAGGCGCTCGTTGACTTAAGCGCGGTGCAGGGCGCGCTCACGCGCGCCCGCGAGCGCGCGGCCCGCTGGGTGCAGGTGGCGCGCGCGGACAAGCGCTCACGACCGCTCGTCGAGCGCATGCTCGAGCAGTTCCCGCTCGACAGCGCGCAGGGGAAGGCCCTCATGAGCCTGGCGGAGGCGCTGCTGCGCACTCCCGATTCGCGCCGTGCCGATCAGCTCATCGCCGAGCGCCTCGCCGCGATACGCCTCGCCGGCGTACCGGGGGACACCGACCTGCTGCTGCGCACCGGCTTCACGCTGCTCGGGGCTGCGGGACGGCTGCTGCCGGAGGTCTCGGGGGAGCTCTCCGGAGAGCTCTCCGCGGCCCAGTTCACCCGGCCGATGGTCGCACCCGTGGTGCGCCTGGCGCTGCGCCAGTCGATGGCACTGCTCGGGGACGCGTTTATCGTCGGCGACACGATCGATGCGGCCCTCGCGCGTGGACGCTCCGATCCGGATCTGGCTCTGTGCTCCTTCGATGTGCTGGGCGAAGGTGCGCGCACCGATGCGGACGCAAAGCGCTACTTCGATGCCTACGCGCACGCGATCGAGGCCTTGCGCGCACAGGGGGGCGGAGCGAGCCACCAGCGCTCGGGGATCTCGGTCAAGCTCTCGGCGCTCGAGCCTCGCTACACGCTGCTGCAGAGCGCGCGTGTCAACGAGCAGCTCGCCCCGCGCATGCAGGAGCTGGCGCGCAGCGCGGCGCGCGCGGGTATCGGTTTCACCATCGACGCCGAGGAGGCCGACCGGCTCGATCTGTCGCTCGACATCGTGGAGAGGCTGGCGCGCGATGAGACGACACGCGCGTGGGACGGGCTCGGGCTGGCGGTGCAGGCCTACGGGCGCCGCGCGCCGCTCGTGCTCGAGTGGGTGGCGCGGCTGGCGCGCGAGAGCGGCCGTCGCATGAGCGTGCGCCTGGTGAAGGGCGCGTACTGGGACAGCGAGATCAAGCGCGCGCAGGAGCGCGGCCTCTCCAGCTTCCCGGTCTACACCTCCAAGGCTGCGACCGATGCGAGTTATCTCGAGTGCGCGCAGGGCCTGTTCGCCGCGCACGAGGTGATCTATCCGCAGTTCGCCACTCACAACGCCTTCACCGTCGCCGCGGTGCTCGAGCTGGCCCCTGCCGGCGCGGCTTACGAGTTCCAGCGCCTGCACGGGATGGGCGAGGCGCTGTACGCGGCGGCGCGGGCCGAGGTGCCGGATCTGCCCCCGGTACGCGTGTACGCGCCGGTCGGCACGCACGAGGAGCTGCTGCCGTATCTGGTGCGGCGCCTGCTTGAGAACGGCGCCAACAGCTCCTTCGTCCACCAGTTCATGAATCCGCAGATTCCAGTGGAGCAGGTCGTGCGTGATCCCATCGCCTCCCTTGCCGCTTCCGTGCCCGGCACACGCGTGCGCGAGCCGCACGCGCTCTTCGGTCCCGAACGCGCCAACTCCGAAGGGGAGGACTTCGGCGACCCATCCGCGCTCGCAGCGCTCGAGGCGCAAGTGGCAGCGCACGCCGGGGAGCACTACGCGGGCGGACCGATTCTCAGCGGCCGCGCCGCGGGCGAGCTGACGATCGAGGTCCTCTCTCCGGCCGACACGCGCGAGCTCGTCGGTCGCACCCGCGACGCGAGCGCTGCGCAGATTCGCGAGGCCATGAGTGCCGCCGCCCAAGCCCAGGGTGAGTGGGACGCGACCCCCGCGGACACCCGCGCCGAGTGCCTGGAGCGGGCCGCGCAGCTGCTGCAGGAGCGGCGCGGGCAGTTCCTGAGTCTGCTGGTGCGCGAGGCCGGCAAGACACTGCCCGATGCGCTGGCGGAGCTGCGCGAGGCGGTGGATTTCTGCCGCTACTACGCCGCGCGCGGACGCGAGCTCTTCGCGGCACCGGCGCAGATGCCCGGCCCGACCGGGGAGCGCAATACCCTCTCGCTCCACGGGCGCGGGGTGTTCGTGTGCATCAGCCCGTGGAATTTCCCGCTGGCGATCTTCACCGGGCAGATCACTGCGGCGCTGATGGCGGGCAACGCCGTGGTGGCCAAGCCCGCGCCGGCAACCCCGCTCATCGGGCACGCGATGACCGCCCTGCTGCACGAGGCCGGCGTGCCGGCCGATGTGCTGCAGCTCACCCCCGCAGACGGGCCGGCGTTCGGGGAGGTCGCCCTGAGTCATCCGGCGCTGGCCGGCGTGGCGTTCACCGGCTCGACCGCCACTGCGACGACCATCAACCGCGCGCTCGCCGCGCGCGCGGGCGCCATCGTCCCGTTGATTGCCGAGACCGGCGGCGTCAATGCCATGGTGGTCGATGCGACCGCGCTCCCCGAGCAGGTCGTCGACGATGTCATCGTCAGCGCCTTCACCAGCGCCGGCCAGCGCTGCTCGGCGCTGCGCGTGCTGTATCTGCAGGAGGAGATCGCCGAGCGCGTGATCGCGATGCTGATCGGCGCCATGCGCCTGCTCAGAATCGGGCCACCCGGGAACCTTGCGACCGACGTGGGTCCGGTGATCTCCGAGGCCGCGCGCGCGCGTCTTGTGCGCCACGCCGAGCGCATGCGGCGCGAGGGCAAGCTCCTCTACGCCTGCGAGCTCGATCCGCGCCTGACCGCGCACGGGCATTTCTTCGCGCCACACCTGTTCGAGCTGCGCAGTCTCGATCAGCTGCAGAGCGAGGAGTTCGGTCCCATCCTGCACGTAGCGCGCTACAAGAGCGGTGCTCTGGCGCAGGTGCTCGCGGCCATCCGTGGTACGGGGTTCGGGCTCACACTCGGGGTGCACAGCCGCCTGGATAGCGTCGCGCAGCATCTGTTCCGCTCACTGCCGGTAGGCAACACCTACGTGAACCGCAACATGATCGGCGCGGTCGTCGGTGTGCAGCCCTTCGGCGGACAGGGTCTTTCCGGCACCGGGCCCAAGGCCGGCGGCCCACACTATCTGCCGCGCTTTGCCACCGAGCGCACACTCACGATCAACACTGCCGCCATCGGCGGCAACGTCGAGCTTTTGTCGTGAGAGGCGCTGAATGGCTGAGCGAGCCGGTCCGGTCAATACTGCCAGCCCGGCAGCGGCGGACCAGCCCGCTGCGATGAGCTATACGCTGCGAACGGCTACGCTGGAGGATGAACCGCTCCTGCGCGAGCTGATCGCCCGCTCGATACGGCAGCTGGGGAGCGCCGACTACTCCGCGCCCCAGATCGAGGCGGCCCTCAAGGGGGCCTTCGGTGTCGATACCACGCTGATTCGTGACGGCACTTTCTTCGTTGTCGTCACGGATGCCGCGGAGCTTGTGGCATGCGGGGGCTGGAGCCGGCGCCGCACGCTCTTTGGCAGCGACACACGTGCCGATCGCGACGAATCGTGGCTCGACCCGCGCACCGAGGCGGCACGCATCCGGGCCTTCTTCGTCGACCCGGATCACACGCGACGCGGGCTCGGGCGCGCCATCCTGCAGCGCAGTGAGGCAGAGGCAGGCGCGGCCGGATTCTCCATGCTCGAGCTCATGGCAACACTTCCGGGCGTGCGCCTGTACGAGAAGTGTGGCTATCAGCCCGGCGCCGCCATCGACCATCCGCTCACGCAGGAGCTGAGCATCCGCTTCGTGCCCATGCGCAAGCGCATCCGCGCCGGTTGCCCCTGAGCACTGCAACCCCGAGCCTTCAGGGGCTCAGCTGACGGTGAGCCCGGCGGCCGCCGCGCCATTCTCAGGCCCGTCCGCGCGCAGCTCCCCGAGCAGATCATCGAGCGAGTCCAGCGGGGCCGAGCAGGTACTGCCGCGGCAGACATAGGCAACCGGAGCGGCACGCGCTGTCTTGTCCGCCAGAGCCCCCGGCAGCCCGCTCGCTTCGGCCGGTATCGCAAGCACCAGGCGATTGGGCGCATACAGCCGCGCCAACTCGAGCCGCCAGCCCTCGATGGTGCGCGCCTCGCCCCGCAGGATCACGATCTGCGGCGGTGACAAGAGCTCCTCGAGCGCGACCAGCAGACTCACGAACGTCTGCGGGTATCTCGCGAGCGCGCTCCACGCCGCGCGCAGCGTGCGCTCTGCGGCCGCAAGATATCGCGGCTCGCCGAGCAGGTGTCCGAGGCGCAGCAGCACCCGCGCGGCGATGCCGTTGCCCGCAGGGCTGGCATCGTCGCTGAACACCTTGCTGCGATGTATCAGGGTCTCGTGATCATCGGAGGTGAAGAAGAAGCCGCCCCCTGCCTCGTCGGCAAAGTGCCCGAGCACCACCTCGATGAGCTGCTGCGCGAAGGCGAGCTCGTCGGCGCGGAAGCGCACCTGCTGCAGCTCGACAATGGCATCGGCCAGGTACACGTAATCGTCCAGATAGGCGTTCAGATGAGCGCGGCCCGCCATGGAGGTGGCGAGCAGCCGGCCCTCGCGCCAGAGCGTGCCGCGCACGAAATCGAGCGCGCGCGTGGCGGAGGCTGCGAGCTCTTCGCGCCCGAGCGCGCGTGCGGCGACCGCCATCCCGCTGATCATCAATGCGTTCCAGGAGGCGAGTACCTTGTCATCGCGCGCCGGGCGCACCCGCTGCGCACGGATCGCGAGGAGCTTTTGGGACGCCGCGGCGATCAGCGCCTCGACCTCCTCGGGTGTTCGCCCCAGTTGCGCTGCGATGTCCGCGCAGGCGGCCACGATGCGCAGGTGCCAGCGGCCCTCGAAGTTGGCCGGCTGGTCCAGTCCGAAGCGCGGCGCAAACGCCGCGAACTCCTCCACGCTGAGTGCGCTGCGCACCTGCTCGCGGTCCCACACGTAGAAGGTGCCCTCGTGACCTTCCGAGTCGGCATCGAGACTCGAGTAGTAGCCGCCCTCGGGGGACTGCATCTCGCGCAGCACCCAGTCGGCGGTGCGCTGCGCGACGCGCGCATACTCGGCATCGCCGCTCGCGAGCGCGGCATCCGCGTAGACCGCGAGCAGCGCGCCGTTGTCATACAGCATCTTCTCGAAGTGCGGGATCATCCAGTACTCATCGACCGAGTAGCGGCAGAAGCCCCCGCCGAGCTGATCGTTGATGCCACCCTCGGCCATGCGGCGCAGGCTGAGCGTCGCCATGTACAGCGCCTGCAAGTCCGGTTCCGGGCTGGCAGCGCTCGCGCGCCAGCAGCGCAGCAGCCAGGCGAGGGTCTGCGGGTGCGGGAATTTCGGCGCGCCGCCGAAGCCGCCGTTGCGGCTGTCGAAGGTGCGTGCCAGCTCGGCGCGGCAGGCGGCGAGGGGCGCACGGGTGAGCTCGCTGTCCGGGCCGGTCGGCGGCGGGTTGAGCTCGGCGAAGGCCGCCATCAGGGCCTCGTTCTGGCGGCTCACCTCCGCACCGTGCTCGCGGTAGTACTCGGCCACGCGCAGCAGGATGTCCTTGAAGGCCGGCAGACCGAAGCGTGCAACCTTCGGAAAGTACGTGCCGCCGAAGAACGGCTGTTGCCCGTCGTGAGTCAGGAACATGGTGAGCGGCCAGCCGCCGGCGCGCTGCGTCAGCATCTGTTGCGCGATCTGGTAGATGCGATCGATGTCGGGCCGCTCCTCGCGATCGACCTTGATGTTGATGAAGTTGTCGTTGAGGATGCGCGCGGTGGCTTCGTCCTCGAAGCTCTCCTCTTCCAGCACGCTGCACCAATGGCACGCGTTGTATCCCACTGACAGATGGATCGGCCGCTGCTCGCGACGCGCGCGCTCGAGAGCCTCGCTTCCCCACGGGTACCACTGCACCGGATTGTGGGCGTGCTTGCGCAGGTACGGGCTGGTCTCGGCGGCGAGGTGGTTGGTGTACTTCGGCGTGCCGTCGGGGTTGAGTTGGCCGCTATGCATCCTTAGTCTCCGCGTGCGATTGTATACTGCCTGTCTTGTGCGCTCGCCCGCATTCCCATGCTCAACCCCGAACTGAACGAGACCAACTCTGCCGCGCCCGCCGCACGCGTGCTGCGCCTGAAGCGTGGCGAGGAGCGACGCCTGGCAGCCGGGCATCTATGGGTGTTCAGCAACGAGGTCGACACCGACAGCACCCCCCTGGGTGAGTTCTCCTCCGGCGAGGTGGCGCAGCTGCGCTCGTATCGCGACGCATTCCTCGGCTTCGGATGCGTGAATCCGCATGCGCTGATCTGCGCGCGCATCCTCTCGCGTGATGCGGCACGTCCGGTGGGGCCCGCGCTCATCGAGCAGCGGCTGCTGAGCGCGCTCGCGCTGCGCCGGGAGCTCGGCGGCGATGCCGCATACTGCCGCTGGGTGTTCGGTGAGTCGGACCTGCTGCCGGGCCTGGTGCTCGATCGGTACGGCGAGCTCGTCGTGGGCCAGATCGCCACCGCGGGCATGGAGGCGCTCAAGGACACGATCGAGGCTGCGGTGCGCCGCGTGGTGGCCCCGCGCGGCCTGTTCTGGAAGAACGACTCGGCGGCGCGCGAGCTCGAGCATCTGCCGCAGCTCGCGCAGGTTGCGTTCGGTGAAGTTCCCGAGGAGGTCACGGTGCAGGAGTCGGGTCTGACCTTCACCGCCCCGCTCGGAGAAGGACAGAAGACCGGCTGGTTCTATGACCAGAGCGCCAACCGCGCGCGCCTGAGACGTTATGTCGCCCGCGGGGCGCGCGTCTTGGATGTATGCTCGTACGCGGGCGCCTGGGCGGTCACGGCGCTGCGTCATGGCGCGGCGCGGGCGCACTGCGTGGATTCCTCGCACCTGGCGCTGCAGTTCGCGCAGGCCAATGCCGCGCGCAACGGCACAGCGATCGAGCCGCTGCGTGCGGATGTCTTCGATGCCCTGAAGATGCTTGCTGCGCAGGGCGAGCGCTTCGATCTGGTGATTCTCGATCCGCCGGCGTTCATCAAGCGCAAGAAGGACATTCCCAAGGGGCAGGCGGCGTATCGCAAGCTGAACCAGCTGGCCCTCGGCGTGCTCGCCGATGAGGGCCTGCTGGTCTCGTGCTCCTGCTCCTATCACCTGGCGGCAGAGGAGCTGCTGGAGGCCATCCAGGCGGCCGCGCGCCACAGCTCGCGCTTCGTGCAGGTGCTCGAGGCCGGCGGACAGTCCCCCGACCACCCGGTGCATCCGGCCATCCCCGAGACGCGCTACCTGAAGGCGTTCTTCTGCCGCGTGACGCGCGCTGTCGGCTAAACTTCGCGCCCGATGCTCATCTATCCTGGTTTTGACCCGATTGCCTTCCGCATCGGCCCGGTCAAGGTGCACTGGTACGGCATCATGTACCTGCTGGGCTTCGCCTCCGGGTGGTGGCTCGGACGCGTGCGCGCCGCCAGGCCGGGCTCGACCTGGAAGGCGAACGACGTCGATGATTTCGTATTCTTCAGCATGGTCGGCGGAATTCTCGGCGGGCGCATCGGCTACATACTGTTCTACGGGCTGAAATTCTGGGCGGCCGACCCGTGGTATCCGTTCAAGGTGTGGCAGGGCGGCATGTCGATCCACGGCGGAATACTCGGCGCGGTGGCCGCCCTCACGTTGTTCGCCTGGCGGCGCGGCCGCAGCCTCGGTGATGTGCTCGATTTTGGTGCCCCGCTGACCCCTCCGGGATTGTTTTTCGGGCGTATCGGCAACTTCATCAACAGTGAGTTGTGGGGGAAAGTGACCACCGTGCCCTGGGGATTTCGCGTCGAGGGCCAGGTGCGCCACCCCTCCCAGCTCTACGAGGCCACGCTCGAGGGCCTGGTGCTGTTCGTGCTGCTGTGGTGGTTCACCTCGCGCCCGCAGCCGCGCTGGGCGCCCGGCGGACTGTTCCTGGTGTTCTATGGCAGCGCACGCGTGCTGGTCGAGTTCGTGCGCGTACCCGATGAGCACATCGGCTACCTCGCGGCCGGCTGGATCACCGAGGGACAGGTGTTGTCGGCCCCGATGATCCTCATCGGCATCGTGCTGCTGGCCGTTGCGTATCGCCGCCGCACACCCTCGGGCAACTACGCCGCCGCCCGATGAGACAGTACCTCGAGCTGATGAACCGCGTGCGCACGCGCGGCGTGCACAAGGCCGACCGCACCGGCACCGGCACGCTGTCGGTGTTCGGGCATCAGATGCGCTTTGATCTGGCGGAGGGCTTCCCGCTGGTCACCACCAAGAAGATCCACGTGCCTTCGGTGGTGTACGAGCTGCTGTGGTTTCTGCGCGGCGACACCAACGTGGCGTGGCTGCGCGAGCACGGGGTCAGCATCTGGGACGAGTGGGCGGACGAGCACGGCGAGCTCGGCCCGGTGTACGGGCGGCAGTGGCGTGCCTGGCAAACCGCTGACGGGCGCACCATCGATCAGATCGCGCAGGCCGTGGAGCTGCTGCGCACCAATCCCGACTCGCGCCGCATCATGGTGAGCTCCTGGAACGTCGGGGAGCTCGCGCGCATGCGCCTGCAGCCCTGTCATGTCTTCTGCCAGCTGTACGTGGCCGGCAAACGCCTCTCGTGCCAGATGTACCAGCGCAGCGCCGACGTGCTGCTCGGTGTGCCGTTCAACATCGCAAGCTACGCGCTGCTGACGCACATGTTTGCGCAGCAGTGCGATCTGACGCCCGGGGAGTTCATCTGGACCGGCGGGGACTGTCACCTGTATGTGAATCACCTCGAGCAGGCCGACCTGCAGCTGACTCGCACGCCGCTGCCGCTGCCGCGCCTGATCATCAGGCGCCGGCCGCCGAGCATGTTCGATTACCGTTACGAGGACTTCGAGTTCCTGAACTACCAGCATCACGCGGCGATTCGCGCGCCGGTGGCGGTTTGAAAGCCCGCGCCACGCCCTGCATCGAAGTGCGCGACTCTGCGCTGCACGGCATGGGCGTCTTCGCTGCGCGCCGCATCGCCAAGGGCACGCGCATCCTCGAGTACCTGGGCGAGCGTATCTCGCACGCCGAGGCGGACCGCCGCTATGAGGGCAAGGCGCCTTCCGACAACCACACGTTCCTCTTCATCGTGAATGCGCGCACCGTGATCGATGCGGGAGTAGGGGGGAACGAGGCACGTTTCGTCAATCACGCCTGCGATCCCAACTGCGAGTCGGTGATCGAGAATGCGCGCGTGTTCATCGATGCGCTGCGCACCATCGAGCCGGGCGAGGAGCTCACCTACGATTATCAGATCCAGCGCGAGCCGGACGACCCGCCGGATATCGACGCGATCTTCGCCTGCCGCTGCGGCTTGGAGAGCTGCCGCGGCTCGATGCTGTGGCCGCCGCGGCGCAGTAAGAGGGTGGGGCGCCAATGAACCAGCAGCGTCGGTTGAGTGTGTCCTCGGTGGTGGGCGCGATCGGCATCGTGTACGGCGACATCGGCACGAGCCCGCTCTACACCATGCAGAATGCGGTGGCCGCCGCCGGCAGCTTCAGCACCCAGGTTGTGCTGGGCGTGCTGTCACTGATCTTCTGGAGCCTCGCGATCTCGGTGACGCTCAAGTACCTCACGATCATCATGCGTGCCGACAACGATGGCGAGGGCGGGATCCTCGCCTTGTTCGCGCTCGCGCAGCGGCGGCTGATCGTCGGCAGCACCTGGGCGAAAGTGGCGGTCGGACTGGCGCTGGCGGGCACGGCGTTCTTCTTCTGCGATGCGCTCATCACCCCGGCCATCTCGGTCCTGAGCGCCGTGGAAGGCCTGCAGCTCCTCGATCCTGACTTGAAGCGCTGGATCATTCCGATCACGCTCGGTGTCATCGCCGCACTGTTCGCCTATCAGCGCCACGGCACCGCGCGCGTCGGGAGCCTTTTCGGACCGATCATGGTGGTGTGGTTCGTGGTGATCGCGCTCATCGGCGCCGTGCCGATCGTGCGCAACCCGCAGGTGCTGGCGGCGCTCAATCCGCTCGCCGGCCTGAGCCTGCTCGCGCACCGTCCGCAGGTGGCACTGGCGATCATCGGCGCAGTGTTCCTGGCGCTCACCGGCGCGGAGGCGCTGTACGCGGACATGGGACACTTCGGCCGCGAGCCGGTGCGCGTCTCCTGGTACGCACTCGTGGGGCCGGCGCTGGTCATCAACTACTTCGGCCAGGGCGCGATGCTGCTCGAGCTCGGCAAGCCGGTTGACCAGCCGCTCTATCACCTCGTGCCGGCAGTGTTTCTGCCGTGGCTGGTGATCCTGGCGACGGCGGCGACGGTCATCGCATCGCAGGCCACCATCTCCGGGGCGTTCTCCATGGCGCGCCAGGCGGTGCACCTCGATCTGCTGCCGCGGCTGCGCGTGCTGCAGACCTCCGCGCTCGAGCCCGGGCAGGTGTACGTGCCGATCGTGAACTGGCTGGTATTCATCGCCGTGTGCGCCTTCGTCGTCGGGTTTGGCTCCTCGGACGCACTCTCGGGCGCCTATGGAGCCGCGGTCGTCGGCACCATGGTCGTGACCACGATCCTCGGCGCGTTCGTCGCCGCCACCCAGTGGAACTGGCCGAAGTGGCAGGTGGCGGTACTGTTCGGCCTGGCGCTGACCGTCGATCTGGCGTTCGTCGCCGGCAACATGACCAAGGTACCCACCGGCGGGTGGATCCCGCTCACGCTCGGGGCCATCCTGTACTTCATCTTCACGACCTGGCGCAACGGGCGGCTCGAGCTGCGCGCTGCGCTGGCGAAGCTGGCGGTGCCGCGCACCGAGCTGCCGAAGCTCGTGGCCGGCGTGCACCGCGTGCCGGGCACCGGAGTGTTCCTCGCCAGCAACTCGCGCCTGGTGCCCTCAGCGCTGATCCGCAACATCGAGCACAACGCGGTCGTGCACCAGCGCGTCATCATCCTCAACGTCGAGATCACCGACACGCCGCGTCAGGATCCGATGCGACGGCTACAAATCGACGACAGCGCGCCGGGGGTGTTCTTCATCACCGCCTCCTTCGGCTTCATGGAGACCCCGGACGTCGCCGAAGCGCTCAAGGCCTGCCGCGCACGCGGCCTGCGGGTGTTCACCGAGGACAGCTCCTTCTTTGTCGGCCGGCACGTGGTGCGTGCGCGTCCGCTGCCAGGCGTGCGCGGTCTGCAGCGACGCCTGTTCGCACGCATGCAGCAGTACAGCACCCAGGCCGCCGAATTCTTCCGCATGCCCTTCCGCGATGTGGTGATTCTCAACACCTCCGTGGAGATCTGATGGCATTGGGGACGGCCCCGAGTTAATAATGCGTCCCCATGCCCTGTGCGCAGCCGCTCGTCTCCCTGATTGTCGCCATGGCGCAGAACGGCGTCATCGGCCGTGACAACGCCCTGCCGTGGCGACTGCCCGAGGATCTGAAGCGCTTCAAGGCGTTCACGCTCGGCAAAACGCTGCTGATGGGCCGCAAGACCTACGAGTCGATCGGGCGCCCGCTCCCCGGGCGCGCCAACCTGGTGCTCACACGCGATCGCGGCTTTCGCGCCCCGGGCGTGGTCGTGGTGCATTCGGTGGAGGAAGCGCTCGCGCACGCGGCCGACAACGAACTGGTGGCGATCGGTGGGGCGGAGATCTACCGCCTGGTGCTGCCATTCGCGCGCCGCCTCTACCTGACACACGTGCATGCGGACGTGCCGGGAGATACGTATTTTCCGGACTTCGATCCCACACAGTGGGCCGACGTTGAGTGGCGCATGCACCCGGCCGACGAGCAGCATGCCTACCCGCTGACATTCGTGACGATCGAGCGCCGCAACGTGCCCGAGACACCCTGGCACTGACGAACGCGAACTGCGCACGGCAGGCGCGCTCCTCGCTCAGGACACTGATCTGAAATAGATCGTGGTGGCGCACGGGCGGCCGTCCGGCCACAGTGCATAGCCCGGTATCTGCCCGCAACGCTGCCAACCGTGACGTACGTACAGCCGCTCGGCACCGCCACTGGCCGTATCGAGCACCAGCAGCGTGCGGCCGGCGCGCCGTGCGCGATCTTCCGCGCACTTAAGCAGCGCATCTCCGACGCCCCGGCGGCGTGCGCGCCGATGCACCAGCATCTTGGCGATCTCACCGCGATGCGGCTGGTTTTCCGGCAGATCGAGGATCAGCTGCACGGTGCCGACGATGCTGCCGGCTGCATCCTCGGCGGCGAGGAGCACGCGCTCCCCGCGCGCAGCGCTCGCGGCCACGCCGCGCCAGTACGCCACGGCCTTCTCGCGCGCGAGCGGCAGCATGAAGCTCACCGAGGCTCCGCCCTCGACGCAATCGACCAGTACCTCGCTGAGACCTTCGAGCTCACGCTCACCGCAACCCTGCAGCGTGCGGATACGAATGTCGTCGGACAGGTTGATCTCCTTCAGGGGGTGCGCGCTTTGGTGAGCGGCGGCAGGTGCTCGGTGACCAGTCGCTGCGCCCGCACCGGGTCGGGCTCCGAATCATCGCCCGGATCGAGCTCCGCGAGCAGCTGCGTCTGCAGCGCGCCGCGGCGCAGCGCCTCCGTGTACGGGATCTCCGGATGAAACATGACCATCGAGTAGCGCGGAATGAAGCGCTCGGGAAAACGCCGCTCGAGCGCCATGGCGATGGCCTTGCGGCGCAGGTAGCGCGCATCGAGCACCGCATCGCGCATCTCGCCGTAGTTCTCGAGCGCCATCTGCGCGATCGCGGCCGCATTCGGGCGCCGCGCCTGCTCAAATTCGGCAAAGCACGAGGCCCAATCGCCGTTGCCCTCGAGCAGCGCATCGAGCACCGCGCAGTCCTCGAACGCCGCGTTCATGCCCTGCCCGTGGAACGGCACGATGGCGTGGGCGGCATCGCCCAGGAGCAGCACCTGTCCGCCGATGTGCCAGGGCGCGGCATGCACGGTGCCGAGCTGACCCTGCGGATGGGCGGCAAACTGCGCGGCGAGATCCGGCAGCAGTGGTACGACATCGGGAAATTCCCGCTGGAAGAACTCCAGCACCGCAGGCGATGACTCCAATGCCGAGAAGCCAGACGGGCCATTGCGCGCCAGGAACAGCGTCGCGGTGAAGCTGCCGTCGGTGTTGGGCAGCGCAATCAGCATGAAGCCGCCGCGCGGCCAGATGTGCAGCGCTTCGCGCGCGAGCGTGCCGCGTGCCGCCGCCGAGCTTATCGTGAGCTCCTTGTAGTCGTGATCGAGCCACTCCTCGTGTGCGCGCAAGAGACCGGCCGTGGCAAGGCTCGCGCGCACCGCGGAGCCCGCCCCGTCGGTGGCGATCGTTGGGGCGAGCGCGACGTGGTATTCGTCCCGGCCCGTCCGATCGCGAAACTGAAGCCGCCCGGCCTGCAGGTCCGCCCCGAGGCACGTCTGGTTGAAGCGCACACGCACACCGGCATGGCCCGTGGCCTGCTCGATGAGCACACGGTTCAGATCCGCGCGCCCGACCGACCAGATGACCTCGTGCTCGCGCTGCCCGTAGGGCTGCAGCGCGGCTGCGCCGCCGGGTTCGTGCACCATGCGCCCGCGCATCGGGATCAGCAGCGGCCGTACGCGCGGCATCACCCCGGCACGCTCGAGCGCGCGCACCCCGCGGGAGGCGAGGGCAAGGTTGATGGAGCGGCCGCGCTCGGGCTGCGACTGGCGCGGATCCGCGCGGCGCTCGTAAAGCGCCACGGACCAGCCGCGCCGTGCCAGCAGTACGGTGAGCAGCGCCCCTGAGAGCCCCGCGCCCACGATGTTGACGGTCCGTCCGGGGGAGCTCATGAGCGCTGCTGCATCACCTCGCTCAGCGCGCGCGCGAACTGCCACGCGTCCGCGAAGCGGTTGTACAGCGGCACCGGTGCCACGCGGATGATGTCCGGGGAGCGCCAGTCGCAGATCACCCCGCGCGCGGTGAGCGCATCGAACACTCCCCGGCCGCTCTCGGCGCCCGCATCGATCCGTATCGAGAGCTGGCAGCCGCGCCGTGCGCTCTCGCGCGGGGTCACGATCTGCACCGCGGGCGCGAGCGGACGCAGGAGCTCATCGAGAAAGCCCGTGAGGGCCAGGGATTTCGTGCGCAGATTCTCGATCCCCGCCTCGGTGAAGATCGCCAGGGAGGCGATGAGCGGCGCCGCCGCGAGGATCGGCGGATTGCTGATCTGCCAGGCGGAGGCCCCGTCGGCGGCGCGGAAGGTGGGCTCCATCAGAAAGCGCGTGAGCGGCTCGTGGCTCCACCAACCGGCGAGCCGCGTGCCGGGCAACGCGCCGCGGTGATGGGTGCGCGGCTGGGCATCGCTGTGGCGCCGGTGTACGAAACAGCCGCCGATCGCGCCCGGACCGGAGTTCAGGTATTTGTAGCTGCACCACACCGCGAAGTCCGCATCGGACTCGTGCATCGCCAGCGGCAGATTGCCGATGGAATGTGCGAGGTCGAATCCGGCGATGCATCCGTGCCGGTGGGCGGCGCGCGTCAGGCGCGCCACGTCGAAGGCCTGGCCGGTACGATACTGCACGCCCGGCCACAGCATGAGCGCGATCTGCTCGCCGTGGCGCGCGAGGCACGCCTCGATCTCTTCCTCGCAAATGAGCTCCTTTCCCGGGCGCGGCGCAAGCTCGATGAGCGCGCTCTCGTCCAGGCCCCACCAAGCGAGCTGCGAGGCGAGCGCGTGGCGGTCGGAGGAGAAGGCGCCGGCCTCGATCAGGATGCGGTTACGCTGCCCCGCCGGACGGTAGAAGCTCGCCAGCATCAGGTGCAGATTCACGGTGAGCGAATTCATGGCGATGACTTCGCCGGCTTCGGCGCCGGCGAGGGAGGCGAGCCCGGCGGTGAGATTCTCGTGATAGGGGATCCATGGCCGGCGCGCCTGCTCGTGGCCCCGCACCCCGAGGCGCGCCCACTCATCGAGCTCCTCGTTCACGAGGGCGCGCGCGGCGAGGGGCAGCAGGCCGAGCGAGTGGCCCGCGAGGTACGTCAGTGGCTCGCCGCGCTCATCGCGAGGCAGCGCAAAACGTTCGCGAAAGCTGCGCAGCGGATCGGACGCATCACGGCTCTGTGCGAGTTCCAGCGGGGGCAAGCTCATGGGTCCGGTGCCAGCTGATACCACAGTGGGCGGCTGGGCACCGCGTCGCCGCCAAGTGCCGGCACCTGCAGCGCGAGCAGGCACGGGCCGTCGGGTACCGTCTCGGGCACGAACGCGAGCTCGGTGATCGTGGCGGCGGGGCGCAGTGCCGCATCCAGATGCACCTCCCCGCGCGGCAGTCCGAAAAAGATGCGGTGCGCGGTGAGGCGTCCCTCATCGTGCGCCCGATCGATCGAGGGCAGATCGACCACCAGATGCAGGACGCCGCGCTCGACCAGCAGTTGTGCCGCTTCCTGCGACAGGTAGGGCGGTATCTGGCCGCTGTAGTCGCGCACGCGCTTGTCGGGAGTGTTGGGGAGCGTGCGGATCACGAGTGCGGTGGGAGCGAAGGGCGTGTCCGCCGGCCACGCCGCTTGCAGCGCGCCGCGCGTTACCAGGCGATCGTGCGCCTGCGGCGCCGGCTCGCTGCTCTCCCCGGCAGTTGCGGCCGGTGTGACCGACAGCACCAGCGCGGGCAACAGTCCCCTGGGCGCCACGCGCCAGGCATCCAGGCGCTCGCGCGTGAGGTGGCCGACGCCCTCGGTGTGGGTGCCGTTACAGTGGGGTATGAGCGTGATCAGGTCGCAGTTGCAGCCCGCGCCGCGCGCCACCGAGCCTTTGAAGCCCGGCGCCTCGAACGCCCGGGAGCTGGCGCGGGGTGCGCCGAAGTGCCGCGGCTGCGGCCCGGCGAAATCCAGCCCGATGGCCAGATCGACCGGGCGCGACAGGTCGACGCCGACTTCGCGCCCCTCCAGCGCAATGCGCGCCTGCACCTTAAGAGCGCTCCATGACCGCGCCGCAGCGGCTGCAGGTGCGCTTCGCCTGGCTTGCGTAGAAGCGCTCGAATACCGGCGGGAATTGCTTCTCGATGTCCGTGAGCTCGAAGAACTCCTCGTACAGCAGCTGCCCGCAACGCTCGCAATACCACTGGAAACCATCGAGCTCGCCTGCGCGGCGGGCACGCTCGATCACCAGCCCGAGCGTGCCGGCCGGCCGCTGCGGGGAGTGTGGCAGGCGCGGCGGGATCAGCAGCACCTCGCCCGCGCGGATCGGCACCTCCAGCGCGCGCCCGTCCTGCACGGTCCTGAGCACCATGTCGCCCTCGAGCTGATAGAAGAACTCCTGGCCCGGGTCGACGTGGTAGTCGTTGCGGGCGTTCGGGCCGCCCACCACCATGATGATGAAGTCCCCGTCGCGAAACACGCGCTTGTTGCCCACCGGCGGCTTCAGTTGCGCACGGTTCGCGTCGATCCACTGCCTGAAATTGAAAGCCTGCAGGGATTGCATGTGCCCTCCGTCCCTCCGTATGTTACGCGTTGCCGTGGAACGGGAGGATGCGATGCGCTCAAGGCCGGTAACGCATGCCGTGGTGCGTGCAGCGGCTGTAACGCTGGCGCTGTCGGCGGCCGGCTGCAGCCACCTGCACTGGCCCTGGCATCACTCACCGCCCCCACCTCCGGTGCCGGTGCACGAGCTGGACGTGGGCGGGGCCGCCGCGGATGCATTTCCGCAGTACTGGAAACGCAACACGCTGCTCCTTGATCTGTCCGCGGCCAGCGGCTCGGGGAGCCTCACCCTGAAGCCTGCTGCGGGGAACACCTGGCCGATGCGGCTTGCATTTCGCGTCACGCCCGGAGCAATCGGGATGCTCGAGGTGCACGCGGCGCAGCGCATCAGTCTGCCGGTTACCCCTGGCTCGGCTAAGCCGATCGACCTTGAGCTCGCACCGGGCATCTACACCTCGGCGACGGCGCAGATGACGGTGTCATGGGGGCCCGGCAGCGCGCCGTAAAGCGCCTCGCCGAGCTTCGCGCAATCCGAAGAGCTAATTGCCGATGCGCTGATGGGCAGCGCAGGGCACGCTCAGCGCCGGGGAGTCCCTGTCGAGATCGAGCGCCGTGAGCGCCCCGCCCCAGACGCAGCCGGTATCGAGGCCGACCACGCCGTCGCGTTGCACCAGCCCGAGTGCCGACCAGTGACCGAAGATGATGCGCGCATCGCGGCTCGCGCGCTGCGGGTGCTCGAACCACGGACGCAGCGGGGAGGGCGAGGGCGGCGGCCGGCCTTTCAGGGCGATGTCGAGGCGTCCGTCGGCGGTGCACAGACGCAGCCGCGTGAGCACGTTGATGACGAAGCGCAGGCGGTCGATGCCCGCGAGCCGCGCGTCCCAGCGGTCGGGCTCATCGCCATACATGTCTGCGAAGAGCGTGCGCGGCTCGCGACGCAGTGCGCCGGCAACCTCCGCGGCGAGACTTAAGGTCAGCGCGACCGTCCACTGCGGCACGAGCCCGGCGTGCACCATGAGGTCTGCGCCCTCGGCATGCGCGAGCGGCCGCGTGATCAGCCACTCGAGCAGCACGTCGCGGTCCGCGGCCGCCAGCACCTCATCGAGCGTGTCGGACTTGCGGCGGCGGTGCACGCCGAAGGCCAGCGCCAGCAGGTGCAGGTCGTGATTGCCGAGCACCACCACGGCGTTCTCGCCCAGGGCGCGTATCAGGCGCAGTGTTGCGAGTGAGCCCGGGCCGCGATTGACCAGGTCACCTACGAACCACAGGCGGTCACGATCGGGTGAGAACTTCAGCCGTCCGAGCAGCGCACGCAGTTCCCGGTCACAGCCTTGCACGTCCCCGACGGCATAGCGCGTCACTGCAGAATGCCGGGCATCGCCAGCCTGAATGGCTCGATGGGCGCATCGAAGTGCGCGCCGTCGTCGGCGAGCATCTGGTAGCTGCCCTGCATCGAACCCACCGGGGTCTCGATCACAGCCCCGCTCGAGTAACGGAATCCCTGGCCGGGTTTGAGGTAGGGCTGCTCGCCAACGACGCCATCGCCACGCACCTCCTCGACCTTGCCGTTGGCATCGGTGATGACCCAGTGACGTGTCAGCAGCCGCGCCGGCACTTGTCCTTCGTTGCGGATCGTGATGGTGTAGGCGAACACGTAGCGCTGTTCGCGCGGATCGGACTGCTCATCCAGATAGCTGGTCTCGACGTCGACGCGGATCTTGTGACCGGTGGGAATCGTCATGTGCGTGATCCTGCGCGCATCGCCAGCACGTCGCAGGGCGCAGCGTGCAGCACCGCATCCTCGGTGAGGTTGACCAGTACTGAAAGCCCGTGGCGCTCGCGGCTGCCGAGGACGATGAGGTCCGCACGTCGATCGCGCGCCGCGCGCACGATCTCGGTCTTGACGTTGCCGCTCGCCACGCGGCAGGAGCAGTCGGCAAGTCCAAGCTGCGTTGCGAGCGAACGCAGGCGTTGCTTGGCGCGCTCGATCAATTCCTCCTCGATCTGCACCGAGGGCATCAGCGTCTCGCCCATGGGCTCGATCGGCACGAACTCCACCACGTGCAGCAGCTCGATCTCGGCGCCGAGGGCTGCAGCGAGTGCCTGTGCCCTGCGTCCGATCGCGAGACTGTCATCGGTAAGATCGACGACCAGCAGGACACGACCATAGACCATGGACCCGTTCCCCGTGCACCAAGCCGCTGTCGCAAAGACTAAACCACCGCGAGGAATTTAGCTTCTAGAGCCTGCGCCAGCATATGGAATCCCTGCGGCGCGAGCGTCTCGGGCCGGGCGCCCGGATCGATGCCGCAGGCTTCGATCTCCTCGCGGGTCAGGAGCTGACTTAATGCGTTGCGAAGTGTCTTGCGGCGCTGCGTGAAAGCCGCCGCCACCACCTCTGCATACCGCGGGGTCACCGGGAAGAGCGGCGTGGCGCGCACATTGAGCCGTACCAGCGCGGACCAGACCCGGGGCGGGGGCTGGAATGCGCCCGGCCCGACATCGAACAGCCATTCCACCTCCGCGGCCGGTGCGAGCATGACGGTGAGGCGCCCGTAGTCCTCCCCGCCCGGAGGCGCCGCCAGACGCGCCACGACCTCCCGCTGCAACATGATCGTTATGTCCGTGATCAGCTCTGCGGACTTGAGCAGCCGGAACAGCAGCGGCGTGGAGATGTTGTAGGGAAGATTGCCGACGATGCGCAGCCGCCCGCCGCGCGCGCGCGCCAGTGCCGCGAAATCGAACGCGAGCGCATCGCTCGTGTGCAGCACGCAGTGCGGCGCTCGCTGGCAGCGCTCGCGCAGCTGTGCCACGAGGTCGCGGTCGATCTCGATGGCATCGAGCGTGCAGTCAGCGTGCTCGAGCAGGCGGTCGGTGAGTGCGCCACGCCCGGGACCGATCTCCACCAGGTGATCCCCGGGACGGATTGCGAGCGCGCGCACGATGCGCTCGATGACGGCCGGATCGTGCAGGAAGTGCTGGCCGAAACGGCGGCGGCGCGGGGCGCTGCTGCGGGATGCGGCCGCCGGCATCAGTGCGGTGCCGCGGCGAGCCGGCTCGCGAGCTGCACCGCCGCGATGAGGCTGCGCGGATCAGCGCGGCCGCTGCCGGCCAGGTCGAGCGCGGTGCCATGATCAGGCGAGGTGCGCACCAGCGGCAATCCGAGCGTCACGTTGACCGCCTGCTCGAAGCCGGCGTGCTTGACGACCGGCAGACCCTGGTCGTGATACATCGCGAGCACGGCGTCGAAGCCTGCGAGCACCTGCGGCACGAACACCGTATCGGCCGGCAGCGGCCCGCTGGCACGGATGCCATTCTGCTGCATGCGCTTGATGGCTGGACCGATCACGCGCAGCTCCTCATCGCCCAGATGGCCGCCCTCACCGGCGTGCGGGTTGAGCCCGCACACCGCGATGCGCGGGTCGCGGATGCCGAAACGCCCCGCCAGCTCGCTTGAGAGGATCGCGGCGACCTCGCACAGCGAATCGCTCGTGATGGCAGCGCTTACCGCACTCAGCGGCAGGTGCGTGGTCGCCAGTGCCACGCGCAGCTCGCCGCTGATCAGGAGCATCACGGCGCGCGCCGCGCCGGTGCGCTGCGCGAGGTACTCGGTGTGGCCGCTGAAGGGGATGCCGGCCTCGTTGATGATGCCCTTGTGCACCGGTGCGGTCACCAGGGCGTCGAATTCCCCAGCGAGCGCCCCGTCCACGGCGCGATCGATGAGCCGTAGCACGTACGGCGCGTTGGCCGCATCGAGGTGGCCCGGTGCTGAGGGCGCAGCGAGGGGCTCGTGCGCCACCTCGAGCGTGCCGGGCACGTGTGGCGAGCGCGCGGCGTGCGCGCCCTGGTAGGTGCGCAGCGTGACCTTCAGGCCGAGTCGCTGCGCACGCTCGCGCAGCAGAGCTTCATCGCCGAGGCACACCAGCTCGCACGGGAGCTCGCGCGCGGCCAGGGCGAGGCACAGCTCCGGCCCGATTCCGGCAGGCTCGCCCGAGGTCAATGCGATGCGGGCAAGCCTAGGACTTGTAGTCGACGTACGCTTCGTCCCGCATGCGCCGCAGCCACAGCTCGGTTTCCTCGTCGGCCTTGCTGGCGCGGATCGCTTCCATGGCCTGCCGGCGCTTGACCTCGTCGGTGTTGTCGTGGCGGCGGCGCCCGAGTACCTGCGCGATATGCCAGCCGAACTGCGTCTTGAACGGCTCGCTGATCTCGTCTTCCTTCAGTGGCGCGATCGCCTGCTCGAACTCGGGCGCGTAGGTGCCCGGTCCCGCCCAGCCGAGATCGCCGCCTTCGGCCGCGGATCCGGGGTCCTGGGAGATCGCCGTGGCGATCGCCCCGAAGTCCTCGCCGCCCTTGAGGATGCGCTCACGCACCGCGCTGAGCTTGCCGCGCACCGTGGCATCATCGGCCAGCTCGTTGGTCTTCATCAGGATGTGGCGCACGTGCACCTGGTCCTCCACCGAGGTCTCGCTGCTCCCGCCGCGCATCTCGTTCAGGCGCACGATGTGGAAGCCACTCGGGGTGCGCAGCGGCTCGCTCACCTCGCCGGGCTTGAGCTTCACGATGAGGTCGGAGAGGAACGTCGGCAGCTCACTGCCCTTGCGCCAGCCGAGCGCCCCGCCCTCGAGCGCGGTCTGGCTGTTGGAGTAACCGACCGCGAGCTTGGCGAAATCCTCGCCACCCTTGGCGCGCTCGTAGACCTCCTGCGCGCGCTTGGCGGCGGCATCGAGCTGCGCCGGACTGGCCTCCTGGCCGACGGCGATCAGGATGTGCGACACGTTGTACTCGTTGTGCTCCGAAGGCGTCCTGGCCTGCTTGTCGAGGAACTGGTCGATCTCGCGCGGGGTGACGCTGATGTGCTGCAGTACGTCGCGCTGGCGCAGCACCGTGAGGGTGATCTCCTTGCGCACATCCTCGCGGTAGGCGGTGTAGTCGACGCCCTGCTGCTTCAGCGCGTCGGGCAGCTGCGAGAGGCTGAGGTTGTTGCGCTTGGCCACATCCGTCAGGGCGGAGTTCAGCATCTCGTCGGTGACCTTGACGCCCGCGCGGCTGGCATGCTGCAGCTCGAGCTCCTGTACCACCAGTCGCTCGAGCACTTGCTGTCGCAGCACGTTCTGCGGTGGCAGCTCGAGCTTCTGCTGGCGCAGCCGCTCGCTCACCTGCTCGATCTGCGAGTCCAGGTCGCTGTTGAGCACCACCCCGTCGTTGACGATCGCCACGACCCGATCGAGCAGCTCCCCGCGCGTGGCCAGCTCGCGGTTCTGCGCCCACGCGCTGCCGTGCAAGGCGAGCGTCGCAATGGCAAACCAGATCGGGGCCGATATCGCGCTACGCATGGTTCTTCCCGGTTCCCTTACCAGATGCCCTTGAGCGGCCCCTGGGTCTTTACGTTGGTGGTTTCGGCAGGCGTATAGCCCCGGATCTCCTGGCCAAGGGAGGCATCCGAAGCCGATCCGACACTCGCCAGGCCCGCGAGTTCCAGCTGCAGCCAGATTCCAGTGTCCTGGCTGCCGGTGTGGCTGTTCACGTAACGGCGCACCCCGAGCCTTATCCGCCAGCAGCACGAACGATACTCGAACCCGGCAAAACGCTCCAGAAAGCCTACCAGGCGCTCCGATACGATGGGCGTAGCCGGCGGCCCGCCGGGTAAGTCGCTCGTCAGCACGTTGTATTCGTGATCGCTCAGGGAGTAGATCTCGCGCGCGAACACGCTCCAGTTGCGCTTGATCGGCCAGGCCCCCGAGAGCTCGATCTGGTCGAAAACGTAGCGCTCATAGCGATAGTCCAGGTTGATCACCGAGTCATTGGCGGGCTTGTACTGCAGGTCGAGCTGCGTGCGCTCGCTCGCCTGGGTCTGGGGGTCCCATTGCACACCGATGCCGGCGCTCCAGTCCTGGAAGGCCGTGAGCGCGATCTGCGTCACGAGATCCGAGCGGTTCTCGGTGTTCGGCACCTCACCCGGAAGCGTCACGCGCGGGTCCTGGAAGTAATAGATCTGTCCGAAGGTGGCGGAGATGAACTGCCGCCCATTGAAGGCATCCAGCAGGCGGCTCGTGACCCCCACTGCCAACTGGTCGGCATCACTCACGCGGTCGGCGCCGACATAGCGGTTGGTGCGGAACAGCTCCACCGGGTTCAGCAGATCCGGCATCGCAGTGTCGAACACCGGCAGCTGATCCTGGTTGCGGTAGGGCACCTTGAGGTAGAGCACGCGCGGCTCGAGGGTGAGCTTGCGCTGATCGTGCGAGCCGCTGGGACGCTCAAACATGAGTCCGCCGTCCAGGCTCGCGATTGGCAGCGTGCGCGAGGGTGAGCTCGACTCACCGGGCGCGGTGTTCTCGAGTTCGTACTGGGTGGCGCGCCAGGCAAGCGCCGGGCGCAGGAAATATCCCGGCCCGGTCAGATCGAGCGAGACCCCGGGAGTCACGTCCGCACGCCAGCCGCTCACCTCGAGGATGCCGCCGGGGCGCTGGAAGTTGACCAGCTCGGAGTTGAAGCCGTAGTGGAAAATTCCGCCGGGGCCGAGGGTGTAGTCGCTGCTCACGGTGATGCCCGGCACGCGCGCGTACGGGCGGTTGTTGAGCGCGTACAGGGGGGTCTCGGCCGAGAGCGTGTAGTCGATGGTCTGGAACTGCTGCGCCTCCCCGTCGACCCTCCAGTGCTCGTCGCGGTAGGAGAAGAGCGCGCTGCGCTCGAGGAAGGCGGTGCTCGCCCCTTCCGGACCCTGCGAGAAATCCTCGAAGTAGAAGACGTCGCTGACCTCTTCGGCGTTGAGCGTCAGGCGCCAGTAATCGGGCAGATCCACCACATCGTTGAAGCGTACGCGGTCGCGGCTGCCCCCGAACTGCCCGTCATACGGCAGGTAGTTCCAATCGAGCTCCCCGTGCTGGCTCTCGGTGAGGAAGCGCAGATCGCCGCCCAGGTCGGCGCCGCTGCGGCTGAAGATGGTAGGCTCGAAGGTGAAGTCCAGGTTCGGCGCGATGTTGAAGTAATACGGGACCGACAGCTGCACACCCCCGTAGGAGGTGTTGCCGATGGTCGGAAACAGGAAGCCGCTCTTGCGGTCGGAGGAAAGCGGAAACGATACCCACGGCAGGTACAGCACCGGCACGCTCATGAAATCGATCTGCGCATCACGGCCGGTGCCCACCTTATTGTGCGTATCGAGCACGATGCTCTTTGCCTTCAGCTGCCAGGAGTTGTCATTCACCGGGCAGGTGGTGAAGGTCACCCCCTTGAGCTTCACGACCCCCTGGGGCGTGAGCGCCAGCTCGCTCGCGGCACCGCGCGCTGCGCGCTGGCGCAGCGTGAACTGCGCGGAGCTGAAGTCCGCCCCGGTGGCCTGCGAGTAGCGCCCGCTGTTGCCGGTGATGTGCACCAGGGGATCGGTATAGTCGATGTGTCCGTCGCTCTTCACCGCGCCGTTGTTGCGTTCGACCTCGGCCTGGTCGGTGCGGATCACCCGATCGCCCTGGCGCACCACGACGTTGCCCTTCACTGTCGCCTTGCCCTCGAGGAGGTTGCCCTCGACGCGGTCGGCGGTGACGTCGATCTTGCCGCCATCGGCGATTTTGGCAGGCGCAGCCTTGTTGGGGCCGGGCGGCCGGGTGGCTTGCGTGTTGCCGCCGGTTGTGCCCGGTGTGCTCTGCGACAGTGTGATCTGTGACGGACAGGGCGGATCCTCCGCCCAGGCTGCCGGCATGATGCTCAGGCATGAGGCAACCAGGATCCACAATGGGTTCGAACGCAGCACGCGCGGCATTATAATGGCGCGCCACGGCAGCGCAGGCCGAAAACCCACACCTCACAGATGCTCGAGAACGACGCGCGACTCACGCTGATCCATGCCTGGCTCTCGCGCGATCTTCACCTGCCGGTGACGCGCATCGAGCCGGCCTCGAGCGATGCGAGCTTCCGGCGTTACTTTCGCATCTTTAGCGCGGATGCGACCTACGTGGTGATGGATGCGCCGCCCGACAAGGAGGACGTGCGCCCCTACCTGAAGGTGTCGGGAATGTTGGAGGCACTCGGCGCGCACGTCCCGCACGTGCACGAAACCGACGAGGCGCGCGGCCTGCTGTTGCTCGAGGATCTGGGCACGACGCTGTATCTGCAGCGCCTGCTCGCCGGGGATGACGGCGAGCAACTTTACGGCGAGGCGCTCGAGGCACTCGCCCTGATCCAGGTGCTCGGGCGCGCGGCGTGCGAGCAGCTCTCACCCTACGGCCGCAGCGAGCTGGCACGCGAGATGGCGCTCATGCCCGAGTGGTTCCTCGCCCGCCACCTCGCGCTCACGCTCTCAGCTGCCGAGAGGCAGCTCCTGGAAGAGGCCTGCGAGTTCCTGATCCGCTCAGCGCTGGCGCAGCCGTGCGTGTTCGTGCACCGCGACTATCACTCGCGCAACCTCATGGTGCTCCCCGAGCGCAATCCCGGCATCATCGATTTTCAGGACGCACTCAGCGGTCCGGTCGGCTACGACCTGGTGTCGCTCCTGAAGGACTGCTATATCGCCTGGCCGCGCGAGCGCGTGCTCGGCTGGGTGCGCGAGTTTCGTGCGCAGCTGCTCCGACACGGGGGCGAGGCCGGCGCGAGCGAGGAGGAGTTTGTGCGCTGGTTCGATCTGATCGGCGTGCAGCGGCACATCAAGGTGCTCGGCATCTTCTGCCGCCTGTGGTACCGCGACGGCAAGTCCGGCTACCTCGCCGATTTGCCGCGCACGCTCGATTACGTGCGCGACGCATGCGCACGCTTTGCCGAGCTCGCGCCGCTTGCGCGCTTCCTGGAAGCGCGCGTGGTGCCGGAGCTGCCGCGCGCCAACGCCCGCGTCGCCGCCGGGAGCACGCGCGCGGCGGGCTCATCCGGGTGAGAGCCATGCTGCTCGCAGCGGGGCGCGGCGAGCGCATGCGCCCCATTACCGATTCGCTGCCGAAGCCCCTGGTATCGGTCGGCGGTCGCGCACTGATCGCCTGGCACCTGGCGGCGCTCGCGCGCGCCGGCATCCGAGACATCGTCATCAATACCTCCTGGCTCGCCGAGCGGCTGCATGCGGCGCTCGGCGACGGGGGTGACTTCGGAGTCGACATCACCTGGAGCGATGAGGGGCCGGTGGCGTTAGAGACCGGCGGTGGGATCCTGCGCGCCCTGCCGCTGCTCGGACCGGAGCCTTTCCTGGTCATCAGCGCCGATATCTGGACCGACATCGACTTCGGGCGCGTGCGGATCGAGCCCGAGGCACTCGCCCACCTGGTGCTCATCGGGAACCCGCCGCACCACCTGCGCGGTGACTTTGGCCTGGACGGGGCGCAGGTCATCGAGCGCGAGCACGAGCGCTTCACCTATGCCAACGTCGGTGTCTACCGGCCGCAGTTCTTCGCCGGGTGCACGGATGAGCGGTTTCCGCTGGTGCAGCCGCTGCGCCGCGCGATCGCATCCGGCCGCGTGTGCGGTGAGCTGCATCGTGGCGCCTGGTGCGATGTGGGCACACCCGAGCGCCTGGCGGGCCTTGAGGCACGCCTCGCTGCGGTACAATGAGGGCATGTCGCAGCTCAAGGGCATCCCGGTGGTCGCCGAGGGCGCACACGCCCGGAGTGGCGAAAAATACCTGACGCCTCAGGGCTTTACCGCCGTACGAGACGGCATCAAGGCGCGTGCCGAACCGGCCGCCGCGCTCGCGCTGCGCAAGCCCGCCTGGCTCAAGGCGAAAGCGCCCACCGGGTCAGGATTTCAGGCAGTGCGCACGCTGGTGAGGGAGCACCGCCTCGCGACCGTATGCGAGGAGGCCAAGTGCCCCAATATCGGGGAGTGCTGGAACGCCGGCACCGCCACCCTCATGCTCATGGGCGCGGTGTGCACGCGCGCCTGTCGCTTCTGCGCGGTGGATACGGGCAACCCGCACGGCTGGCTCGATGCCGAGGAGCCCGAGAACGCCGCACGCACCGTCGAGCTGATGAAGCTCAAGTATGTGGTGCTCACCTCCGTCGATCGCGATGACCTGCCCGACGGCGGCGCGGCGCACTACGCCGCCTGCGTGCGCGCCATCAAAGCGCGCAACCCCGCGACGGCGGTTGAGGCGCTGACGCCGGACTTCCGCGGGGTGTTGTGCGATGTCGAGACCGTGATCGACTCCGGCATCGAGGTGTTCGCCCAGAACATCGAGACCGTCGAGCGCCTCACGCACCCGGTGCGTGATCCGCGCGCCGGCTACCAGCAGACCCTCGCGGTGCTCGCGCACGCCAAGGGCCACCGCGGCGACGTGCTCACCAAGAGCAGCCTCATGCTCGGGCTCGGCGAGACGGACGCGGAGATCGAGGCCACGCTCGCCGACTTGCGCAGCGCCGGCGTCGACATCGTGACGCTCGGGCAGTACCTGCGCCCGACGCTCAATCACCTTCCCGTGCAGCGCTTCGTTGCCCCTGCCGAGTTCGATCGTTACCGCGCACAGGCGCTCGCGCGCGGCTTTCTCGAGTGCGTCGCGGGACCGCTGGTGCGCTCGAGCTACCGCGCCGAGCAGGCGCTCAATCGCAACAACGCCGGCCTCGACAACGCGAGGCTTGCGCGGTGAGCACGAGCCTCACGGGTGCGCTGGCGCGGCAGGCTGTGTCCGGCGAGGCCATCAGCGCGCCGCAGCTGCCCGCGCCGGTGGTGCGCCGGCTCGGGTGCGTGGACTACGTGCCCACGTGGCGCGCGATGCAGCGCTTCACCGAGGAGCGATCCGGCACGACCCCCGATGAGATCTGGTTGCTCGAGCACCCGCCGGTCTACACCCTGGGGATGAACGCGAACCGTGCGCACCTGCTCGACCCGGGCGAGATCCCGGTGGTGCAGATCGATCGCGGCGGGCAGGTGACCTATCACGGCCCCGGTCAGCTGGTGATCTATCCGCTGGTCGATCTCGGGCGGCTCAAGCTCGGCATCCGCGATTTCGTCGGCGCGCTCGAGCGCGCCGTCATCGATCTTGCGGCGCAGTTCGGGATCGCTGCCGAATGCCGTCGCGGCGCACCGGGGGTGTATGTCGAGGGGCGCAAGCTTGCGAGCGTCGGGGTGCGGGTGCGCCGCGGCGCGAGCTATCACGGGCTGGCGCTGAACGTGGCGCTCGATCTCGCGCCGTTTCGCCGCATCAACCCCTGCGGCTACGCGGGGCTGGAGATGACGCAGCTTGCGCAGCTCGGCGGCCCGGACAAGGTCGGTGCGTGTGCGGATGCGCTCGAGCCGCACCTGCGGCGTGCGTTGCGCCTGGGGAACTAAAGCGCGGGAAGCCCCTGGCGCCTGACAGCTGGCGCGCGCGCCGCTAGCATGCGCTCATGAACTCAATCCAACGGCGCACCGCCGCTCTCATCTCAAGCCTTGCGCTCGCAGCACTGACTTCCTGCGGTGGCCAGGGCAGCCCCGGTGGGGCTGGGCACGTCACGCTGCGCAACGTTTCCTACGATCCGACGCGCGAGCTGTACGTGGACTTCAACGCCGCGTTCGCGCGCTACTGGAAGGCGCAGACCGGCGAGCAGGTGCGCATCGATCAGTCGCACGGGGGCTCGGGCACGCAGGCGCGTAGCGTGATCGAAGGCCTCGCCGCGGACGTCGTGACGCTCGCGCTGGCCGCCGACATCGACGCCATCGCATCCCAGGGCAGGCTCCTGCCGCTGAACTGGCAGAGCCTGCTCCCCGACAACAGCTCGCCCTATACCTCCACCATCGTGTTCCTGGTGCACGCGGGCAACCCCAAGGGCATTCACGACTGGAGCGATCTGGTGCGCCCGGGTGTCGCGGTCATCACGCCCAACCCCAAGACCTCCGGCGGCGCGCGCTGGAACTACCTGGCGGCGTGGGCCTGGGCGCGCGCGCAGCCCGGGGCCGATGAGGCCAGCGCGCGCGAGTTCGTGCGACGGCTGTACCAGAACGTGCCGGTGCTCGATGCCGGCGCGCGCGGCGCCACGACCACCTTCGTGCACAGCGGCCTCGGGGATGTGCTGCTCGCCTGGGAGAACGAGGCGCTGCTCGCGGTGCGCGAGCTCGGAGCCGACAAATTCGAGATCGTCGTACCCTCGGTGAGCATTCTTGCCGAGCCGCCGGTGGCGGTGGTCGAGAAAGTAGCGCTGCGTCACGGCACGCGCGAGCTGGCGCGCGCGTACCTCAAGTACCTCTACAGCAAGGAAGGGCAGGAGATCGTCGCGCAGCACTTCTACCGGCCGCGCGATACGGAAGTCGCCGCGCGCTACGCATCGCGCTTCCCGCAGCTGCAGCTGGCGACCATCGCCGACTTCGGCGGCTGGGAGCGCGCGCAGGCCACGCACTTCAGCGACGGCGGCGTGTTCGATCAGATCTACGGGCGTTAGGGCCTCAATCAACGACCAGCTTGTAGCCTGCCGCCGAGGTGCGCAGGAGCGCCGGTGCGGCCGGGTCCGCCTCGATCTTCTGCCGCAAGCGGTGCACCAGCTGCTTGAGCAGCTGGCGGTCCCCGCCGCTGCGATGTCCCCACACCTGCGTCAGCAGCCGCTCGGAGCCAACGGTATGCCCGGCGTTGGCGAGCAGCATCTGCAACAGCCGCAGCTCGAGCTTGGTGAGGCGCACGGCCGGGGCGCTGCCGATGCGCACCGTATGCTCCTCGAGATCGAGCGCCACGCGCCCGGCGTTCAGCGGGACCGCGGACTCGGTGCCGGCGCGGCGCATCAGCGCCTTGATCCGTGCCAGCAGGGTGCGCGGACTGAACGGCTTGGTGAGGTAGTCATCGGCCCCCAGTCCGAGCGCGCGCACCAGGTCCTCCTCCTCGCCGCGCACCGTGAGCATCATCACCGGGACGCGCGAGCGGGCGCGGATCGCCTCGCACACCTGGAAGCCCGAAAGTCCCGGCATGTTGATGTCGAGCACCACGAGGTCGGTCGCTTCCTCTTCGAAGCGCCGCACGGCCGAGGGACCGTCGGCGGCCTTGATCACAAGGTAGCCGGCCTGCGAGAGCGTAAAGGCGATGAGCTCGCGCAAATCGGCATCATCGTCAGCGACCAGTACCTTCATGGGCTGCCCTCCAGCGGCAAGGTGAGGCTGAAGCGGGTGCGCCCGGCGGCCGTGCGCTCGAACACCACCGTGCCACCGTGGCGATCGATGATCGACTTCACGAGCCACAGGCCAAGTCCGAGACCGGCCGGTTCCGGCTCGGCTCCGCCGCGGCCGAAGCGCGCGAACAGCTGCTCGCTGTCCCCGGCGGCCGGGCCTGCGCCCTCGTCCTCGACCCAGGTGCGCACGGTGCCGTCGGTGATGTCGGCGCCGATGCGTACCACGCTCTCCTCGGGCGCGAACTTGTTGGCGTTGGCGAGCAGATTCACGAACACCTGCGTCAGGCGCGTCTTGTCCCCGCTCACCGGCGGCAGCTCCGCTGGAATGTTCACTTCGAGCAACTGGCGGCGCTGGGCGAGGAGCGAGCCGACCAGGGCGCAGGCGTCCTCGACCACCTCAGCGAGCACCACGCTTTGCTGACGGATGGCGAGTTGCCCGGACTCGATACGCACGCTCTCGAGCAGGTTGTCGATCAGCTGCGTCAGGCGCAGCGTGCCGCGCTCGAGCGATGCGACCAGCTCACGCTGCTGCGCTCGCGGCATATCCTCGATGCCCGCCAGCAGCAGCTCGATGGAGGCGAGCTGGGCGGCGAGCGGCGTGCGGAACTCGTGCGAGATGTTGGCAAGCACCGAGTCGCGCGCGCGGCGCACCGCCTCGAGCTCCGTCTCATCGCGAATCACCTGCACCTGCAGGCCGTCAGCCGGTGATGCGCTGGTGATCACGGCGGTGCGCACCTCGCCCGGGCGGGCCTCGAGTTGCTCGATGGCCTTGGCGCTGCCATCGCTGCGCGCCCTGAGGATCGGGCAGGCGGTGTCGCAGGGGCGCTGCCCGTCCACGTCACGCGGCTTCAACACGTCCCCGCAGAAGCGCCCGACCGCCTGCTCGGCGGTCACGCCAAGCAGACGTGCCGCCTGGGGATTCAGGTAGCTGATGATGCGGTTCTTGTCGACGGCATACACCCCTTCCACGATCCCGCCGAGCACCGCGCGTGCCTCGGCCTCGCGCTTGCGCAGCGCGTTGGTGAGCTCGATGAGGTTGCGGCGCATGTCCTCCATGGTGCGCGCGAGCGCGCCGACCTCGGCGGCGCCCCCGGTGGGGATGGAGGCGGAGAAGTCCCCGGTTCCCAGGCGCATCGCGGCGGCGGTGAGATCGCGCACCGGACCTGCCACGCGCTCACCGAGGATTACCGCTGCGCATACCGCAAGGACCGCGAGCACGAGCGCGGTCAGCAGCAGCCGGCGCGAGAGCGCCGATACATTCAGCGCGCTCGTGGGCAGCAGCGCCTCGATGAGCGCGATGGCCTCGCCGCTGGAGGCGAATACCGGCACCGCCGAGGCGTAGGTGTCCTGCGACTCGATGCGCTGCACGGCGGAGTGCCCATCGGCGAACGCTGCGGAATACAGCGCGGTGAAGGGGCCGACCGGACCGTTGGTGAAGGTGCGGTAGTCGATCAGCCGTATCTCCGCTCCCACCTGGGCGCTCAGGGCCCGCGCCAGCTTTTCGTCCAGGCGCCGCACCGCGTATACGGTCAGTCCCTGCTCCCCGAGGGCCTCGCGCGCCCCGATGAGCGGCACGCGCTCGGTCGAAGGCAGCGCCATGAACGTGCCGCCCTGTTCGGCACTGGCGGTGACGACCTGCTGCCAGTCGAGCGCCGGGCCGGCTACCGCGATCACTGTTTTGCCTGAGAGCACCGCGCAGGCATCCGCGCCCGCCCCCGCGCACGAGCGCAGCAGGAACGGCGGGAGCGCCTCGCTTTTGCCTTCGGCGAGCAGGCGCTGCAGCGTCGGCCGGTCGGCGAGCGCACGCGCTGCGGCATGCGTGTCCTCGCCCATGCGCCGCAGGTCCTCGAGCGCGGTGGTGGCGGCGAGCTGTACGCGTGCCTTGCCCTGCTCGTCCGCCAGGTCGTGCAGCATGTGGCTCGCGCTCCAGGTGATGCCGCCGCCGACGACCAGCACCAGCGCCAGGTGGATCGCAACCAGCCACCAGCTCAAGCTGGTGTGGGCCGGGTTCGGCCACAGCGAGTTCCACAGGCGCCTGAGATGCTCGAACATTGCGCTCAGCGCCTGCGGTAACCGGTGCGCTCGACCAGCGTCTTGACAATGAGTGTCAGGAGCGCGAGCAGCGTGAGGAGCGAGGCGACGGCGAATGCACCGACGAAGTTGTATTCGTTGTAGAGGATCTCGATCTGCAGCGGCATGGTGTTGGTGAGGCCGCGGATGTGCCCGGATACCACCGACACGGCGCCGAACTCGCCCATGGCGCGCGCATTGCACAGCACCATGCCGTACACCAGGCCCCAGCGCACCTTCGGCAGGGTCACGCGAAAGAACGTCATCCAGCCGCCCGCGCCGAGTGTGATGGCGGCTTCCTCCTCGTCGTTGCCGAGCTGCTGCATGAGCGGGATCAGCTCGCGCGCCACGTAGGGGAAGGTGACGAACATGGTGGCGAGCATAATGCCCGGCAGCGCGAACACGATGGACAGATCATGCTCCTGCAGCCACACGCCGAACCAGCCGTGCAGGCCGAACAGCAGCAGGAACACCATGCCCGAGATCACCGGCGAGACGGCCAGCGGCAGGTCGATGAGCGTGATGAGAACGCTCTTGCCGCGGAACTCGAACTTGGCGATCGCCCAGGCCGCCGACAGTCCGAACACGGTGTTGATCGGCACCACCACCAGAGCTGTGATGAGCGTGAGGCGGATGGCGGCGAGCGTGTCGGGGTCGGCCAACGTGGCCAGATACGGCTTGACGCCCTTGGCGAATGCCATGACGAACACGGTCGCGAGCGGGGCGAGCAGCACTGCCGCGAGGAATGCTAGGGATGTGGTGATGAACGCCCAGCGCACGATGGCATCCATCCAGGTGTGCTGGCCCGGCCGCACGGCATCGGCACCGACAGCTGAGCGCGGCAGTGCGGTGGCCATCAGTGCGCCGCCCTGACGGGGCGGCGGCGGCCCCAGGTCTGCAGGAGGTTGATGGCGAGCAGCATTGCGAAGGAGATCGTGAGCATCACCAGGCCGAGTGCCGCGGCACCCTGGTAGTCGAACTCCTCGAGGTGGATGACGATGAGGAGCGGGGTGATCTCGGTCTTCATCGGCAGGTTGCCGGCGATGAAGATGACCGAGCCGTATTCACCCACGGCGCGCGCGAAGGACAGCGTGAAGCCGGTGAGCACCGCCGGCAACACCGTGGGCAGGATGATGCGGCGGAACACGTAGAAGCGCCCCGCGCCCAGGGTCTCTGCGGCTTCCTCGAGCTCGCGCTGCACCTCGAGCAGCGCCGGTTGCACCGCGCGCACCGCGAACGGCATGCTGATCAGGGTCAGCGCGAGCACGACGCCGAGCCAGGTGTAGGCCACCTTTATGCCGAATAGCTCGAGGTAGCGGCCGATCCAACCGTTCTGTGCGAACACCGTGGCGAGGGCGATGCCGGAAACCGCGGTGGGGAGCGCAAAGGGCATGTCGATCAGCGCATCGATGACCTTCCTGCCGGGGAACTCGTAGCGCACCAGCGTCCAGGCGATGATGAAACCGAACACCAGGTTGATGGATGCGGCGAGGAGTGAGGCACCGAAGGACAGGCGATAGGATCCGAGCGCACGCGGGCTGAACACCACGTGCACGAAGTCGCTCCAGTGCATGGAGGCCGCCGCCAGCACCAGGGCCGCAAGCGGCAGCAGCACGATCGCGGAGAGGAAGAATGTCGTGAAGCCGAAGGTCAGCCCGAAGCCTGGCAGCACGCTCGCCTTGCGGAAGCTCATGAGGATTCTCGGTGCACGATCAGCACCGGCCACTCGCCGCCGTCGAGCAGCGCGCGGAAGCGCTCGGCGAAGCCCTCAAGATCGGTGAGGCCGAGGATCAGCATCTGCTGCGGCGAATCGGCGAGGCGCCGCGCCAGCTCCTGCGCCACCTCCCCGAAGTGCAGCTCGGTGCGCATCTCCAGCCCGTGTGCCGCCCGTGCCTCCGAGCGCGCATCGAGGAGCTCGCGCATGCCGCGCGGCTGCCCGCCGCCATCCCCGGCGGGGAGAATGCCGACGTACACCGCCTCGGCGGGGACGTGGCGCAGCACGCTCGCCGACATGGAGAGCGTTGCGCTGCGCGCGCCTTCACCGGTCCAGTGAATCAGGACCCGCTGCGGTGTGAGTGCCTGCGGCGGCAGCACCAGCAGATCCTTCGCGCTACGCCGCAGCAGCCACTCGGCACGATGTGCGCAGTCAGTCTGCGAGGCGATCACGGTGGTGCCCACGAAGTCCCCCGGTGCCTCGCAGGCCGCCTCCGCCACGCCCAGGTGCGGCTCGATGCGCAGTGCGATACGCGTCTTCATGCGCGTGGCGAGCTCTGCGAGCAGCGGCTGGCGACTGAGGTCTTCGGCGAGCACCATGCTCGTGGCGCAGGCGGTGAAGCTCGAAAGCGGCGTGGGCAGCACGTGCAGCCGGCGCACGCCGACGGCGACACTCTGGCCGGTGCGCACCTCGAAGCCGCGCTGCTCGTGCTGGGTGCGCGTCACCTGCAGCGCCGCGCTCGCATCGCCCTCGGAGTGGGACAGGAGCGGCGCCTGCACCCCGTCCGCGAGCCGTACCCGCAGGCTCTCCAGAGCTCCGGTGAACACCACTTCCTCGATCACCCCGTGCGTGAGGTAGCCGGAGACGAGTGCATCGCGTGAGGGGGCGACCTCGATCTCCTCCGGGCGCACGACCGCGACCACTTCGTGTTCCTCACGCGTGCTCGAGGGGCGTTCGCTGGCGCACAGCGTGCTCGCGCCCACCTGGATGCCGTCGGCGGTGCGGCGTGCGAGGATCAGGTTGGCAGCTCCCAGGAACGTCGCCACGAACCGTGTCGCGGGCCGCGAGTACAGGTCGTGCGGCGCGCCCATCTCCAGCAGCCGCCCCAGGTTCATGATCCCGATACGGTCGGCCATCGCGAACGCCTCGTCCTGGTCGTGGGTCACGAGCACGGTGCTGATGCCCAGCTCGCGCTGCACCTGCCGGATCGTGCGGCGCAGCTCCTCGCGGATCTTCGCATCGAGGGCGCCGAAGGGCTCATCGAGCAGCAGCACTTCGGGCTTGTGCGCCAGTGCGCGCGCCACCGCGACGCGCTGCTGCTGGCCGCCGGAGAGCTGCGCCGGCAGGCGGTTGTCCATGCCCTCGAGTGCCACCAGACGCAGCAGCTCCTGGCGGCGCTGGCGACGCGCGCGCCCGCCCATGTGGCGCACGCGCAGCGCAAACTCGATGTTCTCCGCCACCGTCATGTGGCGAAACAGCGCGTAGTTCTGAAACACCAGTCCCACTCCGCGCTTGCGTGCGGCCACGTGGGTGACATCGCGGCCGTGCAGCGCGATGCGGCCGTGATCGACCCCTGAGAGCCCGGCGATGGCCCGTAGCAGCGTGCTCTTGCCGCTGCCGCTCGGACCGAGCAGCACGAAGAATTCCCCGTCACCGATGTCGAGCGACACGTCGTTGACGACCGGCGCGCCGCCGTAGTACTTGGTGACCTGGTCCAGGGTGATGGACATCGGGCAATGCTACCGGGCTAGGCGCGGGGGCGTCAGTTTCGAGGCACCCCGGTAACAATCCGGTTACAGCGAGCGATCCTACAGCAGCATCACGACGCCGTCGCAGGCCCTGAGGTCAGCGACCAGCGCTTCCACCTGCGAGCGGCTCGCCGCCGGCAGCAGGTAGGAGATCGAGAGGAAATTGCCGTTGGCGCTCAGCCGCTCGCGCACCCGTCCGGCACCAACCTGCGGTGCGTGGCGCAGCACCACGGCGTGCACGCGCGCACGGAACCCCTCTGCCGCACGCCCGACCACCTTCAGGGGGTAGTCGGTCGGAAACTGCAGCACGCCGCCCGGGCTCACCAGGGTGTGCCTTCGAGCTCACGCTTGTAATGCTGCAGCTCATCGTACACGCGCCGCCACACCGGCCCGGGCTTGCCGCCCCCGACCGCACGGGCGTCGATCGAGGTGACCGGCTGCAGCTCGCGCGTGGCGGCCGAGAGCCACACCTCGTCCGCCGCCCGCAGCTGCGCCTCACTGATCGGCAACACACGAGAGTGGATGCCAGCGCGCGCGCTCATCTCCTCCACCACGCTGCGCGTGGTGCCGGGCAGGATGCGCCGCGAGTTCGGCGGCACGAGCACCTCACCCCCCACTACCACGTGCACCGCGGAAGCGGAGGCCTCGGTGAGCTCACCGTCGCGCAGCAGGATGGTCTCCGCCGCCGCCGCATCGACCGACAACTGCCGCAGCAGCACATTGGCGAGCAGCGCCACGGACTTGATGTCACAGCGTGCCCAGCGGGTATCGGCCGCCGTCACGCAGCTCACGCCCTTCTCGAGCACCTCGGCGCTCACCGGGCTCAAGGGTGCGCAGAAGGCGAACACGGTGCGCGGGATATGCGGGAGTGGGGCGTGCGTGCGTCCGAGCTGCGCGCCGCGGGTGACCTGCCAGTACACGTAGCAGTCAGTGCTGGGGTGGTTGCGTGCGATGAGCTCCCCGAGCATGGCGCGCCATTCCTCGCGCGTGTGCGGATCTTCCATGCTGATGCCCGCGAGACTGCGCGTCAGGCGCTCGCTGTGCGCCGGGAAGCGAAACGGCCGCCCGCCGTACACCGGCATCAGCTCGTAAACCCCGTCGGCATAGAGGAAACCGCGGTCGAGCGGGGAGATGCGTGCCTCGGCGAGGGGCAGGTAGGCGCCGTTCAGATAGCACAGCGGCAGCGGTTCGGCCATGCGCTACCTCAATGGAACCACAGGGCGATGCTGTCCGACATGCGCGTCCACAGGCCCCCCAGGGGGACCGGCGCGAAGGACACGAGCGGGGTTCGCACGATCACCCCGCTGGAGTCGGCGACCGTGAGCTCGCCCACGCGCTCACCGGCGGCGAGCGGGGCAAACAGCGGGTCACGGTCGAGGTGCGCGCTCGTGTGCAGGCCCGCAGCCTCTCCGCGCGCCACCGTGGCATACACGTCGTAGGGCACGCCGATGGCGGCAAACTCGCTCGCGGACTTGTAGACGCGCGGCTTGAGCACGGTCTCGTGCGCCGCCTTGATGCGGATGGTCTCGTAGAACGTGTAGCCGTAGTTCAGGAGCGCCGCGCTCGCCTCCTCGCGCGCCTTCTCGTTCGGGGAGCCCATCACCACCGACACCAGGCGCATGCCGTTGCGGTTGGCGGAGCTCGCCAGGCAGAAACCCGCACTATCGGTGTGCCCGGTCTTCAGGCCATCGACGGAAGGGTCCTTGGTGAGCAGCGTGTTGCGGTTACCCTGGCGGATGTTGTTCCACACGAACTCGCGCAGGCTGAACAGCGGGTAGTACTGCGGGAACTGCCGGATCAGTGCGTTGGCGAGCGTCGCGATGTCGCGCGCGGTGGTGTAGTGATTGGGCGAGGGCAGGCCGTCCGCATTCTCGAAGTTGCTCGACTTCATGCCCAGACGATGCGCGTACGTGTTCATCATCTGCGCGAACGCGCCCTCGGTGCCACCGATGCGCTCGGCCAGCGCCACGGTGGCATCGTTTCCCGACTGCACGATCATTCCCTTGATGAGGATATCGGCCGGGATCTGCGTGCCGACCTGTACGAAGGTGCGCGAGCCTTCCGAACGCCAGGCGTGCTCGCTGATCGTGACCATGTCGGTGAGCTTCAGGCGCCCCTCGCTGAGGGCGGTGAACACCACGTACGCGGTCATGAGCTTGGTGAGGCTCGCAGGCTCGGCGCGCTCGTCGGCGTGGTCCTGGGCCAGCACGCGGGCGCTGAAGTGATCGACCAGGATGTAAGCGCGTGCGCTCACGGTGGGGGGATTGGGGACCGGGGCGGCGTGCGCGCACGGCAGCCCCGTCAGCACGAGGGCCAGTGCAAGGACTGCAGGCAATGAGCGGATCACTGAGCTGGCTTCCATGGTGAGGTGCGAATGCAGCAGCGGATCTTAACCCAGCCTCACTCGATCGCCAGCCGCGCATCGGCGATGCCGAGCGTGGCGAGCCGCGCGGTGAGCTCATCGAACTGCGCGACGCTGCCGACCGGGCCCACGCGCACGCGGTACAGGTGCGCCTTGCTGGTGAGGGGCGAGGCCACGAACGCGCTGGCGAGGCCTGCGGCCTGCAGGCGCGCGAGCAGGCGCTGTGCGTTCTGCTCATCGGCGAAGGCGCCCGCCTGCACGTAGAGTGCCGGCGGCGGGGACTCGGCGCTGCGCGTGAGCACATCCGGGACCCCGGGGGTGAGCGCGCGCACCTCCACCAGAGTCGTGCCCTCGCGCAGCATGTCGAGCCGCGCGGCCGCCGTGTAGGACAGGTCGATCAGCCGATTGGCCACGAATGGACCGCGGTCGTTGATGCGCACCACGACGCTCTTGCCATTCTTGAGGTTGGTGACGCGCGCGTAGGTCGGCAGCGGCAGGGTCTTGTGGGCGGCGGTCATGCCGTACATGTCATAGGGCTCCCCGCTCGAGGTGCTGCCGCCGTGGAAGGTCGGGCCGTACCAGGAGGCGACACCGCGCTCGAGATAGCCTTGCGCGCTCGGCTGCACGAAGTAGCGCTGTCCGAGCACGTCATAGAAGGGCGGGTTGCCGTGGGCACTGCGTGGCTCGGAGCGCGGCACGGCATCGGGGACCTGCGCGGGCTCGGGCGGCGGGGCGCTCGGAGCGGGCGCAGGTGGCGGACGGTGCGCGAGACTCGAGCAACCCCCGAGCGCGAGCACCCCGAGCGCCATCACTGCGGGGCGCCAGGCTCTGTGGCGCATGCGGCGCAGCGGTATCACGGGGCGGCGGGCGCACCCTGTGCGTGCACGCGCTGCGCGATCGCCTGCGCGAGCTCGTACACCGCCATTGCGTAGCGGGCACTCGCGTTGTAGCGCGTGATCACATAGAAGTTGTGAAAGCCCACGCGATACGCCGGCCCATCCTTCTGCTCCGCGGACAGTAGTACGACCTGCGTTTCGGCCGGCACGTCGAGACCCACCTTCACACCGCGGGTGGCGAGGGAGTCGACCGTCTCGTTGAGCTCGAGATTGTGCGGCTCGATCTGGAAGGTGGGATCCGGATCGAGGCGGGTTTCCGCCAGCACCGGCCCATCCGGGGTCCAGCCGTGCCCGCGCAGGTAGTTGCCGACGCTTGCGAAGATCTCGTCCCAGTCATTCCACAGGTCGCGTGGCTTGTTGGTGTCGGCTACCGCGTAGCGCCGGTACTGCGAGGGCATGAACTGCGGCACCCCGAGGGCGCCGGCGTAGGAGCCGCGCACCGTGAGCGGATCGAGCCGGTTCTCGCGCGAGAGCACCAGGAACTCGGCGAGCTCGCTGCGGAAGAACTTCTCGCGTGGCGGATATTCGAATGCCAGCGTGGCGAGCGCATCGAGTGCGCGAAAGCCGCCCGTGTTACGTCCGTAGTGCGTCTCGACCCCGAGGATCGCCACGATGTATTCCGCGGGTACCTGGTAGGTGCTGGCGGCCTGCTCGAGAGCCAGGCGATGATCGGCCCAGAACTGCGCGCCGTCGGCGATGCGCTCGGGGGTCAGGAAGCGCTCGCGGTACTCCCACCACGGCGCCACCTTCTCGACCGGCCGGCTCATGATCTCGATGATCTTCGGCTGCGGCTGCGCCTCCTTGAGGAGCTTGCGCAACTCGCGGCGCTTGAATCCGTCGTGCTCGGCCACCTCGTTGACGAACGCGACGATCTCCGGGCGCTGCAGGTCGAAGTGCGCCGGCAACGGCGGGGACTCGGCCGGCTGCGCGCCGACCGGTGCCCCGACCAGCACCGCAAACAACAGATAACGCCAGCTGTTCAACTACGATCCGATGAGCTTACGCCGCGAATACAGCGCCATGAGAATACCGAAGCCGGCGAGGAGCGTCACGACCGAGCTGCCCCCGTAGCTCACAAGCGGCAGCGGCACGCCTACCACCGGGAGCAGTCCCGTCACCATGCCGGCGTTGATGAACACGTATACGAAGAAGGTGAGCGCGAGGCTGCCGGCGAGCAGCCGCGAGAAGGTGTCCTGGGTCTGGGTCGCGACGTAGATGGCGCGCGCCACCACCAGCACGTACAACAGCAGCAGCAGCAGCAGGCCGACCATGCCGAACTCCTCGCCGATCACGGCGAAGATGAAATCGGTGGAGCGCTCGGGCAGGAATTCCAGCTGCGCCTGGCTGCCGTTCATCCAGCCCTTGCCGAACACGCCGCCCGAGCCGATAGCGATCTGCGACTGAATGATGTGATAGCCGGCCCCGAGCGGATCGGTCTGCGGGTTGAGGAAAGTGAGTACGCGCTTGCGCTGGTAGTCGTGCATGAAGCTCCAGCCGAACCAGGCCGCCACCGCAGCGAGCGCGAGCAGCGCCAGCATCACCCGCACGCGCAGCCCGGCGAGCACGATGACGAGCGCGCCGGCGATGGCGATCAGCGCCGCCGTGCCCAGGTCCGGCTGCACCGCCACCAGCCCCACCGGCACGAGGATCAGCCCGCTCATGACCGCGAGCGCGGTCCACGAGGGTGGGAGCGGGCGCTCGTGCAGGTACCAGGCGCACATCATCGGCACCGCGAGCTTCATGAGCTCGGAGGGCTGGAAGCGGAACACCCACAGATCCAGCCAGCGCTGCGCGCCCATGCCGGTGTGACCGATCGCGGCGACGACCACCAGCAACAGGCACCCGGCCGCATACAGCCACGGCGTCGAGCGGCGCAGAAAGTTGGGGTTGACGCGCGCCAGCAGCAGCATGGCAAGCGCGCCGAGCAT
>Ga0302324_100000510_pt1 | contig 103426 bp, 86 predicted proteins | sample Palsa_T0_1_FD_201949 | JGI IMG/M metagenome (GOLD analysis project Ga0302324, IMG submission 201949) | Peat permafrost microbial communities from Stordalen Mire near Abisko, Sweden - Palsa_T0_1 | ecosystem: Environmental > Terrestrial > Soil > Palsa > Peat permafrost | place: Sweden: Abisko... | reverse complement strand
GATGATGGTGGCCCCGCGGTGGGCGAACTGGCGCATGATCTGCTCCCGCTGCGACGCGTTCTGGATCTCGAACTCCCGGACCGCGATGCCCGTCTCCTTCCTGAAGCGCTCCACGCCTGCGCTCGCCGACTGGTTGAACGAGCGGTCGAACTTGCCGCCGAAGTCGTAGATGATCGCGGGCGAGAAATCGGCCGCGCAGGCCGAGCAGGCCGCGCAGGCCGCGATCGCGAGAAGAATGGGTCTCCTGGGCATCTTCACGGTATCCGCAGGGGCGGCAGGCTCCAGATCTGGCCGGCGTACTCGCGGATCGTGCGGTCGCTCGAGAACTTCCCCACCCTCGCCGTGTTCAGGATGGCCTTCCTCGCCCATGCGTCGCGGTCACGGAAGGCCCTGTCGACCCTCATCTGGCAGTCGCTGTACGAGCGGAAGTCGGCGAGGACCATGTAGGGGTCGCCGCCGCCGAGCAGCGTGCCCTGGATCGCGCCGAAGGCCCCGTGCTCGCCCGGGGTCCAGTAGTCGCTGCCGAGCCAGTCGACGACGGCGCGGATCTCCTCGTCGTCGCGGTGGAGGTCCCATGGATTGTACCCCTTCGCGCGGCGCGCCTCGACCTCCTCGACGGTCATGCCGAAGATGAATATGTTCTCGTCGCCGACCTCCTCGCGAATCTCCACGTTCGCGCCGTCGAGGGTCCCGATCGTGAGCGCCCCGTTGAGCGCCAGCTTCATGTTGCCGGTCCCCGAGGCCTCCAGCCCGGCCGTCGATATCTGCTCCGAGAGGTCCGCCGCGGGGATGATCTTCTCGGCGAGGGACACCCTGTAGTTCGGCAGGAACGCCACCTTTATCTTGTCCCCGGTGCGGACGTCGGCGTTTATCCGGGCCCCGATGATGTTGATCGCGCGGATCAGGTTCTTGGCGACGTCGTAGCCCGGCGCGGCCTTCGCGGCGAAGATGAAGACGCGCGGGGCGATATCGAGCGCCGGGTTCTGCAGGATGCGCCTGTAGAGAGCGAGGATGTGAAGCAGGTTCAGGTGCTGGCGCTTGTACTCGTGGAGGCGCTTGATCTGGGCGTCGAAGATGGCGTCGGGCGAGACGTCGATCCCGCACTCGGCCCTGATCACGTGGGCCAGGTCCACCTTGTTCGCGCGCTTGACCTCCATGAACTCGCGACGGAACCCCGCGTCGTCCGCGTGCTTCTCGAGGCCGCGCAGCAGGGCGAGGTCCCGCGCCCAGCCCTCTCCGCCGAGCGTGCGCGTCGCGAGCGCGGCAAGGCGGCGGTTGCACTGAAGCAGCCAGCGCCGCGGCGTTATCCCGTTCGTCTTGTTCTGGAATTTGCCGGGGTAGAGCGCGTCAAACTCGGGGAACAGGTTCTTGCGGAGCAGCGCCGTGTGCAGGGCCGCCACGCCGTTGACGGCGTGGGTGCCCACCACGGCCAGGTGGGCCATCCTGACCATCTTGTGCCCGTTCTCCTCGATCAGCGAGCAGGCCCTCTTCTTGTCGTTGTCGCCGGGCCATTTCGCCTCGCAAAGGGCCAGCACCCGCAGGTTGACGTCATAGATGATCTGCAGGTGTCGCGGCAGGACGCGCTCAAAGAGCGGGACGCTCCACTTCTCGAGCGCCTCGGGCATCAGGGTGTGGTTCGTGTAGGCCAGGGTGCGGGTGGTTATCTCCCAGGCCGCGTCCCACTCCATGTCGTTCTCGTCGAGCAGCACCCGCATCAGCTCGACGACGGCGATCGCCGGGTGCGTGTCGTTAAGCTGGATGGCCACCTTGTCGGGGAAATTCTTCCAGGAATTCCCCGCCGCCCGGAAATGCCTCCGGATGATGTCCCGGACCGAGCAGGATACGAAGAAGTACTGCTGCACGAGGCGCAGCTCCTTGCCGTTCTCGGTCTTGTCGTTCGGGTAGAGGACCTTTGAGACCGTCTCGCCGATCGCCTTCTCGCGAACCGCCTCGACGTACCCGCCCGAGTTGAAGGCCGCGAGGTCGAAGTCCTCGGACGAGCGCGAGGCCCAGAGGCGCAGGAGATTGACAGTCTTCGTGCCGAACCCGGCCGTGGGTATGTCGTGCGGAACGCCGAGCACGGTCCTGGTCTCAATCCATTTCGGCCTCGAGTTCCCGTGGTCGTCAAAGGCGTTGATGACCTTGCCGTAGAGCTTCACCTCCTGGGTGTAGTCGGCGCGGATGATCTCCCATGGGCTGCCGAAGAGCATCCACCGGTCGGGATGCTCCACCTGGCTCCCGTTCACGATCTCCTGCTGGAAAAGCCCGAATTCGTAGTGGATGCCGTACCCGAGCGCTGGGTAGTCGAGGGTCGCGAGGGAATCTAGGAAGCAGGCCGCCAGCCGGCCAAGGCCGCCGTTGCCGAGGCCCATGTCGACCTCCATCTCGCGCACCTGGTCGAAATCCACGCCGAAGGACGCCAGGGCCGACCGGACCGACTCGGTGAGGCCGGTCGCCAGCAGGTTGCTCTCGTAGAGTCGGCCCATCAGGTACTCCATCGAGAAATAATATATCCTTCTCGCATTCTGGGCGTTATGGACCTCCTGGGTCGCGATCATCCGCTCGTGGATCGTGTCCCGGACAGCGAGGGACGAGGCTATCCACCAGTCCCTGGGCGTCGCCGTGGGCGCATAGCGCGCGAGCGTCGACGTGAGGTGCCGCTGAATCAGGGACCGCATGATCTCGGCCGGTGAATCGGGCGCCTTTTTGTCCTTGGATGAGTTGGGCATGCTTGGATTGACCCGATCCATGCAAGACTCGCGCCGCCCGGAGGGGCGGTCACGCAAAAACGGGGCCCCGGGGCGCTATTTTTGGAATCGGCGTGCGAGTTCGCCGTGGTTGAGCTCGACGTAGGTCGGGCGTCCCGCGGGGCTGGAGACCGGCGAGGACGTCGCGAACAGTTCGCGCAGGAGGGCGGCTGTCTCCGCCTCGCCGGACGTCGCGGGCAGCCTCACGGCCTTTGCCGCCGCGAGTCGCGCCAGCTCGTCCCGCGCAAGGTCCAGGTCCGACGCGGGCATCAGCCCCTCCCGAAGCGCGCCGACCAGGTCCCGGATGAACGCCTCGGCGTCCCCAGGCTCCATCCAAGCGGGAAGCGCCTCCACGCGGAAAAAATTGCGGCCGAACTCGCGTATCTCCAGGCCGTGGCCGCGGATGAATTCCAGGTTGTCGGTCAGGACTGCGGACGCGACCGGGTTGAGCTCGACGGATATGGGCAGGAGCAGCCGCTGCACCGGAACCCCCGCGGCCCTGAACTGACCCTTCAGGCGCTCGTACCAGACACGCTCGTGGGCCGCGCGGCGGTCGAGCAGCACCAGCCCGTGGGGCGTCTCGAAAAGCGCGTAGCTGGCGTGCGCCGTCCCCACGTAGCGCCACTGGGGCGAAGCCTCCCCTTGGGCCCCGGGCGCGGCGGCCGCCCGCGGCGGCGGGGGCGCCGGCTGGGAGGGCTCGCCCACCCAGCCCCCGAACGGCGAGGGGAGCGCCGAGGGAAGGCCGATCGGGGCCGGGAGCTGGACCGTCTGGGAGGACGGGGCCGAGAGCTCCGACCACTCCCAGAGCCTCGAAAGCACGGCCCTCACGACGAACCCGCGCACGGCGCCCTCGCTGCGGAACCGCACCTCGCGCTTGGCGGGGTGCACGTTCACGTCGACCTCCGACGGGCTGCATTCGAGGAAAACGAAGGCGGCCGGGAAGCGCCCATGTGGGATGGACTCGCGGTAGCCCTCCATCAGGGCGCCGTTCACCGTCCTGCTGTCCACGGGGCGCGAATTGACGAACGCCACCATGTCGTGCCGCGTCGCGCATCCCGCCCCCGGGCGCCCGACGAGGCCCGTGAGGCGCATTCCCGGCTCCGAGTAGTCCATCGGGAGCAGGCCGTCGGCCACCTGCGCGCCGAATATCTCGGAGACACGGTCCGCAAGGCTGGAGCATTCGGGGGACCTGAAGACCTCCCTGCCGTCCTCGTAGAGCGCGAACGACGTCGCGGGGCAGGCGAGCGCATAGAGGCGGACGCAGCTCACGATGTGCCCGGCCTCGGTCCGGTCGGACTTCAGAAACTTGCGCCTCGCGGGAACCGGCTCAAAAAGGCGCTCGACGTCGATGCGCGTCCCGACCGGCCTGCCGCACGCCCTCTGGTGCACCACCCGGCCCGCGTTCACGAGGATCTCGGTCCCCGAGTCCTGTCCGGCCTCGCGGGTCTGCAGGGTGAAGCGGGACACGCTGGCGATTGAGGGGAGCGCCTCGCCGCGGAAGCCGAAGGTGGCGAGGCGGTCGAGGTCGCCGGATTCGGCGATCTTGCTCGTCGCGTGGCGCTCAAGGGCGGTGCGGGCGTCCTCCGGGGACATCCCGTGCCCGTTGTCATCGACCCGGATGAGTGACTTTCCGGCGTGGGCGAACTCGACGACGATGCGGGTGGCGCCGGCGTCGAGGGCGTTCTCCGCGAGCTCCTTCACGACCGCCGCCGGCCGCTCGATAACCTCGCCGGCGGCGATCTGGTTGGCGACGCGCTCGGGCAGGATGCGGACCTTTGCCATTCCGGTGGTGAAGGCGCGCCCGGACCGAGCTAGGCCAGGATCTTCTTCCAGCGGGCAAACTGCCGGGCGACCTGGGAGGGCCCGGGCATTCCCGTCCCCTTCCTCAGGGCTATGGCGCGGTCGAGGTCGAACACCTTGGCCCAGTCGGCGCCGAAGCCGGGGTGAACGCGCCTGACGTCGGCCGTGGAAAGGCCGGGAAGCGGGCAACCCTTCTTCTCGGAAAGCGCCACGACAGCGCCCACCGCGTGGTGCGCCTCGCGGAACGGGACGCCGCGGGAGACGAGGTAGTCGGCGAGGTCGGTGGCAAGGAGAGCCGGGTCGGCGACGGCGGCCGCGCAGCGCTCCCGGTTGAAGGACATCCCCCGGAGCGTGCCCTCGAGGACCTCGGCGCAGATCGAAGACTGGTCGAAGCTGTCGAACACGGGCGGCTTGTCCTCCTGGAGGTCCCGGTTGTAGGTCATCGGCAGGCCCTTGACGAGCGTGAGGAGCGTGTGGAGGTTCCCCTGGAGCCGGGCCGACTTCCCCCTCACCAGCTCGCACGAATCGGGGTTCTTCTTCTGGGGCATGAGCGAGCTGCCCGTGCAGAAATCGTCGGGGAGCGACACGAACTTGAACTCCGCGCTGCACCAGAGGATCAGGTCCTCCGCCATCCTCGAGAAATGCACGCCGAGGAGGGCGCACGCCGAGGCGAACTCGATGAACACGTCCCTGTCCGCCACGGCGTCCATCGAGTTCTGCGTGACCCGCGGCCGCCCCTTTGCGTCGACAAACCCGAGCTCCTTCGCCGCAAACTCCCGGTCGATGGGCAACGTTGTTCCCGCAAGCGCGCCTGAACCGAGGGGGCACTCGTTCGCCTTCGCGGCCACCTCGGAGAAGCGGGCCCGGTCCCGCTCGAGCATCTCCAGCCAGGCGAACAGGTGGTGGGCCGCCGGGACGGGCTGCGCCCTCTGCAGGTGGGTGTAGCCCGGGATGAGCACTCCCCCGGCCGCCTCTGCGGCAGCCAGGACCGCCCGCTGGACGCCGAGCACCCTGGCGCCGAGCACCGAGCACGCGTGCTTGAAGAAGAGCCTCATGTCGGTCGCGATCTGGTCGTTGCGGCTGCGCGCGGTGTGCAGCTTCGCCGCGGCGGGCACGCGCATCGTCAGCGCATGCTCGATGTTCATGTGTATGTCCTCGAGCCGCTCGTCCCAGACGAAGCGGCCGGCCTCGATGTCGGCGAGGATCGCGTCGAGCCCCCCGTGGATCTCGTCGCGCTCCGCGGCTGTGATCAGCCCGACCTTTGCCAGCATCGCGGAATGCGCCTTGCTCCCGGCGACGTCGAACGGAGCCAGCCTCCGGTCGAATGACGCGGATTCGCTGAACTTCATCATCAGCGCGGCGGGGCCCGAGTCGAAGCGCCCCCCCCAGGTTGCCTGCGTTTTCTTGGCCATGTGACGGAAGATGAGATGACTCGCCGCGGAGCGCCGGCGCAACGCGAAAGATCGCCGCCATTTTCCAGTTTGCCCATCGCGGGCCGCCGTCCAGATTCGCAACGTGCGCCGGCTATTTACCCCCCTCGCCCTGGCCGTCCTGGCAGCCGCGCCCCTGCGGGCCGACGATTCCCTGGCCCGGTTCAACGTCGTGGACATCAAGCCCTCCACGGCGTCGATCTACATAGCCACCGTCACGATGACGATGCCGCCGTTTGTCCGGAAGAAGGTCGTCTATTCGTCGACCTACTCGGCGAAGGTCTTCCCCTACTTCCTCTTCAACGAAAAGGGCAGGATCTGGATCGTGGTTCCCGACGATCTCCTCAGGCGGGCGGCCAACGGCGAATCGGTCGACTTCAAGGGCCATGCGCTCAGCGACTCCGGCGACGAGCGAAGGGTCGAGGGGCACGCGAGCCCGACCGGGCCATGGGGCGGCAGGATCAGGGTGCGGGTCTTTGTCACGAGGAGGATTTCCCTGAACTACGACACAACCTACGAGCTGAAGGGGGCCGCGGGCCCGCCCGCGGCTACTCCCAGATGAGCTCGATGACCTTCTCCACCGACGGCGACAGGCTCTGGTGAACCGGGCAGGTGTTCGCCGCCTTCTCGAGGACGCCCTGGGGCACGCCCCGGGCTGAGGCGGGCATCCACAGGCGGCCCGCCAGCCTCGATATCCTGCGCGGCGCGTCCGCCGACATCTCCTTGGTCACCTCGTACCTGACCCCGCCGAGCTCCACGCCGTGCTTCCTGGCGACGATAGCCATCGTCGTCGCTATGCAGGTGATGTAGCCCGTCGCCACCAGGTCCGTGGGTGAAAAGGACTCGCCGCGCCCCTGGTTGTCCCTTGGCGCGTCCGTCGCGAGGGACACGCCCGAAGGGCCGTGGACGGCCGAGCAGTGAAGCTCCCCCTGGTATTCGCCGGTAATCGTCACCATCTCCCGACGATGGCCCCGCCGCGGAGCATTTGCAACCGCCCTCAGGGCTCGGGGGCGATGAAGGCGGGGTCGATCTCCTTGCGCGCCTGACGGACGAACGACGCCAGCGGGGCGTCGAAGTTCGGCGCCGGGCCGCCGCACCCCGGGACGAAGATGGGAGCCCTGGCCGGCGGGCTGTCCATGGAGAGCGGGGTCGCCTCTCTCTGCTGGTCGAGGGTCTGCGTCACGTAGCTGGTCCTGACGAAGAACCCGTCCTGGCCGCTGCGTTTCCACAGCTCGAAAACCAGCGCGCCCCCTGGCAGCGTCGGGTTCATCTGCGTGCCCGCCACCCACCAGTTCATCCCGAAAAGACCGCCGAGGGCCGCGATGTTTGAATCGTGGCCCACGAGCAGGAGGACGCGCTCGCCCGAGGGGCCGATGGCGCCCGGGACCGGCTCGCCCTCCGCCCCCTGCTCCAGCGTGTCGATGATGTGGCTCGCAAGGTTCGAGGCGTTGACCTGGGCAGGGTAATAGGTTCTGTCGACTAGGTCGAAGAAAAGGTCATGGAGCGCAAGCAGGTCGGTCATAACCTTCCCGTCGACCTTGCCCCAGCCGACGTCCGGCGCCGGCATGCCGTCCGCGTATTCAAGAAGGAGGCTGTCCGAGCACATCTCCGCAATCCGCAGGGCCCCGGACACCTTGACCAGGTAGTCCTTCTGGCCGGGCACCACGTCGGACGGGTCGTCCAGCGGCGTTGACTGGGGGACCGATCCGCCCTGCCCCCAAAGGATCGCTTTCAGCTCCGCGAGCTGGGGGCCGTAGGCCCTGTCGATGTTCCGCGGGTCGCCTCCCAGGCGCCCGAGGACGGAGGCCGCGGCCAGGGCAGGGTCGGCATGGCCCACATGTGCCTGGTAGGGCCTAAAGAGCGGGTCCACGGTGCCCTCGGGAAGCGCATGGATCTCCGGCTCTCCCACCGGGACAAGCGACTTGCCGAGGATCCGGCCGGTCTCGATCGTCCGCTGGTCGTTGTCCGCGCGGATGAAGACTTGCGGCGCGTCCGTGGCGGGATCGCCCGAAAGGAGCCCGCTCCCCACAAAGCGCATCCGGTAGTAGTCGCCAAGCATGGCCGTCAGCTGGCTTCCGCGGGGCGTGAGGATCGCCGGCGCCACCTCCCATTTGGGCCAGGGCTGGGCGGCGTATTTCGCCATCGCCTCGTTGCTCAGAAGCGGCGTGCGCACGCCGTGCCGTGTAAGGATGATCGCGAGCTTCAGCTCGTCACCGGGGGTCTCCGGCGCGCCCCGGCAGATGGCGCACAGGGCGAGCGTGGCGAGAAGCACCGCTGAACCGAGCCGGGGATCAAGTCTCTTCGACGGGAGGCGCCGCGCTTGTCTCATGCCGAATCCAATCTGCGATGCGGGGGCCCGTCAAGTTGGCCCGGCGGAATTCACAATGGGAGCTCAGACATCGAGGTTGGTCTCGGAGATCCGCCCCCGGACGGCGCCGATTGAGAGCGCGGAGGCGGACCCCGCGCCGCGATCCAGGTAGGGGGGAGGCCGCAGACCCATCCGGCAGAAAAGGCAGTCGATCCCCACGCCCAGCGTCCCAAAGCCGTATCTGACGCTCCGGCTGAAATTGATCGAGGACGCCTCGGGGAAGTACCTCGTTGGGCACGAGATCTCGCCGATCCGGAACCCCCACCAGTGGCATTGGACGATCATCTGGTTGTCGAAGAGGAAATCGTCGGAGTTCGCCAGGAGGGGCAGCGTCTCGAGGACCTTCCGCGAGAAGGCCCTATAACCCGAGTGGAACTCGGACAGCTTCTGGCCGATGAGCAGGTTCTGTGAGAGCGTCAGGAACCGGTTGGCGACGTATTTGTAGCGCGGCATGCCTCCCGCGATCGCGCCGAGGCCCAGGATCCGCGAGCCCAGGGCCACGTCGTAGACCCCGGAGGCCACCATGTCGGCCATCGCGGGAACGAGCCGCGGCTCGTACTGGTAGTCGGGGTGCAGCATGACGACGACGTCGCAGCCCGTGTCGAGGGCCAGCGCGTAGCAGGTCTTCTGGTTGCCCCCGTAGCCGTGGTTGCTGCGGTGGAAGGCGTAGCGGATTCCCAGGTTTCGGGTGATCTCGCGAGTCCCGTCGGTGCTCGCGTCGTCCACCACGATGATCTCGTCGACCAGCGAACGGTCGAGCGCATCAAGCGTCCGGACAAGGGTCTTCTCGGCGTTGAAGGCGGGAAGGACCACGCATACTTTTGCACCGTTTATCACCGGACGGGGGACCGTTGACGGCCGGGTCTTAACCCGCAAGCAAAGTCTGCCGCCAGCGCCACGGCAGCCTTGTCAATCCGCCGGCGCCTCCGCTTGAAATAGCCAGCGATGAAGCCAGCCTCGAAGGCGCCATGAAGGCCGCCTCCACAACTCAGGGTACCGACCCGGCCGGCCGCGTCCGCGCCCTCCTCTGCGCCCTGCTCTTCCTGGCCGTCGCCGGACTCTTACTTCCCGCGCTCACGCATGACTTCATCACCTATGACGACCCGGCCTACGTGACCGCTAACGACCGGGTCAAGGCCGGCCTGACCTGGGATAACGCGTTGTGGGCCCTGCGCAGCACGGAGGCCTCAAACTGGCACCCGCTCACATGGATCTCGCACATGGCGGACTGCCAGGTCTTCGGGCTCCGCGCCTGGGGCCACCACCTGACAAATGTCCTGCTGCATGCGCTGAACTGCGTATTGCTGTTCGCCGCGCTGCGACGGATGACCGGCGCCGTTTGGCGAAGCCTGTTCGTGGCCGCCCTCTTCGGCGTCCATCCGCTCCACGTCGAGTCCGTCGCGTGGGTCTCCGAGCGCAAGGACGTCCTGAGCACGACATTCTGGATGCTGGGCCTCTGGGCCTACGCCCGGCGGGCGGAGCTCGCGCGTGCCGGCGCGCCAGGCACCAGGCTCTACTACGGATTGGCGCTCCTCTTCTTCGCCCTGGGTCTGATGTGCAAGCCGATGCTGGTCACCCTTCCGTGCGTCCTCCTGCTCTTGGACTACTGGCCCCTCTGCCGCTGGAGGACGTCCTCCGCCTCCGCCCGATGGTCCCTCCTGGCCGAGAAGCTCCCCTTCCTGGCGCTTTCGGCCGCGGCGAGCGCCGTCACCCTGGCGGCCCAGGCAGGCGGCGGCACCGTCGGTTCGGATGAGGACTTTCCCTTGTCCGTCCGGGCAGCCAACGCGCTCATCTCCTACTGCCGGTACCTGGGGAAGTGCTTCGCCCCCGCGAAGCTGGCGGTGTTCTACCCCTTCTTTGCCGAGGAACCGCCCGTCTGGAAGACTATCCTTGCGGGCACCCTGCTGGCCGGACTCACCGTGGCCGCGGTGGCGCTCGCAAGAAGGCGGCCCTACCTGCTGGTCGGCTGGCTGTGGTATCTTGGAACGCTCGTGCCGGTCATAGGACTGGTCCAGGTGGGCGGGCAGTCCATGGCGGACCGCTACACCTATGTGCCGCTGATAGGCGTGTTCATCATGGTGGCATGGGCGGCGTCCGACGCGGCGTCCTACCTGCGGAACGGGCGGATGGTCCTGGGCATCGCCTCCGCCGTCGTCCTTCTCGCCCTGTCGGCGGTTACGACGCGCCAGCTTTCCTACTGGAAGGACGGCGCCAGCCTTTTCCGGCACGCCCTGGCCGTCACCAAGAACAACTGGGTCGCGCATGCGAACCTCTATGCGGCGCTGTCCAAGTCCTCTTCGCCCGGCGCGGATGCCGAGCTCCAGGAAACCATGCGCATCCTCGCGAACTTCGCCCTGAACTATGACAAGAAGGGAGCCTCGCTGGAACGGATGCCCGGGCATTCGGCGGAGGCCATCAAGGCATACAGGACCGCGGTCGGGATCATGCCGGACCTTGCGGGGCCGCACAATATCCTTGGCGCGGCGCTGGCGAGGACGCCGGGCGGGATTCCGGAGGCGATTGACGAATTCCGAACCGCCGTGCGCCTGAATCCCAACTTTGCAGGCGCGCACTACAACCTCGGCACCGCGCTCGCCGCGACGCCCTCCGGCCGCGCCGAGGCTGTCACGGAATTCGAGACTGTCTCCATCCTGGAACCGGACAACTTCCAGGCCCATTACAACCTGGGCTTCCTGCTCTCGGGGATCCATGGCCGGGAAAACGAGTCCGTATCCGAGTACGAAGCCGCGATAAGGCTGAAGCCGGACGCCTACCCCGCCCGCTTCAACCTGGGGCTCGTCCTTTCGCGAATTCCCGGGCGGACGGACGAGGCCATTGCCCAGTTTGAGGCGGTCCTGAGGCTCAGACCTGACTTGGTGCAGGCACGCCAGATGATCCAACGCCTTCGAGGCGCCCCGCAGTAGCTGCGCGGTTAGGCGCCATCTGAACTCCGGGCGGCACTCGTAATATTTTAATTATAAAGCATTTGCGAACCGGCATCACTGGCGTTGTTCGCACTATTCATTTGCAAACTGTGTCTTAAATAATTGCGTTCGAATCGCTTATAGCTCTATCGAGCGCTGTTATGTGACGTTGCAAATTCCCGTCCCCTGGAGAAATCGGCATTCTGCTTTTCGAAAGTAACAGTCCGCTGGAAACGATTATGGCCGATTCGTTCCCCGACCTCGGGCATTCCGACGGCCAATTTCCGCGGGATTGAGTCGCGGAACCGTGCCCATAGCGACGCTCCGGTGCGACTCCCCATTGGTCCGGCTGCCAGTAAGCTGCCCACAGCTTCGGTCTCAAATATGCCCATGTTTTTAGCGAACCTTTTCACCGCCATTCCCCAATAACACCCCATAGCGGAGCACGGCCACCGCGAGTAAGGTGCTATCATCGCTTAGGCATGTCCTTCCTTGCTCCATCTTGTCCATCCTCCGGAGCCCCGGCTTCGGGCGACGAGTCCGTCCCCGGCACGGCTCGTTTTTGCTTTTTCTTCGCGGCGCCGGAGCTCGCTTGCCGCGATCCCGCCATAGCCGGCCTTCGTCCCCACCGAACAAAGGCAGACCAACGTGTGGCACTTCGCGATGGATTGCACCCCAGGGCTTGATCCTTAGTGCAAGCCTCAAGCCCACCCAAATTGATGCCAACAGACGCGCCGAGGAAGCACACGGGACTGAAGATGCCCGAACCTCGCCTTCACATGGGTCGCCAAGAGGTGAATCTTCATGCGCATGGCAAGCCGGATGATCACCTGACAGTGGTCTGCTTTGGGGCGTCGTCAGGCGGCTTCGAGGCATATTGCACCATTCTAGGCCTCCTCCCGTCGGACACTGGGATGGCCTACATTATTGTTCATCACCAGCCGGCCGACGGGAAATCGCTTCTCGTAGAAATTCTCCCTCGCATGACCGACATGCCGGTAGTGCTGGTGGCCGACGGTGAACGCGTTAGGGCAGACCATGTCTACGTGGTGCCCGCGGGCATGCAGGTAACCATGGACGGGGACGAATTCCGCATCAGGACACTGTTAAAGACCCCGGGTTGGCCCAAGAACATCACTGTCTTCCTGCAGTCCCTGGCAGAAGACCGTCAGAAACGCGCGATCGCGGTCATTTTGTCAGGATTCGACTCCGACGGGGCGGCGGCCCTCAAGTCGATCAAGGAAGCGGGTGGGCTCGTGTTCGCGCAGGAATTCCGAACAGCCAAGCAGCCGGACATGCCTCAGAGTGCCGTTAAGACGGGATGCGTCGACAGGCTGTTGCAACCTGCCGAAATCGCATTCCAGCTGAAACGCATCGGCGAGGAACGGGCTCGCTTCAGGAATGACCCCGGTGAAACCAAAAAAAACGTTAGCCTAGGCATATCAGAAGAAGCCACGGAAAAGGGAGCGTCAGCTAAGAAAAGACTCGGAGAAGCGGGGTTGGGCCGCCGTCCACAAACTTTTGGACAAAGCGGAAAGGGCCGTTCCGGACAAAAGGTGGATTAATTTGAAGCCCATGCAGCCAATCCAACCGATTTCGGGGCGGAACCCCGCCCGGACATGAACCGGTGCCTCACCGGCATCCGGCGCTAAAAAGAATTTGCTGCAAGAATGCAGTTTGCGCGTTGCCAGCCATTTCGGCCCCTTCGGACATGCCCAACCCGTCAAGCTACAATGTGATCCGTTTTGCCTTCCCACCCTTCACCGACAGCCCCTCGACGAAAGAATACCCTCGGTCCGACTCATCCGCGCGCGGGCCGCTTTTCCCAAATGGTATCTCGGCCCTGATAGTCGTTCCCGATCCCGAGGTGGATTCGACGCTGAATCGGCCGCCGACCATTTCCACGCGTTCGCGCATGCCCGTCAATCCAAGGCGGTCGCCCCATTCAGCGGATGAGAGTCGGCTGATATCAAAAGCTTTTCCATTATCGGAGATTTCCAAACATACGCCCCCCCGGGCCTTCATTATGAGCACCCTCACCACACTGGCGCGGGCGTGCTTGGCGACATTGGCGAGCGCTTCCTGAGTGACGCGATAAAGCACCGTCCGTTTGTCACTTTCGAAGGCCTCGACGCCGCTAAACGCCGTGAATTGAATCTTCAGACCCTTCCGCTTTGAGAAGTCGGCGATGTAAGTGCTAAGCGCCGGGATCAACCCGAGATCATCCAGCATCGGCGGCCGGAGCTCGCGCGCAAAATCGTGGACGATCCGCACCGATTTCTCCACAAGCCAGCGTACGCGAGTGATGTTCCGCCGGATGCTTTTCGGGTTGATTGCCGCGTGGCCGTCTAAGATCGCCAAATGGAGGTTGATACTCAAGAGGAGCTGGCTGATCTCATCATGCAACTCGCGGCTGATCTCCTTTCTCTGATCCTCCTGCACAAGAAGGATCTTATGGGACATTTGGCGTAATTTGTTCTGCAGATGACGCGAATGTCCCACCAGCTGATGGGCGCGTTGCTCGCTTTCTCTGAGGGATAGTTCCACCGCCTGGCGGCGGATGATTTCGTCCTGCAGCTTTCGGTTCGTGGCGCCCAGGATATCGATACGGCGCTGCGCTTCCTCCGCCTGCTTTCGAGCAGTGATGTCGACGATGGCCATTAGGCATCGGTCCGGCGCGCCGCCGCGGGACATTGCCGACATCGCCCGCAGCTCGGCCCAGAAAGCCGCGTGGTCAGCGCTCACGAGCGACACGTCGCAGGTCCGCGGCTCGTTTCCCGCGAATATGCCCTCTAAAAAGACATTGAAAGCCGGGCGGAATTGTGGCGCCACAAAGAGTTGGAAGCGGCGTCCCGCAACGCGGGATTTCTCCGTTCCGAGCAAGGTGGCGCCCGTCAGGTTCACTTCCAAGACCAAGCCTTGTTCATCGAGCGAAAAATAGCCGACCGGGGCGAAATCATAGAGATCCGAGAATTTCTCGAGCCCTGCTTCAACGTCGGCCTTGGATTGCCTCAGCTCCTCATTCTGCAGCTCCAGCTCGATCCTATGGATTTGAAGTTCCTGCAGAAGCCGTTGCGTGTCGGCTCCTTTTTCAATTCGCGCCCGTTTTTTCGGCTGCTTGCGCAGCCGAGATTCAGCAAGGCGGCGCAGCTTGCTGATACTCGCGGAGGTGTTGGATTGCTTTTTTATTTTCCGTCCTCTCCTTCGGCGCCGGGCGCCTTCCGGATAGTTTCGCCCTTAGGATTGGAAAGGGGCACCTTGGCGTCCTGAACCCTCAGGCGCTTCAGGGCTCGGTCCAGCGTGATTCCCTGCTCAGCCGAATGTGTGGCCATTTCGCTCTGCGTCGCGCGCAGGCCCGCCTCCACTCTCTTGGCCGCTGTAACGTCAGCGTAGGTGATTACGACGCCGTTAATCCGGTTATCCAATGTGCGGTAGGGCATGACGCGCACGGTGAACCAGCGGTTGTCTTTTGTGCTGATCGATCTCTCGGAAAAAACCAGAGTCCGCAGCACTTCATGCGCGTCTGTTTCCAGTTCCGGGTAGAGCAGGTCGGAGGCAAGATCGGTGATTGGCCGGCCCACGTCGCTCGGGATCAACTTGATGATCGTCTGTGCCTGCAAGGTGAACCGCCGAACGCGCAGCTCATTGTCCAGGAATACCGTGGCAATGTCCGTGCTGTTGAGCAAATTCTTCATGTCATTGTTCGCTCCTGATAATTCATCCAGCTTGGATTGCAGCTCGGCGTTTACCGTCTGCAATTCCTCGTTAAGAGACTGCATCTCCTCCTTCGAGGTCGTGAGCTCCTCGTTTGTGGACTGCAGTTCTTCGTTGGAGGACTGCAGTTCCTCGTTCATGGACTTGAGCTCTTCCTGCGACGTCTGCATCTCCTCGCGGCCCGCCTGCACCTCCTCGTGGGCTCGCTGGAGCTCGCGCTCCAAGTCCCTATGTCCCGCGCTGCGGCCGGTGGTTTTTCCCCTTCCGCCAACCAGTTTGGCATCGGCCGAGATGACCGCGTCGGAAAAAACAATGAGCGTCATGCCGCTCAGTTCCTCGGGTTCCTCGATTTCCTGCACCATGACGTCCACCAACCGGGAGTCGGCGCCGCTTCCGACTTTGATCCCCTGTACGGTGACCACGGATTTCTTCATACGGGCCTTTTGGAGGGCGCTGGCCAGGTCATAGCGCAGTCCCTCGCGGGCCATGGCAATGATGTTCCAGTTGGCCTTGCCGGCCGCCGGTTCCAGATAACTGCCGGTCCGGCCGCTGACGTAGAGGATGTCGCCCTGGTCGTTGACGAGCACCGCCGGCGGGGAAAAGCGCGACAGTACCAGCTGATCCGCCAGCGACTGGAGACTGGGGACAGTGCGGCGCCGCGCAAGCGGCGCGATAGTCCGTCCCGGCCGCGTCGGCAGAGTTCCTGGCGGGAAATCGAGCTGCTTGCCCAGCAAAATGGATTCGCTCCGTTGGAAAATACGCTCCTTGAGCGCCAGCGGGGTGAACAATTTGGCGGAACCTCCGACGCTTTCGGCGCTGCCGAGAAAGAGCACGCCGCGAGGGTTCAGGCTGTAGTGAAAAAGTGGGAAAATCTTTTTCTGCAATTCCGGGGTCAGGTAAATCAGCAGGTTGCGGCAGCACAAAATATCGAGCTTCGTGAACGGCGGATCCATGATCAGATTCTGTGGCGCAAAGACAACCATCGCCCGAATCTCCTTGTTCACGCGGTAGCCACCCTCTTGCTTGACGAAAAACCGGGTAAGCCGCGCGGGCGACACGTCAGCGGCGATGTTTTCGGGGAAGAAGCCCTGACGGGCCTTGTCGATGGCTTCCCTGTCCAGGTCGGTGGCGTAGATCTGGATGGTAATGTGGCTCGCGGACTTGATCTGCCTGAGCGCCTCGGAAAGCACGATTGCTAGCGAGTAAGCCTCTTCGCCGGTCGAACACCCGGCTACCCAAGCCCGCAGCGAGCCGGCCGCAGCCCGGCCGGCAAGTAGCCCAGGAAGCGCTCGCTTGGCCAGCTGATGCCATGCCGCAGGATCGCGGAAAAAACTTGTCACGCCTATCAGCAGTTCCTTGAAAAGTATGTCCAGCTCCTGGGGATTTGCCTGCAGATAACGAATGTAGCCGCCTATCCTTCCCATCTTATGGACGGCCATGCGGCGTTCGACCCGCCGATGCAGCGTGCTCCGACGATACAGTGTAAAATCATGGCCGGTATGGGAGCGAAGCAGGATAACTATTTTTTCCAATGCTCCCAGGGTCTTCCCATCAGAATTCACATCGGGCTTGCCCATCCGCGGGAGATGCCGGCTGTAGGCGATGAGCTTGTCCGGCAGTTCCTCGGCAGGAGCCACGAAATCTGCCAGCCCCGCCTTTATGGCGCCGCGCGGCATCGAGTCGTATTTCGCTGAGTCCGGGTCCTGCACCAGCACGATGCCACCTTTTTCCTTGATCGCCCTGAGGCCCAGCGTGCCGTCGCTGCCCATGCCCGACAGGATGACGCCGACGCTGCGCTCGTGCTGATCCTCGGCAAGCGAGCGAAAAAAGAAATCGATCGGCAGGCGCAGTCCCCGGGGCGCGGCCGGGGGGAGCAGGTGCAACGATCCGTGGAGAAGCGACATGTCGCTGTTAGGCGGGATGACATACACACAGTTCGGTCGAATCCTTGTGCGATCCTTCACCTGCGCCACCACCATGGTGGTGGCGCGCTGGAGCAGTTCCGGCATCATTCCCTTCTGCGTCGGATCCAAATGCTGGATGATGACATAAGCCATGCCGCTTCCCGCTGGCACGTGTTCAAAGAATTTCACCAGCGCCTCCAGCCCTCCTGCGGAAGCACCGATGCCCACGATGGGGAAGGAACGGTACGCGCTCATCTTGCCTTTCACCGGCGACTTTGGCGCAGTTCTTGCCACATCGCGGGCCGATGGGCTTTTCGGCGGTTTGGCAGAAACTGGCTTTTTCATGGATTGATCAAGCTGCAGCCGTGCGGGTTGGCCTTTGGCTCCGGGTCAGTAAATTTGATACTCTGTGAGCTGTCGAGCCCCCTGCCCGAGTCGAATTTGACTTTATCGCAGACACGTCATATATAAGACGCACGGCATGGCTAAGTTAAGCAAAGCGGCGCGAAAGAAAATCCCCACCGGCGAGTTTGCGCTGCCAGGACGTAGGTATCCAATCGAAGATAAGGCTCACGCCCGAAATGCCCTCGCCCGCGTGGCACAGAAAGGCACTCCGGCCGATAAGGCGGCCGTGCGCCGCAAGGTAGGTCAGGCGTACCCTGGCCTTAAGCAGGAAAGTTAAGCCTCTGGATCGAACCAATTGCGGTTGGAGGATCACGCCGGTCAGGTTGGAGGTAAATCCCAGTTTAACCGGACCTCCGGATTCCAATTGAACCCCCGAGAAATGAAAATCGGGCTAGAAGATGCTCCGCGGCCCGTCGACCAAATAGGCGTTACGCGGTCACTGGCACGCCTCGCAGGTCCCACCGTTGCGCATCGCCTCGATCGAGCATGCGTTTTTCTCCTCAGCGGTGTAGATCTTGGGAGCCGCGGCCTCCGCAGGAAACGGCGGTGTTGAGAGCAGGGCCGCCGCGTCGCGCGTGGCGGTCTCGGCCTTCGTTTCGCCGGCCGCGCCACGCATCTCCTTTTTAACCCCGACGGTCGCCTTCTCGATGTTGGAGGCGCCAAGGCCCCGAAGGTAGTAGGTCGTCTTGAGTCCCGCGTGCCACGCATGGCGGTACATGTGCGAGAGCGTCTTCAGGTCCGGCGTTTTGATCCAGAGGTTCACGGATTGAGATTGGTCGATCCACTTCTGGCGGCGGGCCGCGGCATCGACGACCCACTTCGGGTCAATGTCGAACGCCGTCAGGTATCTCTGCTTCAAGTCAGCGGGGATCCGGTCGATGTCCCTAAGCTCGCCGTCGAAATACTTCAGGTTGTCCATCATGTCCTGGTCCCAGAGGCCGCGGGCCTTCAGGTCCTTCACGAGGAACGGATTCAGGACGATGAACTCGCCGGAGAGGTTCGATTTGACGAACAGGTTCTTGTAGGTCGGCTCGATGCAGGGTGACGTGTTCGTGATGTTCGAGATCGTAGCCGTGGGCGCAATCGCGAGCACGTTGCTGTTGCGCATCCCCTGGGAAGCGATCTTCTCGCGCACGGGGGTCCAGTCCATCCGCGACCCGCGCGCCACCTGGATCGGAAGCCCGCGCTCCTTCTCAAGAAGATCGACCGTGTCAGGCGGAAGCAGGCCCCGATCCCATTTGGAGCCCTTGTAGGACGAATACGTGCCGCGCTCGGCCGCTAGGTCGGAACTCGCCTCATAGGCATAGTAGGCAATCGCCTCCATGGCCTCGTCGTTGAATTCAACGGCCTCGGGCGAAGCAAATGCGATGCCCTTCATGTAGAGCGTGTTCGCCAGTCCCATTACGCCCAGCCCGATCGGGCGGTGGCGCAGGTTCGAGCGCTGGGCCGCCTCGGTCGGGTAGAAGTTGATATCGATGACATTGTCGAGCGCCCTGACCGCCATGCGGATCGTGTCGCGAAGCTTCCGGTGATCGATCGAGCCGTCCGGCTTCAAGTGCGTCTCAAGGATGACCGAGCCCAGGTTGCAAACCGCCGTCTCGTCCTTGGAAGTATTCAGGGTAATTTCGGTGCACAAGTTAGACGAATGCACCACGCCGACATGGTCCTGGGGCGAACGCACATTGCAGGGATCCTTGAATGTTATCCACGGATGCCCCGTCTCGAAGATCATCGAGAGCATCTTCTTCCAAAGATCCAGGGCCTCGATCTTCTGGCCGTGGACCTTGCCCTCCTCGGAAAGCTTCTCGTAATTGAGGTAGAGTTCCTCGAATTTGCGCCCGAATGCCTCGTGGAGATCGGGCGTCTCATTGCTGCGGAACAGAGTCCAGGTGCCGCGGGCTTCCATCCGCTTCATGAACAGGTCGGGAATCCAATTCGCCGTGTTCATATCGTGGGTGCGGCGCCTGTCGTCGCCCGTGTTCTTCCTCAGCTCGAGGAACTCAAATATGTCGTTGTGCCAGCTCTCGAGATACGCGCAGCCGGAGCCCTTTCGCTTGCCGCCGTTGTGAACCAGCGCCGCGTTCGTCATGTACGTCTCGTCTCCCTCAACCTTCAGATCGAATACGAACGGATCGGGCTCGATGCTGGAAACGTCCCTGACCCGCGAATAGACGCATCCTTCGTGTGTGATCCAGTTTCGCTTCGTGAGCGGCTTGCAGTCTATCAATCCTGCAATCTCAACCACCGCCGGGATTCGAATGTCATAACAGTCGCTGTACCCAACAAACTCTATGGTTGAGCCGTCGGAGCGCCGGCCCTTATGCGCCGTGTTGCGGTGCCTGAATTGACCGGCCGTCGGGATCCCGAGGCGAAGGAGCTGGTAGCGGAGGCCCTCGACGAGCGGCTGGGATGTGTTTGTGAAGTAGATCTCTTTGCCGCGGGAAACGCCGCCATCGGTCTCCAAGAGACCCTGAATCAACGCGCGCGTATGCCCATGCTGGAGGTGGGAGAATCGGCGCGAGATGCGCTTTCTCCCCTCTTTGTCATACAGGTCGTCGTGCCCGAAGGGCATTGTGGCCGCGCCTGCGCCTGCGATGCGCCCGGTGGTGCCGTCGCGGACGACTCCTCGGCCACTGGCCCAATGGACCTGCAGGTAGCTCTCCCCGCGACCAGTCTCCCAAGAATGGATTCCGCGGTCGGCAAGGTACTGCCGTACAAATTGGATATGTTCATCTCGGGTGGGATTACCAGAAACGCCCCACTGGCGCCCTTCCTTGGAAAGATGCCCGTCGCCCAGGAGGATTCCATACATGCGGGCGTCCTCCTCGGAAAATCCTTCGGCCGGGATCACCTGCGTAGGAATCGTCTGGGCAACATAGTCGCCCGGCCGAAGCTCGCCGGCGTCAATCCACTGGCTCCTTACCTTGTCCTTGGCCAGCCAACGCATCGTGCGCTCGCAGGTCTGCTCCATCGGCACGCCGCGGATGGCAAAGAATGGATGCCCTGAGGTGACCCTAATGGGAGCCACCGAGTGCTTGATCTTCACCGCCACCATCGGACCCTTCTGGTCGTAGGCAAATTTCTCGGTCACCTCGCGATACGTGCCGCTATTCCCCAGGACCAGGTCCCCCTTCTCAATGTCGCGAATGGCCTTGGGCCCGTCGGCGGTATAAACAACGGTTTCCGGGCCAAAGCATTGGTTCACCGCAACGAGCTGGTCGTTGTGCAGCTTGAGAAACGGAATGACGCCCTGCGACTCGCCGTTTGTCCCGCCGATGTACGCGCCCGTGCCACGCACCGCCGTCCACGAGCCGCCCAGGCCACCAGCCCATTTTGAGAGATAGGCATTCTCGGCAATACCCCGCTGGAAGATTCCCTCTATAGAGTCATCAACAAAGTATAAGTAACACGAGCTCAACTGGCTATGTAATGTGCCGCTATTGAAAAGTGTCGGCGTCGAGGAGCAAAACCGGCGAGTCTTGTAGAGGTCATAGAGTCCAATCGCCTTCGATTCGCGGTCGCCCTTTTCGTCGAGGAATAGACCCATCGCGACCCGCATCCAGAAGAACTGCGGCGTCTCCAGACGGCGCGAAGGCTTGGATACCTTGTCGATTATCAGGTAGCGGTCATAGAGCGTCTGGACTCCCAAGAAGTCGAATTCGAGGTCTGACGAGGGATCAAGAGCTCCCGCAAGTCTCGCCAAGTCGCATTCCAGAAGACGGGGATTCAGTCTCTTTATGGCTATCCCATGCTCAACGTACTTCTTGAACGCCTTCTGATGGCACTCCTTCAGCTTCGCGATGCCGTCGCGGAGGATATCCCAACCGAGAACTTCCTCATATATGTAGGTGAGCTGGATCCGGCCGGCGAATTTGGCGAAGTCCGCGTCCCTCTCAATAAGGGTCTTCGAATTGAGAATGATCGTCGAATCCAGGTCCTTCTGCGAAATCTGGTCGTAGACCGCCCGGCGCAGCTCAAACTCGATCTCGTCGCCCGTCATACACAGGTCGAGGCCGGTCATGGCAAACTCGATCCGCTTGCGCAGGTCGGCTCCCTCCCAAAGGACCGTCTCCCCGTTGGCCTTCTTAACGACAACGAGCGTTTCTTGGCCGATGACGGTCGTCTCCGGCGCCGCAGGCACCAGATCCGACCCGTTCTCCCTGGCGACGGCGCGCTCGGCCCGGAACAGGATGTAGGCCTCGGCCACCTTGAAGTGGCCGGCCTTCATGATCTCCTCCTGGACGATGTCCTGTACCTCCTCGATCCGGACAAAGGCCTGGTTTGAGGCGTGGACCCGGTCCGATACGGCCTTTGCGATCGCCACCGCAGGGGCCGAGTCCCGCGCGAGCGAGAGGAAGGTCTTCCTGATCGCTATCTCCACCTTGTGGTCGTTCCAGGGCACAATCTGGCTGTTGCGGCGGATGACGCGAACGGTGCTATGGGCCGCAGACTCGCGGCTGACCGAAAGCTTGCGCGAACGGTTGAGGAGGAGGCTCTTCGCCACCATGTACGCGTTGTTGTCCACGAGGGTCTTCTCGATCAGCTCATAGAGCCCGTTAAGCGTCAGCCGGAGCGGGTTCTGCTTGCGGGCCATCTCCTCCAAGGTTCCAGCGAGCTCCCGGCAGATCTGGGCGACCCATGCGCGGTTCTTCTCGGTGAAAATTTCCTTCTCGCCCTGCGAGATGCAGACATTCGTGAAAGCCTTGCCGAGCGTGTCGGCGACCTCGGTCAGGTCGAAGCGCTCCTCGCCGTGCGGGCAGAGGAGTACGATGGGGGGCAGTGAAATCTCGGTGGGCGCGATGACGTCGCGCCAGGCGTATAAGGGCTTCTGGTCGACCGGGGCGTGGACCGTTCGCTTAAGCGCGAGGTCGCGGGCCAGTGGAATGTTGTTCATTGTCTAGGTTCCTAGGTATAATAGAGTTGCAATAGCGAAAAATTGGGCGGAGCGATGAGGGGCCCACGCCCGCGGCGGCGGATCAAAGGGCCTCTAAAACGGTGGGGGGACGGTCGGCGCTAGTGTGCTCGGATTCGTACGGCTCTTTTTCAGAGCTCGTCGTCCGAGGCGACAGTCAATGAGGAGGCTTTCTGGTACTCTGTGACCCTGCCCTCGAAGAAGTTCTGCTCCTTCGCGATGTCCATCATCTCGGCGAGCCAGGGTAATGGATTCTTGATGCCGCTCGAAAGCGGCGCCAGGCCGCAGCCTTCGAGGCGGCGATCGGCGATATAGTCTATGTAGGTTTGGAAGTCTTCGACCCTGAGCCCGACGGCGTTCACGGGCAGGCAGTCGCGGATGAAATCCTTCTCAAGGGCAACGGCCTCGCGCATGAGGGAGCGAAGCTCCTCCTTGTACTCCGGGGTCCAGATCTCGCGATTCTCCTCGACCAAGTCCATGAACAGGTTGCGGAAGACCTCGATGTGGTTGGACTCGTCGCGAAGCGTGTACCTGAACATCTGGCCAATGCCGGGGAACTTGTTCTGACGATAGAGCGAAAGGATCATCCCGAAAAGCCCGTAGAACTGGGTCCCCTCCATGCACTGGCCGAAGACGAAGATGTTGGAGGCCAACAACTTCTTGTTCTCCGGCTTGGTCAGGTCGATGTCCCTGCGAAGCTCGCGTGAAATCCGGGTTACAAACTCATTCTTCCTGACGATGGTCGGCACATCCTCGAACATGGCCTCGCACTCGTGGGGGTTGATGCCCAGCGATGCGATCATGTAGAGGAGCGAGTCGGCGTGGATGTTCTCCTCGTGGGCATGGCGCCCGAGCACAAGCTTCAGCTCCGGCGCCGTGACCAGCTCCCGCACGACGTGCTGGATGTTGTCGCCGACGATCCCCTCTGCGGCCGAGAAATACCCGATACCCATCCGGATGATCCAGCGCTCGACGTCCGAGACGGCCCTCGTGTCCCGCCACTGCTCGATGTCCTTGCCCATCGGGACGTCCTCAGGCTCCCAGTGGTTGGCCTTCATCGTCCGGTAAAGGTCGTAGGCCCACTGGTACTTCAGCGGAAGGAGATTGAAGGTCATGGTCTCCCGCCCGTTGATAACGCGCTTCGCCGCGAACGCGGCTTCGGCCTTAGCCTGGTCGAGGACGAACGTCTTGGTACCTACCTGAAAAATCTTTTGCATGGGTGCTGGCGGAGAAAAAATGGATATGCGGGGTAAACAGGGGCTTTTTCCGACGCAAAATAAGCCTAAGCGACCTAAAGTTGCTGGAACTTATTTACGCGTTGTTGACCACAACAGGATGTGGTCATTGCCCCGAACACCCACAACCTATTGAGGTTTGGTTTTCGGTCGTCAACAGGTTTGTGCGTCCCGAATGTTAAATTTTTCAAATATTCTCGTGTCACCGGGCGAAATCACTCCCAGGGCGCTCGCCGAAGGCCGAAAGTGGGCCCCTGCCCCCATCCTGGCTCCCCCGGACGCATCCGCGGGCGCCGCGCCGCACTTGTATCCTATTTTTTGTTACGCAGCGGCGCCTTCGCCAGCTGGTGCCCGTGGATCACGACGGAGTCCCTCCCGCCGCTGTTGAGCCGGTCCAGGACGCCGGCGAGCTTCCGGCGCTTCTCGTCCGCCTGGGCGAACATCTCCATCTGCGCCGGGCCGCCGTCGACGCCGGACAGCCTCAGGCTCACTAGCCTGAGTGGCCGGCGCTTGGACCACGCCGCGCGCAGCAGCGGCGCCACGAGCGGGTAGAACGGCGCCTCGATGTCGGTCGCAGCCTCCAGGCTCTGCCCGTGTGACTCCTGCGTGAAGTCGGCGTAGCGCACCTTCACCGTCATCGTCCTCACCTTTGCGCCGTCCGCGCGAATCTTTGGAAGCAGCTCGTCCAGCATGCGCTTTGCCACCTGCTCTACGGCGCCGAAATCCCCGACGTCGGCGGAAAAGGTCTCCTGCTTCGAGTAGCTCTTTGCGTCCCCGCCCTCCGTCTCCACGGGGCTGTCGTCCTCGCCCCGCGCCTGCGCGAGGACGCGGCGCCAGTCGCGGCCGAAGACGGCAGCCAGCTCGCTCTCGCCGCGCGCGAAAAGGTCGCTCACCAGGCGGAGGCCCGCCCGGGCGAGCGCCTCCTCGGTCTTTGCGCCGATTCCCGGCAGGCGGTTGAGGGACAGCGGCCTCATGAACGCCTCCTCCTCGCCGGGGCGCACGACCACGAACCCCCGGGGTTTCCGGAGCTTGGAGGCGATCTGCGCGACAAGCTTGTTCGAGGCTATCCCCATCGAGACCGGTATCCTCAGCTCCTCCCAAATCCTCGCCTGGAGGTCCCTCACCGCCCGCTCGACAGACTCGACCGTGCCGAGCCGGCAGGGGCCGAGGTCCAGATAGCCCTCGTCTATCGAGTTGCGCTGCACGGCCGGCGTCAGCGTCTCGCAGAGGTCGAACATCCGGCGCGAGACGTCGCCGTACAGCCCCGGCGTGTGCGGGATCATCATCAGGTCCGGGCAGACGCGAAGCGCCCGCGCCGTCGGCATCGGCGTGTACACTCCGCACGCCCGGGCCTCGTAGCTTGCGGAGGAGATTATGCCGCGCTCGCGGCCACCGACGGCGCACTTCTTGCCGACCAGCGAAGGATCGCGCGCCTGCTCGCAGGAGACAAAAAACGCGTCTGCGTCCAGATGGACGATTGTCGGGGGCGCCTGCATGGGCTTGCTCTAGGGCCTGGAGGCCGGAAGAAACAGCATGAAAAGGCCGTGTCGTGCCGTTTGCGGGTATCGGAAGGGAATTCGGGCGCATTATGCATGAATTTCCGGGCCGCCGAAGAGGCATGGATTTCGCAGATGATGATTATTATCCGGTGGGGCAATGCCTTACGAATGCCGCAATCCTTCTGGCACGGAGAAAGGTAAGGAAATGCCATATGAATACCGATGCACTATACGACGCCGACCTCGTCCGGCGCTTCAATGGAGGAGATGAGTCCGCATTCGGGGAGCTCATGAACCGCCACAAGACCAGGATATTCGCTGCTGCAATGGCTCTGCTCCGCAATCACGCGGATGCAGAGGAAATCACCCAGGACACCTTTGTCCGGGCGCACAGGGGCTTCTCGCGGTTCCGCGGGGACTCATCGGTCGCGACATGGCTCCACAGGATCGCCGTCAATCTCGCGAGGAACCGCTACTGGTACTTCTTCCGCAGGCGCCGGCACGCGACGCTTTCACTTGACGCAACGCTCGGCCAGGAGGGGGACATGACGTTCTCGGACCTCCTCTCGGCGCCGGACCCGGACCCTGCCCAGGAAAGCTCGAGAAACGAGTTCGTCGACGCCGTCGAGTCCTGCATGGAGAAGCTCGAGCCGTCCCACCGCCACATCCTGTCGATGCGCAGCGTCCTCGACCGGTCCTATGAGGAAATCGCGGCGGAGCTCCGGATCAATGTCGGCACGGTCAAGAGCCGGATCGCGCGCGCCCGCGAGCGCCTGCGCAAGAAGCTCGAGGAGGATTGCCCCGAGTTTTCGCGGGAGAGCGAGCCGTCCCGGTGGTTCGAGCCGGCAAGGGGCGGGGGCCACGCCACCGCCGCGGCCTTCTGACGCTAGCGCGCCCCCAGGCCGAGGAACCGGGCCAGTTTCCTGATGGCCGGCGAAACCCCGTGCCCGCGGCGCACGCTCCGCGAGACGACTCCGAGGCGGCCGCGCTCGCGGTCCGCCTTCATGTCGACGTGGCCGACGAGATCCGTCCCGGAAAGCACAGGCAGCGCATAGTAGCCCCTCTTGCGCTTCGAGGCGGGCACGTAGGCCTCCCAGGTGTAGTCGAAGCCCCAGAGGCTCCGGGTGACGCGCCGGTCATAGATGATCGGGTCCAGGGGCGCGAGGAGCAGGGGTTCGGCCGCGCCGGCCCCGGCGGACGGCTCGAAAAGGTGAAGATCGGATACGAGGCAGTGGAGGGGCGGGCACCCCTCGACCGAGAAGGGCTGGATCAGGTCCTCGACAACGGCGATTTCCGCCCTCTTGAGCGCGACCAGGCGGTGCTGGCGAAGCCTTGTGACCGCGAGCCACCTCGCAGTCTCCTGCGGCGTGGGCTTGCCCGCGGCGAGCACCGCCCCGGGAAGCACCCTCTCGGGCAGGTCGTAGAGCCTGCGGTTGCTCTGGCGGCCCGAGATGAGAAGCCGCCCGTGGAAGTACAGCTTCTGAAGGGTGGACTTGGCGAGCGTCGCCGAGCCCCAGACCTGCCTTCCCTTCCGATCGTCCGCGAAGGCCTCCGGGCCCAGCCCGCCGCCCTCCGCGAATCGATCCATGATACGCGCCGCAAATTCCCGCTCCCGGGGTGTGAGGCGGCCCATCCAGGCGCTGGGCTTCGTCGTCCGCTCGCGCATCGCCGCATGCAGGTGGGGCCAGGCGTCCAGCGGGAACGCGACAAGGACGTGCGACGACGGAAGGTGGTGCTCGAAGGCGGTCCGCTCCTCGGCGGGCAGCCTGGCCGGGGCGCCGTGAAGGTGCCGCATGAGGCCGTCCTCGCTGTAACCCTCCACCCTGTTTCTCAGGATGTGGTCGTGCATCCGCCCGCAGATGTTGAGCGGGTCGATCTGCACGTAGCCGAGGTGCGCGACCGCAGTCGCGATGTCCGGCGCCCTCGCGTCCACGAGCTGCGCCCGCCGGATGAAGCGCCGCGCCTCCAGGGCCGAGACCTTCAGCGCCGGCCTCATGCGCTGGTCGCGGGGCGGGTCGGGGGCGAGCGGGGCGTGGGCGCCGCTGCCGGGGATGGCGGGGGTACCGGGGGCTGCTTGGGCGCGGCGACCGCCGGGGGAGCCAACTTCCCGAGCACTTCCGAGTAATCCTTGATCCCGGCGAGGATCGCGGCCGCGATCGCATCGCGGTACTCGGGTGTCGCCAGGCGCGCGCCCTCGGCGTCGCTTGAGAGAAAGGCCGGCTCGACCAGGACGCCGGGGCAGTTCAGCCCGCGCAGGACGGCGAGATGCTCGAATTTCTCGCCGCGATCGCCGTTGTGCAGGGCGTCGAGGAGGTGCCGGTGGAGGATGCTGCCGAGAACGGTGTTCCAGGCGCTGAAGGCATTGATCGGCGCCTCCGCGGATTCGGAGTCGTCCCTCTTGCCCGGGCTCCAGGAGTCCGTCGATCTCTGCTTCCGGGACGGAAAGGACATGACCTCGACCCCGGTGGTCTTCGTGTTGGGGTAAAGCGAATTGAAGTGGATGCTGACGTAGAGGTCCGGCGACCACTTGTTGGCGATCCCCGCCCGGTTTTCCTTCGGAATGGTCACGTCGGAGTCGCGGATCATCATCACCTTGTACCCCGCCTGCTCGAGCATGGGTTTCAGGCTCAGCGCCACGTCGAGGGTGTAGGTCTTCTCCATCGCGCGAAGCCTCGGATTCTCCGTGCCGTGGTCCATGCCCCCGTGCCCGGGATCAAGGACTATCAGGTGGGGAGGGTGCGGCGGCGTCCCGCAGAGGTCCGGCCGTAGGCGCGGCACGAGATGGTAATCAAAGTCGGCGCGGCTCATGTAGAACTTCCCGCCGCGCTCTATCACGGGATCGCCCATGAAGACCCGCAGGCCCGCTATGTCGGTCTCGCGGCTCCGCTCCACGAGCTTCGCCACGGGCTTGGCCCCGTCCTTCAGCATCACGGTCGTCGGCGGGACCAGCCGCTCGAACCGCAGCCCGAGGCGCGCCGCCCCGTCATCAAGGCTGACGTATTCGATCCCGCTGCTGTGAATGGCCGGAAGGTCGGCCCCCACTGTGGCGGATAGGAGGGCCGACGGGAAAAGGAGGACGAATGCCGCCAGGCGCATGGCCGCGGCGGGCTCAGGCTTCCGCGGCCCGCGGGGCGGGAGGATCGGACTCGTCCGCCTCGTCGACCTCCTTGACGTGGAACTTGGCCTTGCGCTTGTTCGCGGGAAGCGGGGTCAGCATGACGTGAATGTTGCGCCCAATGAGCTTCGGCTCGGCGTCCGGGTGGCCCATGCCGGCCAGGTCGGTGACCGCCTTCTTCATCACCTCGAACCCGAGCTCCGTGTGCGCCATCTCGCGCCCGCGGAACTTCAGGCGCAGCTTCACCTTGTTCCCGTGGTCGAGGAATTCCTCGGCGTGGCGAAGTTTGGTGTTGAAGTCGTTAGGCGCTATGCGGGCGGTGAACTCGATCTCCTTGATCTTGCTCGCCGTCGACTTCGAGTGGGACGTCTTCTTCGACTCCTCGTAGACGTACTTGCCGAAGTCCATGATCCGGCAGACCGGCGGCGTCGCGTTCGGAGCGACCTCGACCAGGTCCAGCCCGACCTCAAGGGCGAGGTTGACCGCCTTCGGCGTGTCCAGGATCCCAAGCTGCTTTCCCTCCGGCGAGATCACGCGAACCTGCGGGACCTTGATGCGGTGGTTGCGGCGTATGTTCGCGAACGGATCGTTGTTGCGGCGCTGATATTGTCCGCTTGGACGGTTGCCGCCTGGGGCGGCCGAAGGAGTCGGTATGGCCATCAAAAATTACGCTGCTCGGTGTGTAGAGTCGGGTGACGGTCGTTCGAAACCGCCTCGAACACAATACCTAAACACTGAAGCTTTCGCCGCAGGAGCAGCTGGCCTTTGCGTTCGGGTTTGAAAACTTGAAACCGCCCGCGATGAGCTGCGTGGAGTAGTCGAGCTGCGTGCCCTTCAGGTAGAGCGCCGTCCTCGGGTCGACGACAACGGCGACGCCCGATGACCTGACAAGGATGTCGCCGCGCTTCGGCTCGGGGGCGAACTTCAGCTTGTAGCTCAACCCGTTGCATCCCCCGCCCGTGATCGCGATCCTGAGGTATTCGCCCTGTTTCTCCCGGGCCACGAGCGCCCGCACCTTGGTGCCGGCCGACTCCGTGAGGCGGACGAGGCCCTCGCCCCCCTCGCGGGTTGCGGGGGCGGCAGGCGGCGCGGAGAGTGCGGCGGAATCTGGCATCGCCCCACTATCGCCCATTGCGGGCGCGAATCAAGCGCCGGGCGACGGCCACGGCGTTTGAGAAGCTCCGCGGGCTGGCCGTTCCCTTGCCCGCTATGGAGAACGCGGTTCCGTGGTCGGGGCTCGTCCGAACGTGGGCGAGGCCGAGGGTCACGTTCACGGCCACGTCAAAGTCCACCGCCTTGAGGGCCGCGAGGCCCTGGTCGTGGTAGAGCGCCACCACGACGTCGAATTCGCCGCGCATCTGGCGGCTGAAGAGCGTGTCCGCGGGCTGGCAGCGCGACAGCCCGGGATGCCTCGCTCGCAGCGTGTCGAGTATGGGGTCTATCGTGTCGCGCTCCTCGGTGCCGATGAGGCCGCCCTCCCCCGCGTGGGGATTGAGGCCGCAGACGCCTATCCTGGGCGAGGCCACCCCCTCGGACCTCGCCAGCTCGTCGGCCGCGCCGACTGCCCGCCCGATGCTTGCCGCCGTGAGGCTGGCGGGCACGTCGCGCAGAGGGATGTGCCAGGAGACTAGGGTCATCCGCAGGCGTCCCCCGCAGAACGCCATCGTGGGGTCGCCCTTCCACCTGGCAGCGAAGAATTCGGTCTGCCCTGGGAATTGCCAGCCGATCGCGGCCAGCCGCTCCTTGCTGACGGGCGCCGTCACGGCCCCGGCGCAATCCCCCGAGTCGCAGAGCTGCGCGGCGCGCTCCAGCGCGGCCCATGCGACCAGCGAGCCCTCGCCGGCCGGCCGGCCGGGCTCTGCGGCGAAGTCCTCCGTGCCCACCGAGATCGCGCGGACGCCGGCGGGCAGCGTGGCCAGCCACCGCGCCGGGCCGATCACCGCGACGTCCCCCGCCTCGGAGGGGTTCGACTCAAGCCATGCCCTGATGATCTCGGGCCCGATCCCGGCCGGGTCCCCGCAGGTGATTGCGATTTTTTCGCTCAAGGGCCCGGTGCGGCGTTCATTCGGAGCCCTCGCCGTCGGAAGCCCCGGGGCGCCGGGACCCGGCGATCCCGCGCTTTCCCGCCGTCATGAACTCGAGGAACCGGAGGGCCTCCGCCGACTTGAACGTCCCCGCCGCGAGCTCCCTCGCCGCGATCTCGCGGATGTTCCCATTCCTGAAATAGACGAGCCTGAAGGCCTCCTTCAGCTCCACGATGGCCTCGCGGGGGACGCCGCGGCGCCTGAGGCCGACCAGGTTCAGGCCGGCCACCTCGTCCCGCTCGGCGGCCATCACGAAGGGCGGGATGTCCCGGGTGATGCGCGCCAGGCCCCCGACGATCGCACCCTCCCCCACCCGGCAGAACTGGTGGTACGCGGAGCCGCCTCCGAGGACGGCGTGGTCGCCCACGCTCACGTGGCCGGCAAGGAGCACGGCGTTGGCTAAGACGACACTGTCGCCGACGACGGCGTCGTGGCCGACATGCGAGCACGCCATGAGCAGGCAGTTCGAACCCACGACCGTGTGGAGGCCCTTCTCGGTTGACCTGTTGATGGTCGAGTACTCGCGCACGATCGTGCCCGCGCCCACCTTTACCCCCGTGGGAATCGCGGGATCGAACCGGAGCACCTGGGGATCGCCCCCCACGACCGCGTACGGGTGGACCGCGACCCTCTCGGCCAGCACGGCCCCGGACCTGATGATGGCCCCGGCGTGGATCACGCAGCCCTCGCCGAGCTGCGCGCCCGGCTCAACGATTGCCGTGGGATGTATCGATTGCTTCATCTGTGGGTAAATATCTAGGTTGGCGGCGCGGCGAGAGAGCGATCTGGCGTCCGGTCGGGCCCTACTCCGCGGCGGGCGCGGCCTGGGTGGCGCGGGCCCTTCGGGCCGACTGCATCCTGTCGGAGAGAAGGTCGAGCTGCGCGTCCTTCAGGAGGTCGTAGTTCTTGAGCACGCGGATCACCTGCAGCGTGTCGCTCTTGCCGTAGTTGCGGTTGGCGTCGATCTTCTCGATCAGGTCGAGCAGCATCGAGCGGAACGAGATGATTCCGTCGACGCCGCGCTCCTTCAGCATGCCGACGCTCTGCGAGCGGAACGGCTCCGCCGTCGGCAGGGCGGGTAGGACAAGGATCTTCGTCACGTCGCTGCCGATGCCGTCGCCCTCGTCGGGAAAGAGCCGGGCCGCCTGCTTGAGGACGTTCTGCTCGAGGAAGCCGAAGATCTCCGGCGAGCCCTTGAGCATCGCGGGCGTGAAGACGTCGGTGTGCCACGGCTTGACGGCCACGACGGCCTGGTGGACGAACTGAAGCTCCGTCGAGAAGAGGAAGAAGTCCGGCTTGCGGGCCGCCTTCCGCCATGTGGGGTTGTGGACCAGAAGGTCGATCTCCTCATCGCCGGTCTTCCGGCGCGCCTGCACCTGGTACTTTCGCACCTGGCGGACGAAGAACCCGTTCTGCTCAAAGAACTCGCGGACAATGCCTTCGTCGATCGCGGACATGGGTCAATTGGTAGCCTTATCGCCGCCGGAACACACGCGTTTTTTCCCCCGCCTCAGGCGCATCCCACCTCGCGCCAGACTGCCTCGACGTCGGCCGCCGGGACGTCGCGGCTCACGACGGCCTCGCCCAGCGACTTGAGGAGGACGAACCGGAGCGTGCCGGCGCGCGCCTTCTTGTCGCGCGCCATCGCCGACATGAGGCTCTCGATCGACAGCGTGGAGCGAAGCTTCGTCGGAAGCCCATGGGCCGAAACCACGGACTCGATGCGGGATACGTCGGCGTCCCCCACCATCCCCAGCCTCCTTGAGAGCCTCGCGGCGGCGCACAGGCCGACGGCCACGGCCTCGCCGTGGAGGTAGGCCCCGTAGCCGGTGACCTGCTCGACGGCGTGGCCGAACGTGTGGCCCAAGTTCAGGAGGGCGCGCCCGCCGTTCTCGGCCTGCTCCCTCTCGTCGGCCTCGACAAGCCGCGCCTTTATCCCGCAGCAGACCCGCACGGTCCAGGCAAGCCGGAGGTCGCCCGCCGACAGCGCGGCCCGCTCGAGGTCCTCGAAGAGCAGGCGGTCGCCGAGGAGGGCCGTCTTGATGACCTCGGCCATCCCCGCGGCGAACTCGCGGGGGGGCAGGAGCTTGAGGAAGCCGGTCGCGATGAACACCCGGCGGGGCTGGTGGAACGCCCCGGCGAGGTTCTTGCCGGCCCTAAGGTTCACCCCGGTCTTCCCGCCGACCGAGCTGTCCACCATGGCGAGGAGTGTCGTCGGCACCTGGTAGTAGTCTATTCCCCTCAGGTAGGATGCCGCTGCAAATCCCGCCAGGTCGCCGACCACGCCGCCCCCGACCGCGAAGACGGCCCCGGACCGGTCGAGGCCGTTGGCCGCGAGGAAGTCGAGCGCGCGGCCGAACTCGCCGACGGACTTCGACTCCTCGCCCGACGGCACGATGAGCGTCGGCGCGTCGGCGAACAGGCTCTGCAGCGTCGAGGCCTGGATGGTCGCGACGTTGCGGTCGGTGATCACCGCTATTCGGCGCGACGCGGCCGCCAGCTCCGCTGCCAGCGCGCGCACCTCCAAGGTCAGATCCTCGGCAAAGAGGATGGGATAGGACCTGTCACCGAGGTTGACCTGCAGGGTATCGGGCATCGTGGCCTGCAAACTTGGCCGCTGTCGGCCCGCCTGTCCACGGATTTGGGGACCTGCCGTGCTTGCCCTAACTCACCGGCAGGCGCGCGGCCCTCTTCCCGAGATGGCGGGCGATCGGCCCCCTGATCGCCAGGTGGTAGAGCGCCAGCACGAAGACAATCCCGAAGCCCGCGTAGGCAAGGCCCTCGGCGGTCGTCGGCACGGCCGGCCTGTAGATCGACAGCGTCGCCCTGGCGATGCTCCCGTCCATGTGCTCCAGGAAGACGAACGGCCTCGTCCAGGCGGAGGCCTGGCGAAGCGCCGTGTCCGCGGCCGCCAGCTCGTCCACGCGGGCGATGGCCTGGCGGACCACGCCCCCGAGCTTTCCCATGGACGGGTCGGGGTTCTGGGAGGCGCCGGCGACGAGCTGTTCCAGGCTCATCCCGGACTGCGCCGCGGCGTCCTTGAAGCGGCTCAGCACGAGCCGGGCCTCGTCGAGGTGCCCCTCCAGCCTCTGCAGGTACTGCTGCATGAACTCCGGAAGCTGGGAGAAAAGGACGGCGCCCGCGACACAGAGGACCCGGTCCAGGAGCCTCTCGGCGCCATCGGTCGCGGATCGGATGATTCGGGGCAATGGCACGCCCGCACATTCACACAGGCGGCGGCTTCTTTCCACCCGAATCATCGACCGACTGGGCTGCGGACGCCATGGACGTCTGCGCGTCCCCGCCACCTCCACCGGAATCGGAGCCGGTAAGCCATATTAGCGTCATGCTGCCGACCGATCGCCCGCCGGCCAGGGGCCCGCCATGCCCCAGGCCCCGCAGGGGGTGCCCGAGTCCGCCCATTCCCTTTTCCTCGGTCCTGTCGAGGGCCATCTTCCCCGCGGCCATCGCGTACTGTCCCACCGAACCCGCGGCCTGGGTCGCGAAAAGGGCCCCGGTGGTGAGGAGCTTGTGGAGGAAAGCGGGGCCCAGGATGGAAACGATCACCACCCATAGGAAGAAGCCGAGCCCCCCGACCAGGATCGAGAGGAGCGCCGGCAGGTTGCCCATGAACCAGTTGCCGAACGCCGCCTCAATCGCCCGGACCTGCGCCTCGGTCGGGGAGCCCTCTGTGATCGAGCTCCACTGCAGGACGGCGACAAGTTCGGGCAAACGGCTTGTTCCGGCGATGAGCGCGATCAGGGCGTTGTAGAGCGAGATGGTGCCCGTGTGCCCGATGGCCCATGCCACGGGCCAGAGCGCGAGCGAGACCATGTGCATGACGTAGCTTTGGGCCGCCTGCCGGTTGAAATGCCCCTCGGGAAACGAGAACATGCCCGTGAAGAGCGGGAGCATCATTGTCCCCGAGACCGCCAGGAAGAAGCGCAGCTGCTCCATGAACCACACGATCGCGGCCGCGCAGAGGAGCAGCAGGTATAGCGGCAGGATTGTCACCAGCATCAGAAGGCATTTTAGAAACCCTGTGCCCGCGGCTGCCGCCAATGTGACCAACCGAAACATTCCGCTCCAGGTCTGGCCGACTCCCGAGGCGTAGTCGGCCGCCGTGTCCCAGAACGCGGCGCCGAAGGCCTTCAGGTAGCCCAGCAGGCCTCCTTCGTTGGCGCCGTTGATCGGGGACTGGGGCTGCTGGCCGCCCTGGCCCTGCGGCGGGGTCCCCCCGGTGAGCGAGCCGCGCCTCAGCAGGTCAAAGAGCTGGTTCAGCTCCGGCATGGCATAGGCTGCCTTGACGCAGGCGACGGTGATATTCTGGGGTCCACCGGGCGAGGAGGCGTAAACCGAGTCGGCTCCCTGCATGGCGGTGCGCATGAGGAAGGGTCCGCCCACCATGAAGGCGATCACGATCCAGGTCTTCGCAATCTCCCCCATCTTGCCCTCCCCGCCCGACCGTTGGGCCCTGAGCACGAATCCCCATAGCGCGAAAAGCCCTCCGAACCCCGTGAAGATCCAGCCGATGGTCCCGAGGACGGGGGGCTCGCCGCCCACGCCCTCTGTCAGGCCGCGGAACACGACGCTGCCGTCGTAGGTATTGAAGACGTCGAGCAGGTCGGCGGCCGGCGCGCCGTCCGCGAGGAACGGGCTCATTGGGGCTGCCCTCCCGCGTCGGCCGTCGTCCAAAGCCTGATCCCCGAATAGTCGGCCGCGGGCGCCGCCTGCGCCTGCTTCTGGAGGGTCGCCATTCGCTGGGCCTCGGCGCCCTGCACACGGCTCGCGGCATCGGCTTTCAGGAGCGCGGACTCGGCGAGCAGCTGCTCGTCGGCCGCCTTTGAGCGCACGGCCGCGTCCGTGCGCGCCTGCCTGTCGGAGAGGTCGAGGTCGTCGAGCATCGCCCTCCTGCGGGCGTCCATGACCTGGTTCTGCGCCTGGAGCTGGCTTATTTCCGCCAGGATCGCCTGCTTCCCGGATTCCGTCGTGGCCGCCCGGAATTGGCCCCATGCGAGGGCGAGCTCCGAGGCCACCGAGGCACGCGCGGATTGCTCAGCGGAGATCTGGCCGCGCAGCTGGCCCGAGGCGTCCGCATCCTGCGCGAGAGCCGCGTATATCGAAGGGTCGCGGGGCAGCGTCTGGCCAAACACCTGCATCGTCGCGCCCGCGCCCGAGCTCTGCAGGAGCGCAGCGGCACTCAGGAGGCGCTGGGTTGCTCCCAAAGCCTGCCAGGCGCGCAGGAGGTCGGCGTCCGTCTGGCCTCCCGCGGAAAGCTGGCTGATGGCGCCCGTGATCTCCTGGAGGTCCCTCAGCGCGGCCACCGCGGCCCTGGGGTCGCCCGCGTAGGCGCGCAGGTCGCCGACCGTCTGCAGCGTGCCCTGCGCGGCCGCGAGCTCGCTGTTGAGGCGCTCGAGCTCGCTCGCCCAGTTCGCCGCCTCGGCGGGATTGGCGATGACCGTGACAAACGACGTGTCGCCGAACCCGAGGAAGGCCCGAGCCGGCCGGGCGGCGGACGCGAGCAGAAGTGCGGCGGCCAGGGCGCGCAGGCCGGATGCGCCTGCGCGGCTCATGGGCCAGGTGCGCCCGAGGGCGCGGGCGCGGGGATGAACACGGGAACCGCCACCGTCTCGGGCGCGAGCCTGCGCCCGTCGCCCGCCGTCCCGGATTCCTCCCACGTGTAGTATTTGATTCTCCCGGCTGGCCCCGAGGCGCCCGGCGCCTCGAGGGCCTGCTTGGCCCAGTAGAGGCGCTTGACCGCGTCCGCCGAGCCGAGGCGGTAGGCCTCGTCGGCCCTCTTGCTTTCGGCGCCGCCCGTAGGGGACCCGCATCCCGCGAGGGCCAGCGTGAGCAGGGCGGAAAGGCCGCGCTTCATGGGACGGCCGCCCCGGCCTCCGCGAGCACGCCCTCGTAGACCGAGGCGTAGCCGCCGAGCGCCTTCATCCGCCTGTCGAAGACGGCGCCCGACGACTCCGCGACGTAGAGCATGACGGGGTCGACCTCGACGCGGACGGTCCCGCAAACGGGCGCGGAGGTCTCCCGGGAGAAGAAGGTGAAGTAGGAAGCCTTGCGCCCCGCCTGGTGCTCGACCAGCGGGTGCTGGACGATGGCCCTCTCGGCAGCCCCGGGCAGCCCGATCACCCGCGCTATCCTGCGCACCTGGTCCGCGTTGTTCTGGCGCATCAGGAAGTACTGCTTGCACTGTCCGAGCAGGAGGTCGGTGAGCGCCGGATCGATGTCGTCGATCTGCGAGGGCTCCTGGAACGCGCCGATGAACACGCAGCGGTATTTCCGCATCTGCGCCAGCAGCTCCTTCACGAATTCCGTCGCCCCGGGGATGAGCAGGATCCGGCGCAGCTCGTCGAGGAGCATCACCTTGGAGGCGCCCCGCGGGAGGGTGAGGATGTGGTGGCGCACGTGGTCGAACACGACGAACCCCGCCAGCTCCTTGAGGGCGCCCTCCGGCAGCCGGCTCGTGTCGAAGTGCAGGCCGGCGCCGCGGACGTCGACGTTGGTCGGGCCGTCGATGAATCCGCCCACGACGCCCCCCGCCCGCAGGCCCTTCGCGAGCTCGGAGGACAGGAAGTCGAGCTCGGCGGCGACGCCCGCGCTCCGGTGCTGGGCCAGCCGCCCGTGCCGCATGAGCGCGACTAGCCCGTCGAACCTGGGGTAGTCCTCCGCCCCGAAGAGGCTGAAGGTCATCGCGTCGACGTTCCTTCGGCCCTGGGGGTGGATGGAGTAGCGGACGACCTCGTCATCGCCCGGCGCCGCGAGCCGCTCCGCGGCGCCGGCCGGGTCCGTCCGCTCGAGCTCCAGAAGGGCGAGGTGGCCGTCGAGGAAGTCGTCGTCGCCCGCCCGGATGCGCTCGGCGGCGAGGGCGCGCCGCGCCAGGCCCCTCCAGCGCTCCTCGCCCGCGTTCTTCCAGTCCTCGGCGCAGTCCTCGAAATGGCTCCGGACGTACTCGCCGATCAGTCCCTCCCTGCGCCGGTTCCTGTCCTCGTCCCTCGAGTGGCCCACCAGCTTCATGCACGTCCTGACCACCCTGGCGATGGTCGCCGACGTGAGGGGCAGCCCGAGCGTGTCGAAGGGATTGAGCGTCAGGTCCCCCGACTCCCTGAGGACGAGGCTCCTCATCCCGCAGAGCTGCGCCTGGGTGACGAAGGCCATTCCCTCCTCCTGGTAGAACCGGTACGCCCAGTCGCAGTCCGTCTGGCTCATGAGGTCGATGAGGAGGGCGGATTTTCCGGCACCGTTCACGCCGACGACGATCGAATGCTGCGGCGTCCCGTTCGGGGTGACGAGGCGGATGCCGACCACGCTTCGCCCCGGGCTGTCGTAGAGGGCCTGGGCCTCGTCGAGGTGCCCCGTGAACGTCGAGGAGATCGGCAAGAGGTCCGCGAGGTTGTGGTTCTCGACGTAGATGTCCCACCCGCGGTAGCTGCCCCCGAGGTTCCCGGGTATCGTCTCGTAGAAGAGGTGGCGCGCCTGGGCCGCGTTGTTGACCTGCATGAACTCGGCGCCGTCGATCCCCTGGAGCGCCGTGCGCATGGCGAGCGATTTCGCGGCGATGGCGTCCGGGGTGTCGGCCCAGACCCGGACGACAAAGAGCAGGTTGAACGGGATCGTCGCGGAGGAGAGGAGGGAGTCGATCCTGCCGTGGCGCATCCGGATGTCGTTCTCCACGCCGGCCGCGCGCCGGTCCGAGAGGAACGCGCTCAGCTCGTCGATTTCCCGGCGCAGGCGGTCGATCTCGGCGCCGACGGGCAGCGGGCGAATGCAGAGCGTTATCGAGGCTCCGCGGTTTACCGCGTCCAGTACCGGCATCAGCATTCCCGGCCTTGTTCCCCTGGGGAGCTCCCTCATTACAAAGAGCGCGTGGTAGTTCCCGTCGAAGTAGAGGAGGTTGCTTCTCTCGCCCCGGATGCCGGCGGCAAAGGCGTCCAGGTCGCTCCTGAGGCAGTTGGCCCGGATCGACAGGCTGCCGTCAAACTCGCCCAGGCCCCCGGCAGGGGGCCCGGAAAGGAGCCGGGCCAGGCTTGGATTCAGGAATTTCCGGAGGTGCAGCGCATGGGCGCCGCTGTCCATCGGCGCCCACCTCCCGAGGGAATGGACCATCTCCAGCATGCGCAGCTGGGAGTCCAGGCCCGACGCCGACTGACGCAGGAATGCCTCGCATGACGCGACCGAGCGAACGTCCCTGGCGCTGAGCCCGTCGCATCGCTTGCCAATGTAGACGTGCACGCGCTCGCGGCGCAGGCTGCCCTCGGTTATCCTCCGGTCGTAGTAGACGCGCCTGACGGAGCAGGTCCTCCGGCACCACGCCGATCCCTGGCGCTTCCGTTCGGAATAGGCCTCCAGGGCGGCCGCGAAGTCGTCCTCCACCGTCCAGTGGACCTGGAGCGAGGCCGCCGGGCCGACGACGGCCAGGAGATGTGTGTTTTGCCGGCGCAGGTCGAGGATCGTGCGGTTGTCGGCGCTCCGGAGGTCGGGAACCTCCACCCGGGCCCCCCTTGAAAGGCACGTCCGCGAATCGAGCGCCGGGCCCCACCAGAGCATGTCGCGTTCGAACCACCCGACGGGAAATGACCGGGACATCCTCAGCCCCTCGGTTTGCCCAGCGGATGGCGAAGCTCGGCCGCGCGGCCGGGCCCGGATGCGGCGGTCGCGTCAATGAAGACCCTGGGCCAGATCGGGACGGCCCGAAACGGCGGGTCCGTGAAGTCCAGCCTGAGGTCCAGCGCCGTCGCCCACAGGTCGCCCTTGAAATGCGGGGGCCTTCCGACGACGAACAGCCGCAGGTAGGCGAAGCCCGCGGCGAACGGCAGGGCTGCAATCACTGTCTTCGCGAGCCAGCGGCTCCCTACCGCGCCGTCGCCGATGAAAAATTTCAGGGCGAGCGCGATGCTTGCGACCAGTCCCGAGAAAAGCGGCCACAGGTCGTTGAACCCGACCCCGTCGAATCCCAGGTACCCCACCCTCGCCCTCCGGCCTGTGTTGCTCGGCGTGTAGGGCAGAGCGGGCTCCTCGGCGTCGGGCTGCATGACCGCTCGGCTCATCCGGATTCACCAGGCTGGGAGGCTGCCGAGGGTCCAGACGGGGTTGATGATCCCTATCCTTATCGAAAACCAGTAGACGCCAGCGGAGATGGCCGGAATCCCGATGGCCCAGGCGGCCTCCTCCAGCTTGTCCTGCTTGTCCTGTGCGCGGTAGGCGCGCTGCGCGTGCTTTATCCCCTGCCAGACGGAGCCGGCCAGGCCGAGGGTGAACAGCCAGCCGAGGACATCGGTTGCCTGGAAGGCGGATGCCAGGAAAATTGGAGTGATGCGGGCGTGCACGTTGTAGGACATGTCTACTTTGATGTGTTAATCAAGTCCTTTTTCCACAAATCGACCGGTCCATTGGGCGTTCCATCTCCGCCCCGTAGCGCATTCAGGCCACCCCGGGCTATCTGACGCCGTCGCTCGCTCCCCTACCCGGCGCCAGAGCAACTGATCCAATCCATGAACTGGACTCCGACGTATCCTCGGTCGCGTGCATTCGCACCGCGAACTCGATGGACATGTTTTACCTCGATCCTCGGTAACGTCTTCGGATCGAAGAGCAGCCCGAACTTCGGATAAGCGCCCGGGGCGGGGGTCGAGCCCACGCGACTTGCGTCGGCGGATCTTGATTCACGCATGGCAGGCCGCCATTTTCGACTGGTTCGGATTGCCATTGGGCTCCCGGATGCCGTGAAATGGGGAATGGGATTTGAGAAGCTCTTCGCCGCGTCGCCTCGAAGATGTATCAAATGGAGCTCTTATTTCCAAGTCTACGAGGAGTTGCTCCGGCGTTTTCGCGGGCAGAAGGTGACACTCGTCGAGATCGGCATATTGGACGGCGGGTCCCTCTTCATGTGGCGAGAGTTCCTCGGGCCACAGGCCCGGATCATCGGCATCGACCTGAACCCGCTATGCCGCGAATTGGAGAAAGACGGCTTCGAGATCTTCATCGGCGATCAATCGAGCCCGATTTTCTGGTCCGAATTCTTTGCAAAGGTCGGCGTCGTCGACGTGCTCATCGACGATGGGGGCCACACAAACCTGCATCAACTCGTCACCCTGCAGGCGTCGCTCGAGCACATTCGCGATGGCGGCCTCATTCTGGTGGAGGACGTCCATGCGAGCTACATGGGACAATTCGGGAATCCCCACCGCTTCAGCTTCATAAACCGCTGCAAGCAGGCAATCGACGAGATCAACGCCCGGTGCCCGGCGGCGGGGATTGAGCCGACCTCATTTTCCAGGACGGTGCATTCAATCGCGTTCTACGAGTCCATCGTTGCGTTTCAAATAAACCGGCCCCTTTGCGCGGTCTCCGTGTCCCTCGATAACGGCGGACGGCCCATCCGGGCCGATGAGCAGCAAACCGGCGGCAGCCGCGAAGTCCCCAAGGGAAACCCGCAAACTCGGTCCGAAGGAAGCTTTGCGAGGCGGGCACGCGATCTCTATGTTCGTGCGAGGACCTATGCCAGATACCGACTCGAGAACGGTCGGCTGGGAGGCTATTTCCGCTAGAAAGGAGATCGGCGAATCTGATCCTAAACCTGGTGCGGGTGCGGGGAATCGAACCCCGATTTCAAGCTTGGGAAGCTCACGTGATAGCCGTTATACTACACCCGCAAGGACGCCTGAGCCAAGTGTCGAACCCTGCAACAGTCTTGGTCCGGGTCAAACATTAAGGTACCAAAGACTCGAACTGGCGCCGGCCGGTTGAGGTGGGTTTTCCCGGCTGACTGTGCAGTTGAAGAAGAGTGTCATTTGCTCGCTAAGAATGGGTTCGGTTGCATGATTGAAGTCCAAGGCAGCGCCTTATTTCCGAATCCGTCCGGTGTCCAATACCGCATCCCTAACAACCCCAGCAGCCGCGACCGAGCTCGTACTCGAGTCGGGTCGCTTGGAGGCCCACTATTGGCGCGACCTCTGGAGGTACCGCGAACTGCTGGGTTTCCTTGCCTGGCGCGATGTCAAGGTGCGTTACCAGCAGACTGTCCTTGGGATCGGGTGGGCCATTGTGCAACCTCTGACCTCGGTCGTCATCTTTTGGTTTGTTTTCGGCAGACTTGCCAAGATGCCATCGGGCGGTGAGCCGTACTTCATTGTCGTCATGGTCGGCCAGCTGGCGTGGCAGCTCTTTGCCAACACACTCGGCAACACGAGCGCCAGCCTTCTCAGCAGCGCCCAGCTGATTTCCAAGGTGTACTTCCCGCGGCTCATCGTCCCCCTCTCCACGGTCCTTGTCGCACTCATCGATTTCATGTTCGTCTTTGCGATCTATGTGATTGCGGCAGTCTGGTCCCGGACGTTGCCGGGGATTCACGCGCTCTGGCTCCCCTGCTTCATGGTCCTGGCCCTTCTCTTGGCCGTGGGCGCGGGACTCTGGCTGTCCGCGCTCACCGTTCGATTTCGCGACTTCCGGATACTCGTGCCCTTCCTGCTTCAGATAGGCGTCTTCGCAACGCCCGTCGGCTACCGGACGGACTACCTTACGAAGTGGCGCGATGTGCTCGCATTCAATCCTATGACCGGCGTGATCGACGCGTTCAGGTGGAGCCTCCTCGGGGGAAGCGAGCCCTTTGCCTGGTACAGCTTCGGCTTCTCGCTCGGCTGGACGGCATTCTTCCTGATGAGCGGGGTCTGGTATTTTCGCCGCACAGAGAGGACCTTTGCCGACGACATATAGCCATGAGTGAAGTCGCCATCAAGGTGGAGAACCTCTCCAAGCTTTACAAAATAAGCCACCTCGCGAGCCAGCGGACGGTGCGGGACGCCGTCCACCACGGGATGCGGCTCGTATGGAGGCGCCTTCGCTGGAACTCGAAGCCGAAGCGGGAGGAATTCTGGGCGCTTCGGGACCTGAATTTTGAGGTCAGAAAGGGAGAGATCGTGGGGATAATTGGCAGGAACGGCGCGGGGAAATCCACGTTGCTGAAGGTCCTTTCGAGGATCACGGAGCCGACCACCGGGCGCATCACCCTGAGGGGCCGGATTGCGAGCCTGCTAGAGGTCGGGACCGGATTCCACCCCGACCTGAGCGGCAGGGACAATATCTTCCTGAACGGCGCCATTCACGGGCTCACGAGGGCCGAGATAAACAGCAAGTTTGATCAGATCGTGGAGTTTGCCGAGGTCGCGCGATTCCTGGACACGCCGGTGAAGCGTTACAGCAGCGGGATGTACGTGCGCCTTGCGTTCGCGGTCGCGGCGCACCTCGAGCCGGACACCCTGATCGTCGACGAGGTCCTGGCGGTCGGGGACGCGGCGTTCCAGAAAAAATGCCTCGGCAAGATCCGCGAGGTCTCGAGCCAGGAGGGCCGCACGGTGCTCTTCGTCAGCCACAACCTCTCGTCGGTGCGCCAGCTTTGCAGCCGCGCCATACTCCTGGACCAGGGCCGCATCGCATTTGACGGGCCTCCGAGCGCCGCCATTGCGGCCTACACCGAGCGCGACAAGACCAAGGCCTCCTACAAGCACATCGCCGGCGACGGCGCCGCCCGCATAACGGCACTCAGGATGCCGGGCGAGGGAGGGGCCGAGGCGATAACCCCCATTTTCGGCGAGATGAGCATCGAGATCCAGTTCGAGGCGAAGCCGACGGCCGGAAGCATGGAGTTCTTCATACTCGTCTACTCGGACGACGGCGAGTGCATCGCGGCGAGCTTCCAGACCGACAGCTGCGCCCGGATTGAGGCGGGGTCGCAGAAGAGGAAGATTTCAGTGGCCTTCAAGAATCCCTTCGCTCCCGGGCGCTACATGGTCTCGGCGGGAATTTTCGACGCCTACCGCCAGTTCCACGACTGGGTAGAGTTCGCGGAGACCTTCGAGGTCGTCCCGGGTTTCGCGGACGGCCGCGCGTTTGACCAGAGGTTGGGGCGCATCTCGCTCGCGGCAACATGGACCCTTTGACGAAGCCGCCCACACTCTTGCAGCGCGCGATTTCCCGCGCAGACCGCTGGGTTCAGCGGGTGAGGGCCGACGGGCTGCGGCGGCAGTTTGCCTCGTGCGGGAGCAATGTCTCCATCCAGTGGCCCATCGTCATCAACGGGGCCGACCACCTTCGAGTGGGCGACAATGTCTCGATAAACGCGTTCGTCCACATCTGGGCCCAGGGCGGGGTAACCATTGGCGATTCGACGCTCATAGCGAGCCACGTGGCGATCACGTCCCTCACGCATGGCACCGACTCGGCCAGGTACTCCGAGAGCCTCGTCAGCAAGCCGGTCGAGATCGGCCGCAATGTCTGGATCGGAGCGCACGCCGTCGTCCTGCCCGGGGTGAGGATCGGGGACGGCGCGATCATCGGGGCCGGCGCCGTCGTGAACCGTGACGTCGCGCCCGGCGACGTGGTGGCCGGCGTTCCGGCCCGCTCAATTCGCGACAAGAGCCCCTGACGATGGAATTCCTTTGGAAGAAGGTGCGGCTCCTGATTTTTCTGACGCGCAGGGTGCCGCGCTTCGGCTGCTCGCAGTGGCTGAGGGGGCTGCGCGAGCGCGACGTCTCCTATGCCGCGATGGACCTTGCCCAGCTTCTGCCTCCCCGCGCGTCCACTGTCGTTGATGTCGGGGCCCACACCGGGCTGGTCGCCGACGCGCTGGAATTCCTGTACCGGCCGGATCGCCTGTGGGCGGTTGAGCCGAATCCCGCCCGCGCCGCGGTGCTTGAGGAGCGGTTCCGGGGGCGCCCCCAGGTCGTCGTCGTAAAGTGCTGCCTCGGTGAGACCGACGGCGAGGCCACCCTGAACGTCTACGAATTCGACGCCGCATCTTCCCTGTTCTCCTGCAGGGCCGGTCACCTGGCCTCGCTGGGCCTGAGCGAGCGCAGCACCCAGGTCAAGGTGCCCATGAGCACGCTTCGCGCGCTGATCCCCGGCGACCTCGCGGTGCTCGACCTGCTCAAGCTCGACTGCCAGGGCGCCGAGCTCGCGGTGCTGAGGGGCGCCGGGGAGCGAATACGAGACATCCGGTGGCTTTTCTGCGAGGTCTCGATCGACCCCGTCTATGACGGCGCGCCGCTGTGGGGGGAGCTGCACGCCTTTCTCCGGTCCCAGGGCTTCGAATTGAGGGGCGCGAGCGGATTCTCCGGGGCCAACCGGTCGATCCAGTGGGCCGATGCCCTGTATGCCAACACAAGGCTCGTGGCCGCGTAGCCTGAACCACATTGGACACGCAAACCCCAGGCGGACTCGCGCGCCTTCCAACCGCACCGGGGGACCGTGAGGGGTGGCCGTGGTCCGCAGAAACCGCGCCGCCCGCCGGCGCCGAGGGTGTGGCCTGGCCCAGGATCACGGTCGTCACCCCCAGCTTCCAGCAGGCTCCATTCGTGGAGGAATGCCTGCGCTCTGTGCTTCTTCAGAACTATCCCAACCTGGAATACATCGTTATCGACGGCGGCTCGGGCGACGGATCCGCCGAGATCATCGCCCGGTACGCCCCGCTTCTGGCGTACTGGCAGTCGAAGAGGGACGGCGGCCAGGGCGACGCGATCAACCAGGGTTTCTCCCGCGCGACGGGCGAGATACTCGGCTGGGTGAACAGCGACGACCTGCTTATGCCCGGCGCATTGTTCGCCGTCGCGCGCGAATTCCTCCGCAGCGGGGCCGACATCGTGTACGGCGACGCCCTGAACGCGTTTGAGGACGACCGGACCCTTCAATACTGGCAGGGCTACTGGGTCCGCCCCTCATTCCTGCAGTTTGGGGGCATCATCTCCTCCCACGCCGTCTTCTGGCGGCGTTCGGTCCACGTTCCCATCTGGGCCGACCTGAACTGCAACATCGATGGCGAGCTCTGGCAACGGCTGGTTCCAGGGCGCCGCCTGAGGTACCTACCCCAGCCCCTTGGAGTCTGCCGCATCTATGGCAGCACAAAGAGCAACTCCGAGAAGTGGCGCGAGAAATGGCGCCTGGACGACCAGATGATCTGGGCGCGCCATGGGCGGCCGACGACGAGCAGGGTGTTCCGGCAATGGTTCGCCAGGAGCCAGCGCGCATTCAAGTGGGCCAGCTGGCGGCGCAACCGGCCCGCAAAACGATCCGTCATCGCCGCGTGCCAATGGACGGACCGGGCCTGGCGCGGCCCCCAACCATGAGCGGCACGGCACCGACCCTCGGTCTCTGCGTGCCCGCCTACAACGCGGAGAAATTCCTCGGCCGCCTTCTCGAGGGCGCGGGCCGCCAGACGGTGCCCTTTGACGAGATCTGGGTCTACGACGACGCGAGCACCGACGCCACCTCGGAACTCGCCCGCAAGTTCGGGGCGCGCGTCGTCCGCGGAGAAAAAAACGTGGGGTGTTCGGCGGGAAAGAATGTCCTCGCCGCGCGCTGCCAGAGCACGTGGCTTCATTTCCACGACGCGGACGACGCCCTTGAGCCCAATTTCGTGCAGGCCGCCCACCGGTGGATGGCGCTTCCCGACGCGCCCGACGTCGTCTTCTTCAGCTACCGCAGCCTCAGCCACGAGACGAATGCCCCCCTTGGCACGCGGGAGTTTGACGGCGGGGCCCTGCGCCGGGACCCCCTCAGGTACTGCCTCTCCGAGCAGATCAATCCATTCTGCGGCCTCTACCGGCGGGACTCCTTCCTTCGGGCGGGCGGATGGGACGAGGACCGCCAGGTCCTCCAGAGCGAGGACCAGGCGGGCCATCTGCGCCTCGCGCTCGCCCATCTCCGGTTTGACGCCGACCCCGCCACCACCGTCATCAACTACATCCGGGCAGGCTCAATGACCACCAGTAACCTGCCTGGCGCCCAGCGTTCCACGTTTTGCCTGATGCGAAAGGCCGCGGACGCCGTGCCCCCCGAGTACCTGCCGATAGTGGCCGAGCGCCTTTGGGGCACGGCCGGCCTGTCAGCGGCCTACAACGACTGGGAAAACGCGGACCGCGCCGCGGAACTCGCCCTAAGGCTGACGCGGAGTCCGCCGGCGTCGGGTTCAGGATGGTTCCGCTGGCTGGCCGTCCGCAGGCCCCGGCTGGCCCTCAGGCTTCGCGAGCGCCTGATCCGCATGTTCCGCCGGGGCGCCCGCGCCGACGCGGTCTATCACCGCATTCCCAGATTCTGACCGGAATGGCGCCCTCGCCCATTCAGGCCCCGATTGCCAATTTCCGGCCTCGCAATCGCTATTTGTGAATGGGGTGAACTTACTCTATCAGCTTTTTCCGGAAGTATCCTGCCCCGTCGTCTCCACGCCGCGGGCCGGGTGAGCACGCGCTGAGCACACAGACCAAACCCGCCACATGGACCCATTGGTTTCCGTCATCATTCCCTGCTACAACGCCGCACCGTGGCTTGAGGAGTCCATAGCCTCGGTGCGCGCGCAGACATGGCGCCGCTACGAGATCGTGCTTGTGGACGACGGCTCGACGGACGGCTCGGGTGCGCTGGCCGACCGCCTGGCGGCGGCGGACATGCAGGTCGTCCACCAGGAGAACCGGGGTATATGCGTCGCGCTCAACCGCGGGCTCGCGGGCGCACAGGGGGATTTTGTCGAGTACCTCGACGCGGACGACATCCTGGCCCCGGACAAGTTGGCGACCCAGCTCGGGCGCCTCCGGGGCCTTCCCCCGAAGTGGATCGCGTCGTGCGCGTGGGCCCGCTTCCAGGGCAGTATAACGGAGGCGGTGTTCGAGCCGGAGGCCGTCTGGCGCGACCTGTCCCCCGTGGACTGGCTGGTCACATCCTGGTCAGGGGGCGGGATGATGCATGGGGCGGCATGGCTGTCCCCGCGCGAGGTCATCGGAAGGGCGGGTCCCTGGAACGAAGCGCTGACCCTCATCAACGACCTGGAATATTTCAGCCGCCTCTTGCTCGCGTCCGACGGCATTGCCTTCTGCCCGTCCGCCCGGACCTACTACCGCTCCAACGTTGCGGGCAGCCTCAGCCGCCAGACGAGCCGCAGGGCTTGGGAGTCGGCCTTTCTCTCGACGGAGCTCAGCGTAAAGGCGATACTGGCGCGCGAGGACTCGCCAAGGGTCCGGCGTGCCTGCGCCATCAACTACCAGCGCCTGGTGCACAGCGCCTATCCCGCGGCGCCCGACCTCGTCAGGAATGCCGAAAAGCGCATCAGGGCGCTGGGGGGCTGCGACCTGCGACCCGGGGGCGGAAAGATCGTCCAATGCGTGGAGCGGCTCCTCGGGTGGAAGGTGGCGCGGCGCGCCCAGATCCTCGGCCGCCGTGTGAAGGGCATAAGTCCATGATCGCCATCGTCTCCTCAACGGTCGCTCCGAGCATGCTTCCTAGCCATGACGGTCCCCGCACCACCCTTAGCCCGGAAGTCCGCCTCGAGCAGACACGCGGCACCGTGGCGTCGCTGGTCGCGCTTGGGGCGAAGGAGATCGTAATCTCGGACAATTCCCCGGGCGATTGGCTGCGCGAGAGAGCCGCCGTCCTCGCGCCCGCCCGGGTCCTGCACCTGAACCAGCCGCCGATCAGAAACAAGGGCATCGGCGAACTGTGGCTGCTCCTCGGCGCGCTCGACGCCCTCCGGGACGACCAACCCATACTAAAGATATCCGGGCGCTACCGGGTCGGTGCCGCGACGGAGCTTTCGCTGCGCGAGGGTGATGACGTCGCCGCTAAGGTCCAGGGCGAAGGGCCCTCGGCGGAGATCTCCACGCGCTGCTATCTCGTGCGAAACAAGAAGGTGGCCGTGGGCCTTTGGGAGCGCTCGCTCGATGAGCTTTACGCGGAGCGCAGCCGCATAGTCGGGCCGCGCTCGCTGTTGCGGATCATCCGGAACTCCCTGAACCCGCTCGGGGACGATTTCCATTACGCCGACCCCAACAGCCTCTCGGTCGAGCAGGCTTCGATGAGGGCGATCCGCCGTCTCGGGCTGCGTCTGCGACCGGTCGCCAACTTGGATGTCGAAGGAACCCTGGGAAGCTGGACCAATCCCCTGGTCAGGGAATGATGCGTTGTCTCCCGTCCGGAAAACGCGCTGCCCCAACACGAATCGATGCGAATCTTCCTGAGCTGCCAGCAGGCGCTGAAGCCCCACCCCGTGCCGGCCTATGGCTTCTGGGAGTACTATTTCAGGAATGCCCTGGCCGAGGAGGGCCATGAGATTATCCAGGCGCCCGGGGTGGACTGGGCGGAAGGCCTCACCGCGCTCTCCACGCAGGAGCGGGCGGCCTGGCTCGGGAGCACGTGGACCAGGACGGTCGACTTCCTGCGCGGCGAACACCTCAGGAAGCCGGTCGATCTTTTCCTTGGGTACCTCTTCCCCGGACAGGTCGAGGCCTCCGCCGTCCACGCGGTCCGTTCCCTGGGCATCCCGACCGTGAATTTCTTCTGCGACAACATGCGCGAGTTCACCCGGGTGCCGGAGCCGTTCAAGGCCTTCGACCTGCATTGGGTGCCGGAGGCCGAGGCGCGCGCCATGTACGCCTCGGCCGGTGCGCCGTTTGTCTACGCGCCCATGGCGATGTGGGTCCAGCCAAGGGACCGCAGTGTCCCCGTCGTCGAGAATGACGGCGCCATATTCATCGGCTCGCATGACGAGCTCCGCGAGGAACTGCTCGGAAGGGCGGCCGCCAGCGGCATGGGCTTCCGGATCTTCGGCGCGGGCTGGGTTGCGGGCGAGCGGGGCCGCCAGGCGCCGTCGGCCTCCGCTTCGCGCACGTTGTCCAACCAGGTCGATTTCCTGAAAAGGGAGGGGCTGTCCGCCTGGGTGAGGCGCACCACCCACAGGTTCCGCAGGAGGCGGCCAAACGGCTGGATCGCGGGCCGCGCCTCTCCCCAGCTCGACACGGAGGGATATCTCAGGGCCACGAGGGAGGCCCGGGTCGTGATAGGCATCAACCGCTGCCCCTCCTTCCGCCATCCCCTCTCAAACCCGCTGCGCTATTCGCGCCTGCGCGACATCGAGGCCCCGATGCTGGGAGCCTGCTACCTCACCGAGATGGCCCCCGGGTTGGAGGACCTCTATGAGGTCGGCACCGAGATCGAGACCTTTCGCGACGCCAACGAACTCGTCGAGAAGGCGAGGCTTCTTGAGGGAGACGCCGCAAGACGGCTCGGGCTCCGCCAGCGCGGGCAGCGCCGCGCCCTGGCCGACCACACAATCGGGCGGAGCCTTGAGCGCATCGCCAGGAAACTGGGCATTCCCGCATGACCCCCAGCTCGCGCGCCAAACGTCCCGCCCGGGGCGCACCCCGTGATTAGCGATCCCGCCGCGCCGCGGGCCGCGACGGCGCACCGGCCCACGGACATCGGCATAGAGGGCGTGCGCGGGGCCGCCGCGCTTTTCGTGGGGCTGAGCCACCTGTTCTACGTGAACATCGCGACCCCCGCCCTTCACCTCCCCGCCCTGCTGCGAAACCTGGAGGCCGGTCACGGGGGCGTCCTGGTCTTCTTCGTCCTCTCGGGCTATGTGATCAGCTGGACCAACACGAAGGCCTGCACGCCCGCGGCGGCCCGGTCCTATGTCCAGCGACGGAGCGTCAGGCTGGTGCCGATATACATGGCGGCAATGCTCCTCACGCTGGTCGCCATCCGGGTTTCAGGGCTTGCCGAAACTTCCCGAGTGATCATCGGCTCATTCCTCTGCCTGCAGAACTTCAATGGGTACTTCGGATTCAGCCTGAACCCCCCTCGGGCCAACGTGCCGCTTTGGAGCCTAAACTTCGAGGTGCTCTATTACGGGCTCTTCGTCATTCTTTGGCGCTACCGGCCAAGCCTGGGCTGGGTATTCCTGCCCACCCTGGCAGCGGGCATCCTCGGTTGGTTTGCCCCTCAGATCATGCCGCTCTTCATTTCGAGCTATGCATGCGGGTGGCTTTTCTGGGCGTCGGGCTGGTGGCTTGCGAGGCAGCCGATCCTGGGCGAACCGCGCGCCTCGACGCCCCTTGCCAGCTGGCTGCTTCTCGTATTCGCGAGCCACCACATCAACGGGGTCGTGCGAGTCATGAATGTATTCCACCTGTACAGCGATGACTCGGGGATGGTCTCCATTGGGGACCTGGGCCTGATCCCGAGCATCCTGCTGGTTCTCGGGGCGGTCACCCACCGCAGGCTTCCCCACCGCGGGGCCATTGAGGCCACGGCGTGGGCCCTCTGCATCGTGCCTATCTCCGGCATGATCTGGACACATCGGCTCTTTAGCAACGCCGGGTGGGTCGTCGGCGCGGCGACGACCCTCCTGGCGGTACTGCTTCTCCCGTGGCGTTCGACCCAGTGGCTAAGGCCCTTTGCATGGTTCGGAGGCATTTCGTACGCCTTTTATGTCGTGCATTACCCCCTGCTGTACCTGGTGCGTAGCGCGCCCTTTCCCACTTCAACCTGGGAAGGCTTCGCCGAGCGCTCCGTCGTTTGGGTTGCCTTGGCCATCGGGCTGTCATGGCTTCTGGAGAAGCGCTTTCAGCCCTGGATAAAGGGTCGCCTCATGCACTCCGACAAACCCTCAACCTAAAATGGGACGAATCTGTCTAGTTTACCGAGGGGAGCCGGAAAGGGACCGATGGATGCCGGGCGACCGCTGGCTGCGTCCCATTGTCCGAAGGCTCGTGAGGGGCCGCCCCCGCCCGGGCGGCCTCGACAAGGTTCTCATCAACCTCCGCCTCGGGCTCGATCGGCTGGGGATTTCCTACGAGGTCAACCTGCCGTTTGGACGCCTGCGCCCCGACGACCTGGTCGGAGTGCTGGGCCGCGGCCGCCACTGCCTGCAGGGTTACGACCGTCGCCAGCCGCTGGTCGCCGGCATCGGGCTCATGACCCACCCGAGCGAATGGCCCACGCTCTTCGAGGATTACCCCGTGGCCTGCTATCTCCAGCACAGCGAGTGGACCGCCGCCGTCTACAGGCGCTATTTCGGCGACCGCTGCCCGATATGGCCGGTGGGAATCGACACCGTCGCATGGCAGCCGGAGCGCCAGGATGGCAAATCGATCGACTTCCTCGTGTATGACAAAATCCACTGGGGCCGGCCCGGCTACGAGCGGGACCTTCTGGGCCCGATAGGCGCCTCGATCAAGCTCCTGGGCAGGACGCAGATGACCCTGCGCTACGGGGCCTATGAGCCGGGCGAATACCGGAGCGCCCTCGCTCGCTCAAGAGCCGTCATCTTCCTCAGCGCGCACGAGAGCCAGGGCATAGCGTGCGAGGAGGCCATGGCCGCCGGCGTACCCATATTGGCTTGGGATCCGGGGCGCTGCCAGGACCCGGAGCGGTTCCGCTGGGGCGATCCGGACATACCCACGACCTCGGTTCCGTACTTTGACGAGAGATGCGGCCGTCGTTTCGTTGATTTCGCCGACTTTGAGCGCAATCTTCCCACCTTCATGGACGCGATGCAGGCGGGCGCGTACAGGCCGCGCGACTATATCCTGGAGAACCTGACCGTCGAGAAGTGCTCAAGGCGCTTTGTGGACATTCTGCGCGAAAAACTCAGTTGAACGCCCTATTCAATTTTCTCATGCGCTCGACCGGCCTGGGCAACCTGCCGGTCCGGTCGAGGAACGGGCTCATATCCGGCGCGAGATGGACCCTTTATCCCTTCAGCTCGTACTGGAGGGGCACAAGCGACAGCGAGGCGGTCGCCTGGATCGACCGCTTCTGCCGGCCCGGCGGCACCGCCCTCGACCTGGGCGCGCACTTCGGCCTCTACACGGTGGCCATGGCGCAGAGGGTCGGGCCCGAGGGGCAGGTGATCGCGCTGGAGCCGGAGCAGACGGCGCGCTCCAAGTGCCTTCGCCACGTTCGGATGAACCGCCTGCGGCAGGTCCGCGTCTTCGCGGACGCGGCGAGCTCGAGCACCGGCACGCTCAGGCTGGCCGCAGATGGCGGCGCGGGAAGCTCGACGAGCTTCGTCTCCGTTGATCCCGGCGAGGGCGCCATGGTTCCCTGTGTCCGGCTCGACGACCTGTACGCCAGGGAGGGCCTGCGCATGCCCCAGTTCATCAAGGTCGACGTCGAAAACCACGGTGCCGAGGCCCTTTCGGGCGCGACCGGCATCCTGGCGACACACCCGAACATGATGATGAGCTTCCACAGCGAGGACGAGCTGGCCGGAACCAGGGCCATCCTTGAACCGCTCGGCTACCGCGTGGTTTCCCTCTCCGGGAAGGATGTCGACTGGGGCGACGCCCTGTACAAGACCGCGATCCTCTGCGCCGCCGACATTCCGGCGCAATCCGGCAATTCGTGAACATGAATGGAAGCCTGGTGATCAACGCAGGTCCCCGAGAGGTGTCGATTCGCCCATGCCAAGCATCCTGATACTGGCGGCGGGGCCCCTGTGCCGGAATCCGCGCGTGCTCAAGGAGGCGACCGCCCTAGGCGAAGCGGGATTCCACGTGACCGTCACGTCCATAGCAAACATCGAGCGCTTTGAGGAATATGACCGCGAGCTCCTTCGCGGAGCGCCGTTTAGCAGGATTGCGGTCGACCGCCTCTCGCGGCGCCCGCTGGACAGGCTAGTGGCCTTGGCCGAGCGGGGCGTTTCGTGGCTGGCGTGCAGGGCCGTTCGCATTGGCATCGAATCCCCGCTATCCCTTGGACCCTATTACGCCCTGAGGAGGCTGGCCTTGCGAACGCATGCGGACCTCACCATCGTCCATGCCGAGCTCCCCTTCCTCGTCGGCGCCAGCCTGATCGCCAGGGGCCGCCGGGTCGCCGCCGATTTTGAGGATTGGCACTCGCGAGACCTTCTCCCCGCCTCGCGCCTGACGCGGCCGCTGCGTCTCCTGGCGAAAACGGAGGGCATGCTCCTGAGGCAGGGGGCCTACACAAGCGCCCCGTCCGAGGCGATGGCATCCGCCCTGCAGGCCGCCTACGGCGGCTCGCGCCCGCTCGTGATTCCGAACACGTTTCCACTCCAGCCCGCACCCCGGCCGCTTCCCAGGAAGACCCCGCCGGCATTCTTCTGGTTTTCCCAGACAATCGGCGAGGGAAGGGGCCTGGAGGCCTTCCTGTCCGCCTGGGCCCTCACCCGCGAGCCCAGCCAGGTGTGCCTCCTCGGGGACATCTCGGATTCATTCAGGCAGGTTCTCGTCGGCCTGGTTCCCGAGGAAAGGCGCGCGCGGCTCAAGTTCCTTCCCATCACTTCGCCCGGCGCCCTGCCCGCGGTCATCGCCGAGCATGACATCGGCCTTGCCCTCGAGCCGGAATACCCCGAGAGCAGATACCTCACCACGACCAACAAGATTTTCCAATACCTGAACGCCGGGCTGGCGGTGGTTGCGACCCCGACGGCGGGACAGCGCGAAGTCATTTCCAGGGTGCCCGGCTGCGGCATCGAGGCCGACCTCAGTTCGCCCGGGCCCATGGCCGCGCAACTCGACGCGCTCCTGGCCACGCCAGGGCGCCTCGCGTCAATGGGGGCCGCCGCCCGCGACGGCGCCGTCCACCACTTCTGCTGGGAGCGCTCGGCGCCTCAACTAGTCGCGGGCGTACGCCATGCACTCCAGGCCGCGGGAGCAAAGCGATGAAGGCACTTATCAAACGCGCCCTTGCAAAGCTGGGCTTGTCCCTGCACCGGGTTCCACCCGGGATCGTCGTCGGATTCGACCTCGGACGCGACCTCGCCATCGTCATGGGAGAACGCAAATCGCCGGTGTGCGTTGATGTCGGCGCCCACGTGGGCCAATTTGTCGACCTGCTGAGGTCCAGCCTTCGCGATCCCGTCATCCATGCATTCGAGCCGGCGCCGGAGCCATTTGCCCGGCTCCAGTCGCACTGCAGCGCGATGCCCAACCTGACGCTGGTCAACGCCGGCCTCGGCAGCGAGGGCGGCCAGATCAGCTTCAACGTCTACGACAATCAGACCCTCAACTCCTTTCTTCCAATGCTGGAGGCAGGCACCGGGACGCTCGGGGGCCCAAAACTTGTCCGCAGTATACCTGTCCCCGTCTACTGCCTCGACGACTACGCGGCCTCCGCGGGCCTCACGCGGATCGACCTGCTGAAGATCGACACACAGGGTTACGAGCTGCAGATCCTCAGGGGGGCCAGCCGACTGCTCGCCGCCGGCCGGGTGCGCACCATCCTCCTGGAACTGAACTTTGTGCCGCTTTACGACGGCCAGGTCTGGGCCCACGAGATTATCGGATTCCTGCACGAGCGCGGATTCTGCCTCGTGGATTTCTACGAGAAATGCCGGCTCAACCCGCTTCTCGGCTGGTGCACGGCGCTTTTCACGGTTCGTGAGCCGCCGCCCAAGTGAGCAGCAGGAGAGCCACGCTACAGATCAGCCTTTCGCCGTCGGACTGGCGGCACGCCAAATTCCTGCTTCCTCATCAGGTCCGCGTCTGGCGCGGGCAGGTCGCCGAGATTCTGCTCACCGTGGATCTCCACCGCAGCGCCGGTCGCTTCGCCGCCGACTGGGAGGCGGGCCGCGATAGGATCATGGCGCTGGCCGGCTCGATCGAGGGCGCCCGCGTGGTGCCGATAGACTACAGCGGCGAGGCTCAAGCCCGCGTATCGTCCGAGTTCTTCGGCGGCGGCCACGTCCCCGCAAAGGACTTCCGCGGCGGACCCTACTACGCGTACTTTTTCGGGCTGAACGCGGCGAGCAACGACCTGGTGCTCCATACCGACTCCGACATCTTCTTCGGCGGCGGTAGCCAGACATGGATTTCCGAGGCGGCGGCACACATGGCCGCGCATCCCGAGGTCCTCGTCTCGGCGCCGCTTCCCGGCCCCCCGGCCGCAGACGGCCGGCTCCGGCACCTATTGTCGAAGCCGGACGCCGGCACCCCCCACGCCCACAGCCTCTCGACGATGAGCACCAGAATTTTTTTCATGGACCGCGCCCGCTTCCGCTCGGTGATCGGCGCCCTCGTGCCCAGGCGCCCGCCCGCCATGCGCCACGTGGTCAAGGCGATCGTCGAGCGCAACCCCCCAACCGACCTCCCTGAGCACTTGTTCACCCGGGAGATGCGCGCCCGCGGGCTCGTACGGTACGACTTTCTTGGGAACGCTCCCGGCATGTGGTCGCTGCATCCCCCTTACCGGTGCGCCGATTTCTTCGGGAAGCTGCCTTCGCTGATCGCCCGGATCGAGGCGGGTGACGTGCCAAGCGCGCAGAGGGGCGACCACGACATAAACTCGAGCCTTGTCGACTGGAGCGAGGCCATCGATGCGATTGGCAGGAACCGCTGGTGGCGCCGCCTTCTGTTCCGTTAGGCGGCCGCCAACGTCAGCTGAAGGCGCGGCGGCCCTCGAGGGCGCTCTTGAGCGTGACGGAGTCGGCATAGAGCACGCCCCCCCCGCTCGGTATCCCAAAGCCGATCCGCGTCACGCTCACGCCTCGCCCGGCGGGCAGGTGCCCTTGGATGTAATGGCAGGTTGCCTCTCCCTCCACGTCATTTGAAAGGGCAAGCACCAGCTCGTCGACCTCGCCGGCCTCTATCCTGGCAAGAAGCGCGGAAATGTTCAGGTCGTCCGGCCCAACTCCGTGCAGCGGCGAAAGCTTCCCGTGGAGGACGTGGTAGACGGACCTCCATGATCCGCTCCTTTCAATCGCGACAAGGTCGGGCACGTTCTCGACCACGCATACCGAGCGGTGATCCCGCCTCGGATCGTCGCATATCGGGCACAGGCTGGCCTCGCTCAGGTTGCCGCAACGCGTGCAACGGTGGATTGAGCGCGCAGCCTCTTCGAGCGCAGCCACGAGCGACGGGAGTTGGTCCGGCTTGCCTATCAAGAGGTGCAGGGCTATGCGCTCCGAGGAGCGGTACCCCACCCCGGGAAGCTTCCTCAAGGCCTGCTGAAGTTTCTCAAAGGCGGTGGTCACGCCCATTAGAAGATCCCCGGCATCTGGAAAGCCGATGTGACCTTCTGCATCTCGCTTTCGTTCAATTCTTTGGCTTGCTTCCCGGCGTCCTTGATTGCGCCGAGTATCGTGTCCGAGACGAGCTTTGAATCCTCCTTCATGAACTCTGGGTCGAGAGAGAGCGCGAGGAATTTTCCGGCTGCGCTCACCTTGACCTTCACGGCGCCCCCGCCCGCCGCCACCTCGATCTCCCGGGTCTCGAGCTCGGCCTGTAGCGTCTCGATCGAACGCTGCATCTTCTGCGCCGTCTTGAGGAGTTTGCCCACGCCTGCCATATGGGAAGATGCTTGCGAGTCATTGGGTAAATAACGAGGCGTTTCTTGAAATTTTCCGTGAGGTACGGGCGCCTGCGGTATCTAATGGGTCCCATGCCAGTTCCAACAGTGCTCGTCGTGATCGCCGAAGGATTCGAGGAGGTCGAGGCGGTGACGCCGATCGACATTCTCCGCCGGGCGGGAGCCGAGGTCACCGTGGCATCATTGGGCGACGGCGTGCACGTTACCGGTCGCAGCGGAATAACCGTTCACGCCGACACGACACTGGCCGCGGTCGAGGGGCGCAGTTTTGACTGCGTGGTCCTTCCCGGCGGCCCGGGGGTCGGCGCGCTCAGGGATGATGCCCGGGTCCTGGAATTGGTGAGGCGGCAAAGCGGAGCCGATAGGTGGCTCGCCGCGATCTGCGCGGCACCCGTGGTGCTGCTCGACGCTGGGATTATGGAGGGCCGGCGATTCACGGCTCACTATTCGGTCAGGAGCGAAATGCCAGCCGCCCTTCTGGGGGAAAGGACCGTCGTCGACGGCCGGCTGATCACATCGCGCGGAGCCGGGACGGCGCTCGAATTCGGGCTGGTTATCGCCGAGAAGCTTTGCTCGCAGGAGAAGTCGCTGGAAGTCGCGCGGTCGATCTGTGCGTGAAAACACGCCTCGTTGAAGGGTTGCGCCCGCAGCGGGGTGTAATTGTAATCCTGATTCGGTAGGGACCCCCCAACCGGCGACATGCGCGACCCAATCCATTCAATTGCCAAAGGTGCCCGCGGACTCGATGAGGCGGGTCATCTCTCAATACAATGTGCGGCATCGCCGGACTCATAGACCCCTCCATCACGGTCGAGGAGAGGGAGCAGGCCGTCCTTCGGATGTGCGCCGCGATGATACACCGCGGACCTGACGACTCGGGCATGGCGACCTGCGGACCCGCGACCATCGGCATGCGCCGCCTCGCCATATTCGACCCGGCGAACGGCCACCAGCCAATGACGACCCCAGATGGGCGGCACACGCTGGTGTTCAACGGGGCCATCTACAACTTTCGCTTTTTGCAGGCCGAGCTCGAATCCGCCGGATGGACCTTCCGCACGCGGTGCGACACGGAGGTCCTGCTTGCCGCCCTTGCCCACTGGGGCCACGAGGCGCTGAAGCGCCTCCGCGGGATGTTCGCGTTCGCGCTGTGGGACTCGTCCGACGAGTCTCTTTTTCTTGCGAGGGACCCCTTCGGGATCAAGCCGCTCTATTTCGCCCACGAGGGTGGGCGCATAGCCTTCGCCTCGGAGGTCTCCGCGCTGCTCGCCTCAGGCGTCAGCGAGGGCGAGATCGATCCGGCCTCGGTGGCTGAATACCTGGCATGGCTTTCGGTGCCCGCCCCCAGGACGATCTACCGCGGGATATTGAGCCTTCAGCCCGGCGAGTGCCTGAGGTTCTGCCGCGGGAAGGCAGAAATTCGCACCGCGTGGAGCTTTCGCTCGGTCCCGTCCGACGCGCCGCCCTGCGCCACGCGGGAGGAATTCATCAGGGAGCTGCGCGTGCGGCTGGACGACACGATCCAGGCGCACGTTCTCGCCGACGTCCCGGTGGGTGCATTCCTGTCGGGGGGCCTTGATTCCGCGGTCGTCGCGGGCCTCATGTCCAAGGCATCAGGCAATGTCCTCAAGACGTTTTCCATAGGATTTGAGGAGGATGATTTCTCGGAGGCCGACTATGCCGAGGCGAGCGCGAGGCATTTCGGGGCGATTCACCACACCAGAATCCTGACCGGCGGGGAGGTTGCGCGCGACTTGGACAAGTTCCTGGACGCCTGCGACCAGCCCACGGGAGACGGCGTCAACACCTACTATGCGAGCCAGACCGCGCAGCAGGGCGGAGTGAAGGTCGCCCTGTCCGGACTGGGCGGCGACGAGCTTTTTGGCGGCTACCCGTCTTTCCGGACGGTTCCCGCCCTGGCACGCAGGCTCCCGCTCTGGCACCGCCTTCCCGCGACCCTGCGCTCCGTGGTCACCGGTTCACTCAACATGGGCGGGACCCGCGCCCTGAAGCTCTCCGACTTCCTTGCGAATTCGAGGGACGCCCACGAGATCGCCGCGCTCAATCGCCGGGTATTTTCTGAATCGCGTCGCCTCTCGATGCTGAGCCCGGACATCGCATCCCTTGCCCGGGACATTTCGCCGTTTCACCCGAAGCTTCGGTCGCTGCGCGCCGAGGTTGGCACGGACGACCTGTACGCGCTTGTCAGCGCCTGGGAGCTGCGCACCTACATGACGGACGTTCTGCTGCGCGACAGCGACGTCATGAGCATGAGGCACTCCCTCGAACTGCGGGTCCCGTTCATAGATCGCCCCTTCATTGAATGGCTCTGGCAGCAGCCAGCGCGCTTCAAGCAGGACTACCGCCATCCCAAGTCGGTCCTCGCCGAGGCCGCCTCGGACATCCTGCCCCCAGACCTAGTCAATCGGCGCAAGCGCGGGTTCACGCTGCCGTTCCCCGTGTGGATGAGGGCGGACCTCCGCCCGTTTCTCGAGGACACATTCTCGTCGGCGAGCATCGGGCAAAGCGGCCTCTTCGCCGCCCCGAGAATCCAGGCCCTCTGGAACGGCTTCCTGGCGGGCGGCGACAACCGTGAATGGTCGCGGGTCTGGAGCCTGGCCGTGCTCATCGCCTTTGTAAATCGGCGAAGGGCGGCCCGGCTCCTATCGGCCGACGCCGTTATCTAGAGCCCGTGAACTACCTACTGCTGACTCCCGAGCTGTTCACCACCGACGGCGGGATCGCGCGCATCCTGCGCCTCTATCTCAAGGCAATGTGCGAAATCTCCGCCGATGGCGACAGAGTCCGGTTCCTGTCGCTCAACGATGTGAACGTGGACTCGACGGACCTCAAGCGATACTCCGGCAAGAGTCTCGTCGAGTGGGAGGCGTGCGGCCGAAGCAAGGCGAGGTTCATCCGCGCGGCACTCAGGATGGGAATGGCCTCGGACAAGATTGTCTGCGGCCACGTCGCCCAGCTGCCGGTTGCATGGCTGGTCTCAAAGCTGCGACCCCGCCTCTCATACTACCTCGTGGCCCACGGAATTGAGGTGTGGCGCCCCTTTTCATTGCTTGAGCGGCGGGCGTTGATGGGGGCCCGTTGCATCTTCTGCGTGAGCGAGTATACGCGCCAGCAGCTGTTGGGGCGGTGCCCGCTGCCCCCGGGAAAAACCTCGGTCCTGCACAACGCGCTCGACCCATTCCTGGATCCCGGGACCCAGGCGCCGGCAAACGCGGGCCCACCCGTGATCCTCTCAATTTCCCGGCTATCCGTCGCCGACAGCTACAAGGGCATCGGGAACCTGATAGCGGCGATGCCGCTCGTTCGCGCCTCCATACCCGACGCGAAGCTGAGGATCGTGGGGCGAGGAGACGGATTGAGGGGACTGCAGGCCCAGGCGCGGCAGCTGCAATTGGAAGGCGCGGTGGAATTTGCGGGATTCGTGAGTGACTCGGACCTAAAGGGCGAGTTTGGCAACTGCCGGTTGTTCGCGTTGCCTAGCGAGAAGGAGGGATTCGGACTTGTTTACCTTGAAGCCATGGCCCACGGCGTCCCAAGCCTGGCGGCGCGCTCCGGCGGCGCTCCCGAGGTCATCACCGAGGAGACGGGCGTCCTCGTCGTATATGGAGACGTGCCTGGCATCGCATCCGCAATTGTTGGCGCCCTTCGGAGGCAATGGGACACGGGAGCACTGAGAGATCGCGCCCGGATCTTCTCGTTTTCCAAGTTCAGGGACCGCCTGGCATCGCTCCTTCATGAATGAGTTGCCCAAGGACGAGCCCGCGCACAACGCCGGCCGGGGCGATCCGGCCCAGGTTATGGATTCGCCGCGCGCCGGAAAGATATGATTCCTGCCTGCCGCGAGAATAGCCCATGAGTGCAAGTTCCAGATACGAACCCCTAGACCGTTACACGGTGATTGGCGCGCTCGGCGCCAAGGTCGCAGACGCCGTCAAGCGGATGCTGCTTCCCTTCTCCGTGGTGCTCGCCGCGGAGACTTTGGTGCTCTACTTCACGGGCAGACCCGGCGCGGGGGCGTTCCTGCTGATCTGTCTGGGCACCTGCATCGCCCTGAAAGTCTGGAGCACCGGCGCATTGGGCCTGCCGCTGTTGCCCTTGATGATCGTTCAAAGCCTGATCATATATGGGGTGCCAATCGCCGTCGGTCATGAGGTCATTCTGACCTATCCCCCGAGCTTCGTCTTCAGTGCCGGGGTCGAGGTGCTAATTTTTGACATCGCCATGATATTGGCCTGGAAGCTGGGCATGCAGCTCTTCCGACCCGCATCCCCGATGTGCTACGTCCTGCAGGATTTCAACAAGAGTGGCGTCAGGGGGATGAGCAGGCTCGGGTTCAGCATGATAGCGGCGGCCACGGGGTACGAGATCATGGAGAGCCTCAATCTTACCAGAGCGATAGACAACGCGATGCCGGCAGGCGCCAGCTCGATCCTTGCCGCGCTCATCTCTGTCGTCAGCGCCTGCGGCTTCTTCCTCGTGTCAATGACCGTGGGTGGAAGCGATGCGTCCTTCGTGGCCAAGGCGGTCTTCTGGGCCCTTCTTGTCGTGAACGGCATGATTTCGGCGTCGGAGTTCCTTCTCTATGGCGTCGCCGCCAATCTGATAACAGTTGCCATCGGCTTTTTCTGGAGCAGCGGCCGCATGCCCTGGCGCTACCTGATCTTCTCCATGGTGAGCCTCTCCTTTCTGAACACGGGAAAGACGACGATGAGGGAGCGCTATTGGGGAAGCGACGAGGAGCCAGCCGCAACGGTGACATTCGACAAGCTGCCCGCCATCTACGTCGAGTGGATCGGGGTGAGCTATGACGCCATTCTTGAGAACGAGTCCGCGAAGCCGATTGGCCCGGGCGGGACGATGAGCAAGGAGAACAAGAACCAGACGCTGCTCGATCGCATCGACAACCTCCAGAACATGCTGTTTGTCATCGATGCGATCGAGACGGAGCATGTAAGCCTCCTTCATGGCGCGACCTACTCGCTCATTCCCCCGTTGCTAGTGCCCAGGATCCTATGGCCCGACAAGCCCAGAAGCCACGAGGGCCAGGTGATGCTGAACGTGCATTTCGGGCGCCAGGATCTTTATTCAACCTTCGCAACATACATTGCATGGGGCCTTCTGCCGGAGGCATATGGCAACTTCGGTCCTGTGGCCGGCTCGGTGTTCATCGGGTCCCTTCTTGGGTTCTGCTTCGCCTGGATCGAAAATTTCACCTCACGGAAGCTCTTCCTCTCCATGGAGGGACTTATGTCCCTCAGCCTCCTGATGAACCTGATGAATTCATTCGAAATGGTCGCAAGCGTGCTGATAACCTCCATTTTCCAGTCGTTTGTGATAGTCGTGGCGGCTTGCGTGCCCTTCGTGCGCTGGTCGGCCAACAAACCGCCGGCGGAGGAGGAAAGTTGACCGACCAGGACCCGACCTTGCATTCCAAACAGAGCCTGCTTTCGAGGATCACGGGCGTGCTGACGCTTGGCTGGTCGGATAGCCCGGGCGGGCGGCTGCGCCTGCGGCGCATGGTCAGCCGTTCGGCGCGCGTTGCCCTGCGGGCGCGCAGCCGGCCCTTCCCATGCGATGTCTTCAAGTCGGTCGCCGTCGTCGCGCCGCATCCGGATGACGAGACCTTGGGGTGTGGCGGCACATTGGCGGTCCTCGCGAGCGGGGGCGCGGCGATTTATGTCGTCTTTGTCACCGATGGAAGCGCCTCCCACCCTTCCCATCCACGCATTGCCGCGTCCGACATCGCCAAGATGCGCAGAGCAGAGGCAAAGGAGGCCACCGGCGCTTTGGGTGTGCACTGGGACCGGGTGCTTTTCGTCGATGCGCCGGATGGCGGACTTGCCGGCCTCGACAACGCGGGCTCCGACGCGGTCGCTTCGAGGATCGCGGCCATGCTGGCGGAAGTCGCACCGGACGCGGTGCTCCTGCCGCTGCGCCGTGACGGGAGTTCCGATCACGACGCCTCGTTCATCCTTGTCCGGCTCGCGCTGCAAAAGGCGGCCCAGAGCCCCCGCATATTCGAGTTTCCCATCTGGGCGTGGCGCAATCCCCTGCTGCAACTAGGGCCGATCTTCGCCAGCAGGGCCATTTGGCGGATTGACATCAAGGATGTCCTCGATCGCAAGGCGGCCGCGCTAGGTGCCTACGTGTCCCAGATCCGCCCGATCCCGCCGGACACGCGCCCGGTCCTCTCGCAGGAATTCACGTCGGAATTCGGCCTACCCGAGGAATACTTTTTCGAACGATGAGCTCGCCGGCCTCGCAACTACCTCGTCGCAAGGTACTTATTGTTTCGCCGCATTTTCCACCGGTCAACACCCCTGACATGCAGCGCGTCCGCATGGCGTTGCCCTATCTGAGGGGATTTGGATGGGAGCCCGTCGTACTGGCGGTTTTCCCGGACATGGTCGAGGGCGGTGTCATCGAACCTCTGCTGGAAGGGACCTATCCGCCGGATATTCGGGTGGTACGCGTGCGCGGAATTCCGACACGCGCAACCCGATGGGCGGGGATTGGCAGCCTTTGGATGCGTTGCGGGCGCGCGCTTCGCGCCGCCGGCGACAAGCTGCTGAGCACGGAAAAATTCGACATGGTGTTCTTCAGCACGACGCAGTTTGACGCGTTTACCATGGGGCCGCGGTGGAAGGACAAGTTCGGCGTCCCCTACGTGCTCGATTACCAGGATCCCTGGGTCAACGATTACTATAGCCGGACCGGTACGCCCCCCCCGGGGGGCCGTCTGAAATTTGGCTTCTCCCAATGGCGCGCGAAACACCGGGAACCGGGAGTCCTGCGCAGAGCCTCCGGCGTGATCGCGGTCTCGGGGGCCTACGGGGCGACGCTTGCGAGGAGCTACCCTTGGTTTGATGCGCGGAGCGTCACATTCCTCCCATTTGGGGCGGCGGAGGCGGATTTCGCAGTCGCCAGGGCACATAGGCCGGCTGATCCGCTTGTTCCACACGATGACGGCATGCTACACCTCGTTTACACGGGGCGTTGCGGGCCTGATATGTCCACATCGCTCAAGATCGTCTTTCGGGCGTTCAAGGGATACCTTCAGGACCGCCCGGAGGAGGCCGGTCGCTTGCGGATTCATTTTGTCGGCACCGACTACGCGCCCCGCCCGTTTGGCCGGGAATGGGCCATGCCTGTTGCACGCGAGGAGGGCGTTGAAACCTACGTGTCCGAGCATTGCTACCGCGTGCCCTATTTCGACGCCCTGTCTTACCTTGTCCACGCTCACGCCCTGATCGCGGTTGGGTCCAACGATCCCACCTATAGCGCCTCGAAGATATTCCCCTACGTGCTCGCACGCCGGCCCGTGCTCGTCATCTTTCAGGAGGATAGTCCCGTGATAGCCCTGGCCAAGGCCATGAACTGCGGGCAACGCTTCGCGTTCCACGGTGCCGAGGACATCGACGCGATAGCGGCCACGGTCAAAGAGGTATGGTTCCTGGGTGGCAAGATGAATGAGCTCACGGAAGCCGACCTGAATGCATTCAGTCCGTATTCATCCGAAAGCATGACCGAGCGGCTCGTGGAATGCTTCAACGCGGCGCTCGCCCGCAGTTTGCCCGAGACGTGAAGCATACTCAGGCCAAAGACCTTAGGCTCGCGGTGGTGCTTTCCCACCCGACGCAGTACTACAGCCCGTGGTTCCAATGGCTGCAATCGCACACACAAATCCATTTCCGCGTGTTTTATCTATGGGACTTCGGCGTGGCCGCCCGGCACGACCCCAATTTTGGAACCAGCATAAAATGGGATGTCGACCTCCTTTCGGGCTATGAGTCCGAATTCGTTCCAAACAGCGCCGGAAACCCCGGCGCCGAGCGTTTTTTTGGCTTCAACAATCCCGAGCTCGCGCAGCGCCTGAGGCTGTGGGGACCCGACGCGTTGCTGCTATTCGGTTACAAGTGGGCCAGCCACCTGCGCGCGGTTGCGTGGGCGCGCTGGCGCGGAGTGCCAATCCTATTTCGCGGGGACTCAAACCTCATCGGCCGCCCCAATCCCCCCCTGCATGTTCGCATCGCCCTTCGCCTTCTTTTCGCGCAGTTCGCCTCATTCCTCTATGTAGGGTCGGCAAACCGCGACTACTTCGAGACTTTTGGCGTACCCGCCCGCAAACTCGTTTTCGCCCCGCACTCGGTGAATTCTGCCCTATTCTCGCGAAGCGCGCCCGCTCTTTCAACCGAAGCGAGACGATTGAGGGCTGAGTTGGGTTTGGGCCCCTCGGATACGGTAGTGGTGTTTGCGGGCAAACTCGTCGCCGGAAAGCAGCCGATCGAGCTGTTGCGCGCATTCCTCAACCTGCATCCGGCGGACTCAGCGCTGGTTTTCGTCGGCGACGGCCCTGAGAAAGAGAAGCTCCAGTCGATGGCGGCGAAAGGGGGGGCGGCCTCGGTCCACTTCCTCCCATTTGCCAACCAAAGCGAGATGCCCAGCCGGTATCTGCTCGGCGACATATTCGCACTGCCCTCGCTCGGCGAGACTTGGGGCCTGGCGGTCAACGAGGCCATGCACATGGGTGTTCCCTGCTTGGTGAGCGACAGGGTTGGCTGCCAGCGCGACCTTGTCACCCACCGCGAAACCGGATGGGTTTTTGAATCGGGCGATCCAACGGCCCTGGAACGGACCCTTTCCGAGGCCCTGAGGGAGATTGCCCTGCCTTCCCGAAAGGAAGAGATGCGCCGGGCCGTTGAATCCAGGATATCGGGATATACCTATTCCCAGACAACTGACGGGCTCCTCCAGGCACTCGCCAGTTTGTCGTCGAAGGCATGACATAACATATTTGAGGATAATAATTTGCGGATAACGATTGTAACCGGATTCTTCCTTCCTGTGCCGGCGCTGAGCGGAGGCGCGACGGAACGGTCTTGGTACGGCCTCGCAAAGATATTTGCTTCGGCCGGGCACGAGGTGACCTTTATTTCGCGGGCCTGGCCCACTCTCCCTGCGGCTGAGATTGAGGCCGGAGTAAGCCATCTGCGTGTGCGCGGTTTTGACCACACGCGGGTCCTCGCCGCCAACCTGATCCTGGACCTCGTCTGGGGATTGCGGGTCGCCCGCGCGCTGCCGGAGGGAGACGTCGTCGTCTGCAACACGATCACCCTTCCCGTTTGGCTTCACCAGATGAAGCCGTCGGCGGGAATCGTCTCGGTCATGATCGGAAGGAATCCAAAAGGTCAGGTTTCCCTCTACAGGGGCGTTGCAAGGATCTACGCGCCAAGCTCCTTCCTAGCCGCGCAGATCACGTCGAAATGGGCGTCGGGGCGCACAAGGGTCATCGGGTACCCCATAGACTGGCAGTTGCACGCCCGGTCGGCCAACCAACTCGGATCTCCCGTCACAATAGGCTTCGTCGGGCGCCTGCATCCCGAGAAGGGAATCGCGCTGCTGGTGCGCGCTGCGCGGGTGCTTGCGGGACGCAGCGACCTTCCCGTTTGGAAGCTCAGATTAGCCGGCCCAGGCGGCGTGGCCGAGGGCGGGGGCGGCGATGAATGGCTGGGGTCGCTCAAAAGGGAATCGGCAGCGTCGCTCGGCAGCCGCATTGAGTGGCTGGGGCCGGAATTCGGCGCGGAACCCCTAGCGCGCATCTACGGGGCGATGGATATCTTTTGCTATCCAAGCGTCGCCGAGAGGGGCGAGACGTTTGGGGTCTCGGTGGCTGAGGCCATGTCGGCCCGCTGCGCCGTCGTGGTGTCTGCCCTTGGCTGTTTCAGCGACTTGGTGACGGACGGCCAGACGGGGCTGGTTTTTGATCACAGGGCGCAGGACCCGGAGCGACTCCTATCTGATTGCCTGGCTCGGCTCATCGAAAATCCGAGCCTGCGCAAGGACCTGGCGCTTCGCGGGCAGCAACATGCGCGGCGTTTCGACTATCCCGAGGTGGCAAGGCACATTTTGGGGGATATTGCGCTTTTGACGGGCGCCGCGGCTCAAAAACCGCAATAGTTGGTGCCATGCCAACGGAAGACCCCTATTTGGGCCAGGGAAGCTCGACCCCATACACCACTCGCGAGATCACGGCTCGGGTGCTTTGGTCGATCGTTCAGGCCACGCTCTTTCGTTGGAGTCCGCGGCCATTGCATGGATATCGGGCCCACCTTCTAAAGCTTTTCGGCGCCGACATATCTGAGCCGGGCAAGGTGGTCATCTTCCCAACGGCGTCCGTGGTCTTTCCCGCAAATCTGCGCCTGGAGCCACGATCGATGATTGGACCCAGAGTCACCGTCTACAACCTGGCGAGGATAACGCTGCAAAGGGGGGCCAACGTCAGCCAGAACTGCCATCTTTGCGCCGGCACCCATGACTATGCCAAATGGAGCATGCCCCTTGTCGCCAAGCCGATCACCATTGGGGAGAATGCCTGGCTGGGAGCGGACGTATTCGTCGGGCCGGGGGTTTCAATCGGAGCGCTCAGCGTCGTGGGCGCCCGCTCGGTTGTCGTCAAGGATGTGCCTTCCCAGACCGTCTGCGCCGGGAACCCGTGCCGGGTGTTGAAGCCGAGGACGCCACCTACGTGAAGTCATGTCACATTGTTCCGAGTCTCGAAGCCCGCCACGGGGGGCCGAGCAAGTCGGTATTGGGGCTGGCGACCGCTCTCGCGCGGGGCGGCCAGGAGGTGGAGCTCCTCGCCACGGACCCGTCCGCGGGCTGGAATCGGTCGGAAGGCAGGCTGACCATACATGCATTTCACCGGGACTGGCCGGGGTCGGTTTGCTCGTCGGCAGGGTTGCGCAGGCACCTTCGAACCGTCTATGCGGACGTCATTCATCACCACTCGATTTGGCTGCGCACGCTGCACTATGCGCACCAGGCGGCCCGCAGGCTGGGAGCGCCGCTGGTGGTGTCCCCGAGGGGGATGATGGACCCGTGGGCCTGGGGGCACCACTCGCGGAAGAAGGCATTCGCGCGGGCCATCATCCACCCGGGCGCGTTCGAGGCGGTAGACGGGTGGCATGCGACCAGCGACGAGGAGGCAAGGGCCATCGGGAGCCTCGGTTTCACGCAGCCCATCTGCGTGGCGCCGAACGGCGTTGAGGCTCCCTCAGCCGAGGATCAAAGGGCCGCCGCTGCGCATTGGCACGAGGTTGTTCCGCAATCGGCCCAGAGACCCGTCGCATTGTTCTATTCGAGGTTCCATCAGAAGAAGCGCCTGCTCGAGCTGATAGACGCCTGGCTTGAGTACGGGCCCGAGGACTGGCTCCTCCTCGTGGTCGGAATCCCCGAGGACTATACGCCGCGGATGATCGAGGACTATGTCCTCAGGTCGGGCCACGTCGGGAGGGTCCGTGCCTACGACGGCGCCGGCCATCCCCCGCCCTATGCGATCGCCTCGCTGTTCCTCCTGGCGTCCCACGGCGAGAACTTCGGGCTTTCAATTGCCGAGGCGCTTGCGAACGGGGTGCCCGCGCTCGTGACCGATACGACGCCCTGGTCGGGCCTCAACCGGAACGGGGCCGGCTGGTGTGTACCATGGTCGGAATACGGGCAAACGATTCGCAGCGCGACGTCGGAGGGGCTGGACGTGCTCCGCCGCCGCGGCGTGTTGGGGCGCGAATGGGTGCTGCGGGATTTTTCCTGGACGGAATCCGCGCGATTGCTCTCGGATTTCTACCCGTCCCTCCGAGCGGGCGCCAAGGCTCCCCTGCCGTGACCGACAGCCCGCGCCAGCCTTCTTCACGATTCATGGAGCTCGCCGTCGCGGCCCACGTGACAATCTTCGTGGTTGGAGTGTCGTGGGCCTTCGGCGGGAACGCGGATTGGGTTCGAACCCCAATATCCATCTGGGGGACGCTGGGGATCCTCCTCTCCGTCGCCATCGTTGCCGGCCGCGGATCCCGGGGGAGGATAATCGCCGGCACGCTTCCCTGGGCATTGCCCCTGCTTGTCCTGAACGGGCTCGTGCTCTTGTCCTGCCTCAAGCCTGGCTTCAGAAGCCTCGTCTATGGCAGCGAGAGCTTCCTCATGCCGCTCTGGGTGCCCTGGTGGACCCCCAGCGCGGCCCACCCTGATCTTGCGCTTCGCGCCCTCTGGCTTTTCGACGGCATCTATTTCTCCTGTCTCAATCTCGCGCTCGCCGTTGGGCGCAGGCACACGATACGGGTCGTGCTCGCAGCGGTCGTCGCCAACGCGCTTGCGCTCTCGATATTTGGAACCGTGCAGAAGCTCGTGTCGTCGACCGGGATTTACTTTGGGGCTGTAAAGTCCCCTCAGGTTTTTTTCTTTTCGTCCTTTGTCTACGACAACCACTGGGGGGCGTTCATAATCCTAATGATGGGAGCGTGCTTCGGCCTGATTCTCAGGTACGCCCATGGATCCAAGGGCGGCGGGTTCTTCCGCGGTCCTGCGCTGGTCGGACTCGTTTCGGCCCTCCTCATCGAGATCTCGGTCCCGATCAGCGGCGCGCGAATATGCTCCGTGCTGCTTGGGATCCTGACGATTGCCGCCCTCGCCAAGGGGGCCCCTACGATCTCGCGCGCCCTGCGCACTTCGGGGATCACCCCGGCCGGCGCAAACATAGGGATGGCACTCACCGCCGTCCTCGCTGTCTGTGGGGCTTGGATGGTTGCGGGCGATGTCATAAATTCGCGCATAAAAATGGCCAAGGAACAGGTCTCGATGGCGTGGGCCCAGGGCGGGTTGGGTGCAAGGGGAATGGTCTACAGCGACACATGGCGAATGGCGCGCGCCCGCCCCCTCTTTGGGTGGGGCATGGGAAGCTTTCCAAGCGTCTTCGCGCTCTACAACACGCAGGTGTCAAAGGGGGACCGGATTCCCGTCGTCTATCACGATGCGCATTCGGACTGGCTTCAGTCCGTTGCCGAGATCGGCTTCGCCGGCACTGCGCTCATTGGCGCCTCGGTCATGCTGCCCGCCCTCGCCGCGCGCAGGATCAAGGTTACGCCCATTCCCTATTTCCTTCTGGCGGGCTGCATCCTTGTTGCAGCGTATGCATTGGTTGAGTTTCCGTTCGGCAATGTCGCCGTGGTCCTGGCGTGGTGGCTCTGTTTTTTCTGCTCGATTCAATACCTCCGGCTCACCGGGCCCCCGGAGAAACGCGTGTCAACCTGACCCATGTATTCGGTTGTCATCCTGACCCTGAACGAGGAAAAGGCGCTTCCTGCGTGCCTTTCCTCGCTTAACGGCTGCAATGACGTGGTGGTCCTCGATTCGGGCTCGACCGACGCCACCGTCTCGATGGCCAGGAACGCCGGCGCGCGGGTCTTCTCGCGGCCCTTCGACACCTTCGCCGGCCAGAGGAACTATGCGCAGCGCGAGATCGGATTCCGCAACCCGTGGGTTTTCCACCTTGATGCCGACGAGCGGATGACGCCGGAACTGGACAACGAATGCCGGGGTGCTTCCGCGCGCGCCGACCTGGACGGATTTCGCGTGGCGCCCAAGATGTTTTTTGAGGGCAGATGGGTCCCGCACTGCACCGACTACCCCGCGTACCAGGCACGGTTTGTTCGCGCCCCCGCCTTCGAGTTCATACAGGTGGGTCACGGGCAGCGGGAGGCGCCCGACATGAGGGTCGGGACGCTGCGCGCGAATTATATCCACGACATGTCGATCTACGGAACGGAGGCCTGGCTTGCGAAGCACCGCCGATACGCCCACGCCGAGGCGGCGAGGGCGCTTCTTGGGAACACGCCGGGGGAGTCGTGGGTGGGGCTTTTCTCACGCGACGCCCTCGCCAGGCGCCGGGCGCTCAAACGCATGAGCCTTAGGCTTCCGTTTCGCCCGTTCTTTCGCTTCATCTACCAGTACTGCCTGCGGGGGGGATTTCTGGACGGGAGACAGGGATACCGGTACTGCTTGCTGCTCGCCCGATACGAGGGCTTTATTGCGGAAGAAATCGTCAAGTTGAAACGAAAGGGCTAGACTTGGGCATCAATCCAAACCGCAGAATCGCGCTGCTCCTCTTCACGGCGGACGTTGTCTCGGCGGTCGTCATTTTCAACGTGGTCACGTTTCTGCGGATCGCGGGCTCGGGGCCGTATTTCTTTGCCTTGCTTGCCCCGGTGTCAGCCTTGGTCGTTTCGCTGCATCTGATCGACGGCTACGGGGTTCGCTCGGACATGCTGAGCGCGGACTACGCGAGCCTCCACCTGATCGCCACGTTCTTTGCATTCGCCACGACCCTGATGCTGACATTCGTATTCATCCCCGCGGGATTCGAGCTCCAGGCAAGCCGCGCGGTTATACTGCTGAGCTTTGGAATCATAGGGCCGCTCACCCTGTTTTACCGGCGCCTTCTCTACAGCAAATCGGTGGTCTCCAGGGGCGAGCGCAAGCTGATATTTGCCGGGGAGAAGGCCGACTTCGATGTCTTCAGCGCCGAATGCACCCGGATGGGAACCCAAACGCCACTGCTGCATGCGGACCCCAATCAGGGCTTCGGGACCTTTGAATCCATCTTGGAGTCGATCACGCAGGGAAAGATACAGGTCGAGGCGATCATTGTGAAGGAGTCGGGAAGGGAACTGCCCGCCGAGATTCCGCTTAAACTCGTGAAACTGTATTTCGCCGGGGTGCCAACCTACACGCTTGAGATTTTCCACCAGGTCTATTGGCGGAAGATCCCGCTCTACAGGATCAATCCGATTTGGCTCTTTCAGGAGGGCTTTCAGATCGCCAGGGAGCCCGTGTTCGAGCGAATCAAGCGCATATCGGACATTGTGCTGTCCGTCATAGGCCTGGCGCTCTCGTCGTTCATTGTCGGCCTCGCGGCCATCGCCATCAAGCTTGACGACGGGGGGCATGTTTTCTTCGCCCAGACCCGGATCGGGCGGCACCGCGTGCCCTTCAAGCTATTGAAGCTCCGAACCATGCGAGAGACTTCCGGCCCTGGGGACCCCTACACAAGGCAGGGGGACAAGCGAATCACGCGGGTCGGACACATCCTTCGCGCCGCTCGCCTTGATGAATTTCCACAGCTCTGGAACGTGCTTCTCGGCCAGATGAGCCTCATAGGTCCGCGGGCCGAGTGGGACCGACTGGTGAATGAGTATGAGCGCGAGATCCCCAGCTATAACTTCAGGCACCTTGTGAAGCCGGGGATAACGGGCTGGGCACAGGTGAACTACCGGTACGGGACGGGCGTCCAGGACACGCTCAGGAAGCTTGAGTATGACTTGTATTATATCCGCAACTTCTCGTTCATGCTCGACGCGTCGATTGTGCTGAAAACCCTCCATGTCATGATGGCGCAAAAGGGCCGCTGAACGGTGAGACGCTCCTTTGATTTCGTCGCCATTGGGGGGGGATCCGCGGGCTTCAACGCGGCGCGCATTGCTGCCGGCCTTGGAAAACGTGTCGCCGTCATCGAGGGCGCCAGGAAGCTGGGCGGCCTCTGCATCCTGAGGGGGTGCATGCCGTCAAAGACACTCATTTATTCCGCCGAAGTGCTCCATCTCGCCCGAATCGGAAGGGAATTCGGACTGCGGATTCCTCGGGCGTCTGCCGACATGCCCGCGATGCACGCGAGGAAGATTAGAATAATCGCCGAATTCGCGCTGGACCGCGTCAAACAACTTGAGACCGGAAATTTCGAGCTGATCCGCGGGAAAGCGCGGTTTGTGGACCCAAACACGGTCGAGATAGAGGGGGGTCGCAGGATCAGGGCGAAGCACTTCCTCATAGGCACCGGCTCAAGAGTGAGCGTTCCCGCTGTTCCGGGCCTGGCGAGTTCCGCATATTGGACAAGCGACGACGTCCTAGAGCTGGATTTCAAGCCCCGCAGTGTCGTTGTCCTCGGCGGTGGCATCGTCGCATGCGAGCTCGCCCAGTTCCTGAGAAGGATAGGCACGAGGGTGTGCCTCATACAGAGGAGCCCAAATCTGCTGAAGGGGCACTCTGCGGAAGCCTCGGCTGTCGTCAGGCGGGCCTTCGAGAACGAGGGGATCGAAATCCATACCGGCACGCAGTTAGCCGGCGTCCGCACCGACAATCGCGGCGCGTCGGTGACATTCAGGAGGGCCGGCAAGACCCTCAGGCGGACGGCCGACCACCTGTTCAACGCCCTGGGCCGCGAACCGGACACGTCACGGCTCATGCTCGGCGCAGCGGGTATAAGGGCGGCGCCAAATGGGCGAATCATCACCAACAGGTGGCAGCAGACCAGCGTGCCCCACATCTATGCGGCGGGAGACTGCTGCGGGCCGCATGAGATTGTCCACGTGGCCATACAGCAGGCCGAATTGGCCGCGCGCCATTCGGCCGGAGTCAAGGGCCTCAAGCCCGTGGACGACGCAATGCTGCTGAATGTTGTGTTTACGGACCCCCAGCTGGCCACGATCGGCTGGCGCGAGCAGGACCTCATCGAGAGGCACACCGACTACGTGGCGGCCAGCTATCCCTTCGACGACCACGGACGGTGCATTCTGATGAACGCGACCTACGGCTACGTTAAGGTCATGGCTGCCGCACGGACCGGCCGAATCCTCGGCGCCGAGATCGTGGGCAGGGATGCGGGGGAGCTGATCCATAGCTTTTCCACGCCCCTCGCGATGAAGGCGACCGTCCACGACATGCTCCGGGCCCCCTGGTACCACCCCACCCTTTCGGAAATCATCACCTATCCCCTCGAGGAAATCGCGGACCGGCTTGCGAGGTCATCCTCCCGAAAGGCTACGCACGTTTTTCGCCACTGAGGCCGAGCAGGTCCCCGAGATCGACCCTCCCCTCGTAGATTGCCTTGCCCACGATGACGCCGTCCAGGTTCGGGCGGCTTTTCCGCGCCTCCAGGAGCCGCATTACGTCCTCGCGGCAGCCGACCCCGCCACTAGCGATCACCCGCGCCCTGACCGCGGCAAGCAAGGCGTCCTGCGCCTCGAAGTTGGGGCCCGTGAGCATGCCGTCGGTGCCGACGTCCGTGTGGATCAGGGTCGCGACTCCCAGCGCATCCATCCGGATGGCCATTCCGACGGCCGACGCCCCCGTGGTGTCGACCCATCCCTTCACCGCCACCCTGCCACCCCTGGCGTCAATCCCGACGGCCACCCTGTCCCCGAAAGCGCCCACGAGCTCGGAGACAAAGGCCTCGCTCTCGGCCGCGCGCGTCCCGACGACAACGCGGGTGACGCCCATCGAGAGGGCGCGCTCGACCGACTCCCGCGTGCGCAGGCCCCCGCCTAGCTGCACCGTGAGTCCCAAGGCCGCGATTCTCCTGACGGATTCCATGTTGCGGGGCTCGCCCGCGAACGCCCCGTCGAGGTCGACGACGTGGACCCACCTGGCACCCGCCTCCATGAAGCCCGCGGCCACCGCCGCCGGATCCTCCGCGTAGACGGTCTCGGCGTCGGCGCGGCCCTGCGTCAGTCGCACGCAGCGGCCCCCCCTTATGTCGATGGCGGGATAGATCGTCATGGAAAGGGCAAGCTCACATGTCCGGGCCCCCGCGCCAAGGCCTTTTTCCCCGTTGCGATCCCGGCGAATCGGGGCGAGGTTGGGCGTTCATTCAAATCCGAAGATGGCGCACTACACCCCCCCCCGGTTTCTGACGGAACTCCTCCACGCCCGCTCCCCCTCGGGCTACGAGGGCGAGGCCCAGGCCGTGTTCGACCGATTCGTCAGGCCCGCCGCGGACTCCTACAGGGGCGACGCCCTGGGCAACCGGATCGCGACCCTTAACCCCAAGGGCGACCCGACGCTCATGCTTGCGGGCCACATCGACGAGCTCGGGCTCCTGGTCACCTACGTCAACAAGGACGGCTTCATCTACTTCGACACCATCGGGGGGCACGACCGCACCGTTATCTCCGGCCGACGCGTCGTGATCCAGACCGCGAACGGCCCGGTGAAGGGCGTCACGGGAAAGCGCGCCATCCACCTCATGGACGAGGCCGACAGAAAGAAGGTGCCCGAGATCCACGAGATCTGGATCGACATCGGGGCCAAGTCCAAGAAGGAGGCCCTGGAGCGTATATCGATCGGGGACGCCGCGACCTACGACCACGAGTTTGAGCTCATCCACGGGACGATCGGCACGGCAAGGGCGTTCGACAACAAGGTCGGCGCCTACGTCGTCGGCGAGACGCTGATCCGCCTTTCCGCGGAGGCCAAGAAGATCGCCGCTAAGGTCGTCGCGGTCGCGACCTCGCAGGAGGAGATAGGCACCCGCGGAGCCACGGGCTCGGGCTACTCCGTCGACCCCCAGGTGGCGCTCGTGGTCGACGTCGGCCACGCGACCGACCACCCCGACTGCGACAACCGCAAGTACGGCGAGACGAAGCTCGGCGGCGGCCCCATCATCTGCAGGGGCCCGAACATTAACCCCAAGGTCTACGAGGGCCTTCTCAAGGCCGCCAAGAAGCTCAAGATCCCCTACCAGGTTGAGAGTGACCCGCGGCCCACATCCACGGACGCGCGCGCGATCCAGGTCGCCCGCGGGGGGGTGGCAACGGGGATGGTCAGCATACCCCTGCGCTACATGCACACGCCCAGCGAGGTCGTCGACCTCGAGGACGTGGAGCGGTGCGTGAAGCTCTTCGCCGAGTTCGCGAGGGGCATCGCCAAGGGCGATTACCGCCACTGGTGACCGCCCGGCGCTCAGGGCGCCGGCCCCGCGCTCTCATGGGAAGCGGATTGGGATGACATTCAGAATGTCGGACCAGGCGTGTGAGATCATCCCCGGCCGCAGGCTCTTTCGCCAATGGGCTAGGATCCCGAAGAGCGCCCCAAGCACCGCGATCACAAAAACCATCCCGATCCCCTGGTACCAGTGGCCTGCGCCGAATATGACCGCTTGGGCCAGCACGGCCAAGGAGGCGCTTCCCGTCAGCGCGGCGATCTGCCGCTGCAGATAGCCGCGATATACCAGTTCCTCGCAGAATCCCGCAGTCAGCGACATCATCACCCATAGGGCTATCTCAACCGGCCCATGGGGGCTCATAAAGGCGAGGGGCTTCACGTGGCTGGGTCGCACCATGAGGTTCATGCCCAACGCCACAAGGGTCCATACGATCCAGAAAGCTCCGGCGATCCCGAAGTCGCGCAGCGCGACCCTTGTATTGCCCCATCGCCCGCCAATGAGATTGCGCACCGGGACCGCGCCCAGGCGCCTCCCGCCCAGCCAGATGTAGCAGACCAGAGCCCATTCGCAGACGATCACAGCCAGATAGACGGGCACGTTTCCCCCCGCCCTGTTCTCCGCCGGGCTGACGCTCTGCATGTGGAAGAGTCCAGTGGAGACGGCCACCAGGAGAAGCAGCAGCCCTAATGTATGCCAAATCGGTGCGATCTGACCAGGCTTCGACTGACGAACGGCCTTTCCCCCGATGTGCAACAGTGACATTGACCGCGCCAGCGGCAAGAGTTCCCCAGGGGGGGCCGGGCAAGGCTCACCAAGAGGCCATCGGGTCCCCAGGAGCGCGGAAATTCACAGACAGCGCGCCGGCACGTCCATCCTTATGCCGGTGGCCAGGCCCCGGTCAGGCCGCGTTCTCGGTCGCGGAGGCCTTCGGGACGCGCCTGAGCGTCGGGCGACGCCTTCCCGCCACGGCTGCCGCGTCCACGATGACCTCGGTCACGTCCTCCTGCTGGGGCAGGTCGTACATGATCTCGAGCATGACGCCCTCGAGGATGGCCCTCAAGGCCCTTGCGCCGGTCTTAAGCTCGATCGCCTTCATGGCGACAGCCTTCACGGCGTCCGAGGTGAACCGGAGCCGGACGCCCTCCATCGCAAAGAGCTTCGAGTACTGCTTCACCATCGCGTTCTTCGTGCGCAGGAGGATCTTCTCGAGGTCGCTGACCTTGAGCTGGTCCAGGACCGTGACCACGGGCAGCCTCCCGACGAACTCGGGAATCATCCCGAAGCGGACCATGTCCTCCGGGGCGATGCGCCGCATCATCTCGTCGGGCGCAATCTCCCGGTCCTCGGCGTTCTGGTGGAAACCGATCGAGCGGTGGCCGAGCCTCTTCTTCACGATCTGGTCCAGCCCGACGAAGGCGCCGCCGCAGACGAATAGGATGTTGGCCGTGTTGACCTGGATGTACTCCTGGTTCGGGTGCTTGCGGCCGCCCTGCGGCGGTACGTTGCAGACCGTCCCCTCGAGGATCTTCAGCAGGGCCTGCTGCACGCCCTCGCCCGAGACGTCGCGGGTGATCGACACGTTCTCGGTCGTCCGCCGGATCTTGTCGATTTCGTCGATGTAGATGATCCCGCACTCGGCCCGCTTGACGTCGTAGTTGGCGTTCTGCAGGAGCCTGAGGACGACGTTCTCGACGTCCTCTCCCACATAGCCGGCCTCGGTCAGCGTCGTGGCGTCCGAGATCGCAAAGGGAACGTCGAGGATGCGCGCCAGGGACCTGGCGAGGAGCGTCTTGCCAGAGCCCGTCGGGCCCACGAGGAGGATGTTGCTCTTCTCGACCTCGACGTCACTGAACTCGGGCGAGGCGGCGGCGGGATCCCTCGGCGACTGGCCGGACTCGAAATTGAGGCGCTTGTAGTGGTTGTAGACGGCCACCGACAGGACCTTCTTCGCGTGCTCCTGGCCGATCACGTAGTCGTCCAGGACCTTCTTGATCCCCGAGGGCTTGATCATCCGGAACGCCGGCTTAACCTCGATCGCCGGCTGCTTCACCTCCCGGTCGATGATCGTCTTGCAGACGTTGACGCACGAGTCGCAGATGTACACGCCGGGGCCGGCGATGATCTTCTTGACCTCCGCCTGCGACTTTCCGCAGAAGGAGCAGAGCGTCATTCGGGACGATTTGGCCATGGGCTGTGAGTCTGGATTCGGGCGCGACGCTGTCGAGGGCGGAATCTACCCAGTTCTGACCGTTGCCTCAGGCGGCGGTCTTCACCACGAGGGTCTGGGCCTCCCTGGTCGAGGCCACGACGTGATCGACGATGCCGTAGGCCTTCGCCTCGGGCGCGCTCATGTAATAGTCCCGGTCGGAATCCTTGTCGACCTGCTCCTGGGGCTTGCCGGTGTGCCGGGAGAGCACCTCGCTCAGCGTCTTGCGCCAGCGCAGGATCTCCTTAGCGGCGATCGCGATGTCGGCCGCCTGGCCGCCCGCCCCGCCAGAGGGCTGGTGGATCATGACGCGGCTGTTCGGCAGCGCGAAGCGCTTCCCCTTGGTTCCCGCCGCAAGCAGCACGGTGCTCATGCTCGCCGCCATGCCGATGCAGAAGGTCTGCACGTCGCATTGCAGGAAATTCATCGTGTCGTAGATCGCCATCCCGCCCGTCACGACGCCGCCCGGCGAATTGATGTAGAGGTGGATGTCCTTCTTCGCGTCCTCCATCTGGAGGTAGAGCAGCTGGGCGATGACCAGGTTCGCCACCATGTCGTCGATGGGCGTCCCGATAAAGATGATCCGGTCCTTGAGGAGCCTTGAATAGATGTCCATCGACCGCTCTCCGCGGCCGGTGTTCTCGAGGACGATGGGTACGTAGTAGCTCACGGTTGTGTTACCGTGAATGTAGCCTTTGAGACCAGAAAATCAACCGACTTGTCGAATATTATCGACTGTTGCACCGAGCGGAGGGCCTCGCGGTCCTTGGCTAGGTCCTTGGCGATCTTGTCGGGCCTCTGGTTCGAGCGGGCGGCCTCGCCGCGGATGTAGAGGTCGATGTCGCGGTCCGTCACGGATATCTTCTCGGCCTCGGCGACCTTGGCCAGGATCAGCTGGACCTTGACCCGGTTCGCCGCCGCCTTCCGGGCACCCTCGTAGAGCTCCTTCTTGTCCTTCTCGAATTGCTCGGCCGGGATCCCGCGGCGCATGTTCTCCTGGATGAACTGGCGTAGGACTCCCTGGGTCTCGGCCTCGACAAGGCTCGTCGGGGGCTCGAACTGGACCTTGTCGGCGAGCGCCTGCGTCACCTGGGTCCTCTGCGCCGCGCGGTTCCTCTGCTCCTTCTGGAGCTTGAGGTTCGCCCGGACCTGCGCCTTGAGCCCCTCGAGGTCGTCGGCCCGGTTCGCCTTGAAGAAATTCGCGTCCAGCTCCGGGAGGATCCGCTCGCGGACCTCAAGGATCTCGAGCGCGTATTCGGCGGTCTTGCCGGCAAGGGCCGGGACCGGCTTGAAATCCGCAGGGAAGACGACGGGGACGTTTCTCTTGTCCCCCTTTGCGACGCCGGAGATCTGCCTGCCGAGGCCAGGGATGATCCCCTCGTTCACGCCCTCGACCTCCTCCCATGTCTGGGGGACCTTGGCATAGAGCTGCTTGTCGCCCGCGATCTCGGAGATCTTCGCGCCGCCGACGGAGCCCTCGTAGGCCAGCTTGACGTAGTCGCCCTTCCTCGCCGGGCGCTCGGCGGCCCTGAACTCGGCGCTCTCGGTCCGGAGCGCCTGGATCACATCGTCGATCTCGGCCTCGGTCGGGTCGGCCGGGGCGATCTTTGTGGCAATCCCGGAATAGTCGGGAAGCGCGAAGTCCGGCCTGACATCAACCGTGACCGTTATCGCGGCCGGGGCCCCCTGCTCGATCTTCCCCTCGTCGACGCTGACGACGTTCAGGACGTCGAGCTTCTCCTTCTCGAGGGCGCCGCGGTAGGCCATGGTCACGACCTTCTGCTTGAACTCCTCCGCTATCTCCTTAGCGAACCTCTTGGTCACCAATGCCGCGGGTGCCTTGCCGGGCCGGAAGCCGGGCAGCCTCGCCTGGCGGACGTACTCCCCGAGGACGGCCTTGTGCTCGGTGTCGACCTCTGCGGCGTCTAGCGTCACGACGAGGCTCTTGCGGGAGTCGGAAACGGTGTTTAGTTGGACGTTCACGGCGTGGATGCTGTTGGCACTATGAGGATGGAGTGAGGGTCCAGCGTAGGTTCGGGCCGGGTCGGGTCAATTCCGGATTGGGCGAACGCGAACCGGGCTTGCCGCGGGGTCTCCCGAAGCGTTTGGTCAGTTTTGCAAGATGCCGAGCCTCAGCCATATTCTGCGGGAGCATTCGCCGCTCCTCCTGATCGACGCCGCCTCCGAGAGGATCCAGGCGGGGCTCCTCGACGCCGCGGCCGGTCCCCGGTGGTCGTCGCGCAGGGAGGAGGCGGGCGTCGGCGTGTTCGAGTGCCTTGGCGACCTGGGAGTGGACGTGGCCTCGGTCCGCGCGTTCGCGTTCTGCGAGGGACCCGGGTCCATTCTCGGCATACGCACGTCGGCCATGGCGATCCGCATGTGGACCCTCCTCGAGGCCAGGCCCGTGTTCGGATACTTCGGCCTGGCGATCGTCGCCGAGGCACTCGGCCGGCCGGGGGTCGGCATCATCGCCGACGCGCGGCGCGGCGTGTGGCACCGCCTGTACAGGGGCGGGGCGCTTGAGCGCGTGCCGGCGGCCTCGCTCGGCGGCGAGCTCATGACGCCCGAGGGATTCCGCCATTGGGATCCCCTGCCCCCGGGCACCGCGGCCACGCCCTACGACCTCGCTGCCTTCCTCGCCCTGCCGCAGGTTGCCGCCGCGGACCTCTTCCGCGACGCGCCGGCCCCGGACGCATTCCAGCACCAGGAGCGAGCCTACGCCAAATGGACCCCGCAGATCCACCGCGCCCCGTGAATCCCTCGCAGTCATCGCTGCCGCTGCGCTGCTGGGCCGAGATCGACCTCGCCGCGCTCGAGAGCAACCTGCGCCACATCCGCGCGTCACTTCCGCCGCACATCCGGTATGTGGCGGTCGTCAAGGCCGACGCGTACGGCCACGGGCTCCAGCAGGTTGCCGGCCGGCTGATGCACGCGGGCGCCGAGCTCTTCGCCGTCGCCAACATCACGGAGGCCGCCCAGCTGAGGGAGCTCGGGCCGGGCTGGCCGATCCTGCTCCTGAGCCCCCTTCTGCCCGAGGAGTTCAAGTTCGCCGCCGAAAATGACCTGGCTGTCACCGTGTCGACCGAGGACGAGGTCCTGCGCCTCGAGGCGGCCGGCCGGGACGCCGGACGCATCGTCCCGGTGCACCTGAAGATCGACACGGGCATGGGTAGGCTGGGCGTCTGGCACGAGGAGGCCCCGGCCCTCGTCCGGACGATCGCGGCGTCGGGGCACCTCAGGCTCGCGGGCGTCTTCACTCACTTCGCGAGCCCCGACGACGACCCCGCGTTCACGGAGGAGCAGCGCAGGCGCTTCCTGCGGGCCCTCGCAGCCAGCGGCCTCGACTCCTCGCCGCCGGAGGGGCTGCTAGTCCACGCCGACAACAGCGCCGGCCTTGAGACGATGCCGGGATCAAGCCCGTTCAACGCGGTCCGGATCGGGCTGCTGCAGTTCGGGATCCTTCCGCACCCGGGCTCGTTCCTGTCGCAGGTGAGGACCGAGCCCGTGTTCAGCTTCAAGACGCGCGTGGGCATCGTGAAGGGGCTGCCGGCCGGCACGACCGTGAGCTACGGCCGCACGCGAAGGCTCGCAAGGGAGTCCAGGATCGCCGTCCTCTGCGCGGGCTACGGGGACGGCATCCCGCGCGCGGTCAGCAACCGCGCAAGCGTGCTCGTCCACGGGGTGAGGTGCCCGGTGCTCGGGCGCGTGACGATGGACCAGACGGTCGTGGACGTCACCGACGTCGAGGGCGTCGCCAGCGGCGACGAGGCAGTCATCGTGGGGCGCCAGGGGACCGACGAGATATCGATTGGGGAGTTCAGCCGCTGGGCGGACACGATCCCCTGGGAAACCCTCTGCTCCGTCACGAAGCGGGTGCCCCGGGTCTACCGCACCGCCCTCGGGACCTGAACGGCCCGCCGGGGCCTACTTGCCGATGCCCGAGGCCCGGAACCCGATGTCCCTGAGCTTCTGCAGGTCGAGGATGTTGCGCCCGTCGAAGACGAAGGCGGGCTTCGACATCACCCCGTAGATCTTCGCGAAATCGAGCGTCTTGAACTCGTCCCACTCCGTCGCGACGGCGAGGGCGTGGGCCCCCACCGCGGCCTCGTAGGCGCTGGCCGCCACGGTCAGGAGCGGGTTGGCGGCGTCCTTGCCCAGCACGTCGCGCCGAATCTCGTCCGCGGGCACCTTGGGGTCGTAGACCGACACCCTGGCCTGCTCGGCGATGAGGTCGCGGCAGACCGAAATGGCCGCGGACTCGCGCGTGTCGTTCGTGTCCTTCTTGAAGGCGAACCCGAGCACGGCGATCTTCTTGTCGGCGACGGAATTGTAGAGGGCGCGCACGATCCGGGTCGAGAACCTGCGTTTCTGCCAGTCGTTCATCTTGACGACGCCCTCCCAGTACGACGCAACCTCGGGCAGCCCGAAGTGCTCGCACAGGTAGACGAGGTTGAGGATGTCCTTCTGGAAGCAGGACCCGCCGAAGCCGACGGAGGCCTTGAGGAACTTCTGGCCTATGCGCGAGTCCCTCCCGATCGCGTTGGCCACCTCGTCCACGTCCGCCCCCGTCGCCTCGCACAGTGCAGAGATCGAGTTTATCGAGGAAATCCTCTGCGCGAGGAAGGCGTTGGCGACCAGCTTCGAGAGCTCCGACGACCATAGGTTGGTCGCGATGATCCGGTCGCGCGGGACCCAGCGGGCGTAGACGTCGGTGAGCGTCGCGACGGCCGCGGCCCCCTCCGGCGTGCGCTCGCCGCCGATGAGGACGCGGTCGGGGTTGAGGAGGTCGGCGACCGCGGTCCCCTCTGCCAGGAACTCCGGGTTCGAGAGCACCTGGAACTTGATCCCCCTGCCGTTGGCGGCGAGGATGTCCTTGATCGTCTCCGCGGTCTTCACCGGGATGGTGGACTTCTCGACGATGATCTTCGGTCCCGTCGCGCACTCGGCGATCGTCCGCGCGACCGACTCGATGAAGCGAAGGTCCGCGGCGCGCCCGGCGCCGACGCCGTAGCTCTTTGTCGGCGTGTTGACCGCGACGAATACGATGTCCGCGGCCTCGATGGCGCCCTTCACGTCCGTCGAGAAATGCAGGTTCCTGCCGCGCGTCTTCCTGACGACGTCGTCGAGGCCGGGCTCGTAGATCGGCAGGGTGTCGGAGCTCCAGGCGGCGATCCTCGCCGCGTTCATGTCCACCACCCTCACCTCGATGTCGGGCGCCTTGAGCGCTATCATCGCCATCGTGGGTCCGCCGACATATCCGGCGCCAATGCAGCAGATCTTCATGCGGGTGAGGCGGCCATGTTGGGGCTACACCCCGCAAATCCAAGCCGGAAAAGGCCGCGCGGGGCGCGGCCGGTCCTGCGCGTCACGCGGGGTTTGGAGCCGGGGCCGGGCCGGCGCCCAGGCCCTCCGACGGGGCGGGCTTGTCGGCGGCCTTCTTCTCCTCGGGCTTGTCGACCGCCCTCCCGACGAATGCCGCCGCGATCGGCGAGCGGATCTCGCCGAACTCGAGGATCTCGAGGACGTGGCGGCCCTCGAGCGTCTCGTGCTCGAGGAGCGCCTCGGCGATCTTGTCGAGGGCCGCGCGGCGCTCGCCGATGATCGTCTTGGCCCTCTCGTACTGCTCGGAGATTATCCTCTGGATCTCGACGTCGATCCTGCGCGCGGTCTCCTCTGAGATGCTCTCAGTGCGCGTGATGTCGCGGCCCAGGAAGACGGTGTCGTGGTTGCCGCCGTAGGCGATGGGCCCGAGCGGGCTCATCCCCCAGTCGCACACCATGTGGCGGGCGATCGCGGTGATCTGGATTATGTCGCCCGCGGCGCCGCTCGAGATGTCGTTGAGGACGAGCTCCTCGGCGACGCGGCCGCCGAGGCCCATCGCGATCTGGTTGAGCATCCGCTTCATCGCCTGGGTGAGGACGTCCTTCTTCGGGATGAACATCGTGCTCCCGAGGCTGCGGCCGCGCGGGATGATGGTCACCTTGTGGACGGGCATGTGGCCGTCGTCCAGGACGCCCTGGATAAGGGCGTGCCCGGCCTCGTGGTAGGCGGTGAGCTTCTTCTCGTCGTCGTCCATCAGGCGCCTGCGCTCCCTCCCGAACTGGACCTTCTCGCGGGCGTCCTCGACGTCCGCGGCGTCCACCTTCTTGCGGTTCCTTCGCGCGGCGAGGAGGGCCGCCTCGTTGAGGAGGTTCGCGAGCTCGGCGCCGGAAAGGCCCGGGGTCCCCCGGGCTATGACGCCGAGGTCGACGTTGTCGGCGAGCGTCAGCTTGCGCGCATGCACGCGCAGGATCTGCTCGCGGCCGATCATGTCGGGGAGGTCCACGTAGATCTGGCGGTCGAAGCGGCCCGGGCGCAGGAGCGCGCTGTCGAGCACGTCCGGCCGGTTGGTCGCCGCGATGATGATGACGCCCTCGGTCGTGTCGAAGCCGTCCATCTCGACGAGGAGGGAGTTGAGCGTCTGCTCGCGCTCGTCGTTGCCGCCGCCGAGGCCGGCGCCCCTCTGGCGGCCCACCGCGTCGATCTCGTCTATGAAGATGAGGCACGGGGCGCTCTTGCGGCCCTGCTCGAACATGTCCCGGACGCGCGAGGCACCCACGCCGACGAACATCTCGACGAAGTCAGAGCCGGAGATGCTGAAGAAGGGCACGTCGGCCTCGCCGGCGACGGCCTTCGCGAGGAGGGTCTTGCCCGTGCCCGGGGGGCCCACCATGAGGATGCCCTTGGGGATGCGCCCTCCCATCTTTGTGAATTTCTTCGGGTCCTTCAGGAATTCCACGACCTCCGAGACCTCCTCCTTGGCCTCGTCGCAGCCCGCGACGTCTCCGAAGGTGACCTTGTCGCGGTCCCGGGTCAGGAGCTTCGCGCGGCTCTTTCCGAAGTTGAGCGCGCCCCGCCCCGCCTGGCGGAGCTGGCGGCTGAACAGGAAGTAGAGGAAGCCGATGATGATCAGCACCGGCAGAACGCTCAGGGCCAGTTGGGCCAGGACGGTCGTCGTCTGGCGCTCGACAAACTTGTTAGTCTTTTGCAGGCGCTCCACGTTCGAGTCCGTGAGTCGGCCGGACGCCCTGAACGCGGACGTCTTCACGCCCCTCTCGTTGGTCAGGGTCGCGGTGTTAAGCTCGCCGGTGATGAGGACCCAGTCCTTGCCGACGGTGTTGTCGGGCTGAATGACGCCGGACTTTATGTCGGACGCCTCGGCGTGGGTGACCACCTCGAAGATGGTCAGGGTCGCCGGCGACACGGTGATACCAGGGGACCAGAAGAGCAGCGAGACGACCGCCAACAACAAGGCTATCCAGAAGATAAGCACCTTGGGCTGAAAGCGGTCGGGAGGTATGTTCTTAAGCTGCCTGCGGGGTTTCTTGGATTCGATGTCGGGCATCAACGTGAGGGTATGACTCTACAAACAACGTTGTTGTTCCTGCGTTACAAGTCAATGAGGCGTCGTACGTTTGCGAATCGCCTCAAAAAGCAGGCGCCCCTTGCGGATTACTGCAAATCCATGGCTCCCAAGGCTGTGCCTCACCGGGGTGCCGCGCTCGACCGCGCGGAGCAGAATGTTAAATCCGTGCCGCGAAAGCACTCCGGCCCTCGACTGGAGGAGAAGCCAGCGGTGGAGGGCCCTCCTCGCCACGGCCCTGGGCATGCCGGCGAGCCGTGAAACGGCGAGCGAGCGGTCCTCCCCGATCGGCTCAAGGGTGTCCACCCACGCCTCAATCGCCAGCTCGTCCTCCTCCAGGAGCTCGCGCGAGAGGGCCGCGCCCGCGAGACCATCCCTGCCGGCCGCCCGAAGCCACCGGGGGATCACGTCGCCCCGGATCCTGTTCCTGAAGTGAACGCCCTTCGCGTTGCTCGAGTCCTCGCGCCAGCGCGCCCCCGCCCCCCGGAGCGCCCCCGCGATCTCCGCCTTCTTCAGGGCGATGAGCGGCCGGACGTGGACCCGCGGCTTCCCCCCGGTCCGCGTCGGGGAGAACGCGTGGATGGCCCTCGGCGCGGCGAGGCCGCCGGCCCCGCTTCCCCGGGCGAGCCGCATCAGCATCGTCTCGGCGATGTCGTCCATCTGGTGGCCGAGCCAGAGGACGCGGATCCGGCGCGCTGCCATCTTCATCTCGAAGAACGCGAACCTCGCGCCGCGGGCCTCGGCCTCGCCCCGGGGGCGGTGCCTCCCCTTCCAGCGCCCCGCCACCAGCGGGACCCCGAGCGCGGCGCAGAGATTCGCGCAGAACCGGGCGTCGGCCGTCGACTCGCGCCCGCGCAGCCGGTGGTCGAAGTGCAGCGCGGTCAGGCGCCCCCGGCGCTCCGGCCAGTGGGCCCAGAGGAGCAAGAGGAGCGCCACCGAGTCGGAACCCCCGGAGAGGGCGACCGCCCATTTCTCGCGCGGCGGGCGCTCGTCGGCCCACTGGACCACGCGGGGGTGTAGCCGCTGCCTCGGAAGCTCCGCCGCCACCCTCGCCGCGGCGCCGGCCCATCGATCGTTGGCGCGATTCTTCATCTCGGACCAGCGCTGGCGAGCCCTCAGGCAAACGTCAGGTGCGTCTTTCCGAAGTGGGGCACGAGCGCGGCCGGGATCCGCACGCGCCCGTCCGCCTCGAGGTTGTTCTCGAGGATCGCCGCGAGCACTCGGGGCACCGCCAGGCCGGAGCCGTTCAGCGTGTGGACGAGCTCCGCCTTTCCGGACTCCGCCGAGCGGAAGCGGATCTGCGCGCGGCGCGCCTGGAACGCCTCGAAGTTCGAGCAGCTCGACACCTCGAGCCAGCGCTTCTGCCCCGCCGCCCAGACCTCGATGTCGTACTTCTTGGACTGCGTGAATCCGAGCTCGCCGCCGCACATGAGGAGGACGCGGTACGGGATCTCGAGCTTCGCGAGGAGCCTCTCCGCGTCCGCCCTGAGCAGGTCGAGCTCGGCGTAGCTCCTGGACGGGTGCACCCACTTGAGGAGCTCCACCTTGTCGAACTGGTGGACGCGGTTCAGGCCGCGCACGTCCTTGCCGTAGCTGCCCGCCTCCCTGCGGAAGCAGGGCGTGTACGCGCAGCGCCTCACGGGGAGCGAGGCCTCGTCGAGGATCTCGTCCCTGAAGAAGTTCGTCAGCGGCACCTCGGCCGTCGGGACGGCGAAGAGCCGGTCCGGGGTCGTCTCGTACATCTGGCCCTCCTTGTCCGGGAGCGCGCCGGTCGCCGTCGCGCTAGCAGCGTTCACGAAGATCGGCGGTGAGACCTCCACGTAGCCGGCCGCGACGTCCTCCTCGAGGAAGAAGTTGATGAGCGCCCGGACGAGCCGCGCGCCCTCCCCGATGAAGAACGGGAATCCGGCGCCGGTCACCTTGGATCCGCGCTCGAAGTCGAAGAGCCGCGCGAAGCCGGGGATGTCCCAGTGGGGGACGGCGTGGGGGCCCGCCGAGCCCGGGTCGCCGTGCGCCGATTGGACGACGTTCTCCTGCGCCGTCATGCCCTCCGGCACGCTCGGGTGCGGGATGTTGGGAAGCGTCAGCATGGCCTCGCGGCACTTCTCCTCGGCCACCTTGAGCCCGGCGTCCCTCTCCTTCACCTGGGCCGACACGGCCTTCATCTCGGCCAGCTTCGCCGCGAACTCCGGCGAGCCCTTCGCGAGCGTGGCCATCGCCGCGTTCGCCGCCTTCTGCGCCGCGCGCAGGTGCTCGACCTCCTGGAGCCGGGCCCGCCAGGCGGCGTCGGCGCCGAGCACGGCGTCGAGGTCCACCTTCAGATGCTTCTTCGCGATCGCGGCGCGCACGAGTTCCGGCGATTCGCGCACGAGTTTGGGGTCCAGCATGGGGAAATCCTCTATTCGCGCCGCGCACAGGTCAACGGCCCCGTATCCTTTGGAAGCGCGCGTAGACGTCCCGGACCGAGAGCAGCTTCAGGTCGCCGACGGGCGCCTGGATGACGTGGTTGAGGGGGCCCCCGATCGGATACGGCCCGAAGAGCCGCGGGTCGGTCGGGCCGAAGATCGCGAAGACGCGCACGCCGAGCGCGGCCGCGAGGTGCATCGGCCCGCTGTCGTTGCTCACGACCCAGTCCGCCTTCTTGACCAGCGCGGGCAGCGACACGAGGCTCGTGTTGCCCGTCAGGTTCAGGAACTGCCCGCCCGGGAACGCCCCCCTGTCGGGCAGGAAGTTGTTTCCGGCCCAGACGACCTTGCGCGACTTGTCCTCGCGCAGGATCATCTCCGTGAGCTGCTTGAAGCCGCCCCACTTCTTGTCGGCCCTCCTGCTGTCCGGGAACATGATAAAGGGCTTCGTCCCCCCGCGCCCGTCGGCGAACCGGAGGTTCAGGCTGTCCGCCTCCCGGAACTTGAGCGTTCCCCTCAGCTCGGGCTTCGCCCCCAAGACGGGGCAGAACTGGAGCAGGATGTCCAGGGCGTGGCTGCGGCGCCCGTCCGGCGGCAGGGGGACCTTCTCGTCGTAGAAGATCCCGGCCCACTCCCTCGCGTCGCTGCGCCCCACCTTGTGCTTGGCCCTCGCGCGCTTCGTCATGAGCCCCGTCCTCAGGAGTCCCTGCATGTCGAACACGTAGTCAAACTTGGTCGCGCGCACCTGGCGCATCAGCCTTAGGAAGCCCTTCGCCCCTCCGTTCCTCTCGAACACATAGACGTGGTCGACGGCCTCGCACGCCCGCACGATCGGCGCGAACATCTCGCGGACGACCCACGAGATGCGCAGGTCGCCCCTCTGCGCCTTGAGCGAGGTGGCGACCTGGAGGCCGTGGACGATGTCGCCCAGGGAAGACGGCTTGATGACAAGGAGTTCGGTCATTGACGTGCGGGCCCAAGGTTCCATGGGTTTTTGTCGCCAATTTCAAACGTCAAATCGTATCCTGTCGGCACCGACCGCTTGATTCCCCTCGCCCTGAATTTCCTAGGCCGGCTGCTCGCCGCGACGCCCGAGCGCGTCCTGCAGGCCCTGGCCGCCGTCGGCGGCGAGCTCATCCTCTGGCTTGCCCCGCGCCGGCGGCGCCTCCTGCGCTCCAACCTCCACCACGCGTTCCCCGCGCGGCCCCGCTCCTGGCGCCGCGCCGTGGCCCGCGAGAGCTCGCGCCGCCTGGTCGAGACGGCGATGCTCTCCGTCGCGGCGCCCTTCCTCTCGGAGCGCAGGATCCGGTCGATCGCCCGCCTGGGGCCCTCCGTGGAGGCGTTCGCCCGCGACATCGCGGCGAACCCGAGGCCGGTCGTACTCGCCACCCTCCACCTCGCGCTCTGGGAGAGCCAGACGTGGCTCAAGCTGCTCTCCCCCGCCCCGCTCCCTGAGTTCGGCATCATCTTCCGGCCGCTCGACAACCCGTCCCTGGACGGGTTCATCAAGCGCACCCGCGAGCGCCACGGCATGCGGCTCCTGTCGCGCCGCGGGGGCTTCGCCGAGGCGCTCGCCATCCTGAGGGCAAAGGGGTGCGTCGGCGTCCTCTTCGACCAGAACGCGGGCCTCCAGGGGGCCCTGACGCTCGTCCTCGGCCGCGTGTGCTCGTCGACGGAGCTGCCCGGCGTCCTGGCCACGAAGTTCGGGGCTGAGCTCCGGACGTTCTACCCCAGGCGCACCGCCTTCTGGCGCGTCGCGTTCGAGTCCGACCCGGTGGCGTTCGACGGCACGGCGGAGGGGGCGACCCTCGCCCTCAACCGCTGGTTCGACGCGGCGATGTCGGACGGGGACCTCTGCGCGTCGTGGCTCTGGGCCCACGACCGGTGGAGGAACCAGGACATCCCTGCGCGCCGGCTGCGCCTCGAGGCGAGGCGCAACCTGGTCGCCGCGGACCTCCGGGCCAGGGGCCTCGCCGAGATGCCGAGGAAGACGCGGGTCTGGGTTCGGCTGCCGAACTGGCTCGGCGACGTCGCCATGGCGCTCCCGCTCCTGCGCGCCGTCCGAAAGTCGCGTCCGGACGCGGAGATCACGCTCCTCGCGAAGCCCGGGTTTGTCCCTATGCTCGAGTCGCTAGGGATCGCGGACAAGGTGCGGTCGCTGCCGCCGCGCGGGCCGGGCTACCTCGCGCATTTCGCCGGTCTCCGCGCCGAGTACCCGGACGTCTGGATCCTCCTCACAAACTCGCTGCGCGGCGACCTCGAGGCGCGGGCCGCGGGATGCCCCCAGCGCTTCGGGATCGTCCGGCCCGGCAGGAGCCGCACCCTCCTGAGCGACGCGTACGCCCTGCCCGCGGGCTTCGACGAGGCGCACCACCACCAGCTGGAGCTCTGGGAGAACTTCCTGCGGCATTTCGGGCTGGACGCCCCGCTGGACTGCTCGCCCCTCGCCGCAGGGGCGCCCGGGGGGCGCCCCGCGGACGGGGGAACGCCGCCGATCGGCCTCATCCCGGGCTCGGAGAATGACCCGTCGAAGCGCTGGCCGGTCGCCCACTGGCGCGCACTCATGGTGGCCCTTCCCTCCGAGCGCTTCGTCCTCCTGGGGACGGCCGGGGACGCCCCGATCACGGCCGAGGTCGCTGCGGGCCAGGACCCTTCCCGGGTGACGGACCTAGCGGGGAACACCGACCTCGTCGGATTCGCGGCGGCGCTCTTGCGCTGCCGGCTCCTGGTGACAAACGACACCGGGGGCATGCACCTCGCGAACGCCCTCGGCGTGCCCGTGGTCGCGCTCTTCGGCCCGACAAACCCCATCCGCACCGGGCCCGTCTTCGCCTCGCCGTACAGCATCCTGCAGCCGCCGGGGTGCCCGCCCACGGGCGGCGGCCCGCTGGGCGACCTGCTCCCGGCCACGGTCGCCGCCGCGGTGGCAGACTTGCCATAGGCCGGCCCGTGCCGACACCCTTTCGCGTCCGATGCCGCTCCTCTCCGTCACCGACCTGCGCACGCACTTCCACACGAGGAGCGGCGTCTACCGCGCGGTCGACGGGGTGAGCTTCAGCGTCGAGCGCGGCGAGACGCTCGGGATCGTCGGCGAGTCCGGATCGGGCAAGTCGGTCACCTGCTACTCGATCATGGGCCTCATACCCCAGCCCCCCGGGAGGATCGAGGGCGGATCCGCCATGTTCGACGGCGTCGACCTGCTGCGCTGCAGCCCGAAGGTGGCGCGCTCGATCCGGGGCAAGCGCGTCTCGATGATCTTCCAGGACCCGATGACGTCCCTCAACCCCTACCTGAGGGTCTCTGAGCAGGTGATCGAGCCCCTGATCATCCACGAGAAGATCTCGAAAAAGGAGGCCCTCTCCCGGGCTCTCGGGATGATGGAGGCCGTCGGGATCAACGACGCCGGCCGCCGGATCCACTTCTACCCCCACGAATTCTCCGGGGGCATGCGCCAGAGGGTGATGATCGCGATGGCGCTCGTCACCCGCCCGGAGCTCCTGATAGCCGACGAGCCCACGACGGCCCTCGACGTGACCGTGCAGGCGCAGATCCTGGAGCTGATACGCAGGCTCCAGCGCGAGCTCGGGATGGCGGTCATCTTCGTGACCCACGACCTCGGCGTCGTCGCCGGGCTCTGCGACAACGTGCAGGTCATGTACGGGGGCAGGATCATGGAGACGGCCGGCGCGCGCGCCCTCTTCCACTCACCGATGCACCCGTACACGCGGGGCCTGCAGCGCTCGATCCCCGCCCTGCAGCCGAAGGGCCAGGAACTGTTCACCATCCCGGGCCTCCCGCCGGACGTCTCCAAGCCGATGCCCGGCTGCGCCTTCGCCCCGCGCTGCGGGTTCGTCCTGGACAAGTGCACGGCCGCGCGCCCGGAGCTCGAGGAGTCCGCGCCCGGCCACGCGCACGCCTGCATCCGCGCGCGGGCCGGAGAAATTAAAGTCGCATGACGGGCCCCGCGCAGGATCCGCCGGGGAACATCCTCGAACTCCGGGACGTGAGGACCTACTTCCCGATCCACTCGGGTTTCCTCGTCAAGAAGCACGTTGGGGACGTGCGTGCGGTGGACGGCGTCACGCTCTCCGTGCGCCAGGGCGAGGTGCTCGGCCTCGTGGGCGAGTCCGGCTGCGGCAAGTCGACGCTCGCCCGCACGATCCTCCAGCTCGTCCCGACGACCGGGGGCGCCGTGGTCCTGAACGGCCGCAACCTTGGCGAGGCGTCGCGGGCCGAGATGCTCGCCTGCCGGCGCGACCTGCAGATGATCTTCCAGGACCCCTACGCCTCGCTGAACCCGAGGATGACGGTCCACGCGACGCTCGCCGAGCCGCTGCTGGTCCACGGGATCTGCGGCCCCTCCGGGGTCCGTGCCCACGTCGACGAGCTCATGCGGGTCGTCGGGCTCGCCCCGCGCTTCGCGCGGAAGTACCCCCACGAATTCTCGGGGGGCCAGCGCCAGCGGATCGCGATCGCCCGCGCGCTCGCGCTAAGGCCGAAGATCATCATCGCGGACGAGCCGGTGTCGGCCCTGGACGTCTCGATCCAGGCGCAGATCCTGAACCTCCTCTCCCAGCTCTGCCGCGAGATGAACCTGTCGCTCGTCTTCATCGCCCACGACCTCTCGGTCGTGCGGCACATCTCGGACCGCGTCGCCGTCATGTACCTGGGGAAGATCGTCGAGCTCGGACCCGCCGCTGACGTCATCGACCGGCCCAGGCACCCCTACACGCGGGCCCTCGTGAGCGCGATACCGGTGCCCGACCCCGACATCGAGAGGAGCCGCCAGCGGATCGTGCTGGCCGGTGACCCGCCTTCGCCCATCAACCCCCCCGCCGGCTGCGCCTTCCACCCCCGCTGCCCCCACGCCATCGAGCGATGCAAACAGGCGGTGCCCCCGCTCGTGCCGGCGGGCCCCGGGCTCGAGGCCGCCTGCATCCGCCTCGGCGAGATCGGCTAGGCCTTTCCCGGCTTCCCCTCGAGCGCGTCGACGCGCTTGAAGAGCTCGGGCAGGCGTTTCCTCAGGATCGTGAGCTTCTGCTCGAGGAGCACCGGCATGCTGGGCGAGCCCCAGACCGTGGTCTTCGCCGGGATGTCCTCCATCACGCCCGACTGGGCGGCGATGACCGCGCCGGAGCCCACCGTGAGGTGGCCCGCGATCCCGCACTGCCCGGCGACGACGACATAGTCGCCGAGGGTCGTGCTCCCCGAGACGCCCACCTGGCCGCAGAGCAGGCAGTGCTTGCCGATCACCACGTTGTGGCCGATCTGGACAAGGTTGTCTATCTTCGTGCCCTCCCCGATGACGGTCCTCTCGAAGCGCGAGCGGTCGATGGTCGAGTTGGCCCCGACCTCGACGTCGTCGCCTATCACGACTGTGCCGACCTGGGGGACCTTCTCGTGGCGTCCCTTGACGGTGTCATAACCGAATCCGTCGGCGCCGATGACCACGCCCGGGTGGAGCCTCACCCGCCGGCCGACGGTGCACTCGGCGCTGACGACGACCCCCGCCATGAGCCACGTGTCGTCGCCTATCGCCGAGCCGCGCCCGACGAAGACGCCCGACTGCAGGTGGGCGCGCTCGCCCACGCTGGCCCCGGATTCCACAACGCAGAGCGGCCCGATCGCCGCCGAGGCCGCCACCCTGGCGTCCGGCGCCACCACCGCCGTCGGATGGACGCCCGGCGCGGGCCTGGGCCAGAGCGACTGCTCTATGCGCGAGCATAGGCGCGAGAGGGCCGCCGAGGGGTTGTCTACGAACATGTAGACCTGGCCCGGCGCGGGCTTTCCCGCGAAATCGGCCGGCAGGAGGACGACGGACGCGCGGCTCGCGGCTACCTGGGCCTTGTACTTCGTGTTGCCCAGGAACGAGATGTCGCCCGGCCCGGCGGACGCAAGCGATGCTATCCCGCGGACGGACTCGGCGGTGGTCCCCTCGGTCCGCGCCGGGAGCGCTATCGCGGCGACCTCAGCCAGTGTGAACGAGACCTGCATGGGCCATAGACAAAGAACCCCGCATGCTCAACGCAAGCGGGGTTCGGCCTAAAAGGGCTCCGTCAGCCCGGTCCTACTTGCTCGGCGTGATGCCGGGGACCGTGATGCTCGGCGAGTCGGTGGCGGCCGGGGCGGCCGTCGTCGTCGCGGGCGCCGGCGTCACGGCCGGGCGGTCCTTGTTCAGCTCGGCCATCGCCTCGTCGGTGATGTCGAGGCTCGGGTCAAAGTAGAGGATGTTGGAGACGCCGACCAGCGTCGGGCCGGACTTGTCGAGGAGGAACGTCGCGCCCTTCTTTTTGGCGATGTCGACCGCGGTCTTGGATATCTCCTCGATCATGAGGGTCTTGAAGGTCTCAAAGCGCTGGCGCAGCGTGCTCTGCGTGTTCTGGGCGAAGGAGTTGAGCTCGCTGCGCTTCTGCTGGATCTGGTCGTAGAGCTTCTGCGCGTCGGTCTGGGCCTTGGCCTTGGCCTCGGCGGTCGCCGTCGGGTTCTTCGACTGCTCGTCGAGCTCCTTGAACTGGTCAACGAGGGCGTTGCCGTCCTTCTGGAGGGCGGCGATCTGGTCCTGCGCCTTCGCGCCGTCGGCCTTGAGCTTTGCCTGCTGCTCCTGGGTCTTCCAGTGGTTGTCAAAAAGCTTGGCGAGATCCACGACCAGGATCTTCGGGGCCGTTTGGGCGTGGGTCGTCAGCGTCGTCAGGGCGATGGCGGCAACGGCGACTAGGGACTGTATGGATTTCTTCATGGGTTGTTATCGGAAGGGTGTAAAAGGACAATCGAATCGGATTTAGAAGCGGGTGCCAAACGAAAAATTGAACTGCCCGCCCTGCCTGTTGTAATGGTCTCCCTTGATGGGTATTCCATAGTCCAGGCTGAGCGGCGAGCCCGCCACCTGCAGGCGCAGGCCGATCCCGATGTCGTCATTGTAATTGCCGGGGTTGAAGTCGTAGGCGGGGGTGTTCACGAAACCGACGTCGTAGAAGACCGCGGCCCGGATCGGGTCCACGATCTCGACGGAGTACTCCGCCGTGAACATGCCGTAGGTCTTGCCGCCGATCGGCTCCCCGAACTGGTCGCGGGGGCTGACCTCCTGGTACTGGAAGCCGCGCAGCGTGGCCGGCCCACCGAGGTAGAAGGCGTCGTAGTAGGGAAGCGCGGGGAAGCCGTTGTAGTTGTCCCTGACGCCCGCGTAGGCGACCAGCTCGAGCACCTGCTCCTGGGTCTCGAAGACCTTGAAGTTCTGCGAGCCCTTGAACTCGAACCCGTAGAAGCTGTCCGTGCCCCCCAGCGGGCCGCCGGCGACGGTCGCGATGAAGTCCACGCGGTTTCCCGAGGTCGGGCTGACAAGCTTGTCGCGGGTGTCCCGGATGACCTCGAAGGAGAGCTGGGAGACGTCGTGGATGCCGGCCGACTGCGTGATGACCTCCGAGGCCGACGGGTTCAGGTTGTAGATGTTGATGGTCTCGTACTGGTAGGTCAGGGTCCCGTTGAACAGGCCGAACAGGTGCTTGCGCAGGTCGACGTTGCCGCCCTCCTGGAGCTCCTGGTAGTAAGTGCTCACGTAGTCGGACTGCTCGCGGAAGATGCTGAACCCGAGGGCCAGCTGCTTCTCGAAGAGGTAGGGCTCCTCGAAGCTTATGACGGCCTCGTTGGACAGCTGGCCGAGCGAGACCTTTATGCTGAACTTCTCGCCGTCGCCCTGGAAGAGCGAGCGCCTGTTGAAGAGGTCGAAGTTGGTCTGCTGGATCTGCGCGAAGACAGTGGCCCGCTCCAGGGAGCTGTAGCCGGCTCCGAACGTGAAAGTGCCGGTGCGGCCCTCCTTGACGGAAACGCGCATGTCCTTGCGGCCCGGTATGTTCGTGTCTTCTGGCGTGATGTCCACGTCGTCGAAGAACCGCGTGTTCTCGAGGCGGTTCTTGCTGATCTTCATCCGCACCGTGTCGAAGACGTCGCCCGGCCCGAGGACGAGCTCGCGCAGGATGACCACGCTCTTCGTCTTCACGTTGCCCTCGATCTGGATCGACTCGACGTTGAACTTCTCGCTCTCGTCGATCTTGAACTCGAGGTCGATGTCGTTCGTCTTCAGGTTGGGCCTGCGGGTGACGTGGACCCGGGTCTCCAGGTAGCCGTCCTTCCCGTAGTAGTCCTCGAGGCGCTCGGACGCCTTGTCGATCATCGAGGGAGCGAAGACGGCGCCGGTCTTCGCGTAGAGCGCGGCGACGCGCCTCAGCAGGACGGTCGAATGCAGCTTGTTGCCGCTTATCGTCACCTCGCCGATCCTGTACTGGCGGCCCTCGACGACCGCGATCGTGATTACGAGGCCGTCCCTCCTCGGGTAGCTGAAGACGATCTTCTCCTCGGGGATCTCGACGTCCAGGTAGCCGTGCTCGCGGTAGTAGTCCCTGAGCTTGTCGAGGTCGTCCTGGAAGTCGTCGTCCTTGTAGCGGCCGGTGTCGGTGAGCCAGGAAAACATCCACCATTTCTTCGTGTCCATGACCTTCCGGAGCGCCTTTGACCTGAGGTGCGCGTTGCCCGTGAAGTTGACGGCGAGGATCTTCACCTTCGCCCCCTCCCTTATCTTGAAGGTGATCGTCCCGAGGCCGGTCGCGCGGTCGCGCGCGATCGTGTAGCTGACCGAGACCTGGTTGAAACCCTGCCCCTGGTAGTACTCCTTGAGCTTCTCGGAGTCCTCCTTCACCTGGCGCTCGTCGAGGGATGAGTTGGGCGACGACTTGACCTCGTGCTCGAGGCGGCGGGTCTTCACCGCCTTGTTGCCCACGTACTTGATCGCGAGGATCCGGTACTTGGGGGTCACCTCGATCGTGAGGTTGAAGACGCGCGCGTTGACCGCCTCGCGCTTGATCTCGATGAACTCGAAGAGGCCCGTCTTGTAGAGGGCCCGGATGTCCCTATCGAGCATCGTCTCGTCGAGGTCGCCTCCCTCGCGGACCTGCATGTTGGCGCGCACCACTTGCTCGTTGACGCTGGCCGTGCCGACGAACTTGACGGTGATCGTGCCCACCTTGTAGGCGGGTGCGGGGGCGCCGTTATCCGGCCCCTGGCTTGACGCATCCTGGGCGAACGCGCGCGGAAACCCCGCCCCCACGAGCATGCCGACAGCAAAGAAAATGTGTAGAACCCTGTTTATCACAGGGTTACTGGGTATAGTTTTCAAATCTTGTGATGTCGCGCAGGAAAGTCAGACGCAGTTCTCCTACCGGCCCGTTTCGCTGCTTGGCAACGATTAACTCGGCCGAGTCGGCGGCTACCTGATATTTTTCGTCTGCGTCCTTGGGGCGGGCTAGCATAAGCACTACGTCTGCATCCTGCTCGATCGATCCGGATTCGCGCAGGTCGGCAAGCTTGGGGGCGCGGTTTTCCTTCTCTGAAGAGCGGTTCAGCTGACTTAATACAACGACCGGGACCTCAAGTTCCTTCGCGAGCGCCTTTAATCCGCGGGAAGCCTCCGCCACCTGCTGCTCGCGGGGCACCTTGGAGTCGATCGGGCTCAGGAGCTGAAGGTAGTCGACGATGATCAGGCCCAGCTTGTGGCGGGAATGGACCCGCCTGGCCTTGGCACGCAACTGCATGATTGACAGGTTACTTGAGTCATCGATGAAGAGCGGGGCCTTTGAGAATTCGTCGGCGGCCGACACCAGGCGCTGCTGCTCGTCCCCGTTCTTGGACAGGATCCCGTCGCGAAGGGCCTGCATCTTGACCCGGGCCCGCGAGCAGAGCATGCGAAGCGCCAGCTGCGAGCCGCTCATCTCGAGCGAGAAGATGAGGGTCGGGAACGGCTCGCCCTTCTTGGGCAGCACCACCGCCTCGGCGACATTGAGCGCGAAGGACGTCTTGCCCATGGATGGCCGCGCGGCGAGGACGATCATCTCCTGGCGCTGGAAGCCGAACGTGAGGCGGTCCAGGTCGTGGAAGCCCGAGGGCGCGCCGGTCATCTCGCCCTTCTTCATCATCATCTTGTGGACGATGTTCATCGCCTCCTTCGTCGGCTGGCTCATGGGCTTCGCGCCCTCGCTCACCCGGCTCTGGGTGACGGCGAAGATCCTGGCCTCGACCTGGTCCACGAACTCGTCGATTCCGCCCGTGAAATTGAAGCACTCCTCCACCGCCCCCGTCGCCGAGCGGATGATCTCCCGGAGCAGGTGCTGCTCGCGGACCCTCTCGATGAAGTAGCCCGCCTGGGCGGTCGTGGGGATGCTCCCGGAGACGCGCGTGAGGAAGGCGTATCCGCCGACCGAATCGAGCTGCTTCGCCGTCTTGAGCTCCTCCCCGAGGACCGCGACGTCGATCGGCACCTGGCGGGTGTAGAGGTCCTGGAGCCTCTCAAAGACGATCCCGTGGGCCGGGACGTAGAACGAGTCGGGCGATATCCGCGCCTCCAGGCAGCGGGCGACCACCTCGGCGCCGTCGATCAGGCAGCACGAGAGCAGGTATTCCTCGGCCTCGACGCTGTGGGGCATCCCGCGGCCCGCCGCAGGCGCGCCTGTCCGCTGCGGGGGGTTGCTTTTCTCGTCGGCCATTCGTTGGGTCGGCCGGGAATCCCCAGTCAGGGCGGGCCTCGGTGATCGTTTGGGGGAGGCCGGGAGGCTACTTCCGCGGCTCGACCTTCCTGCTCTTCTTCTCCTCGACGGCCTTCTCCTCGGCCGAGGGCTCGATCGGGTTCTCGGAGACGACGTCGAAGGAAAGGACGACGGTGACGTCGGGGTGGAGCTTCACCTTGACCTCATGCTTGCCGAGCGTCTTCACCGGCGTGTGCAGGTGGATGCGCTTCTTCTCGATCGTGAAACCTGCGGCCGCGAGCTTGTCGTGAAGGTCGGACGCCGTGACCGAGCCGAACATCTTGCCGCCCTCGCCCGTCGTGACCGCGAACGCCAAGCCGGTCTTCTCCAGCTTCTTGGCAAGCTCCTGGGCCCCGTTGAGCTCGGTCGCCTCGCGGACGCCGCGGCGCTTCTTCAGGGCCTCGACCTGCTTCCTGTTCGCCTTCGTGAGCGGGACCGCCACGTTGCGCGGGAGCAGGAAGTTGCGTGCGTAGCCGGCGCGGACCTTTACCTGGTCGCCCTCGCCGCCGAGGCCCTCGACGGGCTTAACTAGGAGTACTTCGCTGTGGGCCATGGTGATGAAATTCGTGGAGTGATTCGCGTGCGGAAACCCAACTAGATCCCGCACTGGAGAGGGGGTGTCAACTGAGTATTTCCCGGGCATTGGGAGGCCCCGGCCGGCCCGGGGTGCCGGGGCGGGCGCCAATAGCCGATCCCGGCGTGCGCCCGACCGGGCGGAGCGGCATTAAGCCACTCCTGTTATGCGGGTTGAAACTCGCCGCAGCCGGCCATTTCTATTTCAGCGCATCCGCCCGGACCGATGCCGGCTGCAGGGCCGGCAGGTCGTCCGACGGCGTCGCAAGATAGAAGTAGGCGGTGGCCGAGACGTCGTCTGACCTGTAGAAATTCATCCAGCCGTCCGGCAGCTTGGGGTCGTCGGCCCGGGCCACCACCCCCTCCTGGTACAGCTGCACGAGCGTGCCGTCGTGGTCGATGCTCACCGGGATGAGGGGGACGTCCGCGCGCTGCAGCGCGGCCAGCGTCGCCTTCGGGCCCCCGCCGATCTGCTGCAGGGTGACCCGGCATGCGGAATCGAAGAAGACCGGGTCCGGGACCTGGAAGCGGTAGAAGGCCCACTGGAGCTTCTTCTCGTCGGCCACGAGGCATCCCGAGGTGTCGTTGAAGAACTCGCCCTCGCCCCAACCGGTGCCGATGTAGTCCTCGGACCCGGTGCCGGCGAACGTGGGGTGCGCCCCGTCCGCGTTCAGGAAAATCTTCACCTCGCCCTCGCCCCACCACGTGTCCCTGTAGGCCGGGTTTGCGTTCACCCCGACATTCACGCCCAGGAAGCGGCCGCGGCCCGTGACTTTCGGGAGGAGCTCAAAGTCCTTGGCGAGCGTGGTGGCGGGGTCGCGGCTCCAGTGGGCGTGGAAGTAGAGGTTCCTGCCGTCCCATGCCTTCGTCCTCTGGAAATCCACATCATAGTAGATGTGCGTGAGGTCTGTCGGCGACTCGTTGGTGACCTGGATGCGCGCGCCTTTCCTGAACGGCATGGGGACGTAGCAGATGAAGGACCTGCCCTCGGGGCTGGCGAAGAGCGCGTTGTGGAACTTCGCGGTCCGCCCGAGCCCCACCCCGAAGAAATCGCCGAGCGGCGCCGCCACCGCGGGCTTCGCCTCGCCGTCCCAGAACATCTCAAGCTTGAGCGAGCGCAGCATCTGCGGCGAGCGGTCGGCGACGGTGATCCAGATCCGCGAGACGACGCCCTGGCCGGGGACGTCGAGGAGCACGAGCGTGGCCCCGGACTTGATGGAGTCGAACGCGTGCCCCTTGGCGCCGCCGTTCTCCGTGGCCGCGCCGCCGACGGCGCCGTTCAGGCCCTCGGGCGTGCTCCAGCGCGGCTTCAGGGCGTCGTCGTAGCGGTACAGCGCCGGCGCCTGCTCCTGGGCGCCCAGTGGCGCCAGCGCCAAGACGAGCAGGAGCGCTGGGCGGAGCCGGGGTTTCCTGCCGGGGCCTGCTGGCATGGTCCACCTGTAATGGCACACGGCAATCGGCCCAACCAGAAAAAAGGGAGCCGGGACCCTGAGGGGTTTACCTCAGTGCTGCTGCCCGGCCCCGGCGGGCGCGTTGGAACTCACCGGAGGCAATTTGGATTTCGCGTCGTCGGGATGCGTCGTCCCTTCGAAACCCTGCGGGAGGGCCTTTATGAAGCCGTGGTGCAGCCCGTTGACGATGGACCGCAGCGTCTTGACATCCATGCTCTGAGCGTCGCCCGAAAAGGGAATCCGGGTGGCCAGCTGCTTCGTGTCGCCGTTCTTGAATAATTCAATCACCGCGACGACCGCGCCCTTCCAGATGCGCTCCCCAAGGTTTCTCTTCTCATCGGCGACATTCTTGAAGTCGACGTGTTCCAGGAACGGTTTCAGGTACCCCTCGTAGTGCCCCTTCTGCATGGCCATTTGCGCGAAGGCCTCGAATTGTCCCCTCGACACGTCGATGCCGATGTAGGCTCGCAACAGGTCGTTCATGGCAGGAAGCGAGACTTTTTTCAGCTCCACGTTGAGTTCGAAGTGCGCCAGGTCGGCAAGGGGCTCCAATTTCGCGTAGAGGCGCAACTGGCCGTTCCCAATCGACCGGCCCGAGATGTCGATCTTCGCCGGGAAGACCTCGCCCTCCTCGGACGGTCGGTTGCGCAGGCCCGTAGCAACGACCACCAGGTCCTGGACCGCGATGTCCACGCGGGGCTCGCGGGTGGTGTCGACATAGCGAATGATGCCGCCCTTTATCTCAAGATGCGTGATATCGATCGGGAAAATGTCATTGATGACGTCCTGCCAGCGGTGGTCGGCCGTTAGCTGGCTCGTCTCCTCGGTCGGGCCGCGAAGAAACACGAGGCGCCCGTCGGTGATGTAGATATCGCTGACAAACTTGCCACGGAAGATCTCCCTCCATGCGACGGAAAAATCGATCCTCTTTGCGGCGAAGAACGGCTCCTGCACCTTGCCGTTGCTCTTGACGATCTCCATGTCGTCGATTCGGTATGCGCCCCGCCACACGTGCAGGCTGACGTCGCCCACGTGGCCCGAATAGCCGGGTATCTGGCTCAGCCGGCGGTTGATCGCGCGCTTTACGTAACCTGGCGCCGCCAGCCGCGAGACCACGGCAGCCGCCGCGAGGGCCACAACGATGACCACGACTATTCTCGGCCAGCGCCGCGCATGCGGCCTCTTGACGGATTCAGACGATGAGCCCATTTCCGGCTACAGTATATAGCCCTCGGCATCTGTTCCCTGCGGGCGGTCAAAAATCAGCCCAAACCGGCACCGGCGACCAAGGATTACCCATGGGATTCTTGCCGAAAAGCGCCCTGAAAGCCGGCCGCATTCGGCCAGGGCCCGTTCCCGCGGCTCCTGGGGAAAGCCTTATGGATCATGTCCTCGGAGCCGGCCAATGCGTCTTACCTGCACCCGTCTCTTGCTAGGCTATCCCTACAAAACCAGCGGGCCCTTATCGGCGGACATCCGCGCGGGCATGTAGCTTGCGAGCAGCGCGATCCCCAGCAGTGGCGCCGGCACCGCAAGGAACACGAATGGCTCAATCGGATGAACCCCGTGGAGCATGACATTAATCGTCGGGGCCACGGGCAGTGAAATTACAATCCCGCAAATGACTCCAATCGTGGCGATCCTTTCCCCCTTCCCGGGGATCATCTCGTAAGCCGGTCAGTTCATCCCTCGCGAATGGCAATCATCGGATCCACTTTCGTCGCGCGCCGGGCTGGAAGATAGCTGGCTAGAACGGCAACGGTAAACAAGAGTAGAGGTACGATCAGAAACACAACCGGATCATGGGGGCGCACCCCATAGAGCAAACTTGCCATCATGGACGCAGTGGATGCAGAAAAGACCAATCCGGCGACGATGCCCACGCCGGCGAGCGCGACCCCCTTGCGTAGGAACATCCTCAGGATGTCGTCCCGCCGCGCGCCCAGGGCCATGCGGATACCGATCTCGCGCGATCTTTGGCCGACAATATAAGCCAACAAGCCGTAAATTCCCACGGAGGCCAGAAGCACCGCCAGTCCAGCAAATCCGCCCACCAGATCGGCAGAAAAACGGCGTGAAGCCAGTGACCGATCGAGGATGTCGTCCATGGAAGAAACATTAAATACCGGCAAGCCGGGATCAATGCTCTGGGCTTCATGCCGAATCTGTGGCTCGAGCAGCGTCGCGGGCAGAGACGTGCGCAACACCACGATCAGTAGCTTGCTGGGGTCTTGATAGGTCGAAACATAGATGTGGGGAACGCCATCGATATCGAGACCGTCACTCTTGATGTCCTTGATAATACCCACGACGGTCGTCCATGGCTTGGTAGGGTCTCGTCCGAACCGCACTCGGCGGCCCAGCGGATCGTGGGTTGGCCAATACTTGTGAGCGGTGCTTTCATCAATGATGGCCACCAGCGGTTTGCCGTCTTCATCGCCCTCGGTGAATGAGCGGCCGCGCAGGAGCGTCGCCCGTAACACCTTAAAATAATCAGGGCTTATCCGAATTCTCTCGGCGTGCAGATCCTGCGAGGACTCGACCGGTCTATCTTCAATCGCCAAGGCTTCATTCGCTAAGCCGCCGACCGCGTTGGGGTTGGTGTTGGTGGTCGGCAGAGCTGAGGTGATTGCGGCGAGTTCCACTCCCGGAATTGCCTTCAGGCGCCGCAGCAACTCGCGATCAAAGGTGGTCTTGCGGGCAACATCGCGATACGGATCCGTCTTTGGATCGTTGGTATGCGGAAGCTGCATGTTCGCCGTGACAAGTTGAGTTGGACTAAAGCCTGGATTTTCCTGCAACAGATCACGCAGCGTACGCACCAGCAAGCCGGCTCCGACCATCAGTATGACGGCCAACGCCAGCTCAGAGACGATTAGAACATCGCGCAATCGGCCGGTCTTGGCGCTGTAGCCCGACTCTCGACCGCCTTCACGAATGGACGAGGAGAGAGCGCCTTTTGCCGAATGAAGCGCCGGAGCAAGTCCAAACACTAGGCCGGTGAGAATGGAAATCAGCAGAGCGAACGCCAGCACCAACCAGTCGATCCGTACTTCGTTGAGCCGGGGAATGTCCGATGGCACAAAGCGCAGGATGAAATCCAAGGTACCCACTGCGGTTGCGATTCCCGCCGCACCGCCGACGAGCGACAGCAGCATGGACTCGGTCAGCATCTGGCGCACCATGCGGCCGCGGCTCGCCCCCATCGCCAACCGCACCGCCATCTCTTGTTGCCGCCCCGAAGCGCGCGCCAAGAGGAGATTGGCAATGTTCAACGATACGATGAAAACGATCAGGATAACCGCACCCAGCAACACCAGCAGCATGGGCCGGGCGTTGCCCACCAAAGTTTCTTGCAACGGTTGGATCTCAATTGTCCATTGCGCCTGCGGCGGGTAATCGGTGGGAAAGTCGTGGCGCAATTGGGCAGCCATGGCAGTGAGCCGCGCCTGAGCTTGCTCCCGTGTCACACCAGGCTTAAGCCGTCCGATTCCAGATCTCAAAACCCGGTTACCGCGCATGGGCTTGGGAAAGGGATCTGCGCTGAATCCGGCGGCGCCAAACACATCCACGTCGCCGGAAATCGTCGGCCCAGGATGGCGAAATCCGGGTGGCAGAACCCCGATAATCGCAACAGGGTCATTGTCGAGCCAGATGGTACGGCCGAGAACGTTCGGATCGGCGCCATAGGAGCGACGCCAAAGGCCGTCGCTGATGACGGCCACTGGAGCAAAACCGAGCGCGAAGTCCTGCGGACCAAACAACCGTCCAATTTGCGGGTTCACACCCAGCATGGAAAAGTAGCTAAAACTGCCATTGACCGCCTCGAGACGCTCGGGATATTTGGCGCCGGTCAAATTCTCGGTGCCCTCAGCGATCGGGGTCACATCTTCAAATACACCCGCTCGCGCCAGCAGGTCGTCCAGTTCGGGCTTGGAAAACTTAACGTCCCGCAATCCTACGCCGGGCTCGTTAAAGAAGATTCGTACCAAACGATCGGGATCGCGGTAGGGCAGAGA
>Ga0302324_100000509_pt1 | contig 103478 bp, 85 predicted proteins | sample Palsa_T0_1_FD_201949 | JGI IMG/M metagenome (GOLD analysis project Ga0302324, IMG submission 201949) | Peat permafrost microbial communities from Stordalen Mire near Abisko, Sweden - Palsa_T0_1 | ecosystem: Environmental > Terrestrial > Soil > Palsa > Peat permafrost | place: Sweden: Abisko... | reverse complement strand
GAGGCGAACATCATCGCCCAGCTGCCGAGGAAGATGGCCATCCCCAGCCAGGCGGTGTCCTCGCCGCGCGCCGCGGCCGGACGGTAGGGGATGACGCCCCGCGCGGCGGCCACGTTCACGTCGCGCCCTGCGCGGCGGTGCGCACCGCGCCCGGTTCCTCGCCGGCCACCACCTCGGCCTGACCCACCCAGTCCCGACCCAGCTTCTTCTCCAGCTCGGGATTGGAAAGCTCGTGCGGACCCCGCACCACCACCGGAATGGCGTCGAAGTTGTGGACTGGCGGCGGCGAAGGAATGGACCACTCCAGCGTTCCCACCGACCAGGGATTGGCCTCGGCCTTCCTGCCCCGCGCCATGCTGTAGATGAAGTTCCAGACGAAGATGAGCTGGCCGGTGAAGAGGACGAAGGCGAAGTAGCTGGTCCATCGGTTCAGCGGTTGAAGGGGCTTGAAGACTTCATAGGCGAACGGATTCCACAGCCGCCGATTCTGACCGGCGTAGCCCACGAGCAACTGCCCACCGAAGACCAGCGTGATGCCGACGGAACTGAACCAGAAGTGAATCTTGCCCAGGGTCTGGTTCATGTTTCGCCCGAACATCTTCGGGTACCAGTAGTAGATGCCGGCCAGGCTGGCCAGGAACGACGCCGCCGCCATGGTGAAGTGGAAATGCCCGACGACGAACATCGTGTCGTGCAGGTAGATGTCCGGGGCGTTGGCTCCGAGGTACAAGCCGGTGAGGCCGCCGAGGCCGAAGACAAAAACCATCGACAGCGCGAAGAGCATCGGAACGGTGAGGCGGATGGAGCCCTTGTAGATGGTCCGCAGCCAGTTGAGGAACAGCACCTCCGCCGGAACACTGATGATGAGCGTCAGGGTGGTGAATCCCTCGCCGAGCAGCGGGTTCATCCCCGTCTGAAACATGTGGTGGCCGTAGACCACGGCGCTGAGAATCGTCACCGCGCTCATCGCGTGGACCGTGCCCTTGTACCAATTGGCCGGCTTGCGGCTGAAGAAGGCCAGCAGGTCGGCGACGATGCCCCAGGCCGGCAAAATGAGGATGTAAACCTCGGGGTGTCCAAAAATCCAGAACAGGTGCTGGAATAGAATGGGGTCACCGCCACCCTTCACCGCCGCTGCGCCGGCGATGAAGAACTGGGTCCCGAAGACGCGGTCCATGAGCAAGAGGAGCGCCGCGGAACCAAGCACCGGCACGAAGAGCACGTTGAGGATGGCCGTCAGAAACTGGCCCCAGACGGTGAGCGGCATCCGCATGTACGTCATCCCCGGTGCCCTGAGGCGAATGACGGTGGTGATGTAGTTGATGCCACCCATGATGGAGGCGACGCCCGTCGTGAAGATGGCCGCGACCATCAGCGTCTGTCCGGTCCCCGGGGTGCCGATGGCGGTGGAGAGCGGAGGGTACGTCGTCCATCCGGCACCGGCCGCGCCGAGGTCGCCGAGGAAGGAACCGATGACCAGCAGCTGACTGAAGGCGAACACCCAGAAGGACAGCGCGTTCAGCCAGGGGAAGGCCATGTCTCGCGCGCCGATGAGGAGCGGGATGCAGAAGTTGCCGAAGGCACCAATGAGGATGGGCGTGATCGCGAAGAAAATCATGATCAGCCCATGCATGGTGAACAGCTGCATGTAGACCGCCGGGCCGACCACGCCGCCCGAGCTGCGGAGAAAGATTGGTCCGAGAAGGGGCACCGGCCGACCGGGGAATGCCCACTGCCAGCGAATCATCATCGCCAGCGTTCCTCCGATGAGGAGGAAGAGGAGTCCGGCCCACAGGTACTGCTTTGCGATGACCTTGTGGTCCAAGGACCACATGTACTTGCTCCAGAACGTCGTCGGCGGCGAGTGGATGGGCTGCAGCGCCTCGATGGTCTGGCGGTTGAAGGCGGCTTCTTGTGCGGTCATTCGACCCTCGCGTGCTCGGCCCAGTCCCAGCCCCAGTGAGCTTCCATGTCCTTGGGGTCAAAGCCCCGTGTGGCGTTGAGGGAGGTGACAGCCGCCCAGCGGTCGAACTCGCCCCTCGGGAGCACGGTCACCGTCCCGCGCATCTTGTAGTGGTTGGCTCCGCAGTGCTGAGCACAGATGATTTCGAAGACCCCGGTCTCTTTCGGCTGAAACCACATGCGGGTCACCGTTCCTGGCACGGCGTCCACCTTCATCCGCATCTCGGGGACGTTGAAGCCGTGGATGACGTCGGTGGAGGTGACCTGAAAGATGACCGGTGCTCCCACCGGAACCACGATGTCATTGAGCACGACGATGTCGTCCTCGGTGTTGAACTTGCCGTCGGGGCCGGCATAGCGGGCATTCCAGGCCCACTGGTGGGCGTTGATTTCGATGCGCACCGCGCCCGGCTTCGCTTCAGCGCCCTTGAAATCGAAGAAGGTCCCGAACATGAAGGCCGTGCTGTGGGCGAGCAGGTCGCCGTCGACCACGACGAAGATGAGGAGTGCGGCCAGCGCCGTCCAGCGCCACGACTTGAAGTCAGCGCCGTCCTCGTAGACCGCCTTGTGCTTCGGGCCGTGCCTGACCACTGACCACATCATCCACACCACGGTCATCAGGAAGAGGATGGAGACGAAGATGGTCGTCGTCTCCAGCATCTCATCGATTTTCCAACCCGACTCCGAAGCGTCCCGCATCAGCTTGACCGGCTCGAACGGGTTCGGGAGCACGCACAGCGCGAGGAAGGTGAGGGAGTGCACTCTGTTCGACCTCCGGCCGGCGTTACGCCAGGCGACGCACGATGCGGATGATCACCGCCGCGACCACGTAGGGAACGGCGAACATGAAGGGGAGCAGCCAGACGGACTTCGAGGACTGTGCCTGCGCGCACATGGGACAGGCCAGCAACTGAAGCACGAGCGCGTTCATACGGACACCACCCAGCCCACGGCGCGCCACACCGCGTCGGAGCACAGCACCAGGGCGTAGAAGGCCGCGATGACGAGGGGGACGGCGACCAGCCGCTTCATGGTGGCCGTCTCGCCGCCGAGTCCCATCGCCACCAGGGCGAAATAGGCCGCCTGGGCGATGGCCAGCACGAAGAGGGCGACGGTGACCAGCCCGTGCGCCCCGTGAGACATGGCGACCCCGACCTCGAGGGCGGTGAGGACGATGAGCACTCCGAGCACCATCCACGTCTGGGTCGGCGTGAGGTGATGCCCAGAGGAAGCCTCGGCCGGATGTGTCTCCGCGCTCACGCTAGCTCCCGCTCGGTATGAGGTAGACCAGGACGAAGACAATGTTCCACACGAAGTCGACGAAGTGCCAGAAGAGCCCCAGCAACTCGATGTCGTTGGCCGTGGCCACGCCGCGCGCGTTTCGGACCAGGGTGAAGAGCAGGTAGACCACGCCGGCCACGACGTGCAGCCCGTGGAAGCCGGTGATGACGTAGAAGGTGCTGGCATAAGCACTCTGCCCGAAGACCAGCCCCTCCTTCAGCAGCCCGGGGTGCAGGATGCCCACCCATTCGGCGTACTGCCCCAAAAGGAAGAGCAGCCCCAGGCCAGCGGTGATGGCCAGCCAGCGGCTACTGCCGCTGCGGCGGCCGGCCGCCGCGTCGTCGTAGGCCCGGATGATGGTCACGCTGGAGACGGCCAGCACCAGCGTGAGCAACGCGGTGAAGGGGATGTTGAGAGCCGGCTCGCCCGGATGGTGCCAGACCGTGCTCTCGGCCCGCAGGATGCCGTAGCCGAGCAGGAGCCCGGCAAACGAGAACCAGTCCGACAACAGGAAAATCCACATCGCCATCTTGGCGGGGCGGACGTTTCCGAACTGTCGGTCGGGGGGCCAGACGGCGGTCGGATGGCCGTGCGCTGGCGCGCTCATCAGTAGTGTTCCGCGATCGGGTACTCCGTGTCTTTCGGGGCCTGGAGGCTGAGGACGTAGTGGACCAAGTCCCAGGCATCCTGCTGGCTGATGCTGTCACCGAAGGATGGCATCGGGCTGCCGCTCACGCCCGTCATGAAGGTGCGGTAGAGGTCAGAATTGGTCGTCCCGCACTTGCGCTTGTCGCTGGCGGCAAAGTTGAACGGCTGGTCGGAGAATCCCCAGTCATCGCGCAGGGTGGGCGCCGAGGCCCCATTGCCCTTGCCCTCCGGGCCATGGCACTTCTCGCACTGGTTATTCTTCCAGATGCCGAGGCCGCGTTTGCGGGAGGCCTCATCGTTGGGCGGTTCGGCTGGAATGACGATGGGCGTCCCCGGTGCCTCTTCCTTCCACTTGGACGAGAAGGTCTTGAGGTACTCAATCACCGCACGCATCTGGGCGTCGCCGATGATGGCCCATGGCGGCATGTACGTGTGGTACAGGCCGACCGTCAACGTGCGCATCAGGTCGTCATTCGTCGGCAGCGTGCCGCTCGGCGTTGACCGGCACTTGAAGATGCCGGAGGTGAAGTCCCGGGGGCGCGGCTCGAGCCACTGCGCCGAATACCCTCGCCCGTCGCCTTGCTGTCCGTGACAGGAGACGCACCAGCGTGCGTAGACGGTCTCGCCTTTCTTGGCCAGACCGGTGTCGATGGGGACGGGCTTGTCGTCGGCTAGGGCTGAACGGGGGAAGGCCACCAAGGTGGCGATGCTGAAGGAAACCGCGAGCAGTGCTCGGTGCGTTGTCATCGTGGAGTCCTCGATCAATACGCGAAGTCGATGGCCAGAAGTACGGACGTACCCTGCGGCGGACCCATTCCCGGCGGTAAACTGCCCTGCACTAAGGTGGTGGATGCCTGACTGAACTCGGCCTGAAACGCTGCCGACGCACGACTCGAGAATGCGATGTTGTAGCGGACCAGGAAGTCATAGCCGGTGTAATTTCCGGTGGCGGGTGAGTAGTCACTCGAACCCTGCTGGAGCATCACCACCCGGTTGTAGAGGAAAGCAAATGTCCAATCCGGGTTGGGCGTGTAGCTCAGTTCGACGTACCCCCCGAGCCAGTGCGCATCCCGGGTCGGCGACCCATCGGCATTCTGGCCGAGAATTCCGTTTCCACCCACGATGAGCGGTGCACTGTCGCTGCCGAACTCCACCGCGCCGTCCAGCGTCAGTGGATTGACAGCACTCAGAAACTGCAAGTGGAGCTCTCCACCGATGCGGTAGAAGTTGGCCATCGCGGAGCCCGTGCCGGAGACACAGTTGTTTCCGGTACTCGGGTCGCATGGTGCGGGCGCCCCTTGGGTGGTGAGGCCCTTGGTCGGCTGCCAACCTGAAGCGCCGAAGACGCCCGGCTCGATGGAGGCCAGAAAGTCGCCGCCGGTCAGCGCATAGTACTGGAGGTGACCCCAGACGGTCGGATTGCTGACGACGGTGCCAGACCACCAGGGTACCGAGGCATCCGAACCGTTGAGCAGGGCAACCGAGTAGCGGAAGTTGTCCAGCTCGTTGTGCCCAAAAATCTCGACACCGCCGTAGTTGTCACCTGGGGAGTAGGTGATGGCGCTCCCGGGTGCCTGGAAGAAGTAGATGCCGTAGCTCTGCGTCAGCTGGTAGCTGCGGTGTTGGTCGTTCGGTAGGTCATTGAGCGCCCCCTTGCCGACCCGAATGTTGAGGTAAGGCGTTTCGAACAGGCGCGTAAAGACGACCCACGCCGACTCGAGGTCCCCGCCCTGCGGCGCATTGGTGTTGAAGTTGGCCGAAGCGAGCTGGGCCTCTACGACGAGGAGAAACCCAATCTGCTCGCCGATCGCCCCGGCAGTGAGGATGTCCAGGCCCTGGAAGCCAAACGTCCCGGTGCTCGTGGTGGCAAGGCCGAGCGGGTTGGAAGCGGTCGGTGCTACCGGAGTGAGGGTATTGCTGTTGTACTCGTACCCCACCGTCGAACGGAACGCGATGGGCCAATAGCCTGGGCTCTGCGTCACCGGGTTGTCGCGCTCGCGGTTCATCCGGTACCCATTGTCCCGGAACGCAATTCCAAAGCGGTTTAGACGTGGCCAGTTGGTGTGGCATGCCGAGCAGGCCACACCATACTTGCGTGCGAATGCCGGGATGGCGTTCGCCGACGTCGGTATGAGGACCGCACCCACTGCAACCAAGACCGCGACGAGCGTCACTCGGCGTCCCATGCAGTTCCTCCCCTCCAAAAAAACGGCAGCAGACACTTCCGGTGCGAGACGTTTCTTGTGAATCCTTGGCACTTCTTAAAAATTTGGCAAATGTATTTCTCTGCTTAGATATTGATAATGAAAGTCATTTCTCGAATGTCCTTCTGAACGAATTCAGCGATCTCGGAGCGACGTTGGGAGGGATTTGAGAATGAAAGTCATTGTCATGACCCGCTCCAGAGCCTCACGCGGCGACGGCACACCAGTCACTGAATGTTGAGAACTAAAGTCAATTGCGAGATGAGACGGTCGAAGGCTTCGGGCGCTTCGACGCTTTCCACAGCGCGCACCCGCCCCCGCGCATCCACCAACGCCAGCGCCCCACCGGCTTCCAACTGCGCAGCGCGGCCGAGGGACAGCGCCCCCACCTCCCCAAGGAGCTTCCGTGCGTCCGGGCCGCCCACGGTTCGCCATTGCCGCGGGTTGGCGTGGCGTCGCGTCAGCTCGGCACCGACGTCGACCACCGGATTCGCCGAAGGCACTGCCACCTCGAGGATTCCAGCCGCCGCCCCTACGTTGCGAATGCGGTACTGCAGGCGCTCGAGCGCCGTCCCAAGCCGCTCTGCACACGCCACGCAGCCGGTGTCCAAGAATCCCACGAGCCACACCCGCCCGGCGAGGCGGTCGCGGTCAAGGCGGGCCCCGCCAGGCTCGACGAGGGTGAAGGGAGGAAGCGTCCCAAGCACCGCCGGGACGCTTGGGGGCCTCCGAAGCAAGCCGGAAAGGAGCGGCCAACCAGCGAGCAGCCCGACGGCGAGCACCCAAAACCATGGCCGGCCCACGAGGGCCGCGAGGGTACCCTGGACAGTGGCGGACTTCGGGATGCAGGCCCCTACTTAATCTTTGGGGAGAAGGTCGCCTTCTCGCCGGCCTTCACGGTGACCGTGGAACTCTTGGGGCTGGCCACCTCGTGGAAGGTGGCAATCTCGTACGTCCCCGGGGGGACGTCCTTGATTTCGAAGGTGCCATCCTTTGCGGTGAGCACGGCGTAAGGCGTGTCGGCGGTGAAGATGGCTCCGCGCATGAAGTTGTGGATATCGCACTTGAGGGTCATCCCGCCGGCCTTGGTGATTTTCTTGGGGATGACCATCCCCTGCTTGGGCTCGGCGAGGTTGAGGACGGTGCTCGTGCCCAAATACGAGTGAATGTTGTGCAGGATGGGGTCGCTGTTCTTGACCTGCAGCTCCGAGCCCTTGGCGATGATTTGAACGTGGGGCTCGTAGTGGCAGCCCTTCTGATCGACAACCGGCTGCGCCGGAAAATCCATCTTCTTTCCAGACTTGATGTCCACCAGATAGACGACCACGTTTTCCACCGAGCCATCGGCGGCGATGGACCAGGAGTCCTCGACACGGGTCGCCCCACACGTGGCTGGGTCCTGCGTGACGGGGATCGTGGCTGGTTTGGGCGGCGTCCCGTCGTACGTCACCTTACCGACGACGGAACCACCATTGGTGACTGGGGCTTCGGCGTACTGGGCCAATGCCACCGACGAGCACAGAACGAATCCAAGCAAGCTCCAGTTGCGCATCACCATCTCCTGTCGTCGGTTTCGCGGAATTGCGCGCGTAAGCTTTTAGAAATGACCTAGCCTGTCAAGAAAATCCGGCTTTTCTTATGCAATTACGATTTGGGTAGCTATTTCGTGGCTGGCGCGGTGGAACCCAACCGTGCCTCGAGCCTAGCCATTTCCGCCAATAATTCCGGCGTAACCTCCGCGCTCGGCGCCGTCGCTTTGAATCGGCGAAACGCACGCAAAGCGGCCGCCTCGTCTCCCTCTTGCAGGGAAAATCCGGCGACAAACAGGGAAGCCTCCCAGCCGGCCGGTCCACGGGAGAGGCGCTCGAGGTCAGCCCGAGCCTTCGGAACACCTTCCAGCACACCCTGAAGGACGACACGGTGGATGATGGCCTCGGCGTCTTTCGGGGACATGGCCAGTGCCCGGATGACGAGAGGTTCTGCCTCTTCGAAGCGCTCTCGGACAAGCAGCGCGTGGGCCGCAGCGTCCAGTTGCGCCACCGAGGCCCCGGCGTTGTCCGCCGCGGCGAGCAGCCTCTCCAGCAAGGGGTCAGGTGCCTCCTCGGCGGGCGGCTCCGCGTCCGGCGCGAGCGCTGTCGCTCGCGCCGCGCTGGCCGCTGCCTCCTCCGCCAGGCGGCGCTCCGTCCGCCGCTGCGCCAAGACGGCGATGGCCAGCACCGACGCCGCGACCGTCGCACCGAGCAGCAACAACAACCAAGCCGAGGGTCGAGACTGCCTCCCCGAGCCAGACGATGCGCCCGTCAACGCCGCCGTCTCCGCCCCTGTCGGCCTCCACCGCCGCCCGCGGGGCGTTTCTTGGACCTTCCGCGCTCTCCGCGCGCGCCAGCCGGCGGAGGAGAGTGGCCCTCCTTCCGTTGCGGCCGGCTACGACCGGCGCCGCCGGAGCGCCGCGCGGACTTGGCGCGTTGCTCTTCGAAGCCGGGGTGCGACGCGTCGGCGCCGGCCTCCATCTCCGCCGGACCACTTCCCCAGTCCATCAGCACGAAGTCGATTTGCCGCCGCGTCAGGTTGACGCTGCGCAGCTGCACCGTGGCTGCCTGCCCCACCCTCACCCGGCGTCCATCGCCGAGGACGAGCGCGTGAAGCCGCGCATCGAAGCGGGAGCGGCTTCCGAGCGCGTCGGTGGGAACGAGTCCCTCGACGTACTCCTTGTCCAGCTCGACGAAGACGCCGAAGTCGGTGACGCCCGAGACGGTGGCCTGAAACGTCTCACCGACGCGGCCCTGCATGAGCAGGGCCGCATAGAAGGACGTCACCTCGCGCTCCACCTGCATGGCCGCCCGCTCGCGCTCCGAGGCCCGGGCGGCCATGGCGCGCAGAGACTCCACCTCGTGGGCCAATTCCGGGGCGCCACGCCCGTGCCCATGCCTCTGCCAGTGCGCTCGGAGCAGCCGGTGCACGAGAAGGTCGGGGTAGCGGCGGATGGGCGAGGTGAAGTGCAGGTACTCGTCCGCCGCCAGCCCGTAGTGGCCCACCGAGTCGGGCGAGTAGATGGCTTGCATCATCGAGCGCAGGAGCACCTGGTTCAGAGCCCGCTGCTCGGGCTTTCCCTCCAGGTCCTGGATGAATTGGTTGAGCTCGAGCGACGTCGGCCGACGTCCCCCGGGCACTTTCAGCCCGTGCGCGCGCCCGAGTTCGGCGAAGGCCTCCAGCTTGGCCGCGTCCGGCTCGCCGTGAAAGCGGTACACCGAAGGCAGCCCCTCGCCCTGGAAGAAGCCGGCCACGGCCTCGTTGGCCGCCAGCATGCATTCCTCCACCAGCCGGTGGCTCTCCTTGCGCTCCCGGCGCTCCATGCGCACCGGTCGGCCGGAGGCATCCACCACCACCTTCGTCTCCGGGAGGTCGAAGTCGAGTGCGCCGCGGGCCTCGCGCATGCGCCGCAGCCCGGAGGCCAGGCTGGCCAGGCGCCGGAAGAGCGGCAAGAGATGGTCCCGGCCCGGCACGTTGGTGCCGTCGAGCACCGCCTGCACCTCGTCGTAGGTGCAGCGGGCGGCGCTGCGCATCACCGCCGGGTAGAGGGTCGCGCGCCGGCGAAGGGCGCCGGGGGCAAACTCCATGTCGGCCACCAGGCACAGACGGTCCTCCCCTGGACGCAGCGAGCAAATTCCATTCGACAGCCGCTCGGGCAGCATGGGCAGCACGCGGTCCGGCAGGTAGACGCTCGTGCCCCGCTGGAGCGCCTCGGCATCGAGCGCGCTGCCTTTGGCGACGTAGTGGCTCACGTCGGCGATGGCCACCAGGAGGCGAGTGGCACCGCCCGGCAGCTCCTCGGCCCAGACCGCGTCGTCGAAGTCACGGGCGTCCGCCCCGTCGATGGTGACCAGCTGAAGCCCGCGGAGGTCCCGGCGACCCTCGCCCTGCGCCTCGGCCTCGGACACCTGAGGCGCGACAGCGGCGGCAGCATCCATCACTGGCCCGGGGAAACTGTCGCTGAAGCCCTTGGCCACCACCAGGGCCAGCACATCCTGCGACGGGTCCCCGGGGCGTCCGAGCGAGCCCATCACCTCGCCGGACAGCGCGCGAAGCCCGGAGGGTGGAGCAAGCCGCACCCGCACCACGTCCCCGTCCTTGGCCAGCTGTGTCACTGGCACCTGCACCAGGCCGGGGATGGTGACGTCGTGTGGCCGCACCACCGCCTCGCCACCACGGACGCTGTACGTCCCCACCAGCTCGCTGCGCTGTCGCTCGAGGACTTCCAGGAGCTCCGCCTCGGTGCGGCCGCCACGGGCGTGCACGCGCACGCGGACCCGGTCGCCATCGAGGGCCCGGGCGGCCTCGGGCGGCGGCAGAAAGAGGTCCTCCTCCTCGCCGACGTCGACGAAGCCAAACCCGCGCTCGTTCACCTGGAGCCGGCCCTCGCGCACCTGGCCGCCGCCGGGCGCCTGGCCAGCCCGGGCAGCAGGGGCCTTGTGCTTGGCTTGCGGATGGGAGGGCTTGGCCAGGGCGAAACGCTTGCCCTCGCGGCGGAGCGACCCTGCACGCACCATCTCCGAGAGGGTGCGTTCCAGGGCGGAGCGCTTGCCGCTGGGAAGGCCCGCGCGCCGAAGGATGTCCTGCAGCCCGAGCGGGTGGCCGGCCGTCTGCAGCGCCTTCAGCAGCGCGGAAGGCTCGAGGGGCACGCCCGCGGCTCCGGAAGTCAGGCCTTCACCGAGGCAATGTGGGGCGCTCTCACGCGAGTCACTCTCCCACGGAATCGCGACGTTAGGTAGCGTGCTTGCGTTGCATGCCGACGCGTCGCTGAGAAGCCGGCGTGGCGAAGCGGAGCGGCAAGCCAGCACTGGCCCAGGCGCCGCGAGACGCTGAGCGCGCCACACTCCGAGTCCGGCCCTGGGCGTCGGCCTTGCCGGGCGCGGTCGCTTTGGCGCCCTGGCCGCGGCCGCCGAAGGGGCGGACTTGGTTGCGCGGGCCAGGGAAAGGCGCACGCTCCGCGAGCGCGACTTGGACGGACACGTCCAGCGCAGAGCCTCCTCGCGCCGCGCAAGCTCGTCCTCGCCGACTCGTCAACAACGGCGTGCCTGCGAAGCAACGTCTTCGCCGACTGGAGACCGTTGGACTTCGCGTTGCCGAATAGTCGAGCCCGAAAGCGGGCGCTCTCGGCCGAGGAAGCCGCACTGTTGTTGAAACATCCGACTATCGACCTGCCCGGGGCGGCGCCGGAGCTGCGACCGTCACTGCGCCAGCATTGGTCAACCCTCCGAGAGACGCTGCTCACGGGGTGGCACTCCATCGTCCGGAGTCGACCAACGTGGTTAGGGCACTTGGTTTTCTGCACCCAGGCACATTGCTGGAGGTGGGGACGCCAAAGCAGGACCACCAAACGGTTGAAACGGTTGACAAGCCATAGGAGGCCCTTGAATTTGTTGCCCAACGCCACAAGCCCACCAGCCGCTTAGACAGTCGTGGGTCGGCCCTTGCGCGCAAGTACAAAACCTCGTCGTACTGGGAGCCACCGGGCAGCATCCATAAAGGGCCAGAGCGCCGCAATTCTGTTGGGTGGAGGGACACGTGGTCCCGCAAACGCCGGCGCTACATTTCGTCGGTAAGGTGTAAGCCGTCCCGCAAGCCTTGCCGCACGTTCCGCAATTTTTCGAGTCCGTGCTCATGTTTACGCAGCTGCCATTGCAGAGCGTTTGGCCGCCGGGACATTGGCATTGGCCGTCGCTGCAAGATGCCCCACTCGTGCACTGATTCCCGCACGTTCCGCAGTTCGCGGGGTCAGTGTTCGTGTTCGTGCATTGGCCCTTGCAATACAGCCAGTACTTGGCGTGTCCGACTCCGATGCAAGGCGACAGCTTGTTAAGGCTTAAGTAGCCGACGACGGCAGCCGAAATCAGCACGATTGAGATGAGCGTCACGCGTCTGGTCTGAAAGCTCATGCTCGCGGGCCCTAACTCCTTTTTGCTTCGCCTCGTTCTTTCCTTTCATTCTTCGTACCACCGTATTGGGCGCTCAGCGTGTCCTGCGATTGTGACGGCGCTCATCGTGAAACACGTCCTTCCCGACAGTCGGGGTCGAGGACATGACACTCCGAGACGAGGGGATGCCAATGGCGCGGCCGGAGATCGTTCGACGAGTGCACCGCTCGGAGAGCGGGCTGGGGCAGCAAGCAGCTAGCGAGAGAGCTTTCTCTTCCGCATGCCCGAAGAATTTACGAGGTCTAGTTTTGGCCCGCGCGCTGTAGACGTTGCGGCACCGCAGGCTGATGCCCCTTGCTGGACTTGATGGAGCGCAGCTCGACGGTGAACACCAGCGTGGCGCCACCATGGATGTTCGGCGGCTGGCCCTCATCGCCATACGCGACGTCGGACGGGCAAATAAGCTGTGCCTTCTCGCCGACCTTCATCTTCGCCACGCCGAGGGTCCAGCACTTGATGCCCTGCCTCAACACGAACTCCGCCGGCAGGCCTCGCTTGTACGAGCTGTCGAAGACGTTGCCGTTGGTCAGCTTGCCCTCGTAGTCGATGTAGACGGTGTCGGAGGCGGCCGGCGCAGCGCCGGTGCCGGGCGTGATCGTCCTGTAGACCAAGAAACCCTCGCCCTCGACCGGGACCTTGACCGCACCTGGCTCTTTCGCGGCCTTCTCGGCGAACTCGAGGCCTGCTGCTTTCTCCTTGTTCACGCCCGCGATCGCCCGCGCCTTGGCGAAGGCGATGATCATCGGCATCTGCGTGTCGACGTCGAACTTGGCCTTCTTGCCCGCGGCCGCGTCGCCGATGCCCTCTTCGAGGATCTTGAGCTCGCGGGCACTGAGACCGAGCCCCTCGAGGTTGCGCAAGCCGACGATGTAGCCCATGCCGTAGAGCGACTGATCGTCGTCGGTCTTATCGGTCTTGTCCGGTTTGGCGGGATCGGCCGCGAGCGCGGCGACGGGCGCGAGGAGGGCGAGCAGCAGAACGAAGCGCATCTTTTCAAGCTCCGGGAAAAAGAAACGGCGCGGACTCTACACGTTCTCGATTTGCTGCGTGGCCGCGATGAGCAGTCTCGCGCTCTTCTCGTCATCGGGGCTGCGCTCGACGATGCGCTTCATCCATTCGGCAACGCCGCTTCCCGAGCCTCTGTCTCCGTGTGTCAAAAGAAAGAGCTCCTGCGCCGGATGTTGGCGCAGGAGCCCTCTCTCAACCACGCGGTGGCTACCTATTCGTTGACACCCGGGATCGGAACCCAGCGCGGCCCGTAGATCGGCACCGGCTGGCCGTACTCGTACGCGCCGAGGTCCGGGGCGGCGCCGGTGAAGTCGTCGGTGACGTTGGGGATGAAGACTCCCTTGTCGATCGCCGCCGAGCCCTTAGCCAACGTGTAGTCGATGAGTACCGGGGCCGTCACGCCAGCCGTCGTGGTTCCCCAGCTGTACAACATCTCGGGGTTGGTCGCTTGGGCGGGCGGCGGCGCGTTGTTGAAGATGGTCCAGTCGACGACGATGCTGTGCTTGTCCTGGCCCGTTCCCGCCTGATACGCCGCCAGCGTGCCATAGGTATGTGTAACCAGCGGCGTACCGCCATCCGGGTACTGCGCGCTGTAATCGGCGAGGACCGTGGTGTCTGCAGGAGACGCATACGAGAACGCCGTCGGACCTCCGTCGGCGTTCTGTCCGTCGCCCGGCGGAATTCCCCAGCCGTTGTAATCGAGCACCGAGTAATTCGTGTACATGCCGATGCTGAGGACTTCCGTGCTGACGCCGGTCCCCGAGACCGGTGCTTGCATGATCAGGTTGTTGAGGAAGGTGATGTTGGCTCCGCTCGGCGACGCGCTGGCGTACTCGCCAAACGTGTTGTTCAGATAGAGAACGCCTTGCGCGTGGTCCCACTTAATGGAGCTCACGAAACTGTTGTAGACCACGTTGCGGATTAAATACTGCGGGCCCGAAAACGTGGGCTGGTTGCTGGTGGCCTGCTCGCCAGTGTTGATGCAGCGGTTGCGCAACCACCGCGCGTTGACCGACGAACCGTCGATCTCGCCGCAGTTGTCGGTCATGTCATAGATGTCGTTGTTGTAGGTATCGAGCGACACGGGCATGAGGTCGCGAGGCTGGCCCGATGGAGAGCAGTCCGGCTTGCGCGGGTCGCAGGGATACCCTTCGGGTTGGTGGGTATCGATGTCGAAGCCGTCGTGGAAATAGGCGGCATAGTTATAGGCCACGGTGTGGGCGGAGCCGTAAAGCTTGGTCGCGAAGTAAGCGATGTTTGGCCCCTGGTACGTCGCGTAGTTGTGGTCGTTGGTGGGACCGCCGGCCACCGGTTGAACAGTGATGGGCGTCGTCTCGGCCGTTCCGTTGGCCACGTGCTCCGTCCAGAGCGTGCTGAACGGCGCCCCGCCCCAGGAGGACAGGTAGGTCTGCTCGTTGCGGCCGTAGAAGAAGTTGTCGACGATGTAGAACCACTTCGACTTCGCCCACTCGGTCCAGATGCCCGCGGCGATATTCCTGAAGATGCACTGCTTGACGGTCAAACCTTCCGAGCCGACGCTTTCCTTGGTGCCTGCGAGGATGGCGATGTCGGTGTTCTGGAACACGATCCCTTGGAAGTAGTTGTAATTCGCGGACTGCACGTCGAAGAGCACGTGGTTGTTCTGGCCGTCGACGATGACCGGACCGTCGCCCGCGGAAATAATGGCGATGGGCCTCTCCTTGGTGCCGTTACCGCGCAGATAATACGTGCCGTCAAAGTCAGTGCCTTGGCCGGCGGTGGCGGGGAACGTGGTCGTATGCCCAGTGTATTCCGAACCAAATACCGTAACCGGCCCGTCATAGAGCGAACCGGAATAGTGATAACGGTCGTCGGAGTAGGTACCCGCATGGACGATGATGGTATCGCCGGGCTTCACCCGCACCGCGCACATCTTGTTCCAGTCATCTTCAACCTGGCACTCGTAATAGGCGGCCAGAATCCCCGGATAGGCGTTGGGCGCTGTCGCGACCGTCGTCAGGTTCGTCCCCGGCGGATACACGTGATAGACGTTTGCGTCGCTGCCCTTGTAAGGCACGGGCTCGGCCTGCGTGCGGAAATTCACCTCTTGTGTGGCGCAATCGCTATGCCGCCGGCCGTCGACGCCATCGGGATCGCACATCTCGAACTTAGCGACGTACTCGGTGCCCGGCTGGAGATCGAAGATGCTGCCGGCAAACATATTCGGAGCGACATAAACGTAGTACGGCGGATCGAAGGCGACCTCGTTCTGGATGCGGATGAGATTCATCCCCTGCTGCCAGTGGGAATTGCCGTTTGCCTGGCGGTACCAGACGGTCACGCTTGCAGTTCGGTTGTCGTCGCCGGTGATATACCATTCGAACCCCGCGTTAATCTGCGTGGTAGGTTCGACGTAGAACTCGCCAGGCCTCACCGAATTTTGGGCCATCGCGGTGGACGGCGACATGCCCACGAGAAACAGCGAAACAGCTGAGAGCAACCCGGCTAGGTAGTTTCTAGTTCTCATGTGAGCCTCTTTTCTGGGGAACCGCTTCGTGCTGGAAGGAATGCTTGCTGCGGCGTAAGAAGCTCCCCCCGGTGCTTTATTTTTCGGGCAGGTTTCACTTCCTGCCGTCCTCCTCCCGCGCCGGCGTCTTCGCGCGAGCGTGTGAACGCAAGCGCATAGAGGAGAACCGGCCAATCCGGGAAATAAGATCGCTCAGCGGCGTGTAAGCGGGCGCCAGCGGGCCTTTGGATGCCGTGAACGGGTTCGTCACGAATGCGGGGTCGACATCGCCCCGATCCTGACGCGCTGCTTCAACGCGGCGAGGTAGCTGGGGCTCACTGGTGCCTGTCGACCTGACTTCACCCTGAGAACCGCGGCACGCGGCTCTCTGCGAAAAATCTCCGAGCTCCGCCGCACGTCCACCACCAAGTCTTGGCGATTCAGAAAAAAGGACGTCGACCGGGCGGGTGTGAATAGCAGCGTCGGATTCACAGCCGACGGTGATGGGACCAGGCTTCTGCACTTCCCCCTCCACTTTCCGGCGATGGACATGACCCAGCGGCCGGCTTCACTCAAGACGCGGCGCGATAGACACGCCGCGCTATTTGTCTCGCAAGGTCATCGGCTCCATTGAGATTGCAATCAATCTGCGCCAGAGCGGTTTCAGGGCTGGACAGCCACGCCGCGGGGCGCATCAGCGGATGAGCGCGATGACCCGCCCGCGAAAGCAACGTCGAGCACCTGCTCCAGAAGCGCGTCCGTCCGCGGAGAGGTCAACCGCGTCAGCCCAGAGGCCGCCCTCTAGGGCGAAATGCTCGCTCCACACCACGCCGAGATTCTTTGAGGAGTCCCTCTGCTGGGTGGGCCCGATTAAGGAGGGACGCGAGCGTCATTCCTCTTGAGCGCCCAGTCGCCGTGACCTCGAAGCGCCGACCAGTGGAGCACCCCCGCCAGGGCATAGGCAGCGCCGGCCGCCAGAAACAGCACGCGCGAGCCTGCCTCGAGCCCGATGAGCGCGCCGCAGGGTGCGCCGATGACGGAGGCGAAGCCGTTCGCCGCCCAGGCCCAGGCGACCTCACCTCTGCCCTGTGCGAGGGAGCGGAGGCCAAGTGGAAACGGGAGCCCCATGAGGAAGGCTGGCACCGCAAGACAGCCGAATGCCGCGAGGGCACGGACGGGAAGCGCCGCCGCCTGAAGGGCGTGAACCCCGCCGAGGAGCATCGCAGCTGCCAGCGACAGGAGCAGGGCGAGCGACGCGCAGGCGCGAGGCCCGAGGGAGGGAGCAATCCGATCGGACCAGGCGCTCCCGGCGCCGGAGCAGGCGAGCAGGACTGTCAGGGCCCCCGCAACAGCGTAGACGGGATGACCTAGAAGCAAGCCGAGTTGCTGGATGGCGGCCAGCTCGGCGGCCACGTAGGCGAAACCGAGCGCTGCGAAGAACCCAATCAAGACCGGCAATGACACGGTCGTCGTTGTCCGACGCGCCCAAATCGCCGCCGGTGCCAGGAGTAGCAGCAGCGAGACGAGCACTGCTTGCACGAACGTGGCGGTGATGGCGATCGGCCCCCACTCGGCAAACGGAAGCCATGTACCGCGGGCGCTGCGTAAGAAGGCCAGCATGGAGCCTGGCCGCACGAAGTGATGCGGGTAAGGACGCGCGTCGTCCACCGGTGCCACGTCGAACGCCGAGGCACCGGCGAAGCGGGCGGCCTCCCTCGGCGAAGTGACCGCTGCCGCTGCAGCCTCGCGAAGCGCGGGATCGTCAATTGCGTGAAAAGGCTCGGTATCCCCGCTGACCTCAAGTGGCCAGTCGAGATCAAGGCTGCGCTGGCGCGCGAAGGCCCGCAGCCGCGCCAGCTCCCCGGGGGTGTACCCAGCGGGCCGCGCGAGGACTGTCACCGTCCCCCAACTCCGTGCCACCAGCAGGCCGTGGGAAGCTGAGCCCGTCACCCGCCGAAGCGCCTCGGCCGCGGTGAGGATTGTGCGCACGCTCTCCCTTGGTGGAACCGACAACCAGTTGGTCACCGACAGCACTCCGCCGGGGGCCAGGCGGCGGAGGTAGAGCTCATACGCGTCGACGGTGTGCAGGAAGTCTTCGTCGAGGGCACGGACGCCGGCTATCGAAGCTCCATACCCAACGGCGGGTGTGAGAGTGATGAGGTCGAAGGGCTGACCGGGCTGCGAGAGCTCGCCCCGCGCGTCGCCGGCGCGATCCTCGATCCGCTGTGCTTCGACGGTGTCGGGCGGCCCAAGCTTCCGACTCAGACGGAGCAGCTCCGGATTCAGCTCCAGCGTCACCACCCTCTCAGCGCCGTGGCCGAGCGCAGCCTTGAGCTCCAGTCCGCTGCCAACGCCGATGAGGAGCACACGGCGCCAGGGGCCGAGCGCCCAAGGAAGCGCTGTGGGCAGCGCCTCGGCCAGCTCAGCAGCGTCCGCACTGCGCAGGTCCGTGGCCACGCCGGCAACATCTCCGTCGACGAGCAGCGCCGTCTGCGCCGGGAAGCCGCCGCGATATTCCAAGGACAGGCCGGGGGCGAATCGGAAGGAAGGTGCCTGGAGCGCGGTGACCCAGCCGAGCGGGCTCGTTTCTTCAGCGACGAGCTGTGCTCCGGGGAGGGCTCGAATCTGTGGAAGGCTCTTGTAGGGCGTTAGCTGCAGCGACCAGAGCGGAGTGATGAAAAGTACCGCGGCAGCAAGGGAACCTGCGCCCATCAGTCCCAATGCCCCAGTGTGGCAGAGCCAGAGTGCGCCCAGTGCGCCGAGCAGCGGCGGGACGGCGAGCGCCTGCCCGGGCGGCAAAGCAAAGAGGGTGGCTATCGCAAGCGCCACGCCCAGAGCACCGCCAGCAAAGCTGGCTCCGTAGAGACGCCCGGCTCGCTCGGGCTCAACGGTGAAGGCGGTGAGGGTGGCGAGGGCTCCGGTGGCAAAGGGCAATGCCAGCGCCACCACCAGCGCAGCCAGCCGCGCCCATTGCGCCCCGTCCCACGCCAGCTGGGTGGGCTCGACGCGCACGGCATGGGTCGCCCAGGGCGAGGCCACGAGCGCTGCCGCCGTGATAGCAGCGGCCCAGCGGACACGGGCCGCCGCTCCAAGCGAATTGGCGGGAGGCAAGAGCGCGGCCAATGTGCCGCTCATGCCCGATCCGAGCAGGGCGACGCCGATGACCATCGAGGCAAAGTGGTGGAACTGTTCGACCGCGAGGAGCCGCACCACGAGAATCTCGTAGGCAGTCGTGGCGGCGGAGAGCAGCGTGACCGCCGCTGCAAGGCCCCGCGGTCTCATGGTCATCAATGCAGGCCGTTGAGCATCGGTACGAAAGCCACCGGCAGGAGGATCCGGGTGCGCACCTTCCCCGCGCTATCCTTGTCCACCTGGAGGAGATTTTGCGCTCCGTACATGCTGCCCACAGGAATCACCATCCGTCCCCCGGGTTTTAGCTGCTCGACCAGGGACGGGGGGACGTAAGTGGCAGCGGCGGTCACGAGAATGGCGTCGAAGGGGGCCTGCTCTGGCCAGCCGAAATTACCATCTCCGTGCCGCACCGAGACGCCGCGATAGTCGAGCCTCTCCAGTCGGCGGCGTGCGCTGCCGGCCAGCTCCCCGAAGATCTCGATGGTGTAAACGGTGCAGCCGGCGGCGGCCAGCACGGCGGCCTGGTAACCCGAGCCCGTACCCACCTCGAGCACCTTCAGACCTTTCCTCGGTTGGATGAGCTCGGTCTCGTAGGCCACGATGTACGGCTGCGAGATGGCCTGGCCAAGTCCGATGGGTAGCGAGTGGTCGCGGTAGGCAGCCGTCGCCAGCGTCTCCGCGACGAACTCGTGGCGCGGCACGGTTCGCATCGCTTGGAGCGTTGCCTCGTCGCGTACGCCTCGGGCCACGATCTGCTGCTCGACCATCTCCAACCGCTCGGCGGCGCGTTCATCGCTCGCTTGTGCCGCCGCAGCTGCTGTTGCCAGCGCGCCGAGCAGTGCTGCGGCACCGACCGCGCGAGCGAGCCCCATCGAACGGCACTTAGTACACCGCGAATCGAGCGATCAACTCGCGGTCCACAGCGACCTTCCTCAACAAAGCAAACGAAGCGGGAGCTCTCCGCTTCCGCCGAAGCGTGCAGGATGGGCTCAGGCCAACTGCGAGACGTTCACCTGCCAGACGGGGCGGAGGCCGTTTTCAGGCTTTCACGGAGACAGTCAGGCGGACCGTCTTGTGGACCTGCGCCGGGGCGAAGGCCTTGGCCAGGAAGAAGTCGACTTCGAAGACGCCTGGGTTCCTCGGAGTGAAGAAGAACTCGCGCACGCCGGGCCCGGTCGCCGCTGGATGAAAATTGGCTTCACGCAGCCCGACGCGCTTGGCCAGCATGGGCTCGATGGCCCACATGTGACCGCTGCGCTCGGGGAGAGTGACGCTGAGGCCGTGGTTCATCTTCACCTCCAGCGGGCCGTCGACGTCGTTGCCCTCGACTTCGACGACGTCGAGGTTGTCGCGGCTCACGCTGCGAAGCTCGTGCGGCCGCAGCTCCACCACTTCCACCGCCACCCGTCCACCCCACCCAGACGTCTTGTCCAGGACGCCCGAAATCTGCACTTGGTGCCCGATGGACTTGCGCAACGACTTGGCCAGCTTCCCCTCGAGCAAGAAGGAGACTTGCTGGCGCGTCCCGCCGTTGGACACGACGAGGACGTAGGCGTCACCCGTCATTTCCAGCGAGCCACGCAGGGTGGCAAACCCCCGCATGCCCGCGCCCATCCCGGGGTTGGACACCTGTTCCAGTTCCCCAGGCGACAGGTAGCTCAGCTTCAGAGGTGCGGGAGCGGGCTCGACGCCCTCGGCCTCGGGCTTCTTGGCCGCATACTTCCGCACGTCCACCATCCCGCCGTAGTTGTGCGTCTTCTTGATGAGGCCGGTGACGCTCACCTTGTGGTCCACGTAGGCCGGCAACACCTCTTGGTCCGGACCCTGAAGCAGAAAGACGAGCTCGCGCTTGTCTCGCCCCACGACGTGAAGGCACGGCAGCCCGTCCTTCACCACCAGCCGTCCCTTGAGACTGCCCTCGCCGGTGACGCCACGGCCTGCGGCCGCTGTCAGAATCTGCTCCATCTCCCGGCGGGTGAGGGCCTCGCCCACCGGGGGCAGCTTGGTGGCCCTCGGCCGCTGGCGCTCCGGAAGGCGCACCGCTGGAACAGCGACGGGGTGCTTGGCCGACGTCGCCTTCTTGGCCGGAGCCTTCGACGCCGGGACGCCGCGCAGGCGCGCCACCGCCGTCGCCACCTTGCGCGTGGCGCTCTTCAAGAGTCCGACCTTGCTGGAGGGCTTCTTGGGAGGGGCTTTGGCGGGCCGTTTCTTGGCCTTTGCCCCGGTCCTAGCCTTCGACGTCACGGGGGCCTCCTAACGTCCTGCCCCCGCAGTTGTCAATCTAAGTCCCTTAAATTCTTAAAAATTTGTGGCACACTGCCTCTGCCTCACCATGGATGACGCTCTGCTCAGTGTGAAGGAGGCCCAGGGCCGAATCCTCGACGCCTGCAGCCCCTTCAGCCCGGAATGGGTGCCCCTTGAAGAGGCACTTGGGCGCGCACTGTCCGAGGACGTGGTGGCTCGCCTCACCCAGCCACCCTGGGACAACTCCGGGATGGATGGGTACGCGCTTCGGGCCGAGGACACGACGCCTCCCCCGCGGCGGCTCCGGGTGGTGGAGGCCATCTACGCCGGACAGCTGCCCACCCGCACCCTCGGCCCCGGCGACGCGGCCCGCATCATGACGGGCGCGCCTGTCCCCAAGGGCGCGACGGCGGTGGTGATGCAGGAGCGGGCCCGGGCGCTGGAGGGAGCAGGCCTCGGCGAGGTGGACGTCCTTGACGCCATCGCGGCGGGCACCAACCTGCGCCCGGCGGGCGAGGATGCTCGCTCGGGCGAGCTATTGCTTGGCCGCGGCACGAGCCTCGGCATCCCGGAACTCGGGCTCCTCTGGGGCCAGGGCTTCACGCGGGCGAGTGTCCCGCGCCGCCCCGTGGTGGCCATCCTGGCCAACGGCGACGAGCTCTGCCCAGTCGACGCCCCAAGGCCTGGCCACATCATCGACACCAATTCTCCCTCCCTGGCGCAGGCGGTGCTGCGCGCCGGCGGGACGCCGAGGCTTCTGGGCATCGCCCGGGACACGCTCCCGGACATCGAGCGGCTTCTGGCTCTGGCCCTGGAGTCGGACGTCGTGCTCACCAGCGCCGGGGTGTCGGTGGGCGAGAAGGACTTCGTCCGCCGGGCCTTCGAGCGTCTCGGGGTGAAGAGCGACTTCTACGGAGTGGCCATCAAGCCCGGCAAGCCCCTGGCCTTCGCCCGGCGCGACAGGACACTGGTGTTTGGCCTGCCGGGAAATCCCACCTCGTCCCTGGTGGCCTTCGAGCTCTTCGTCCGGCCGGCGCTCCGGCGCCTGTTGGGCCACGGCGATGCCATCCCGGGGCCGGTGCTCGGGCGCAGTGCGGTAGCGCTCAACAAGCGGGCCGGGCTTGCACACTACCTCAGGGTCCGTGCAACCTTCCGTGACGGCGAGCTCTGGGCGGAGCCCCTCGTCTCGCAGACGTCCGGGGCCGTGCGCTCGGCTGCCACCGCGACGCACCTCCTGCACTTTCCCATGGAGGCCATTAGCCTCGAGCCAGGGGCTAAGGTAGAGCTGCTGACAGTTTTCTGGGGTCCCTGAAGCACCGTTGGCCCGCTCGCGCATCTAAGACAACAGACATGGACGACTCGCCACAGCCGCTGCCCCGACGAACGCGCCGCCTCGAGCTCTACAGCGAGGCGCCGTTGCCCACCGCGCGCGGGACGTTTCGCATCGTCGTCTTCCGGGAGAAGCTCTCCGGCCGGGAGCACGTGGCGATGGTGATGGGGGAAGTGTTTGGCCAGGAGGGCGTCCCGGTGCGCGTTCACTCGGAGTGTCTCACGAGTGAAGTCCTTGGAAGCCTGAAGTGCGATTGTCGACAACAGCTCGACCGAGCGCTGGACTACGTTGCGGCTCGCGGTCGAGGCGTGGTGCTCTACCTCCGCCAGGAAGGCCGGGGCATCGGGCTTGGGAACAAGGTGAAGGCCTATGCCCTCCAGGCCAAGGGCCTGGACACCTACGAGGCCAACCGGAAGCTGGGCTTCCCGGATGACCTGCGCACCTACGACGTCGCGGCCGACATGTTGCGCCTGCTCGGGGTGCGCAGCGTGGACCTCATCACCAACAACCCGCTGAAAATTGCTGGGCTGGTCGAGGAGGGGGTCCCGGTGCGCAGCCGCATCCCTTCCCCGGCGTCGCACAATCCGCATAACGTCGACTACCTGCGGACCAAGCGCGAGCGGACGGGGCACCTGATTGAGCTCTTCGGGGAGGACGACCAGGCGGCGAGGGCGAGCTAGCGCCGTCGGCCATTCCCTGTTTCGCGTCACCTTCTGGGGGGTGCGCGGCTCCATTCCCAGCCCCGGCGCCCGGACACGGGCCTTCGGCGGGAATACCTCCTGCGTCGAGCTGCGCTGCGGCGAGCAACTCCTCATCTTCGACCTCGGCTCCGGGGCCCGCGCCCTGGGCGAGATGCTTCGCGCGCGCGGAGAGCCGGCCTCGGCCGCGATTTTCCTCTCCCACTACCACTACGACCATCTGCAGGGGCTCCCCTTCTTCTCGCCCATGTTCGATGCGCGCAACCACTTCATCATCCGGGGCCCGACGCGCGGCGAGCGCGACGTGCAGGCCATCCTCGCCGGGCAGATGACGCCGCCCTACTTCCCAGTCACCGCCGATGAGGTCTTCCGGGCGCGGGTGGAGTACCAGCCCATCGCCGACGGCGACGTGGTGGAGTTGGGCGACGTCCAGGTCCGCGCGCTCGAGCTGCACCACCCGGGCGGGTCGCTCGGCTACCGCGTCGACTACCGCGGCCAGTCCTTTGTCTATGCCACGGACATCGAGCACGGGAGCGCCGTCGACGGCCGCCTGGCAGTCTTTGCCCAGGGCGCGGACGTCCTCGTCTACGACGCCATGTACACGCCCGAGGAGTACGCCGGCCCGCCCGGCAAGGTGGGCTGGGGACACAGCACCTGGGCCGCGGCGGTGGCGTTGGCCAAGGCGGCCAACGTCCGGACGCTGGTGCTCTTCCATCACGACCCGGAGCGCGACGACATCTCGATGCGCCTTCTGGAGCGCAAGGCACAGCGCCTCTTTCCAGGGACGGTGGCCGCCCGCGAGGGGTTGACGCTGGACGTGGACAGTCCGGCGCGCGCGGTGCGCCCGCCCCGGCGCGCCCGCTCTCGGCGTGCCCCGGCCCGCAAGGCGCGCTGACGCTTCACCGCCAGGGCGCTGTGCCGGGCTCCGACGTCGCGCGTTCCACGGCCCGCTTCAGCCCGGCAAAGGGCAAGCGGCGGAGCGCCTCGCTGACACTCACCCAGGCGAAGTCCGAATGCTCCTTCCCGAGGCGCACCGGGCCACTCCCCTCCCAGGAAGCTGCGAAGGCCTCCTCCTCCGCCACCACGGGCGGGTTTGCCTCCGAGAGAGCGAAGGCATGTCGGTAGCCGAGCGAGCGGACGGCGAGGTGCCGTCCCGTCTCCTCCGAGACTTCCCGGGCAGCCGCGGCCGACGCCGTCTCCCCCGGCTCGCGACGGCCGGTGACGAGTTGCCAGAAGCCGCCCCTCTCGGCGGTGCGCAACAGCAGAAGCACCTCCGTCCCAGCGCTGCCTGGCCGGGTGATGGCCACCGAGACGGTGTGCATCGAGGGGACGGCCTCTTCCACCTCCGACTCCCACACCGCGCCGTAGGCACGCGCCACGGCTGTCTGCACTCCGTCGGCGGCGGGCGCGTGGTGAAGCTCGCCGGCCATCGACGTCACCCCGGCCTCCTCGATGCCGCAGGGGATGATGAGCTGGAAGTCCTCGAGGGAGGGGGCGACGTTGAGCGCGAAGCCGTGCGTCGTAATCCACCGGGCGATGTGCACTCCGATGGCAGCAATCTTCCGGGCATCCACGCCCTCCTCGCCCAGCCACACGCCTGGCCAGCGGGGAAGTCGGCCGGCGGTGAGGCCGAAGCTGGCCAGGGCGCGGATGAGCCCCTCCTCCACGCTGCGCACGTAGGCCCGGACGTCGGCGCGCGGCCCGGCCAAGTCCAGGATGGGGTAGCCCACCAGCTGGCCAGGCCCGTGGTAGGTGACGTCGCCCCCGCGGTCGGTCTCGAACATGCCCACCCCGGCCCGGGCAAGCTGCTCGGGCGAGGCGAGAATGTTGGCCGCCCGCGCTCCGCGCCCCAGCGTCACCGTCGGCGGATGCTCGAGGAGGAGCAGGACGTCCGGCACCGTGCCGGCCCGGCGCGCGCGCGCCATCTGCGCTTGCAGCGCCAGGCCGTCCTGGTACTCGACGCGGCCGAGGCGAAGGACACGCAAGACTCTCTTCGCGCTCACCCTTGCTCCAGGGGGGTGTCGCCCAGCAGCCGCACCGCGCGGTCGGTACAGGCGCGACAGATGAAGGCGCCCACCGGCCCAGCCACCAGGGCCCCCACCTCGGTGCCCGGACGGCAGCAGAAGCTGCACCAGGCCCGGTGCGACGCGTCGGCGAGGACGGGCAGACGCTCCGGGAATGGCCGGGACGGCTCGCCCGGCAGCGTCTCGGCGAGCCTCCGGGCGTGCCGGCGCAGCTGGGTGGCGCGGGCCGTCCGGCCGCCGAGCTCGCAGGCACTGGCGGCCTGCTCGAGCAACTCCTGAGCCAGGTGGAGGTCTCCCACGCGCTCTGCGGCCTGGGCGGACATCACCAGCTGTCGGACGTCATCGGCCACGGGGCGCCGGCCTCCGTCCTTCTAGGCCATGTCCAGGAGCAGCGTCTCCGGGGCTTCCAGGTGATGGATGAGCGCATAGGTGGCGTCGGCCGCCACCAGCCCGTCGATGACACGGTGGTCGAAGGAGAGGGAGACGTTGCCCATGTCGCGAATGACGACGTCCTCGCCGACCACCACCGGGCGCCGCCGGATGCGATGGATGCCGAGGATGGCCACCTCGGGGTGGTTGATAATGGGGGTGGCGAACAGCCCCCCCGAGGTGCCGAGCGAGGTGATGGTGAAGGTGCCGCCGGTGAGCTCGTCCATCTTCAGCTGCTTGTTTCGGGCGGACTCGGCCAGACGGGAAATCTCGGAGGCCAGCTGACGTAAACTCAGCCGGTCCACGTCCTTGACCACCGGGACGGTGAGACCGTCCTCGGTGGCAGCGGCCACGCCGAAGTTGTAGGCCCCCCGCAGCACCAGCTCCTGGTTGGCCTCGTCGAAGTTGGCGTTGAGGGTGGGAAAGCGCCGCATGACGGGGACGAGCGCCTTGCAGAAGAAAGGCAGGAAGGAGAGCTTGGTGTCGTCCTTGGCCGCGGCCAGCGCCTCGTTAAGGCGCCTTCGCAGCCGCAGCAGCTCGGTGAAGTCCACCTCCTCGACGAAGGTGGAGTGCGGCGCGGTGAATTTGCTCCGCACCATCTTCTCCGCGATTTTCTTGCGCAGCCCCCGGAGCGGGATGCGTTCGTCCTGGGCCGCGTGGGGCAATGGCACGAGCCGCGGGCGCTCGCGGCCGAGTGGCGCCCCGGCCGGCCCAGCTTCGAGCGCCGCCACCACGTCCACCTTCAACACCCGCCCCTGCGGCCCCGTGCCGGCGATGCCGCCCAAGTCGAGCCCGTGCTCGCGCGCCATCCGGCGCGTCACCGGGGTGGCGAGCACCTTCACCTCGGCCCGCGGCGCCGAGGCCACAGGCGGGGCGCTCTTGGCTTGCGTCTCCTTGGCGGCCGAGGGGAGCGCCGCGAGGGGCGCGCCCGCTTCGGTCTCGAGCGTCACCAGGAGGGCATGCACCTTCGCCATGTCCCCCACCGTGCCGTGCACGGAGAGCACTCGGCCGGCGCGCGGGGTGGGGACGGTGACGGTGGCCTTGTCCGTCATCAGCTCCACCAGGCCCTGGTCCTCGCCCACCTGGTCCCCGGGCTTCACCAGCCACTGGACAATCTCACCCTCGACAACGCCTTCGCCGAGGTCCGGAAGCTTGAACTCGAAGGTGGCCAAGGCTGGGCTCCCGGGGGGCAAGTGCTACGGGTGGTACCTCAGGCGTGTCGTCCCTGCTCCATCAACCCCTGCAGGAAGAACTCCGCCGCTCGGTAGCTGGAGCGTACCAGGGGACCTGCCGCCACGTAGAGAAAGCCCATCTCGGAGGCCGCCTGGCGGTAGACATCGAACTGGGCCGGGGTGACGAAGCGGGCCACCCTCAGGTGGTACTGCGAGGGCTGCAGGTATTGCCCGAGGGTGAGGACGTCCACCCCCGCATCTCGCAGCTGGCGGAAGGTGAGGAGGAGCTCATCGTCCGTCTCGCCGAGGCCGACCATCACCGAGCTCTTGGTGTACAGCTTCTCCGGCCGCGCCTTGAGGTAGCTGAGCACCCTGAGCGACTGCTGGTAGCCTGCCCGCCGGTCGCGGACGGTGGGCGTCAGTCGCTCCACCGTCTCGATGTTGTGGGCCACCACGTGCGGACGCGCCTCGGCCACGGTGGCCAGGTCGCGCTCCACGCCTTGGAAGTCCGGGATGAGGACCTCCACCGTGGTGTCCGGGCTTCGGTGCCTGAGCGCTAAGATGGCGGCCGCGAAGTGCCCTGCCCCACCGTCGGGGCGGTCGTCGCGGTTGACGGACGTCACCACGATGTAGCGAAGCGCGAGCTCCTTGACGGCCAGGGCCAGCTGCTCCGGCTCCTCGGGGTCGAGCGGAAGGGGTGCTCCCACCTTCACGTGGCAGAAGCGGCAGGCGCGGGTGCACACCTCGCCCATGAGCATCACCGTCGCCGTGCCGCCACCCCAGCACTCGGCAATGTTGGGGCAGCGCGCCTCCTCGCACACCGTGGCCAGCTTGGTGCGCCGGACGATGGCCTTCACCCGCTCGTAGCCCTCGCCGTGCGGCAGACGCACCTTCAGCCAGTCTGGCTTGTGGGTCTCGCGGGCCTGGGGAAGCGGGAAGCGGTCGGGCGTGGCCATCGTCAAACGGGAGTCTAACTTCAGTCGGCCAGTGACGCTCGCCAGCGGCCGCTTTTACCCCTCCCCCCGGCGCGGGTGGCACCGGGCACGGGAGGGAAGCGTCAGATGTGGATGGGATGGCCGAGGGTGATTTCCGCGGCCTCGTGGAGAATCTCCGAGAGCGTCGGGTGGGCGTGCATGGTGTGGCCCAGCTCCTCGGTGGTGGTCTCGAGGTGCAGCGCAACGCATGCCTCGGCCAGGAGCTCCGTGGCATGCGGGCCAACGAGGTGGACGCCCAGGACCTCGTCGTACTTCTTCTCGGAGACAATCTTGCAGAACCCGAGGCCTTGCTCGCCGGAGATGGTGGCCTTGAGGATGGCGGTGAAGGGGAAGATGCCCGTCTTGACGTCGTAGCCGCGCTCCCGCGCCTTCTTCTCGGTGAGGCCGACGCTGGCCACCTCGGGATAGCAGTAGGTGGCGTTGGGGGTGAGGTCCAGGTTGATGGGCGTCACTTCCTTCCCGGCCAGGTGCTCCACGGCGAGGATTCCCTCAGCGGAGGCGACGTGGGCCAGCATCGGCGAGGGCGTCACGTCCCCGATGGCGTAGACGTTGGGCTCGGTGGTGCGCATCATCCCGTCGACGGGGATGAAGCCCTTCTCCAGCTTGATGTTGGTCTTCTCGAGGCCGACGCCATCGGTGACGGGCGCCCGACCCACCGCCGAGAGGAGGATGCTGGCCTCCAGCGTCTTGGTTCCCGAGGGCGTGGTCATGGTCACCTTCACCCCCTTGCCCGAGGGCTCCACCTTCTCCACCTTGGTGGACAGCTCGAAGTCGATTTTTCGCTTCCGGAACTGCCGCTCCAGCTCCTTGCTCACGTCCTCGTCCTCGATGGGAAGCAGGTGCGGGAGGAATTCGAGGATGGTCGTCTTGGAGCCCATGTGCGCGAAGATGGAGGCGAACTCGCAGCCCACCGCCCCGGCGCCGACGACGATGATGCTCTCCGGGACCTTCTCCAGCTCGAGGATGGAGTCGGAGTTGAAGACCAGCTTGTGGTCCACCGGGATGTTGGGAAGCGACTTGCAGGAGCTGCCCGAGGCGATGATGGTCTTCTTCGTCTCCAGCGTCTGCTTCTCGCCGGTGGCCGGGGCCACCTCCACCTTGCCCGGGCCCACGATGCGGCCGGTCCCCTTGAAAACCTGCACCTTGTTCTTCTTCATCAGGTAGTCGATGCCGTCGGCGCCCCGGGTGACCACCTTCGTCTTGTGCTTCATGGCCTGGGCCCAGTTGATGACCGGATTCTGCAAGTCGATGCCAAACTCGGAGGCTTCCAGGACATGGGCCCAGAGCTCGGCCGTCCAGAGCAGGCACTTGGTGGGGATGCAGCCGCGCAGAAGGCACGTGCCTCCGAGGCGCTTGTCCTTCTCGACCAGCGCCGTCTTGAGGCCCATCTGCCCGGCACGGATGGCGGCCACGTACCCGCCGGGGCCGGAGCCGATGATGACCACGTCGAAGGTCTCAGCCAAGGTGGACTCCTTCAAACCCTCAGTCGTTTAAAAAGGGGCGCCGGGATGTAACCCTCCGTGAAAGAGACATCAAGGACCAGCCGCCGCAACCCAGCCATGCACGCACTGCACACGAGACCTCCCACCATCCAGCCACCGGGGCGCTTTCCCCTGCGGACGCTGGTGTTGATGGTGCTCGCCTTGCTGGCCTGCCTTCAATTCCTCTGGCGCACCCACCGGACGCCCCCCACCCGAGCACGCGTCGTCCCGGCCGAGGTGTGGCTCAAGTCGCAGGAGAAGCCGTGATGCGGGTGGTGATTGTGGGAGGCGGGGTGGTGGGTTGCGCGGTGGCCCTCCGGCTGTCCAAGGCCGGCGCCCAGTGCACGGTGGTGGAACGCAGCGTCCCCGGCGCCGAGGCCTCGAGCGCCGCGGCCGGCATCCTCGGGCCGCAGGCCGAGGCCGAAGGCCCGGGGCCCTTCCTCTCCTTGTGCCTGCGTAGCCGCCTCCTCTACCCGCGCTTCGTCGAGGAGGTGGAGGCGCTCTCCGGACTGCACGTCGGCTTCCGGCCCTCGGGCGTCCTGCACGTCGCCTTCACCGAGGCCTCGCGCGAGCGCCTCCGCGCCCGGGTGCAGACGCAGCGCGCCGAGGGCCTGTCGGCCGAGCTCCTCGGCCGGGAGGCGGTGCTGGGCCTGGAGCCGGCCCTCAATCCCGCCGTCCTCGGTGCGGCCCATTTCCCCGACGACGGCTCGGTGGACAACCGGCTCCTCATGCGAGCCCTGTCCATGGCTGCCGCGCGCGCCGGCGTCCACTTCAGGAGCGGGCATGTGCGCGGCCTGCTCGAGGTGAATGGCCGCGCCGCGGGGGTGGATGTGGACGGGGAGCACCTCCCGGCCGACGCGGTGGTGGTGGCGGCCGGCGCCTGGACGGGGCTCGTCCCGGGTTCCGGGCTGTCGCCACGCCAAGTCCGCCCCGCCCGGGGACAGATGGTGATGCTGCGCTCGCGCGTCCCACGCCTGCAGCGGGTAGTGTTTTCGGACCGGGGCTACCTTGTCCCACGTGCCGACGGGCACCTCCTGGCCGGAAGCACGCTCGAGTTTCAGGGTTTCGACAAGGAAGTCACTGCCGCAGGTTTGCAGGCAATTCTCGCCCTGCTCCTCGAGCTCGCGCCCTCTCTGGGTGAGCTCCCGGTGGTGGAGAGCTGGGCGGGCCTCAGGCCCTACACCGAGGACCGCCTCCCGGTGCTGGGCAGAGGCCCCCTCCCCGGCTCGTTCCTCGCCAGCGGACATTTCCGCAACGGCATCCTTCTGGCTCCAGTCACCGCCGAACTCTTGGCCCAGGCCGTTCTCGGGCAGCCGCCGTCCCTCCCGCTCGAGCCCTTCGGGTGGGACAGACCGGCAATTACTTGAAAGCCGGCCCTCTCTGGAGTCGACTCCGCCCCACTGGGGCGCAGCCGCCCCGTGGTGACAGCTTGGGAGCCCCCCTAGGATGACCTTCGTGGAGACCATTGCTGCTCCGACGCGCATCCTCATCGTCGACGACGACGCATCGGTGCGGGACGTCATCAGCGTGCTGCTTCAGGAGGAAGGCTACGAGTGCCTGACCGCGGCGGGTGCCGAGGAGGCCTTGGAGATTGCCGCCCAGGAAGCTCCACCACTCGTCATCAGCGACATGAAGATGCCGGGACGCGACGGCATCTGGCTCCTGGAAGCTTTCCGGGAGAAGCATCCAGACTCGGCGGTGGTGATGCTCACCGGCTACGGGGACACCGAGGCGGCCGTCGACTGCCTTCGCCGGGGCGCCGTCGACTACCTCCTCAAGCCGCCCAAGCTGACCGACCTCATCCGCGCCATCGAGCGCGCGCTGGCGAAGCGTCGCATCGAGTTGGCCCGTAAGCGCTACCAGAAGAAGCTGGAGCGCAAGGTGCGCGACCGCACGGCCGAGCTGCGCAGTGCCCTGAGCAACATCGCGCAGACCTACCAGAACACGCTGCTCGCCCTGGTGGCCGCCCTCGACGCCCGGGAGCATGAGACCTCGGACCACAGCCAGCGGGTGGTGAAGTACACCGTCGCCATCGCCGAGCGGCTCTCGCTCCAGGGCACGGACCTCGAGGAACTGGGCCGCGGCGCGCTCCTGCACGACGTGGGGAAGATTGGCGTGCCGGACGCGGTGCTGCTCAAGCCGGGAAAGCTGACCACCGAGGAATGGGCGGAGATGCGCAAGCACCCGGACATCGGATGGAAGATGATTGAGTCCATCCCCTTCCTCGCCACCCCGGCCACCATCGTCCTCTCCCACCAGGAGCGCTTCGACGGTGGCGGCTACCCGCGGAAGCTTCGCGGTGAGGAAATCCACATCGGCGCCCGCATTTTTGCCGTGGCCGACACCCTGGATGCGATGACGTCCGACCGCCCCTACCGCAAGGCCACCTCCTTCGAGAACGCCATGGCCGAGGTGCAACGCTGCGCCGGCTCACAGTTCGACCCGGAAGTGGTGCGCGCCTTCAGCGACATCGGCGTCGACGGCCTGCGGAAAATCCGTCTGGACATGGCGCAGGCACGGGCCCGGGCACCGCGGGAAATCGCCACCGAGGCCGATGCGGCAGAAGAGAAGCTGGACGAGGCCCTCCAGGCGCTCGACGCCCTGCCGAAGGTTGCTCAGCGGTAGAGCTCGGCTCCCGCCGCGCGAAACTCGCTGCTCTTCTCGTCCAGCCCCTTGGCCAGGGCTTCGGCCTCCGGCAGCCCCTGGGCCAAGGCGTAGTCCCGCACGTCCTGGGTGATTTTCATCGAGCAGAAGTGCGGGCCGCACATGGAGCAGAAGTGCGCCACCTTGGCGCCCTCCGCTGGAAGCGTCGCATCGTGGAAGGCCCGCGCGCGCTCCGGGTCGAGCGAGAGGTTGAACTGGTCCTCCCAGCGGAACTCGAAGCGGGCCTTGCTCAGCGCGTTGTCCCGGGCCTGGGCGCCGGGGTGCCCCTTGGCCAGGTCCGCAGCGTGGGCCGCAATCTTGTAGACCACGACGCCTTCCTTCACGTCGTCACGGTCCGGCAGCCCGAGGTGCTCCTTGGGCGTCACGTAGCAGAGCATCGCCGTGCCGAACCAGCCAATCATCGCCGCGCCAATCCCGCTCGTGAAGTGGTCATAGCCTGGAGCGATGTCGGTGGTGAGCGGCCCCAGCGTGTAGAAGGGCGCCTCGTCGCAGGCCTCCAGCTGACGCGTCATGTTCTCCTTCACCAGGTGCATCGGCACGTGCCCCGGCCCCTCCACCATCACCTGGACGTCGTGCTTCCAGGCGACGCGCGTCAGCTGCCCCAGGGTCTCGAGCTCGGCGAACTGCGCTCGGTCGTTGGCATCGGCGATGCTCCCCGGGCGAAGCCCGTCGCCCAGCGAGAAGCTGACGTCGTAGGCCCGCATCACCTCGCAAATCTCCTCGAAGTGCGTGTAGAGGAAATTCTCCTGGTGGTGGGCCAGGCACCACTTGGCGAGGATGCTGCCGCCGCGGCTGACGATGCCGGTCACCCTCCGGGCGGTGAGGGGGATGAAGGCCAGCCGGACACCGGCGTGGATGGTGAAGTAATCCACCCCCTGCTCCGCCTGCTCGATGAGGGTGTCGCGGAAGAGCTCCCAGGTGAGGTCCTCGGCCTTGCCGCCCACCTTCTCCAGCGCCTGGTAGATGGGCACCGTGCCGATGGGCACTGGGCTGTTGCGCAGAATCCACTCCCTTGTCTCGTGGATGTGCTGGCCGGTGGAGAGGTCCATCACCGTGTCCGCGCCCCAGCGGATGGCCCACACCAGCTTCTCCACCTCCTCCTCGATGGAGGAGGTGACGGCCGAGTTTCCGATGTTGGCGTTGATTTTGACGAGGAAGTTCCGGCCGATGGCCATCGGCTCGAGCTCCGGGTGGTTGATGTTGGCCGGGATGATGGCCCGGCCGCGCGCCACCTCGCTGCGGACGAATTCCGGGGTGATGACTTCCGGGATGGAGGCCCCGAAGGACTGGCCCGGGTGCTGCGCGGAGAGCGCCGCCTCGGTGCGCAGGTTCTCCCGCAGGGCGACTGCCTCCATCTCCGGGGTGATGATGCCCGAGCGCGCGTAGTGAAGCTGCGTGACGTTGCGCCCCGGCTTGGCCACCAGCGGGCGGCGGCGGTGGGGGAAGCGCAGTCCGGCCAGGCGCGCGTCCTCCTCGTGCATGCGGGCGGTGAGGCTGCTCAGCCGGCTCCGCTCCTCCACGTCACCGCGGGCGAGCGTCCAGCCGCGCCGCACCGGCACGAGCCCAGCCCGGAGGTCGATGCGCGCCTCGGCGTCGGTGTAGGGACCGCTCGCGTCGTACACCTGCACCGCGGGGTTGGGGGTTTCCTCGGCCCCGGGGCTGTGCCCGAGGCGCGTCGGCGTCTGGGAGATTTCTCGCACCGGGACCCGCACCTCCGGGTGCAGCGTCCCTTGCCGGTACACCTTGCGCGACCCCGGCAGGGGGCCGGTGGTGATGCCGGCGAGCGCGGCGGCGTCGACGGTGAGGGGCTTTCTGGCCATGGTGCGTTTCCTCCGCCGGTATGACCCGGTTCAGGTTCGAAGGGTCCGGCGCATTCGCTCGCCGTCTCAGCCGCCTCCCCAAAGGGGCTCCCCTACGCGTTGTGTAGCGAAGGGGATGTGGCCATGCGGAAAGGGACGCTGTCAATGGACGCCCCGACGGCCACCCGACGGGCGAGCGAGCCCGTAACCCCTCGAAAGGACGTGTCACCAAACTGACACAAACGGCTCCCGAGCGGAGCCTGCCGGAGGCACTATAGGTTTGCTTTCCCGTGTCTCTCGCCGCTTCCGCAGCCCCGATTGTCCAGGCCCCGCCGGCCCCGAGCCCCTCGTTTCACGAGCGCCCGGTCCAGCCGGAGCGGGCCAAGGAAGCGCTTCGCCCGGAGCGGCAGGCGCTCCTCAAGGCGCGCATCAAGGACCTCCAGCTTCAGCTTTCCGGGACGCCGCTCGAGCGTCTCATCCAGCAGCTGTACACGGAGCTCGAGGCCAAGGGCATCGACTTGCGGCCCCAGTGCTACCTCTCCGACGAGTGGGGCTGCCCGGATGGCATCCCCGTCATCGGCATTCCCTTCTACCTGGCCAACCCCCAGCTGCAGTCCATCGAGGGCGAGCTCGGAGGCGGGGTGGAGAGCGAGCGCGAGATTCTCATGTACCTGCGCCACGAGGCGGGACACGCCTTCGCCTACGCCTACCGCCTCTACGACACGCCGGCCTGGAAGCAGCTGTTTGGCGACTACAACCAGCCTTACAACGAGGAGTACAAGCCGAAGCCCTTCAGCCGCCGCTACGTCAACCACATCCCCGGCTGGTACGCGCAGAAGCACCCGGACGAGGACTTCGCCGAGACGTTCGCCGTGTGGCTGACGCCGGGCCTCGACTGGCGCCACCGCTACCGCAACTGGCCGGCGCTCAAGAAGCTCACCTACGTCGACGCGCTGGCCCAGGAGCTGGGGCACAAGCCGGCCGAGGTGCGGCTTGGCACGCACGACATCGACGCCGACCAGATGGAAGAGACGGTGGCCGACTACTACCACTCGCGTGAGCTCACCGAGCGCGCCGACTTGGAAATCGGCGAGAAGCTCGACCAGGAGCTCTTCCTGCTCTTCGAGCCCCCCGGCGCCGCGCCGCTCGCCGCGTCGCAGCTGCTCACCGACGAGCGACAGACGCTCATCCAGGCCGCATCGCAGTACACCGGTGTGCAGCGCGCCGTGGTTCGCAGCGTGGTCGACCACCTCATCGCCCGGACCGAACAGCTGAAGCTGACGGCGCAGGCCGACCGTGTCTCGGCCTACATCACCCGCGCGAGCTCGCTGGTCACCGCGCTGGCGATGAACGACCTCTACACCGGTCGACTCTTCGACGCGGATTGAATCGCACCGCGTGCGGTGGCTTCGCGGACGCCGGAGTTGTAATGTCTTCGTTCGCGCATGCCACTCCCGCCGCTGAAGCTCGCGGTTCTCCACTATCAGCCGAAGGGTGAGGAACTCGACCCCGTCGTCACCGAGGTGGTGGAGGCATGCCAGGAGCTCGGCCACCACGTCACCAAGGTTGGCGTCGATGACCGCGTCCAGGAAATTCTGCGCGACGTCCAGAAGAGCAAATGCGACCTGGTCTTCAACCTCTGCGAGACGTTCGCCGAGGACTACCGGATGGAAGTCAACATCGCCGCTCTGATGGAGCTGGCGCAGCTGAAGTTCACCGGGAGCGGGACCGCCGGCCTCTTGCTCGCCCAGGACAAGGTGCTCACCAAGCAGATTCTCGAGTTCCACGAGGTGCGCACCGCCAACTTCGCCACCTTCGAGAACGACACCTTCGAGACCAAGGGCACGCTTCGCTTTCCCCTCATCGTCAAGCCGGCGCGGTCGGACGCCTCCATCGGCATTGGCCGGCACTCGGTGGTGCACAACTGGCAGGAGCTCACCGAGCGGGTCCGCGAAATCCGCGATGACTTGCAGGACGAGGCGCTGGCCGAGGAATTCATCGAGGGCCGCGAGGTGTACGTCGGTCTGGTGGGGCCAAGCGCGGCGCCGGAAATCCTCCCCATCGTGGAGATGGACTTCGGCAACTGGTCGGCGGCCGAGCCGCGCGTCTCCGACCGAGAGGTGAAGTTCGCTCCGGAGAAGGAAGGCAGCCCGCGCCTGGTGATGGCGCGCGACCTCTCCGACGAGCTGCGGGCCCGCATCGAGCGGGCGGCGCGGCTGGCCTACCGGGCCCTGAAGCTTCGCGACTACGCCCGCCTCGATTTTCGCATCGCCCGCACCGGCGAGGCCTACATCCTCGAGGCCAACCCCAACCCCTACCTCGAGAAACGCGGCGAGCTGGCCATGGCCGGCGTGGACCGCGGCTGGTCCTACACCCAGCTCGTGGAGCGCATCCTCGAATCCGCTGCCAAGCGCTACCACCTCACCGTCAGCCCAACACGGCGCAGCCGGGCCGCGCAGCAGCCCACCGGCACCTGAGACGGGCGCTTTCTCGCCGGTTCTCCCACTTGGCGTTCGCCCCCGGTGCTAGGGTGCGCCGCGCAATTTCAATTTGGGAGGGCGGCCGAGCGCCCCCCTTGCAAAGGACTGGGGAGGGTTGGCTGATGAAGAAGACGCATTTGGTGCTGGGCTTCGCGCTCGGTTTGGCGGTGGCCGTGGCCTGTAGCAGCAGCAATGGACCGACGACGCTGAGCATCACCGGAGGGTGCAGCAACTTGGCTGTCGTCCTAGGCCAGAGTGGTGTCACGTTGAGCGGCTCTTGCGACCTCGGCGCGGCTGGGGACTACACGCTCAGCGTCCCATCTCTTCCGGTCGACATCGGAGCATGCGGACCTACCACTGTCCCCGCCACGGTGGCGGTGTGGACCGAGGGCAGCGCGAGCCTCAACTCCACCTTCACCGGCAACGCGGCCATCCCCTGCGATGGCGGGCACATCGACCTCACCCAGACCATTACACTCGACGGCACCTTCAGCTACGACGGTGGGACGGGGATGTTCTCCGACGCCACCGGGACCGGTGTCGTCCTCGACGGCGGCGTCCAGGCTGCGCAGAATGGCCTGAGCTTCGTCGCCAACCTGCCCGTCACTGGCTCGTTGACTTACTGAGCGAGCGCGGCCACGACTTCGCGGGGGTCCTGGAAGCGGCGCCCCGGCGTCCGCTCCAGGCAGCGAAGGATGGTGTCGTTCCAGCGCCCTTCCAGCTCCGGCACCAGCGCCTCCGGCGGGACGACGGAGGAGTCCGCCAAGGGACCGAGTGGATGCACCGACGGCAGACGTCCCGTCATCATCTGGTGCAGGACGACACCCAGCGCATAGACGTCCGTGGCCGGCGTCACCGCGCCGCCGCCGAGTTGCTCCGGAGCCAGGTGGTCGAGCGAGTCGAGGAGGTCCACCGCCAGCTGGGGCAAGGGCTCCGTCCGGCGCCTGTCCGGTAGCAACGCACGGCCGATGCCGAAGTCGGTCACCACCACCCGCTCGGTGCGCGAACCGTCCTCCCGTGGGACGAGCAGGACGTTGGACGGCTTGAAGTCCCGGTGCACGAGTCCCAGCGCGTGCGCGGCGGACAGGGCCTCGGCCATCTCCCGGAGGAGGGGAAAGGCCTCGGCCTCGCGGAATGGACCCCGCTTCGCCATCTTCTCGCCAAGCGAGATGCCGGAGATGAGGTCCCGGGTGAGAAAGTGCAGCGGCTCTCCAGCCTGGGTGCGGAGCGCGTAGACCTCGAGAAAGCGGCACACCGTCGGGTGGCGCAGCCGGCGGACGAGCAGCACCTCGCCTCGCAGCCGGTCCATGGCGGCCGAATCGGCCGCCAGGCGTCGATGGATGGTCTTCACCGCCACCAGTGTCTGACGCTCCTCGTCGCGCGCCTCGTACACCACGCCCATCGCGCCACGAGCGATGAGCCGGATGATGCAGAAGCGTCCGGCGAGCACCTGTCGCGGCGAGAGCAACGGCTCGGGGGCGACGAGCGGGCCGGCCATCAGAGCGGATTCGGCTGGCCCACCGTCGGTGTCCTCGAGGAGCCCGGCCCAGTCGTCCCGCTCTGAAGCAATGCCCACGGTGCCCCCTCGCGCCGAAACGAGAACGCGTCCGGCGACGCAGGGCTGAATCTGTAGCCGCATTCGGCCGTTCGAAAAAATTTGCGCCCGGATTGCTACAGGCCAGTTCCGCTCTGGTGCGGGCAGCTTTGCCCCCGCGGCGAAGCGCCTCGGGGCCCTTTCCAGGAGCGCGCCGGCTCTAGAAAGCCCGGGAAGTCGCGCCCTCTAGAATCTCACCCAGACGCCTGCCGCGAGGTTGACGGTTTGAGAGGCGAAGAAACTGACGTTGCTTCCCGCGTAGGCAAAGTCCGCCGTCACTTCCAGGTACAGGCGCAGGATGAAGAGCTCGAGCTTCAGGCCGCCGCCGGCCCGCAGGAAAAGCGTCGGCTTGGAGAGTGACCCGCCGGAATACTGGTCCCCGCTCACCTGAATGGGGAGCGAGACCCGGGCATAGAGAAACAGGGGAAAGTCGAACGTCACGCCGGGGCCGACGTAGACGCCGGTCATCGGGTAGGCCGCGCTCGGCGAGGACAGGTTGAATTGTCCCTCGACGTCCAGCGACATGAAGCTCAAGGGGTACCAGCTGGCCAGGATGTCGAGGTTGGAGAGCCACTTGTCCCCGACGCCGTAGGTGTACGCATTCGCGCCTGGCGACCCGTACTGAGGTTGCCCAGAATTGACATACATCGGCACGAGGTAGGCGGCGCGCAGCGCAAAGTTGCCGCTGTCGGTGTCGGCTCGCGCGGCGACGGGCGCGACGAGAAGACAAGCCAGTGCAAGTGACTGCAGATGCCCGCGTTTCATGAACCCTCCCAACGAAGCGAAGCCCCATTCTAGGAGCTTCCGCTACCCTTGAGCGAGTCCTCGTCCGCCTCCCGGGTCAGTGTTCACCTGCACGCTTCTCACCGGCCGAAATGGCGAGTGGAAGACGGTTTTGTTTTGGTGGGAGTGGGCATGTTGCGTAGGCACTGAACGCGCACGGCGGATTGTAGGCGCGGTTGAAGTCCAGGACGACGCTCCCATTCGTCGGCGGGTCGGCGTAGAGAAACCGGCCAGCGCCGTACGTCTCGGTGCGGTTGGTTGCATCGGCGAAGACGAAGAAGAGTCTCGTCTCTCCCTCCTCGAGGACGGGCGTCAGCCGGTACTCCTGGCCATCGACGGTGAAGACGGCCATCCCGGGCGAGGGCGACTGGTCCACGGTGCCGAGAATGTTCGGCACCGTGATGAAGGTGCCCGCCGCCGCCGGCTCCCACCGGGCAGTGATGCGCCATTTCGCGTCCGCCGGGTAGCTGGGGATGCCGCGAAAGTCTCGCCGCTTCGGGGCGTCTGGGTCCTTCACCCGCAGCCCCACCCGGTCGCCGCGGACGATGACCTGGAAGCGCAGCCCACCGGCTTCGAGGACATCCGGCACGCCGCCCTTGCTGTCCGAGGCCAGGACGCCTCCCGTGAAGGGTCGCCCCGAGCGCAGCGTGACGACCACCCCTGGCTCGGGCTGGAAGCTCACCTGCTGTCCTGACCTCCGAAAGACGCCGAGACGCACCGGCGCCTTGGCCGGAAAGACAACGGTTGCGCCCGCACCGGACCCGGCCACGTTGTCTCCCTCCTTCAGCCACAGGAGGGCGACCAGCGTCAGCCAGCCATCGTCGGCGGCGAGCCGTTTCTCGCGTTCCGCATGCCATGTGGCCGTGGCCTGTGCAAAACCGACGGCGTCGGTGGGCACCGGCGTGGGCGGGGACGCGAGCAAGACGGCGACGAGGGAGGTGGAGGTCAGCACTCTGGACGGGAAATTAACGGACAGGCCCCGCCCGGCGCGAGCCGTCGAGGAAGTCACCCGGGCCGGCTCGAGAAGGCCGCCGACTGGCATTCCCAAAGGAGTGCTGTTACATGCAAAGCCATCGCGGGAGCGCTGCTGTCTTGCGTCGTCCGCGCCCTCCCGCGCCGTGCTGGTGCGTGTGTTCCCGTCCGGCCGGGTCTCCCCGCTCGACAGAAAGTCGTCCTTTAACTGTGTCCACAGAGTCTGCCTCTGCTTCCGATTTCACTACCCTCGGTCTGTCTCCAGCCTCCCTGCGCGCGCTAGCCGCTGCCGGCTTCACCACCCCTACTCCCATCCAGGCCCAGGCCATTCCCCCGGCACTCAAGGGCGCCGACGTCATCGGCTGCGCCGCCACCGGGACTGGAAAGACGGCCGCTTACCTCCTCCCGCTCCTGGAGCGGTTGGTGGGAAAAACGGGGACCCGGGCGCTGGTGCTGGCGCCCACCCGCGAGCTAGCGCTGCAAATCGCCCAGCACGTCGAGCTCCTCGGGCGGGAGTCACGCATCCGTGCCGCCGTCGTCATCGGCGGAGTCGGCGCGGAGGGACAGAGGCGAGCCCTGAGAGAGGGCCGTGCGCTGCTCATCGCCACCCCGGGCCGGCTGATTGACCATCTCGACTCCGGTACGGCGCGGCTGGACAACATCGAGATGCTGGTCCTCGACGAGGCCGACCGAATGCTGGACATGGGCTTTGCTCCGCAGCTGCGTCGGGTGATGGCCAAGCTGCCCAAGCAGCGCCAGACGCTGCTCTTCTCGGCCACCATGGCCGGCGAGGTCGCCGAGTTTGCTCGCACCCACCTGCGCTCACCCGTCCGCGTCGAGGTGGCTCGCTCGGGCACCATGGCCCCGCGCGCCAGCCAGGCCGCCTATCGCGTCGGCCAGGGGGAGAAGGCAGCGCTGCTGCAGGAGCTCCTCACCCACTCCAATGACAGCACGCTCGTCTTCGTGCGGACGAGGCGCCGGGCCGACAAGCTTGCACGCTCCTTGGAACGCGCCGGTCACCGCACGGACCGCATCCATGCCGACCGCTCGCAGGGCCAGCGCCAGCGCGCGCTCGAGGACTTCCGCGGAGGCCGGGTGCGGGTGCTCGTCGCCACCGACATCGCCGCACGCGGCATCGATGTGGCCGACATCGGCCACGTCGTGAATTTTGACTTGCCCCACGTGCCCGAGGACTACGTCCACCGCATCGGCCGCACCGCGCGCGCGGCGGCCAGCGGCCGTGCTTCAAGCTTCGTCGCCCCCGACGAGACGCCATTGCTGCTGGCCATCGAGCGCCTCACCCGGACGCGCGTCCCGCAGGCCGTGGTGCCACGGGATGCTCCGGCCTTCCAGGCCGAGCTCAAGCAGCAGGCGGACCGCCAGGTGGACCCGGGCCCCCGTCGTCCCAACCATGGAATGTCCGCCCGGCCCCAGGGACAGCCTCCCGGCCGCCACGCGCGTACCCACGGCACCCGCGTCTTCTCCGGGGGCCCCGCCGGACTGCACCCGCGACACCCTGGGAGCGCAGGACGCCCGCGCGGCGCTGGTTCTCCACAGCGGCACGGGCGCTGAGAGCCATTCAGCAATAAGCAGTACTCATGGGTGGGGCCCAGGGAATAAGTACGACACCGACTTCCCGGTTGGCGCACTGCGTCAGCACCGCGTTACGTTTCGGGTGTGAAGACTGAAGCGATTGCACCCAAGACGAAGCGGCAGAAGCGGTCTCAGCGGCAGGGCCAGGACGGGGACATCCGCACCGTCGCGGCCACCATCCGCTGGGCACTCGTGTTGCCCGTCGACTTCGAGGGCGATGACACGAGCCTCACGCAGGCTCAGCTCGCCGTCCTGAAGTAGCCGGACCCGCTGTGGCGCCCCTCCCCCGGCGACGAGGCTTGCGGGTGCGCCTCGGCCCTGCCCCAGCAGCGGGCCCACCGAATCACTTCGGCGCCGGCCCCAGCACCACCACGCCATCCTTCATGACGAAGGCCACGCGCTCCGTCGCAGTGATGTCCTTCAGCGGGTCGTCGCGCATCGCCACCAAGTCGGCCCGTGCGCCGGGTGCCAGCGTTCCGAGCTCCCCCTCCTTGCCCAGCAGCGCGGCGCCCGTGGTGGTGCCGGCCTTCAGCGCCTGCCAGGTCGTCATCCCCCGGTCGACGTAGCGACGGAACTCCTCTGCCTGGTTGAGCTTGTCCCAGGGAAAACCTCCGGCGTCCGTGCCCAGGACAATCGGCACGCCAGCGGCGAGCGCGCGGCGGAAGGACGCATCCGCGGCCTTGGACAGGTCCGACCAGATGGAATTGGTGACGCTGCGCGGCCCCTCGACGAAGGCCGTCACCGTCAACGTGGGGCAGAGGTACACCTTCTTCTCCGCCATCTTCTTCACCGAGGCCTCATCCAGCACCAGGCCGTGCTCGATGGAATCGACTCCAGCGGCCAGCGCGATGGCATGGCCCGAGGGCGTGATGGAATGGGCCGCCACCTTGTGTCGACTCCGGTGCGCCTGGTCGACGATGGCCGTGAACTCCTCGAGGGTGAAGTTGGGGAGGCTTCGAATTTGCCCGTCCGGAAGGCGGTAGTACCCGCGGTCGGCATAGACCTTTATCCAGTCGGCCCCATGCGCAACCTGGTCACGCACCGAGCGCCGACAGCCCTCCGGGCCGTCGCACACCTCCACCCCGTGCGGCACGGGCAGCTCCCAGGAATAACCAAACAAGGCGTAGGCGCCCGTCGGCGCGAGCGCCTTGGTGGCGACGAAGAGCGTCGGACCCTCGATGACGCCCTCCGCGATGGCCCGCTTCAAGTCGACATCCGCGAAGCCAGAGCCCTCGTTGCCGATGTCCCGTAGCGTCGTGAAGCCATGGTGAAGCGCAATCTTCAGCGCTCGGGTCGCTCGCAGCGCGCGGTAGGGGAGCGACTCCTTCAAGAGCTGCTCGTCGTACTCCACCGACGTCGCATCGCCCTGCAGGAGGACGTGGGTGTGCGCGTCGATGAAGCCCGGCATGAGCGTGTAGTCGGAGAGGTCGATGATGGTGGCGCCCGCCGGCGCTGCCGTGGCGATGTCGCGAATCCGACCAGCGCTCACCACGACGAAGCCTGGGCCGCGGTCCTTCTCGGCCGCCACATCGAGGATGTGCCCGGCTTTGATGGCCAGCGTCGGTGACGGCGACGCCGCCCAGGCTGGCATCGCCAGCACCAAGACAGCGAGCACAACGCGGTCGAGCCCCATGTGCGTCCTCCCCTTCCCTACCGACGAGCCATCCACTGGCCGGAGGGCTTCCATCACTCTCCCACGCCCCCTCGGGTCGCCTCCAGCAAACATGGTGTCCAGCGGCCGCGCGGCTAGGCGCCCCGACGGCCCGAGTCACGAAAGGCGTTCCGACGCGCACCGGCGGCGGCCTGGCGGCCACCGGCCGCGAGGGGCTGCGCCGCCCTCGCCGACGGTCTAACTTGCGGCGGATGATTGGGTTCGACACCCTCGCGCCGGATGGAGACCACGCCCTGCCGCGTGGACGGCTTCGCCTGTTGGGCATTGCCGTGGTGGCCATCATCGTCCTGCTGCAGGTGGCGACGCAGTACGTGGCCAACCGCGACCTCCCGCGGACGCTGTCGCAGCTCGTCTACCTCGCGGTGGAGATGCCTCCGCTGATGCTGCTGCTGTCGGCGGTCTTCGGTTACGGGTACCGGCGGCGAGCCGGGCCGGCCCGTCTGGTGGCGTCCGGCATCCTCGTCGCGGCGGCCATCGGAGCCCTCGTCGGAGGTCTGTGGTGGGTGGCCATCCAGCGCTTTCCGGCGCTGCGCTTGACGTCGACGGTGGTGGCGCCGCCCACCCTGGAGCGCTCGACGCTCTACGGCGTGGCCTACGCCCAGAGCCATTTCGGCCTCTGGGCTCTCGCCTTCCTCCTGCCGGCGGTGGTGGAGCTCGGCCGCATCCGCTCCCTTGAGCGGGAGAAGCTGCAGCTGGAGGCGGAGAAGTTGCGAGGCGCCGCCGAGCTCGCCCGGTTGAGGGCCCACCTCGAGCCGCATTTCCTCCTGAACACGCTCAACGCCATCGCCGGGCTTGTCACCGAGGAACCCCGGGAGGCACGGCGCCTGCTGGCCGCCCTGGGCGACCTTTTACGGGATGCGCTCCGCGACGAGGACGAGATGCAGACGTTGGGGGCCCAGGTGGCCTGGCTACACCGCTACGCCGAGATTCTCGAGGCGCGTCACCGCGGCGGCCTGACGTTTGGCTGGGACATCGCCACCGAGAGTCAGAATGTCCTGCTTCCGCGTCTTCTTCTGCAGCCACTGGTGGAGAACGCGGTCAAGCACGGCGCCCTTCGGCGCTCGGGCGGCGGACGCGTCGTCGTCCGGACCAGCGTGACTGACGACTCGCTGACCTGTGTCGTGGAGGACAACGGACCGGGGTTGTCCGGCGACTCGGTACGCTCGGGCGCCTTCGGCCTCAAGTCGGTGCGCCGTCGCCTGGAGCTTCGCTATCCAGAACGAGCGCGTCTTTCGCTCGAGTCCTCGACGTCGGGCACCCGTTCCATCGTCGAGGTGCCGCGGCAGTTCGGCGCGGCAGTCAGCGCGGGGGCGTGACCTGGGCCCGCTCCGCGCACTGGTGGTCGAGGACGAGTGGCCGGCTCGCAATTACCTGGTCGAGCTCCTGGAGACCTCGCGCGCTGCCGAGGTGGTGGGAGCCGTGGCCAGTGTCGACGAGGCACGCGAGGCCCTGCAGTCCTCGGCCCGTCTCTCGGTGGACGTCGTCTTCGTCGACGTACAGCTTGCGGCCGAACCCGGGGACCGCGCGGGATTGGAGCTGGTCCGCTCGCTCGCCCGGACGCACCCTGGGCTGCTCTTCGTCTTGGCCACCGCCTTCGAGCAGCACGCGCTGGAGGCCTTTGACTTGGGCGTGGTGGACTACTTACTGAAGCCCTTCACCGAGGACCGAGTCGCCCAGTGCCTAGAGCGGTTGGTCCACCGGCACCGGGTACGGCCCGAGGCCCCGACCACCCTGCGCATCGTGGCCCGCCGAAAGCGCAACCTCGTGTTTCTCGAGCCAGCCGAAATCTGGGCCTTCGAGGCCGCCGACCGATTGACGTTTGTTCACACCAAGGATGGGCGCTTCGATATGGACCTTTCGTTGAGCGCAATCGAGCTCTCCTTCGGTCGTGCGCTCACCCGAGTCCACCGCAACTGGCTGGTCAACACCGCACACGTGAAGGAGCTGGAGCGCGACGGAACGGAGACCCGTCTCTTCGTCGGTACGGGGTTGGGGGGCGATGCGCCCGGGGTGCGGGTGCCGGTTTCACGGGACCGGGTTCAGGCCGTACGAGATACCTTGCTAGCCGACGCCGCATGGCAACGACGCAACTGAGGACACCCGAAGAAGCCATGGAAAACCCTTCGTCAGTGGCAGCGTGGCGCTCGTCCGCGGAGGCGTGCCTCCGGTACGGACCGCCGTCACCACCGTCGCCGCTGGCCTACGCTCCGGAGCCCATCGTGCTTTCCTCCCCCTCGGCCAGGCGCGCGATTCGCCTTTTTCTCTTGGCCACGGCCCTCGTCCAGGGACCGGCTGCCTGGGCCGACACGCCGCCGCCCCCGACACCGACACCCACGCCGACGCCGACGCAGACGGTGCTGCATCTCGACGAGGCAGTGGAACGCTCGCTGCAGCTGCAACCGAACCTCCTCTCGGCCCAGGCCAACGTGCTTTCCGGGCAGGGTGTGGCGGAGCAGACACGGGCTGGCCTCCTCCCGCAGCTGAGCGCGTCTGCGGTCGGCGAGCGCACCTATGGCTCCTTGTCGCGCGGCAGTAGCGTCCCCACCGCCATCGGCGGTTCCTCGACGGGCGCCTTCAACACCTTCACGTTTGCCCTCAATGGAACGCAGCTCCTCTGGGACTTTCAAACCGTGGACCGCACTCGTGCTTCGAATGCGTCCGTCATTTCTCTTCAGGCCACCCAGCAGGCGACGGTCATCAAGACGGTCCTCTCCGTCCGTACGGCATTCTTCCTGGCCCAGGCCGACAAGGGACTCGTGAAGGTGCAGGAGGAGACGCTGGCCAACGAAATCAAGCACCAGGCGCAGACCGAGGGCTTCGTCAAGGTTGGGACCCAGCCGGAAATCGCGCTCGCCCAGGCCCGGACAGACGTGGCCAACGCCAGGGTGGCGCTCATCCAGGCGCAGAACAACTACCGCATCGCCAAGGCTCAGCTGAACCAGGCCATGGGAGTGGTCCAGGGCGTTGACTACGACATCGGTGGTGAAGAACTCGAGCCTCTCGCCGGCGAGAACCAGTCAGTGGATGCCTTGACCGACATCGCCCTGCATGAACGGCCGGAAATCGCCTCCAATCTCAGCAACCGGGATGCCCAGGACCTCAACCTCAGAGCGGCGCGTGGCATGTATGCCCCTGCGTTCTCGCTCTTCGCCAACGCCGGAGAGACCGGCGATACCTTTCACACCCTCGGGCCCTTCTGGGACTTTGGACTTCAAGTCACCTGGGGCTTCTTCGATGGCCTCCGGACACCCGGAGTCGTCAAGCAAGCACAAGGGAACCTGGACAATGCCAATGCGCTGCTGACCGCTGAGGAGCTGCAGGTCCGGTTCGACGTGGAGCAGGCCGACGCGACGCTCGAGGGGAGCAAGACGGCACTGGTGGCCTCGGAGGACGCGCTGGTCAACGCCCGCGAACAGCTCCGTCTCGCTGAGCAGCGGTACGTGACCGGCGTGGGAAGCATCATCGAGCTCAGTGATGCTCAGGTCGCCGCCACCAACGCCGGCGCACAACTGGTTCAAGCAAGATTCACACTCGCAACGGCGCGAGCGCAGCTGCTTGCCGCCCTGGGACGTCGATGATCAACACCGAAACCAAACAGATTACGGCAGGACCCGGCGTCCATGACGCACCGCAGACAGGCCCGCGGAGCCACCGTACGCGCTGGATTCTCATCGGCGTGGGCGTGGTCATCCTCGCACTCATCATCTGGCAACTCGCCGGCCATCCGGGGTTTCACAGCGCGCCGCCCAAGGTCGACGTGCGGCCGGTGCCCGTGGCAGCCACCGCAACGGTCCAGAAGGACGTGCCCATCTTCCTCGAGGGTCTGGGCACCGTGACCGCCCTCTATACGGTGACGGTGAAGACCCAGGTCGACGGGCGCCTGGACAAGATGTTCTTCGTCGAAGGACAGCGGGTGAAGAAAGGCGAGCTCATCGCCCTGGTTGACCCCCGGCCCTTCGAGGCGGCGCTCCACCAGTCGGAGGGGGCAGTCGCGCGTGACCAGGCAAACCTGGTGAACGCCAGACTCAACCTCAAGCGCTATGACGAGCTGAGCAAGCAGAACCTCATCGCGCTCCAGCAAGCCACGGACCAGCAGGCGATGGTCGACCAGCTGGCGGCGACGGTCATGATTGACAAGGCCCAGGTGGAGACGGCCCGGCTCAATCTCGAATACGCCCACATCATCTCGCCCGTCGACGGCGTGACCGGCATCCGCCTCGTCGACCCGGGTAACATCATCCACGCGACGGACACCAGCGGCATCGTGGTCATCACCCAGCTCGACCCCATCGCCGTCATCTTCACCCTGCCCCAGGACGACCTGCCCGAAGTCTCCGAGGCGATGGGCAAGGGTGAGCTGAGCGTCGACGCCTATGACCGCGCCGGGGGAGCCAAACTCGGAAGCGGCAAGGTGCTGCTCATCGACAATCAGATCAACCAGACCACCGCCACCATGCGTCTCAAGGCCGTGTTTCCCAACCCCGCAGCGGCCCTCTGGCCCAACCAGTTCGTCAAGGCCCGGCTCCTCCTCACCACGCGGACCAACGTCATCGTCGTCCCCACCCCTGCCATCCAGCGCGGCCCGAAGGGGACGTTCGTCTATGTCGTCGGGTCCGACTCCACGGTCTCCGTCCGCACCGTCGTCATCGACAGCACGCAGGGCGACCAGACGATTCTGACCAGCGGCGTGAAGCCCGGTGAATTGGTGGTTGTCGACGGACAGAACCAGATCAAGCCGGGCAGCAAAGTCATCGTCCGCGCCGCGGAGGGGGCCGGAGCGCCACCGGCGTCCCAGTCGGGACTCGGGCCGTGAACAGCATCTCCGAGCCCTTCATCCGCCGGCCGGTGGCGACCACCCTTCTGATGGTGGGACTGCTGCTGGCCGGCCTGGTGGCCTTTCGTGAGCTGCCCATCGCGGCGCTTCCCCAGGTGGATTACCCGACCATCGTCGTCTCGACCGCGCTTCCGGGAGCAAGCGCGGAGACGATGGCCTCGGCCGTGACGACTCCACTCGAACGCCAGTTCGGGCAGATGCCCTCGCTTTCTCAGATGACCTCGGTGAGCAGCGAGGCGAGCTCGCAAATCACGCTGCAGTTCGAGCTCGACCGCAACATCGACGCCGCAGAACAGGATGTGCAGGCGGCCATCAACGCTGCCTCCAACCTGCTACCGGTCACCCTTCCAACGCCCCCCACCTACAGCAAGAGCAACCCGGCCGACTCGCCCATCCTGACCATGGCAATCAGCTCGAACACCATGCCCCTGGCCCAGGTGGATGACTACGCCGACTCCATCCTCGCCCAGAAAATCTCCCAGGTGTCCGGCGTCGGGCTGGTGACCCTCAACGGTGGGCAGAAGCCAGCCGTGCGCATCCAGGTCGACCCATCGGCGCTGGCTGGTACCGGCTTGAGCCTGGAGGACGTCCGCCTGGCGCTGGTTGCGGCGAACGTCAACCAGCCCAAGGGCGCGCTCGACGGGCCCCGCCAGGAATACACCCTGGCCACCGACGACCAGCTGCTGAAGGCCGCCGCCTACAGTCCGGTCATCCTCGCCTACCGCAACGGTTCGCCAGTCCGTCTCCTGGACGTGGCTCGAGCCATCGACAGCGTCGAGAACGCGGAGCTCGCTGGCTGGTCCAACACCGACCGGGCGATCATCCTTAACGTTCAGCGTCAGCCCGGCGCCAACGTGATCGCCGTCGCAGACCGGGTGAAGGCGCTGCTCCCGCGTCTGTCAGCCTCGCTGCCGCAGGGAATTCAGATCACCATCCTCAGCGACCGCACGGAGACCGTGCGCGCCTCGGTCGACGACGTCGAGTTCACCCTGATGCTGACCATCGTGCTGGTGATGGCGGTCATCTTCCTCTTCCTCGGAAACCTGCGCGCCACCGCCATCCCCAGCGTCACAGTCCCGCTATCGCTGGTGGGCACCTTCGGCGTGATGTACCTGCTCGGCTACAGCCTCAACAACCTTTCCTTGATGGCGCTCACCATCTCCACTGGCTTCGTCGTCGACGACGCCATCGTGATGATTGAGAACATCGCCCGCTACATCGAGAGCGGGGATGAGCCCTTCGAGGCGGCCCTCAAGGGCGCCAAGCAGATTGGCTTCACCATCGTTTCGCTGACGGTTTCTCTGGTGGCAGTGCTCATTCCACTGCTCTTCATGAGCGGCGTCATCGGCCGGCTCTTCCGCGAGTTCGCGGTGACGCTGGCGGTGGCCATCGTCGTGTCAGCCATCCTCTCGCTGACGCTGACGCCGATGATGTGCGCTTACATGTTGAAGCACGAGTTACCCATCACCCAGCGTCCCAAACTCGTCCAGTGGTCCGAGCGTGGCGTGGAAGCGATGCTGGCCTTCTACAAGCGAACGCTTTCTTGGGTGCTCGACCATCAGCTCACGACGCTCATCGTGACCATCTGCACCTTTCTCCTCACGGTGGTGCTCACCGTGCTCATCCCGAAGGGCTTCTTCCCGCAGCAGGACACCGGGCTTCTTCTCGGCGTCACCCAGGCGGCGCCTGACGTTTCCTTCCAGAAGATGATGCAGTTGCAGCAGGCGGCAGCAGCGGTCGTTCTTCAGGATCCGGACGTGGAGAACGTGGCCTCGTTCATCGGGACGGACGGCACGAACCCCACCACCAACACGGGACGGCTCTCCATCTCGCTGAAGCCTCGAAGCAAGCGGTCGGCAAACGCCGAGGAAATCATCAACCGCCTGGTTCCAAAGCTGGCAGACGTGCAGGGAATCTCCACCTACCTGCAAGCGGTCCAAGACCTGCAAATTGACAGTCGTTTCAGTCGAACCCAATACCAGTACACCCTGGAAGATGCGGACGCGGACGAGCTCGCCCACTGGGCCCCGCTGGTGTTGGCCAAGCTCAAGACGCTTCCCGAGCTGAAGGACGTCGCCAGCGATCAGGAGGCCGGCGGTTTGACGACCTCGTTGATCATCGATCGCGACACCGCCTCACGCCTCGGCATCAACGCCCAGGCCATCGACGACACGCTCTACGATGCTTTCGGGCAGCGGATGGTGACCACCATCTACACCCAGCTCAATCTCTACCGAGTCATCCTGGAAGTGGAACCGGAGTACCAGAAGGGGCCCGAGGCGCTGAAGCAAATCTACGTGCGAGCGCCCACCGGGGACCAGGTTCCGCTGTCGACCTTCGTGAAGATGAAACAAACCATCTCGCCGCTGACCATTGCCCACCAGGGTCAGTTTCCCGCCGTCACCCTCTCCTTCAACACCGCACCCAACGTGGCCTTGGGTAAAGCGGTGGAAGCCATTGGCAAAGCCAGCGCCGAGCTGAGCGTGCCGCCTGGACTGCACGCCTCGTTCCGCGGCACGGCGCAGGCCTTCGGTGAGTCGCTCGCCACCGAGCCGGTCCTAATCCTCGCCGCGTTGATCACGGTCTACATCGTCCTCGGCGTGCTCTACGAAAGCTACATCCATCCCATCACCATTCTCTCGAGCCTCCCCTCGGCCGGACTCGGCGCGCTCTTGGCCCTCATGGTGTGCGGGATTGAGTTCAGCGTCATCGCGCTCATCGGCATCATTCTCCTCATCGGCATCGTCAAGAAGAACGCCATCATGATGATCGACTTCGCCCTGGAGGCGGAACGGGAGCGCAAGCTGTCGCCCCGGGACTCCATCTTCGAGGCCTCGTTGCTTCGCTTCCGTCCCATCATGATGACGTCTCTGGCGGCGCTCTTGGGCGGCGTGCCCCTGGCATTGGGGGGCGGCACCGGCTCGGAGCTTCGCCGGCCCCTGGGGATCACCATCGTGGGAGGCCTGCTCATCTCCCAAGTGCTGACGCTCTACACGACGCCCGTCATCTACCTGTACATGGAGCGGCTGGCCCGTTGGCTCAAGGGCAACCGAGTCCCAAGCGCCGCCCCTGAGCCGCAGCCTGCGCCGTGAGCATCTCCGCCCCCTTCATCGAGCGTCCGATTGCCACCTCGTTGCTGGCGGCGGCGCTGCTGCTCGCCGGTGGCGCGGCGTACAGCCAGCTCCCCATGGCCCCGCTGCCGCGGGTCGACTTTCCAGCCATCAACGTCAGCGCCGCACTTCCCGGAGCGAGCCCGGAGACGATGGCCTCCGCGGTGGCCACGCCGCTCGAGCGACGCTTCGGGCGAATTGCCGGCGTCAACGAAATCACCTCGTCGAGCACGCTGGGAAACACCTCCATCACCCTGCAGTTCGACCTGGAACGCGATGTCGACGCCGCCGCCAGGGACGTCCAGGCGGCCATCAACGCTGCCGCTGCCGAGTTGCCGACGGACCTTCCCAGCCGGCCCAACTACCGGAAGGTCAACCCGGCCGACACGCCCATCCTCATCCTTTCGCTCACCTCGGACACCGTCCCCTTGCCGCAGGTCTTCGACGCGGCCATCACCATCCTGGCGCAGAAAATCTCCCAGGTTCACGGCGTCGGTCAGGTCACGGTGGGCGGTGGACAGCAGCCAGCGGTCCGAGTGCAGGTGGATCCATCGGCTCTGGCCGGCGTGGGGTTGACGCTAGAGGATGTTCGAACCGCGCTCGGTCTGGCCACGCTCGACCAGCCCAAGGGGAACCTCAACGGAAGCAGCCAGGCTCGGTCGGTGGCTGCCAACGACCAGCTTTTCGATGCCAATGCCTTTCGTCCACTGGTCATCGCCCAGTCGGGTAATGCCATCGTCCGGTTGGGGGACGTGGCGACTGTCTTCGACGACGTCCAGGACGATCGCACGGCCGCCTGGACCAACGGTGTCCGGTCAGTGCTGATCATCGTCCGGCGTCAGCCGGGCGCGAACATCATCGACACCAATGACCGCGTCAAAGCCATCCTTCCGTCGCTGATGAGCTCGGTTTCACCGGCGCTCAAGGTGGAGGTGGCGCTCGACCGCACGCAGACCATCCGCGGCTCTGTGCGCGACGTCGAGAAGACGCTCGTCCTGAGCGTCTTTCTGGTGGTGCTGGTGGTGTTCGTCTTTCTGCGGTCCTTCCGCGCCACCGCCATTCCCAGCGTGGCCGTGCCGCTGTCGCTCGTCTCGACGTTCGGGGTGATGTACCTGCTCGGCTACAGCGTGAACAACCTGTCGCTGATGGCGTTGACCATCGCCACCGGCTTCGTCGTCGACGACGCCATCGTCGTCACCGAGAACATCGCCCGCTATGTCGAGCAGGGCGAGACGCCGATGGCAGCGGCCTTCAAGGGGGCGAAGCAGATTGGTTTCACCATCGTCTCCATGACGGTGTCGTTGCTCGCCGTCTTCATCCCCATCCTCCTCATGCGGGGCGTGGTTGGAAGGCTATTTCGGGAATTCGCAGTGACGCTGAGCGTCGCCATCGCTGTCTCGATGGTCGTGTCCCTCACGCTCACCCCGATGATGTGCGCCCGGCTTTTGGGCCACAAGAAGAAGAAGCCCGGCCGGCTCTACATCTGGTCGGAGCGCGTCTTCGAGGCGATGATCAACGCTTACGGTCGAGGGCTGCACTGGGTGCTGGGCCATACCCACCTCATGCTCGGGGTGGTCGGGCTGGCCATGGCTCTCACCGTGGTCCTGTTCATCCTCATCCCGAAGGGACTCTTTCCGCAGCAGGACAATGGGCTGCTGATTGGTGCCTCGGATGCGCCTCAGGACGTCTCGTTCTACACCATGCGAACGCGCCAGAAGGCAGTGGACGACGTGGTGCAAACGAGCCCCGACGTCGCGCACGCAGTCGCCTTCATCGGCGGTGGCGGAACGACCAACACCGGAAACGTCTTCGTCGACCTGAAGCCCCGCCCGCCGAGGAAATTAACGGCTGACGAGGTCATCACCTGGCTACGGCCCAAGCTGGCCCAGGTGCAAGGCATTGCGCTGTATCTCCAGGCGGCACAGGACGTGCGCATCGGCGGTCGAGCCTCTCGCACCCAGTACCAGTACACGCTGCAGGCGGCCGACCTGGACGTGCTCCGCACCTGGGCGCCCCGCCTCTTCGCCGAGATGCTCAAGATGTCGGACTTGCGTGACGTGGCCACGGACCAGCAGACCAACGGCCTGCAGCTCTCCATCAGCATCGATCGCGACACGGCATCGCGGCTGGGAATCTCCGCGCAACTCGTCGACCAGACGCTCTACGACGCCTACGGGCAGGAACAGGTGGCCATCACCTATACCCAGCTCAACCAGTACCGTGTCGTCCTCGAGGTGAAGCCCGAGTTTCTCGAGTCACCCGACGGCCTGGACAGCCTCTACGTGCGTTCCGCGGCGGGAGGTCTCGTGCCGCTGGGCGCCATCACCTCCCGCAAGCCGAGCACGGTGCCGCTGGCCATCAACCACCAGGGCCAATTCCCGGCCATCACCCTGTCCTTCAACCTCGCGCCGGGGAAGTCGCTGAGCGACGCCGTCGCTTCCATCCAGAAAGCCAAGGAGTCCATCGGGATGCCGAACAGCGTCATCGGTGGTTTCCAGGGCACCGCGCAGGCATTCCAGGACTCGTTGGCCAGTCAGCCCTTGCTCATCCTGCTGGCGCTGTTCACCGTCTACATCGTCCTGGGCGTGCTCTACGAGAGCTACGTGCACCCCATCACCATCCTCTCCACGTTGCCCACGGCGGGCGTCGGTGCCCTCCTGGCGCTGATGCTGTGCCATGTCGAGTTCAGCATCATCGCCCTCATCGGCATCATTCTCCTCATCGGCATCGTCAAGAAGAACGCCATCATGATGATCGACTTCGCCATTGAAGCGGAGCGCGACGAGGGACTCTCGCCGAAGGAAGCCATCTACAAGGCAAGCTTGCTCCGCTTCCGTCCCATCATGATGACCACCCTCGCCGCACTCCTCGGCGCGCTCCCGCTGGCGCTGGGCACCGGGCTTGGAGCTGAGCTCCGACGTCCGCTGGGCATCAGCATCGTGGGCGGTCTCTTGTTCTCCCAGGTGCTGACGCTGTTCACGACGCCGGTCATCTACCTTGCGCTGGACCGCTTCTCGCGCCACCGCAAGGCGTGGAACCGGCCGGCGCCGGCGGAAGCTGCCGCTCCGGCGCCAAGCTAGCTGGCCACCTTTGGAGAACTGGCGAGGTAAACGGCCACCGTGCGCCACAGCGCCTCGAAGTGCGGCCTGTCGAAACCGGTACCGGAGGCCATCCAGTCGAAGTGTCGCGGCACATGCATGGGCCGGTGAAAGTGGCCGATGACGTCGTGGTGGTCGGCCCAGGCCACGGCGACGACATCCCCCCAGAGCTGGCTCAGGGTGGGGACGATGCCGTCGTTGGCCCGGTGGTCTGGTAAGCGGCCGTAGACGCGGCGCAAGGCCTCGGCGTCGGCCGGAGCGATTCGACGCGGCGGATCGGTCCGCCGGCCGGCGGCGAAACGGTAGAGCACCGCAAAGAGCGCGTGGGTCGCCTGCGCATACGGCCCGAAACCGGCCCGCCAGAGGGTCCGCACCCCCGGGGGGCGGGCCCGCGTCACGACGCAACCATGGCGCACGCCAGCTCTGTCCGGCGTCGCCGCGTTGAAGTCCTCCATCTTCGCCGGGGAAAGCTGCGCTCCGAGCCCCTGGTCGCTGCCAACGTCGCGGAAGAATTCCTCGATGGCCCGCCTCCGCTTTCCCGAGAAGTCTCCGAGGAGTTGCAGGAAGAGCTGGTCGAGAACGCCCACCGGCTCTGCCCCCGGCCGCCGAAGCAAGCGCGCCAGGCGCAGGACGAAGCTGATGGGGAGCCGACCGGTGCGCAACGTGTACACGGTAGCGAGAGAGAGGAGTGTCAGGAGTTTCTGTCCGAACAGGCTGGTGAAGTGCTGGGCCAGCGGAGTGCCGTGGTGCGGCGTGGCGACGGTGACGATGGAGCGGACGCGCACGGCGCAACGCTCGACGTCCACCGTGGTGGGTAGGGCAATACCCGGCGACACGAGAAGGCGCGCGTCGATGCCGCCCGAGGAATGGCCGACGATGCTGACGTAACCGCCTCGGGCTTCGAGCAAAGCAGAGACGGTGTCGGCAAGGAGCGCCGCACGTCGCCGAAGCGACGAGGTCGGCTCGGTCAGGGCGACGTGGACGTCACCATCGAGCCCCAGCGCGGGGCCGACATCCACCAGGAAGTCTCTGACGTGCCCGAAGTACGCGAAGTCGCCCAGGTTCGCGAAGCCGAAGAATCCGGGGACGAGGACGACATGGTGCGGTCCGGTCACGCTCGAAAGAGTACCGCGCCATGCGCGGGGCCGTTCATGCGGCAGGGCCCAGAGGTGTCAACGGCCGGCCCGTCCCCTTCGACACCCGGGCGGTGGGCGCCTGCCGGGCGGCTTCTGAGCAGGGCACGGCGACACAAAATGCTGTTCCCGACGGTCGAAGCTGGGGGAGTGTGGGAAGATGAATCCGGAGCACGCCCGGGCGGGGAGGCCCTGGAACCTGACTCATGTTGGAAGATTCTCCACCCTTCTCCGCCCGGCGCCCATCCATCTCTCTCGATGACGGTGGAGCACCCGTCCTCCTGGATGCAGAGGACGGGGAACTTTCCGCAGCCGGCCGCCCCATCGTCCTCACCTCATTCGTCCGCCGGGCGGACCAGCCGGCCACCTACCGCTGGTCCATCGCGTTTTCCATCGTCGCGCACGTCGTTCTCATTGGCCTTTCGCTGTGGTTCGGGCGCGCCGTCATCCTCCCTCGCCTCGAGCCGGTGGCCGTCCTGCTCCGCAGCCGGCCTCCTCGGCCACCGCCTCCGGCCCGGGAGGCCAAGCAGGAAGCGCTGCGAAAAGGTGGACGGGGCATCTCCCTGCCGAAGGCCGTGGCCAAGGACATCCAGCCCGAGGAGGAGCTCTCCTTCGCTTCCCAGACTGAGCCCGCCACCTCGGGTCACACCGGCCGGTGGGTGGGCGGGGTGGGTGACGCCATCGCCCAGGGCCCCGGGTGGGCGGATGGTGTGGAGTCGGGTGCAGTGCTTCGACGGTCGCTTTCGCGTGACCCTCAGCCCATCCACACGGCCTGGGATTGCGACTTCCTCGGCGAACCGGAGGGCAAGGTCATCGTCGGCGTCCGGGTGCATGTCTCGGACTCGGGGCGGGTGATGCACGTCACCGTCATCCGGGGTGGACCAGCCATCTTCAACGCCGCGGCCATCGAGTGCGCGATGCGCGAGCGCTTCCGTCCGGCTCTCGACGTCAACGGAAACCCCTGCGAGCGCGACGGCGAGGTGGACATCCTCTTCTTCCGCACCGGGCACGCCTTCGCGAAGGAGCCGCCTCCCCCGAAACCGGCTGCCCCCGCCCCACCTCCGCTGGTGGGCCCCCAGCCCGACTTGCCCGTCCAGCTCGATGAGACGCCCGAGCCGGGCGACGCCCCCTCCACCCCGACGAAGTAGCCACGGCGCACCGCCGCCGAGGCATCGCGTCGCCCTGCCTTCGGGCCTGGGCGCGGGCTGAGGGCCTGCAAACCGCCGAAGCGCCTCTTTACGCAACCCCTCGCGCGAGCGGTGTCTTCGTGGGGCGAGCAGTCTTCGAAGGGATTGAGCAATGAAAAAGGTCTTCTTGAGTGCTGGGTCAGTTGCGCTGCTTCTCTTGGTGAGCCATTGCGGTTCCTCGTCCGGAGGAGGAGGCGGTGGAGGCGGCGTGACACCCCCAGAGGACGGTGGCACCGCCTCGGCCTTCACGCTTGGAATTACCAACGTCCAGGACTGGTGCGCCATCACCGTGGACGGCGCTGCATTCGAGCCGACGGCCACCTACAGCTACGACGCGGGCACGGTCGTCGACCTCACCGCGGTCGGAAGTCCGCCAGGCACGTTCACCTTCGCCTACTGGACTGGGACCGACGACAACCAGTCCGCTTCCACCACGGTGACGATGAACGCGAACATGACCGTCTCCGCTTGCTGCCAGAACCCCAGCCAGCAGTGCATCAACAACCCGTACCCCTAGGGGGCGGATGCTGAGGCCGGTGGAGTGTTCTCCATCGGCAGCAGCTCGGGCGAGCTTCTCTGGACGGGTGAGGACCGGGCCCGGGCACGGCGTGGGCGCCGCCACTTGCGCCTGGCACAGGAAGGACCAGAATTGATGCCTGGTGGACGCGCTTCCCCAGGTTGCTTCCTGGCCAGCTTTGCAGACGCTGTCGCGTGTGACGCTGGCGCTCGCCGTGGGCCTCTTCGTCGGCCTCGAGCGGGAGTGGCGAGGCAAGGAAGCTGGGCTGAGAACCTTCAGCTTCGCCGCCCTACTGGGCGCGCTCGGCGGCCTGCTCGGCCCGTCCTTCGCGCTCATGGCCCTGGCGCTCCTCGGCGTGCTGGTGGGTTTCCTCAACTGGCAGTCCCTTCGGGCCAATCAGGGCGCTGAGCTCACGACGTCGGCTGCCCTTCTCGTCACCGGCTTCACCGGCATCCTGTGTGGGCTCGGGCACCGTGTGACGCCGGCTGCGGTGGCGGTGGTGAGCGCCGGGCTTCTCGCCTGGAAGGAGCGCCTGGCGGGTTTCAGTCACCGGCTGACGGCCGAAGAGTTGAGGAGCGCCATCCTCCTGTCCGTCCTGGCCTTCGGCATTTACCCGGTGCTCCCCAACCACACCATCGACCCGTGGGGGCTCATCGCACCCCGCGCCGTCCTGGTCACCGTCATCCTCATCGCCGCCATCGGTTTCGCCAACTACGTGCTGTGGAAGGTCGCCGGACCGCGTGGAATGGAATTAACGGGGTTTCTCGGGGGACTGGTCAACAGCACGGTCACAGTCACCGAGGTCGCGGCGCGCGTGCGGGAGACGTCCGGCGCGGTGGCCAACGTGGCCTACCGCTCGGTGGTCCTCGCCACCCTGGCCATGGCGCTGCGGAACGCCCTCCTGCTCGGGCTGCTCTCGTTGCCAGCCCTGGCGCGCGCCGCGCTCCCCTTGGGCCTCATGCTGTTTGGTAGCGTGGCGCTCGTCTTTTTCCCGATGCGACGGCCGGTGGGCCCTGAGCCCGAGGCCCCGCCCTTGCCTCTCGAATCTCCCTTTTCGCTTTCCGCGGTGCTGAAGTACGGGGCGCTCTTCGTCGGGCTCGCCGTCCTCGGCGCGGCCGGCCAGCGCTTCGCTGGCCAGGCGGGCTTCTACGTGGTCAGCGTGCTGGGAGGACTCGTCAGCAGCGCTTCCGCCGTGGCCTCGAGCGCCACACTCGCTGCTCACGGCCAGGTCACCCCCTCCCTGGCGGCGGTGGGTGCCGTCCTGGCCTCCCTGGCCAGCGCCGCCGTCAACGTCGTCGTCGTCGCGCGCGTCTCCGGAAACCGGCAGCTCAACCTGCGGCTGGCGGCGGGGATGGCGCTGGTGGTGGTGCTGGGTGTGCTGGGCGCCGTGATGCAGAGCCGCTTCCCGCTGGTCGGCTGAACGCCAACCCCCTCACCCGGTGGTGGAGACGAGGTGAGGCACGCTCCGCGACCGAAAGCTCAACCCGCGCGCGTCGATGTAGCGCTTCAACGCCAAGGGCGCGGCCTCGCCGAGCGCGGCCAGCGCCACATAGCCATCCGGCCTCACCAAGTACGCCGCGCTGGGAGCCAGTCCCGCCTTCTTCACGCTCGGGCGCCAGGGGAAGGCATGCAGCGGAAGGCCGTAGCCACTGCACGTCGTGACGAGGTCTGGGCTTGGCTCGCCGTAGACGTGGACCTGCCAATCGGTCGACGTGAGCGGCGTGAAGTTGTCCGCTCCGCCTTCCTTGTCGGGCTTGACCCAGGGCAACCGATCTCCGCCGCGCACCGTGCCGGCGCGTCCCTCGCTGAGCTGCCCGTGCCGGTAGTTCACCAGGGTCTGGGAGATGGTTCGAAAGACGAATCGGCGCAACGCCCGTTGCTCCATCAAACTCGGCAAGAGCAGTGGGATGAGGTTCAGCCGAACGAATCGAGCGAGCGGACCATTCCTCGTTGCGAAGGTGAAGGCCCGGTCAGTGGTCGCAACCAGGCGTCTGGCGAACGCGATGCGTTCTGGCTCATACGTTTCGAGCAGGCTCGCATCCGCCCGACGCCGAAGGACGGCGGCGAGCTTCCATGCCAGGTTGATGGCGTCCCCGATGCCGGTATTCATTCCCTGTCCACCGACGGGGCTGTGAACGTGCGCCGCGTCCCCCAGGAGAAATGCGCGCCCGCGCCCGAAGTGTTCCGCGACACGGTGATGGACGCGGTAGGTGGAAAACCAGTGGACCCGGTCAACGGTCACTCCAAGCCGCTCGACCACTCCTTGACTCACGTCGCTCCATGCCAGGTCCTGCCGCTGCGCCTCGGACTCCCGCTTCACGGTGCCCACCAGCCGAGCCCCGCCCGCTCCCTTCATCGGGAAGACCGCAAGGAAGTCGGCCTCGTCGACAGCGATGTTGAGCTCGTGGTTGTTCACCGGCCCATGCATCTCGACATCGGCGACGTAGAAGACCCTTTCGTAGGTTCCGCCTGGGAAGCCGACGGCGAGCTGCTCGCGAACCCTGGAGCGAGCGCCGTCGCAACCGGCGATGTAGGCCGCCTCGCAATTCTCGACATGCCCGTCAGGCTGCTCGAGCCGCGCTCGTACTGTGTGGCCAAGGTCCTCGAAGCCGAGGAGCTTCGTTCGACGCTCGACGTCGACACCTGCCCGATGAAGGTGCTCGACGAGGAGCCTCTCGTGCTCGTCCTGGGGGAAGATGAGGACGTACGGAAAGGGGCTCAGCCCCTCGCCGATGTCGGAGAAGGCGGCGCGGGCCGCGTGCTTGCCGCGCGCCCAGAAGTTGACGCCGGCAAACCGGAGGCTCCGCTCGACGGCCTCCTCGGCCAGGCCGACCTGGCGATAGAACTCCAAGGTGCGGGCGTGGACGGCGAGCGCCCGCGACGTTGTCCCGGGTTCGGTCGTCGTGTCGATGATGCGCACCTCGACGCCGAGGCGCCTCAGCCACAAGGCCAGCGTCAGGCCGGTCGGGCCCGCACCGACGATGAGGACCTCGGTTGGCTTCCCCATGCGCCCATCCTAGCTGCAAGCGTGGCCGCGCAGTGGGCCTTGCGGTGGCTCTGCGCAGTTCGACTAGCGGCCTGCATCAGCGTCCAGTGGCCAGAGCTGCGTCGCCGGGCGCTGGAGGACCGCGGCCGCCGTTGCGTGCAGCCGCTCCGGGTCGAGGCGCCCTCCGGCCACGGCTTCGGCGAGCCACTTCTCGATGGACCCGCCCCGCTCCTCCCAGCGGTCCTCACGCAGGTACCCGTAGAGCCCGGCCGCCAGCACATGCATCCCGTCGTCCGACGCCCGCCAGCGGTCGGCCGGATTGCGGCCCACGCCAAGCGCCTCGCTGATCAGCTGGTCCAGCGCCTGACAGAGGTCCTCGTTCAGAAGTCCTTCCAGCGTCGTGTACCCCCACCGCGGATCATGGTCGCGCACAATCCGCGTAATCACCGGGTCATTCGAGAGGACTCCCAGCGCCACCCGCGCCGCCGCCCCGTCCATTGGCACCGGGGGGTGCAGCATCTCGTGCGCGGCGATCCGCACGGTGGTCGGGATGTCGTAGTCGTACGCCTGGAGGAACGTCTGCCCCTGCACCTTGATCCCATGCGGCTTGCAGAAGAGCAGGAGCACGATGTTGATCGTCGGATCGAAGACGCGGCCCGTGAGCTTCTCCTCCCATGCGATGACATCGAACCCGCTAAGGTCGTGGTGAACGCTCGCGACCCGTTCGGCGAGCGCGCGCCCGGCATGCCTCTCGCGGAACTGGACGAGCCCTGCCGTCCGCATCGCGCTAAACACCGTGGTCAGCCGCTCGCACGCCCCCATCAACCAGTCCCAACTCTTCTCCTCCCAGTAGGGGCTCTCGCGGTAGGCCGGGAGCAGCCTCCGCTCGGGGGCCGCAAGCCCGGCAAGAACAGCGTCGAGCGTGTCCCCGTTCCGTCCGCTGGAGAAAACCACGTCGAGCGCTGGCGCGAGCAAACCCACGCCAGCCTTCTCGGCCTCGGCCCAGAGCCGCGGCACGTCGGCGCGAACCTCCGGTGGGAGTCGCGGCGCGAAAGTCTTCAGCTCCTCGGCATAGGGCTCGGTGTATAGCGAGCGCCCGGAGAGCGGCTGGAGGAAGGAGATCGCATCCAGTCCGGCCGAAGGACGCACTGACCATCGGGTCCGGAACGTACGGCTTCGGCCATCGAGCGCGAGGACGGTCCGCGATGCCAGGAGCACGAGCGAGCCTGCGAGAACAGTTCTGCGATGCATCCCTGCGCCTCTAGCCCAGGGCATACCTCCCGTCTTGTATCCACTTCGCGCGCAGCTGCCCGGGCGTCCGCCCTGTCAGCGATGCCACGGCCCGCGTGAGATGGGACTGGTCGGCGAACCCCAGCTCGGCCGCGAGTTCGGCCAGTGTCCCCGTCCAGCCGCTGAGCGCGCGGATCGCTCGCTGCACTCGCTGCTCGGCCCGGAAGCGCTTGGGGGTCGTTCCGTACACCTGCCGGAATCCTCGGCTCAACGTCTGGGCGCTGAGGCCGCTCTGCTGTGCCCAGCTTGCGAGGGGGAGCTCAGCTTCATCCGCCAGAGCGCGGGCGAGCGCATCCGGCCAGTCCGCGAGTGCCAACTCGACGGGTCGCGCGTCCTCGAGGAGCGCCTCGGCAGCCGCCTGCGGGTCGCGCCGTGCGAGGCGAAGGACCCAATCCAGCGCAGCGAGCTCTCCGGTGGCGAACGCTGGGCATCGACCGAGCGGGACGTTGAGGACAGCGGCTCCAGTCCGCCCGAAGTCGTCGCGGTGCGCCTCGAAGGCCGGATGGAACACAACCTTCCCCGCTTCGAGACGGTACCGACCCCAGTCCCCGGCCTCCACGAAGTCGCCAGACACCACCACAGCGGCGTACGCGCCTGTGTGCCGATGACGCGGAAGCCCGAACCGACCTGAGTAGTGGCGCAGCACGCTCATCCGTATTTCTTACGCAGGACCCGGGCGCGCATTTCCAGAGAGGCTACGCGACGCTCAGCGAGCGACGCCCGACGCAGGACCTTGAATTCGCGCGCAGCCCAGCGAACGGCAAATGACGACTCCCGTTTGCAGCAATTCGCGACGGTCCCGCGAGAGCCCCCGCCCGGATTTGAACCGGGGACCTACGGTTTACGAAACCGTTGCTCTACCGCTGAGCTACAGGGGCCGAGCCGCTGTTAGTACTACAGAAGCCCGCTAAGTACAGGTGTTCATGCAGCCACTCGTCTTCGGACGGCTGCACTCTGTCCCGAGCCGCTTGCTCGCAGGCATTGTCCAGCCTGCAGAGATGGACCTCGTGGTGCGCGCGTCCTGGTGGCCGTGGTGCTCTTGGAGACGTCGCCGTTCGAACCGTTCCACAGGCGATGTCCGCGGCCCGTACAGCGGCCACTGCGTTCAATGGAGGCCCACATCGAAGTCGAACAGGAAAAGTGCACTGTTGTGCTGGCGGTAACTGTATGCGACGGTTTTTTCGTCAGGGGTGATTCGAACGGAATCGACAGTGGTTGTGCCGGTCAGTCCCTGCGGATTCAGCGTCGTGACGAGCGTGCTGACGTGGTCGTCGACGCGAAGGATGCGCACGGGGAATGTCGAGCCAACTCGCACCATCAGTCCGCTCTTTCCCCAGCCCACCGGTTCGCAGTCAAGTCCGAGTTCCGGGAATCGTGTCGCCGAACCATCCTCGATTGAGTACGTCGTGATGACCCCGTCGAGGGGGACTGCAGCGAGAAACCTTCCGTCGGGGGAGACCGCGAGCCTGGCGATACGCCAGTCCTTAAGCGGTGGCGTCACTGCCCGGGCGCGACCCGCTTCAAGGTCCACGAGGTACGCCCGAAGGATGCCGTCCTTGCGCGCGGCGATGACCGCCTGTTTGCCATCGGGCAAAACGCTGCCCGAGCGAGCGAAACTCAATTCACCAATGTCTAGGCTCCTACTCGTGCCTGCACTAGTTGGAAGCACCCAGATGCGATGGGGCTGGTCGTCACGAACAGCCAGCACCCACCTTCCATCCGGCGAAATCCCTAGGCCCTTTCCTGAGCCGAGCTTCACAGGCTCCGAGCCATCTGTCTTTCGCAGGTAGAGCCAATACGGCTCGTTGGTCGCTACACCCGCCTCGGAGAACAAGATTGAATGACCGTCATTCGATAGTCCTCCCATGGCGGCCCAGTCGAACAAGCCAATATGGTCGTCGATGTCCTTGGTCGCCACGTTCAGAACCGCGAGCTCCTGGCGCATGTCGTCCTCGAGCACCAATGCGCGTCTCTCTCGCCTGACGTCTTGCAACATCAACGAGCCAGTGCCTCGGTAGAGCAACCGCGCCGCCCGCCCTGGCCGAAGTGCCCACAGCGCATCAGTCAGGTGAGATGGCTCCCCGGTCAGCCACACCTCTTCGCCCGTCGGTGCCCAGGCGAGGGCCGAGACGGAAGCCCACTTTTCCAGGAGCACGCGCGTTTGGCCGCCTCGGTCAACGACGACAACATTGCCGGAGGGCTCGCCGAGCACGTCGTGCTCGATGAAGGCGATCTGATCGCCCGTGGGTGCCACGCGAGGCTGGGACAATGGTCGAGGGGAGGAGTAGAGAACATGACCCACCGGGAATTCGAGTTGCCACTTGTCCACAGCCCTTCGGACAACGGCCATTCCGACACCGTCTGGTGCGAAGTCAGCGTCCCAGACACCATCGACGACCTCGCGCGGCGCACCGCCCACGCCCGGGGCGAGGGCCAGAGTCCCGACAACGAGGTCCAACAGCACGTACTCCACACGGAGGATGACGGCCAGCTCCCCTGAACCCGATACGGCCGCCAGAGCGGCATCATCAATCCCTAGCGGGTGATAGTCGGGCGTGTCCAGGGTGGTGGAGTAAACGCGGGGTGGTTCCCCTCTCCACGACGCAGAAAAGAACACTGTTCGGCCGTCTGGCCCGAAACGCGCCGAGACGACTCGGCCTCGGCTGAAGGTGAGCTGTCGGATTAACGGCGGCGTCTGCCGAGCGAAGGACGCATTCCAGAGAAGCCACCCGCCGACTGCCGCCGCAAGTGAAAGCGGAAGCAGCCACCACCACCGGTGCCAAACATGCCCCAGCAAGGGGTGCGTCATTGCCGAGAGCGACCCTATCGAAGGCTGGACCAGCTCCAGGTTGAAGGCCAGGTCTCGTGCCGACTGAAAGCGTCGCGCTGGGTCCTTCTCTAGACAACGGTGAACAATCTGGGCGACCGGCCAGGGAATGGTGGACGGTAGAGGCTCTGGCTCATGGTGAAGGATGGCATGGCCGCTCTCCACCACTGAACCTGCGGGAAATGCACGCCGCCCGCTCAACATCTCGTAGAGGACCGCGCCAAGGCTAAAGAAGTCAGTCCGCGCGTCGATTGAGTCGCCACGGACTTGCTCCGGCGACATGTAGCCTGGGGTGCCAAGCACCATTCCGGTCCCGGTGCTGCGACCAGTCGGCGACAACGTTGCGTCCATCAATCCATGGGGCGCCGCCGCTTGCGCTGTCTCGACGAGCTTGGCGATACCGAAGTCGAGAAGCTTGATGTGCCCGTCCCGGGTGATGAAGATGTTTTCGGGCTTCAAGTCCCGATGCACGATGCCGCGCTCGTGCGCAGCCGCGAGGCCCTGAGCCATCTGCGCCGCCCACTCTAGGGCCGTCCCGAGCGGAACAGCTCCCTTCACCAGCCGCTCCCGTAGCGACTCCCCCTGCAGCAGCTCAGTGACGAAGTAGGGTTTTCCTTCGTGCAGACCAACGTCGTGCAGGGCGACGACATTTGGGTGAGTGAGCGAGGCGGCCAGCTTCGCCTCTCGGTCGAAGCGTTCCAGGAAGGCTCCGTCCCCGCCCAGGGCCTCGGACACCACCTTGATGGCCACTTCTCGCCCGAGTCGCGAGTCCTTGGCCCGGTAAACCTCGGCCATGCCCCCCGCCCCGAGCAGCGCCAACACCTCGTAAGGGCCGACCCGAGTTCCCGGTGTCAGACGCACGGCCCGGAGCGTAGCCCATGACGGGTTGGCGTTCCGCGCTGCTCGATGCGCTTCGTTGCTGGCGACGCCGTGCGGCAGGTTGCTGCGAGAGACGAACGAGCGTCACTCTGTCCGAAGCCAGCGACTTTCAAGCGCGTACCAACTCGCACCGCTCTTTGGCATCGGCTGGACGCGCCATGGTCATCCAACAGCGTCCACGGCAGTCTGCGTGAGGGGATGCCAGAGTCCACCTCCCTGTCCAGCCTCTTCCGGCTGCGTGGCGGCCTGCGGCGTACACGCGCGAAGGAAAGGAGGGCGAGGATCGTTCGACCCGTCGGATGCTTCGGCTTCAGGACGCGGGTCTCGCCGGCCGCATCGAAGCGTCGCTCGCAGCCTGCCTGGCCAAGTCTGCGGAAGGTTCGATCGCCAAGGGAGCGCGAAGCGCGATGCGCCTGTGTGCGCACATCGCTTCGCACACCGGCTCCTAAAAGCACCCACGCCGCACTGCGACGCACCGCGCAAGTATTTGTTTTCTCAAGCAGACCGTGCGAGAGAGAGCGCGTTTGAGCGTACCTTCCTACTCATAGTAGGAGGGCGCGGCCTTTGCTTGGCCCGCTGGGTGCGCTGCTGCACCGTCCGTGGCCGACGCCACGTTCCGCTAACACCCGAGAAACCGCCTATGCCCGACACCGAGAACTTCATGCGCGTGCCAAGTCCGACCCCGCGCCGCACCCTCTACACGGACGCGATGGAGATTTTCCACCGCGCGGCGGACACCATCGGACTCAATCCTCGCGTCCGTCTCGAGCTGGAGGAGCCGGATTACGAGCACATCTTCTACGTCACCACCAAGCTCAAGGACCGATTGCGGCCCCTGAACAAGGACGCCGCAGCACCCTTCGCCGACCTCCCCGTCACCCAGGTGCGAGACCCGAGCGGACTGGAGCGTCTGGCGGACGGCCAAATCATCCTCACTGGCAGGGCACTCCTTGGCTCTGACGTGGCCATTCGTCGGGGCCACCTCCGGCTTCCGGATGGCAACGTCTACCAACTCGTGCCGGGCGAGTCGGCGCGCTTCAAGGCCTACCGCGTGCAGCACAACCAGGCGCGCGGTCCGTACAAGGGCGGCATCCGGTACCACCGCGACGTGTCGCTCGACCTCTTCAAGGCGCTGGCCGCGGAGATGACCTGGAAGACGGCCATCAGCGAGGTGCCCTTCGGCGGAGGCAAGGGCGGCATCCAGATCGACCCTCGCCAGTACGGCAAGGAGGAGCTGCAGAACATCACCCTGCGCTTCATGTTCAAGCTGAAGAGCCTCATCGGACCGAGCATCGATATCCCGGCACCGGACGTGGGGACCAACGGCGAAATCATGGCGCTGCTCATGCGCCAGTACATCGACGGAGAGCGGGAGCGGCACACCGGGCGAGCCATCGTCACCGGCAAGGACGTCCGCATCGGCGGCTCCGAGGGCCGGGTGAAGGCCACCGGCCAAGGCGTCGTCTACTGCATCGAGGACTACTACGCCGAGAAGAACGAATCGCTGCGCGGGAAGACGTTCACGCTCCAGGGGTTCGGCAACGTCGGCTCCAACGCTGCGGAGATTCTCGCCGGGATGGGGGCACGACTCCTGGCGGTGAACGACTCGGATGGGACGCTGTACAACGGAGACGGCATCGACGTGGCGGGGCTGACCGCCTACGTCAACGACCCCAAGAATCTCAAGCGCAGCGTCGCCGGCTTTCCCGGGGCCCAGCGCATCGAGAAGAAGGACCTGTGGGACGTGGCCGCGGACATGTTCATTCCGGCCGCACTGGGCGGAGAGATTACCGGTGACGTCGCCGAGCGGCTCAAGGTGAAGATTGTTGCCGAGGGTGCCAACGGCCCGACCACCCCCGAGGCCGACCAGGTGCTGGTGAAGCGGGGCATCGACCTCATCCCCGACATCATCGCCAACGCCGGCGGCGTGACGGTGAGCTACTACGAGTGGCTGCAGAACAAGCGGATGGAGTCCTGGACCGAGCAGGAGGTCAACGCCAAGCTCGAGCACGCCATCAAGCGCAACTACCGAATCATCCGCGACATCTCAAAGAATCGGCCGCGGAGGACGGAGATGCACGACAGCCGGCCCTTCTGCGTGGGCAAGGAGGTCGAGCCGCGGCTGGCGGCGATGATCCTCGCCCTCAAGCGCATCGAAGCCCACTACCTCCTGGAAGGGTTCTCGAACTGAGCAGGCGTGGAACCGCTCAGTGCATCACCCGCTCCCGGTCGACAAGGAGCATCGGCTCGTCCTCGCGCGTCTCGTAGGCCACGACGCGCAGGCCGAGCCCACGGGTGTGTCCGGCCCGCCCGTCCTTCGCCCCGTAGGAGAGGGCGACCTGGTAGCGGACCTCGCAGAGGCAGGTCATCTCGGTTCCGTCCTCTCCGGTGAAGGTGAGGCGGAGCCGGCCTCCGAGGGGGACGGCCGCATGGGTCTCGACGTAGAGACCAGCAGCGGAGATGTTGCGGGCAATGCCACGGGCCATTCCGTCCGACGTGGTGATGTAGACAGTGAAAACTTTGTCGAAACGAAGACTGCCGCGGCGATCATCCATGGTGGTGCCAACCGTAGCTGGTAGTCAGATGTAGTCAAAATACCGACCTGAGGAACCCCCCATGAGACGCTGGACGCTGCTGGGACTCTTGCCCTGCCTGGCCTTGGCAGCCGACGCGCGCTTCGAGGCGCTCAAGGACAAGGCCGAAACCTTCGACGGTGGCCTGGCGGGCTTTCTCGAGGCGTACACCGGCGACTGCGGGGACGCGCCAAGCACCTCCCCCTGCCGGCAGAAGGCCGACGCCTTCCAGAAAAGCGTCAAGGGCAAGCAGTACTACGCACTCGTCCACCAGGACGCCGCGGGCATGGTGTCCTTCTCCCCGGCCAGTACAGCCGGCTCCGACTACACGGTGCTGGTGACGCCCTTCTTCCCGGGCGGCGCGCATGCCTTCACCAACCAGGCGCCGAAGAAGACCGACAGCCACGGGAATCCCATCTTCCCAAACCTCTCCCTGCCCGGTGTGCTGCCCGAGGGCGAGACGGTGGACTCGGTGGAGCGCCTCTTCCGGAGGCGTGATGTGCGGGTGGAGCTCATCTTCAGCCCGGAAGCCTTCTGGAGCCTGCCCCGCAAGGGAAGCCCCGCGCTCACCGGCTGCCGGGGCCGACTCGAGGCGGTCCTCGTGACGACGAGCACCGGCGTCGTGCTGGCACGGTACGAGGGCCCCTAGAGGCGAGGCCCAGAAGGCCCGTCACGCGCCGCCGAGGACGACACTGCGGGGCTGCCCCCGGCGCTCCAGACGCAGCGTCAGCTTCTTGCCGTCAGTGAATTGGCCGACCGCGGCGCGGAAGTCCTCGGCGGACGTCACCCGGCGGCCATCCACCTCGACGACGACGTCGCCCACCCGCAGGCCGGCGCGGGCCGCCGGACCTCCGGGCTCCAAGGACTGCACCCAGACGCCGGGCCCGCGGGCCCGCAGCCGCTGGGCCGCTTCCGCATCGAGGTCCGCCACGCTGATGCCGAGAGCGTCCTGGCGCGTCTCGAGACTGGGCGTCTCGGCGATGGGCGAGGGCCGCTGGGCTGGCGGCTCCCCCACCCTGGCCACCAGCTCCCGAGGCGCTGTGGCACCCCGCTGGGCCGTGAGGCGCACCAGGGTGCCAGGCGAAAGCAGAGAGATTTTGCGCAGCAATGCCAGGTAGGAGTCGAAGGGCCGGCCATTCACGTGGGTGATTCGGTCTCCCGGCCGGAGGCCAGCTCTTGCAGCCGGCCCGGCCGGGAAGACGTCCTGGACCACCGCCACTCGCGAACGACCATCCGGCGCGGGCTGCTCGGCAACCGTGAGCCCGAGCCAGCCCCGCTCCAGGTGTCCGTTGTCGAGCAGGTTGGGAAGGATGTCCTTCACCATGTTGATGGGGACGGCAAAGCCGATGCCCTGAGCGTGCGTCACCACCGCCGTGGCCATGCCCACCACCTCGCCGCGCATGTTGAAGAGCGGGCCACCGGAATTTCCAGGGTTGATGAGCGCGTCGGTCTGCAGGAAGTCGTCGAAGGCTCCCACGCCCAGGACCCGCTCCTTGGCGGAAATCAACCCGTGCGCCACGCTGCGTTCCAAGCCGAAGGGATTGCCTATCGCCACCACCCAGTCGCCGACCTCGAGGGTGTCGGAATCTCCGAGCAGCACCGAGGGGAGGTCCCGCGCTCCGTTGGTTTCCGCGCGGATGAGGGCCACATCCGTTCCAGGGTCTGCGCCGACGAGCTGGGCGTCGAAGACGCGGCCATCGCTGAGCCGAATCTGCAGTGCCTCCGCCCCCTTCACCACGTGGTGGTTGGTGACGGCGTAGCCCTCGGGGCCGAGCAGGAAGCCGGAGCCCGTCGCCGCCGGCACCCGGCCCGCGGCAATCCCGTCGCCAGGGTTCTGGTAGGTGACGACGTTCACCACTCCAGGGCTGACGGCGCGGATGAGTGGCGCGAAGGAGCCCGGTGGGTTGAAGTCTCTCAGGCCGCTCCCGGCGCCACGTTCGCGCCAGATGGGGGGACGGGCGACGACTTCACCATCGAAGGCCCGGCCGCGCGCGCGAGCCCAATCCTCAAGCGTGTGCTGCGGGTCGAGGGTGGCGAGGACGAAGAGGACCGGGAGAAACATCTTCCCGGTGGAGTCTACGCCCGAGCAGGCTGGACGTACCTACCGACGCGCACCTGGGCCGGTCGCACCACACGTCCGTTGAGGGCGTAGCCGGCGCGCAACTCGGCCGTCACCTTCCCATCCTCACCGGGGTCGGTCACCAGCTCGGTGTCCATGGCCTCGGCCTGGGTGGGGTCGAAGGTTGCACCTGTCAGCTCCAGACGCTCGAGCCCTTGCGCCGCCAGCTTGTTCACCAAGTCGTCGCGGATGAGTCTCACGCCGATGGCCAGAGGCGAGCGGTCGGCGGACTTCAAGGAGAGGTCGAGTGCGTCGATGGCGTCGAGGACGAGACGGGCATTGTCACCCTTCTCCACGTCGCGCAGGCGCTCGTTCTCCCGGGACAGCCGCTCCTTGAAAGCGTCCCTGTCGCGGGCCGCCTCCTGCAGCCCACGCGCGAGCTCGTTGACGCGGGCGTGCGCAGTGGCCAGCTCCGCCCGGAGGCTCTCCACGTCCCTCGTGTCGGGTACCTCAGACGCAGGCTTCGACGTGGTTTCAACGGGCGCGTCGGGACGTTCCGCAGCCGGCTCCCTCGGCGCACCATCGGGGTGAAAGCGTCGGCGGTCGTTGATGCGCACGGGTGCAAGTTAATCACCTCTCAGGGGCTGTCAATGGGCCCCGGGGGGCACCGGATGCCCCGGGCCTTGAGTCGCGGGGGCCACGCGTCGTACGAGTGACCCATGTCCTCCCCCCGCGTCGTCCGCGCGCCGCGCGGCACCGAGATGTCGTGCCAGGGCTGGGTGCAGGAAGCAGCCCTGCGGATGCTGATGAACAATCTCGACCCGGACGTCGCCGAGCGTCCGCAGGACCTGGTCGTCTACGGTGGGACTGGCAAGGCGGCTCGCAACTGGGCGGCTTTCGACCAGATGGTGTCCACGCTGCGGACCCTCGGTGACGACGAGACGATGCTCGTCCAGTCCGGAAAGCCAGTCGGAGTGCTGAGGACGCACCCCGACGCACCTCGCGTGCTTATCGCCAACTCGAACCTCGTCGGCCATTGGTCCACCTGGGAGGTGTTCCGCGACCTCGAGGCGAAGGGCCTGATGATGTACGGCCAGATGACCGCGGGCTCGTGGATTTACATCGGTACGCAAGGCATCCTCCAGGGGACTTACGAAACGTTCGCCCAGGCGGGACGGACGCATTTCGGAACGGATGACCTCTCGGGTCGGCTGGTGCTCTCCGCTGGCCTCGGTGGCATGGGGGGCGCACAACCCCTGGCGGCGACCATGTGCAACGCCGTCTTCCTCGGCGTGGAGGTCGACCCGGTCCGCGCACAAAGGCGCGTGGCGACGCGCTACCTCGACGTCGTGGCGCAGGACCTGGACGAGGCGCTGCGCCTCGCGGACGCGGCGCTGGCCAAGCGCCAGCCAAAGAGCATCGGCATCGTCGGTAACGCGGCGGACGTCTATCCGGAGCTGTACCGGCGAGGAATCCGGCCGGACCTGGTGACGGACCAAACGTCGGCCCACGACCCGCTCCAGGGCTACGTCCCCACGGGGCTGACGCTCGAAGAGGCGGCACGCCTCAGGGCCAGCGACCCGGACGAGTACGTCCGGCGGGCACGCGCCTCGATGGGCGTCCAGGTGCAAGCGATGCTCGACTTCCAGAAGGCGGGCTGTCACGTCTTCGACTACGGAAACAACATCCGGGCCGGAGCCCAGCTGGCCGGCGTCGAGCACGCCTTCGACTTTCCGGGCTTCGTCCCGGCCTACATCCGGCCGCTCTTCTGCGAGGGCTCGGGGCCGTTCCGCTGGGTGGCCCTCTCCGGCGACCCGGCAGACATCCATCGCACGGACCGGGCCATTCTCGAGCTCTTCCCGCACAAGCCCGCGCTGAAGCGGTGGATTACTCTGGCCGCGGAGCGGGTGGCCTTTCAGGGACTCCCCGCCCGCATCTGCTGGCTCGGCTATGGCGAGCGTGCGCTGGCCGGCCTAGCCTTCAACGCGCTGGTGCGCAGCGGCGAGATCAAGGCGCCCATCGTCATCGGCCGAGACCACCTCGACTGCGGCTCCGTGGCGTCTCCCAACCGCGAGACGGAGGCGATGGCGGACGGAAGCGACGCGGTCGCGGACTGGCCCATTCTCAACGCGTTGGTGAACGCGGTGAATGGCGCCTCCTGGGTGAGCGTGCACAACGGCGGTGGCGTGGGCATCGGCTATTCGCTCCATGCCGGGCAAGTCATCGTCGCCGACGGCACCGAGGCGGCAGCGCGCCGCATCGAGCGCGTCCTGACGTCGGACCCGGGGATGGGCGTCCTCCGCCATGCGGATGCGGGTTACAGCCGGAGCCTGGACGTGGCTCGCGAGCGCGGGGTGAAGGTCCCGGGCCTCTCCTCGCCGTGACATCCCTTCCATGAGCTCCGTCGCTGGACAGTCTCAGAGCGGACCCTTCACCCTCCTCGTCCGGGGGGCGTCGGCGGTGCTCACCGCGGATGGCCAGGAAAGCACCGACGCCGGCCTGATGCTGGACGCGCTGGCCGGGGCAGCCGTCGGCATCCGAGGGGCGGAGGTGGCGTGGATTGGCCCGGAGACCGCAACTCCCCACGGGGCGGTGACGCGAGACACCGAGGCTCTGGATGCCGACGGTGGCCTGGTGGTGCCAGGCTTCGTCGACTGCCACAGCCACGTCGTCTACGCCGGCGACCGTTCCGAGGAGTTCGCCCTTCGCGCCCTGGACGTCGATGCGGCCGGAATCACCCGGTCCGGCGGTGGCATCTTCTCCACCGTCGTGGCCACCCGGGCCAAGGACGAGGACGCGCTGGTGCGCCTCGCGCTCCCGCGACTGCAGAGGCTCCTTGCCCACGGCGTCACGACGCTGGAGGTGAAGAGCGGTTACGGCCTGACGCTGGAGGATGAGCTGAAGCTGTTGCGCGTCATCCGGCGGCTTGGCTCGCTCCAGCCCATTCAGCTCGTCCCGACATTCCTCTGGCTCCACGCCCTGCCCCCGGAGTGGGCCAAGGACCGCGCTGGGTACCTGGACCTCGGCCGGCGCACCCTGGACATCGTGGCCCGCGAGGGGCTGGCCGAGTTCGCCGACGCCTTCGTCGAGAAGGGCGCCTTCACCCTCGAGGAGGCGCGTTCCTTTCTCCTCGACGCCAAGGCCAGGGGTCTCGGCGTCCGTCTGCACGTGGACCAGCTGAGCGCCGGCCGCGGGGCTCAGCTGGCGGCCGAACTCGGTGCGCTGAGCGCCGACCACCTGGAATGTGTGGATGCCGAGGGCATTGCCGCGCTCGCCCAGGCCGGCGTCACCGCCGTCCTCGTCCCCGTCGCGACCCTCGTCCTCAGGAGGCCGCAGTACGCCCCGGGGAAGGCGCTGCGCGAGGGAGGCGTCCGTGTGGCGCTGGCCAGCAACGTCAATCCCGGTTCGGCCCCCACCGAGAACCTCTCCCTCACCCTCGGGCTCGCCTGCCTCCTCAACGGACTCACCGCCGAGGAGGCGCTCCTCGGGGTGACGCGCTGGGGAGCCCGGGCGCTCGGCCGGGAGGACGTCGGCCGTCTCCGGGAGGGTGGTCCGGCGGACCTCCTCGTCCTCGGGTGTCGGGAGGTTGCGCACCTGGCCGCGCACCTCGGGATTTCCCATGCACGCGCCGTGGTGAAGGCCGGCCGCGTGGTGCTCAGGGCTTCCGACGCAGCGCGCTGTGCCTGAAAAAAGGAGACCCCGGGGGGCCGCCCCATCCAAGGGCGGTCCCGGGGTCAGGGCTTTCCCGCTCTGCCTTCCGACCACCGGAGGGACAGAACACCCGTCTCCCGACAACACGCGAGGGCGCGACTTCATTTCCTGCCCGCCGCGAGTCGACACCGACACCCAACCGGCCCGTGGTACACAGCCGGTACCCCATGTGTCGCCTGTATGGCTTTCGGAGCTCGGCGCACGAGCCGGTGCATACCCCGCTGGTGGCTGAACGGAACTCCCTCCGTCGCCAGTCAATCGAGCATCCGGACGGTTGGGGGATTGCCGCCTACGTCAAAGGCCCGCTCCCGGAGGTGGCGCACGGGCTGGGCCCGGCGCACCTGGACCCAGAATTCGAGCGGGTCAGCGGCATGCTCCAGGCCCGCGCGGTCATGGCGCACGTCCGGCTGGCCTCGGTGGGCGAGGTGGACCAGAAGAATGCGCACCCCTTCATCCACGGCCGCTGGAGCTTCTGCCACAACGGAACGGTGAATGACTTCGAGCAGTCCCGGTCGGCACTCGAACAGGAAATTCACCCGCGCTTCCGGAAACGGCTTCGGGGAACGACGGACTCGGAGCGCTGCTTCGGGATTTTTCTTTCGCGCCTCTTTTCCAAGGTGAAAGACGACGCCCATCCCCCGGTGGACACGGTGGCCTGGGCGCTGGCCGACACCATGAGCACCGTGGCGCGCGTCGCCGACAAGCCGGGCCAGCCTCCGAGCGCGCTGAATTTCCTGGCCAGCGATGGCGCGTTGATGGTGGCGACGCGACGCGGCCGGACGTTGTGGATGTCGAGCGAAGCGCATCCGGAGCAGCCCCTGAAGGACTGGCCGGGAGCCGCCCAGCGCCTCCACGCGTTCCAGGTGGCCAGCGAGGAGCTCGGCAGCGCCGACGCCTGGCTCGAGGTGCCCGCCGAGGGGGTGGTGGGCGTGGACTCGGCGGTGCGCTTCTTCGCGGCGACCGTGCCCCAACTTCTCGGCGCCAGGGCCTAACGGCCACCCGTACTGCCGGGGCTGTCGCCAAAAGGCCTGCCGACGGCATCCCTCCCGGCTTCGTCGGCATCCCGCGCCGAAGCAGGCACTGCGCCTCATCCGCCGTTTGAGACCCCAAGCTGACCACGGCTCGGGACCGTTTGCGGCGGGACCTCCACCGTTCGCTGCAGCCCCGCCTTCGGCTCGCAATGCCTTCGGGCGCCTTCCGTTGGAGTCGCCGGAGGAGCCCACATGTCCAAACGACGCAGTGGTTTCGATGCAGCGCTCAGCTTCTGTCTCCTGGCCTTGCCCCTGGTGGCCGCCGCCGCGACCAGCGGGGAGCAAATTCCCATCACCACGTCCTCGGAGGAAGCACGGCAGCTCTACCTCCAGGGACGAGATGCCACCGACAAGCTCCGGGTCACCGACGGGTACGCTCTCTTCGAGAAGGCGGTGGCGAAGGACCCCAACTTCGCGCTGGCCTACTTCGGCCTCGCCACCTCGGCCCCGACGAATCAGACCTTCTTCGCGGCCGTCAAGCGCGCGGTCGAGCTCTCGGACAAGGCGAGCGAAGGCGAGCAGCTGATGATTCGGGGGCTTCAGGCGGGCGTCGCCGGCGACCCAGCCGGTCAGCGCCGGATGTACAGCCAGCTCGTGGAGAAGTACCCCACCGACGCGCGCGCCTTGACGCTCATCGGCAACTACTACTTCGGGATTCAGGACAACCCCACTGCCATCAAGTACCTCAACCGGGCCGTGGAGCTCGACCCGAGCTACACGACGCCCTACAACCAGCTCGGCTACGCCTACCGCTTCGAGGGCAGGTATCCGGAGGCGGAGAAGACCTTCAAGCACTACATCGAGGTCCTGCCGGGCGACCCGAACCCCTACGATTCCTACGCCGAGTTCCTGATGAAGGTGGGGCGCTTCGAGGAGTCCATCGCCAGCTACCGAAAGGCGCTGGAGGTCGACCCGAACTTCGTCTCCTCCCTCATTGGCATCGCCCACGACCAGATGTTTCAGGGCAAGGGCGACGAGGCGAGGAAGACGCTGCGTCAGATGGCGAGCCAGGGCCGCAATGACGGCGAGCGGCGCCAGGCGCTCTTCTGGACTGCGCAGTCCTACGTCCTCGAGGGCCGGACGGCCGACGCGGTGCGGACGGTGGGTGAGGAGCGGGCCATTGCCCAGAAGTCGGGGGACACCTCCTCGGAGTCCAACGATGCGACCCTCATCGGCAACATCCAGCTCCACGCCGGAAACCTCGACGCGGCCGCAGCCAGCTTCACGGAGGCAGCGGTATTGATGCAGAAGGCCGCCGTCCCGGCCGAGGTGAAGGAGGCCAACCGCCGGAACAACCTCTTCAACACTGCCCGCGTCGCCCTCAAGCGCGGGGACCTCAAGACGGCCCGGGCGCAGGCGGCGCTCTACCGGGCGCAGGTGGACGTGAAGAAGGTCCCCTTCGAGGTCAAGCTCGTCCACGAGCTGGCGGGGATGGTGGCCCTGGCCGAGCACCAGTATGACACCGCCCTCACCGAGCTGGCCCAGGCCAATGAGCAGAGCCCGCGGGTGCTGTACCTCACCGCGACGGCGCTGCAGGGAAAGGGAGACATGCAGAAAGCGCGCACCACCGCCCAGGCCGTGGCCGACTTCAACGCGCTCGACGCCAACTACGCCTTCGTCCGTCCCGCGGCGCAGAAGATGCTGGCCGGAAGCTGAAAGCGGCGCGCCCTGTCCCGTCGCGTCCGCGCCACGCGGGCTCGCCGGGACAGCGCCTCCCCCGGGGCCCCTTCAGCGGGGCCCTTTTTCCGTCTTCGGAGTTGGGCCCACCTTGGTACCCGGGGCATTCGCCCACTCGGCGAGCCGCGTGCGCGACACGGGGCCCGTGGCGGCCGCCGACAAGCGACGCTCGTCATGGCCCTGGCCCTGCGCGAACTGCACGCGGACGGCATCGGCCGGGACCGCGGAGGGGATGCGGTCTGCCCATTCGACGAGCGCCGCCGCCTCGCCCGAGTCGCGGAGCTCGAAGTACCCCGTGCCGTAGAGGTCGTCCTCGCCCGCCAGGCGGAAGAGGTCGGCGTGCAGGAGCGGGATGCGCCCCTGGTAGCGGTGGATGAGGGCGAATGTCGGGCTGGCCACCTCCTCCGGTGGCACCCCGCACCCCTCGGCGACGCCGCGGGCAAACTCCGTCTTTCCCGCACCGAGCTCGCCGAGCAGCGCGATGAAATCCCTCGGCTTCAAGAGTCGCCCAAGCACCGCTCCGAGTTCTCGCGTCGCGTCCGCAGAGCGGGTGGTGAAGGAGACGCTCACCGGTTCCATCGTGCCCACACCGCGGTGAGCCCGGTGAGGAGGTCCGAGGCGACGAGCCCGAGCTCGCCTCGCCACTCCTGCTCCAGGTCGCCCGCCAAACCGTGGGCGTACACCGCCGTGCAGGCCGCATCCCCTGGCGCGAGACCTTGCGCCAACAGCGCGCCGAGGACGCCGGAGAGCACGTCGCCCGTCCCGCCGGTGGCCATGCCTGGGTTTCCGGTGGGGTTGATGCGCGCCCGCCCATCCGGGAACGCCACCACCGTCCGGGCCCCCTTGAGCACCAGCACCACGCGGTGGGCCCGGGCGAAGTCTCGCGCCACCGCCACACGGTTGGACTGAATCTCTGCGATGGAGAGGCCGCACAGCCGGGCCATCTCCCCGGGGTGCGGGGTGAGCACCAGCGGTCCCTGCGCCGCGCGCAGGACGGCCAGCCGCCCGGCGACGGCGTTCAGCCCGTCGGCGTCGAGGACGACCGGGCCTGGGAAGCGCCTGAGGAGGTCGGCGATGAGCAGGTGCGTCTTCTTCCCCCGGGCCACTCCCGGCCCGAGGACGAGCGCGTCCTTGCCCTCGGCTGCCTCGAGGAGGGCCTCGAGGTGCATCGGTCCGAGCGGCTTGTCGTCATCCAGCGCGAGCCCCATCAACTCCGGCCCGTGGCAGAGGACGTCGGAGAGGGCGTCGTCGGGGGTGGCCACGGTGCACAGCCCGACGCCGCTGCGAAGCGCGGCCAGCCCGGCCAGCGCCCCGGCGCCGCTCTTGCCGCGACTTCCGGCCACGAGAAGCAGATGGCCGTACGTCCCCTTGTTCGAATCCGGCCGGCGCTGCGGCAACCAGCCCCGCGCGTCCTCCTCCTCGAGGAGGTTGACGGGCGCGTCGTCGGGGGCAAGGCCGATGTCGGCCACCTGCAGCTCGCCGCACAGCGAGGCCCCCGGCTCGAGGGCCTCACCCACCTTGAGCGCCCCGAAGGCCACCGTCGCGTCCGCCTGGACGGCGGGCCGAAACGCCACGCCCGTGTCGCTGGCCAGCCCGGAGGGGAGGTCCGCGGACAGCACCCGGGCGCCCACCGCGCGCCACTTCCACAGCGTGTGGATGGCATCGGCCAGGGCGCCCTCCGGCGCCCGGTTGAGTCCCGTACCGAGAAGCGCGTCGACGGCCACGTCGCCCGGCCGCGGCGCAAAGTCCGCCAGCGCCCCCGAGGCCGAGCCCCCCATCGCGGTGAGGGCCTCGAGGTTGGCCCGCGCCTCGCCCTTGAGGGCAGAGGCGTCGGCCAGGAGCACCACCAGCACCTGACGCCCGGCCAGGGCCAGGTGCCGGGCGGCCACCAGCCCGTCCCCGCCGTTGTTGCCCGGGCCGCACAGGACGGCAAACCGGCCCTCCGGCGCCGCCAGGCCCACGGCGCGGTCGGCCAGCGCGCGCCCGGCCCTCTCCATGAGCTCACGGGTGGAGATGCCGGCACGACCGGCCGCGGCCTCGCAGGCTCCCATCTCCTCAGCTGTCAGAAGCGGCTTCACCCGGACTCCCCTGTGGAATGCGCTCGAATGCCCTAGCGCCAGGGGCACCTGGCCCCCTGTGCGCCTGGCTTAGGCTCTCCGCATGAGCGCCAGCATGTCCCGCACCGCGCGGTCGAGTCCCACCATCACCGCCCGGGCGACGATGGCGTGGCCAATGTTGAGCTCGTCAATCTCGGCAATCCGCACCACCGGCTGCAGGTTGTCGTAATTCAGCCCATGGCCGGCGGCGCACCCCATCCCAAGCTTGGTGGCGGCCTTGGCCGCGTCGACGAGGCGCTCCAGCTCGTGCTGGCGCTCCCGGGCGTTGCGCGCCTCGCAGTACCGTCCGGTGTGTAGCTCCACGCGCTCGGCGTCCACCTTGTGCGCGGCGCGCACCTGGTCCAGGTCCGGGTCGATGAAGAGCGAGACTTCAATCTCCCCATCGCGGAGGTGCCGGATGAATTGCGCCAGCGACTCGCGCTGGGAGGCGACGTCCAGGCCGCCCTCGGTGGTGAGCTCCTCGCGCCTCTCGGGAACCAGCGTCACCAAATCAGGCTTCACCTCGTAGGCCATCTTCACCATCTCCTGGGTGGCGGCCATCTCCAGATTGAGCGCCGTCTGGCAGGTCTCGCGCAGAAGACGCAGGTCCCGCTCCTGGATGTGTCGTCGGTCCTCGCGCAGATGGATGGTGATTTGGTGCGCGCCCGCCATCTCGGCGATGGCCGCTGCCGTCACCGGGTCCGGGTAGCTGGCACGCCGCACCTGCCGGAGCGTGGCCACGTGGTCGACGTTGACACCGAGGCGCTGTTGCATGAGGCCCTTCTAGCCGAGCACCGTGGAGACGGCATCGGCGATTTCCCGGGCATGGGCATCATTGCGTTCGCGGTCCGGTCCCTCGACGAGAATCCTCACCTTGGACTCGGTGCCGGAGAACCGCACCAGCACCCTGCCCTCGCGGCCGAGGCTCGCCTCCGCTCCGCGGATGACACGCTGGACGTCCGGAAATTGCTCCAGTGGCCGACGCTCGCGGACGCCAAAGCTGAGCAGCGTCTGGGGAACCGGCTCGAAGAGGCGCGTCAGCTCGGAGAGCGTCTTCTTCTGCCGGCAGAGCATGGCCAGCACCTGGAGCGCGGCCAGCGTGCCGTCCCCGGTGGTGGCGTGCTCGAGAAACACGAGGTGGCCGGACTGTTCCCCACCGAAGGTGTGGCCCCCCTTCCGCATCTCCTCCACCACGTAGCGGTCTCCCACCTGGGTGCGCACCACCTCCAGGCCCCAGCGCGCCACCGCCCGGTCCAGGCCGCGGCTGGACATGACGGTGGTCACCAGCGTTCTGGTCCTTAGGGCCCCGCGCTCGGCCAGCTCCCCGGCGCACAGCGCCAGCACCGCGTCACCGTCGACGACCTGACCGCGCTCGTCGACGAGCACCAGCCGGTCGCCGTCCCCGTCCAGGGCAAGGCCGACGTGCGCTCCCTTCTCCACCACCAGTCGCGAGAGCTTCTCGGGGTGCAGGGCGCCGCAGGCCTCGTTGATGTTGAGCCCGTTGGGCTCGCACCCCATGGGGATGACGGTGGCTCCCAGTTCCCGCAGCGTCTCCGGCGCCGTGCGGTACGCCGCGCCGTTGGCGCAGTCGACGACGATGGTCAGCCCTTCCAGCGTCAGCTCGCGGGGAAAGGTATTCTTCAGAAAGACGATGTAGCGGCCCCGCGCATCGTCGAGGCGGAAGGCCCGGCCCACCTTGTCCGCCGTCGGTCGGATGTCGTTGACGTGGCCGCTGTCCATCAACTCCTCGAGCCGCGCCTCCGCCTCGTCCGGAAGCTTGAAACCGTCTCGCCAGAAAAACTTAATGCCGTTGTCCTGGTAGGGATTGTGCGACGCCGAGATGACGGCGCCTGCCTCGGCCCGCATGGACGTCGTGATGTTGGCGATGCCCGGCGTGGGGAGGGGCCCCACGAGGTCCACGTCCACGCCCATGGAGGTGATGCCGGCGGCGAGCGCCTGCTCGAGCATGTAGCCGGACAGCCGGGTGTCCTTGCCGATGACGACCCGGTGTCGGTGGCTTCCATTGCGGATGAGGTAGGCCAGGGCCCGTCCCAGCTGCATGGCCACCTCGGCCGTCATCGGCCAGACGTTGGCCGTGCCCCGTACCCCATCCGTGCCAAACAGCCGTCGCCCCATGCTGCTCATTCCTCCAGGGTGGAAGTATCGCCCTTCTCCAGCCCCAGCGCCTCGGCCCGGAGGAGTCGCCGCATGATTTTACCGCTGCGCGTCTTGGGCAGCTTCTCCCGGACGTCGATGGAGCTCGGCGTGGCGATGGGACCGAGCTCGTGCCGGACGTGCTCCACCAGCTCGGCACGCAGCGCCGGCGAGTCCTGCTTGCCGGCGCGTAGCGTGAGGAAGGCCTGAATCGCCTCGCCCTTGATGGGGTCCGGCACACCGATGACGGCCGCCTCGGCCACCGCCGGGTGGCTCACCAGGGCGCTCTCCACGTCCGCACTGCCAATCCGATGGCCGGCGACGTTCAGCACATCATCGCTGCGCCCCAGCACGGTGAAGTAGCCGTCCGCGTCCCAGCTGGCGACATCCCCGGCGGCGTACACCTTCCCCGGAAATTCTTCCCAGTACTGCTTGTAGCGCTCGTGGTCTCCCCACACGGTGCGCATCATGTGAGGGAAGGGGCGGCGAATCGCGAGCAATCCCCCGCTTCCTTTGGGGACTTCCTTGCCGTCGGCGTCGATGACCGCCGCGTCGACTCCGGGCAGGGCCACGCCCACGCTTCCCGGCTTGGCGGCGAAGGACGTCGGCGTGCCCAGCGAGGGCCCGCCGAGCTCCGTCTGCCACCAGTTGTCGGTGATGAAACCGCGCTTCCCGGAGGCGACGAGATGCTCGTAGGCCCAGCGCCAGGCTTCGGGGTTGAGCGGCTCGCCGGCGACGCTCACCAGCCGCAGCGAGGCCAGGTCGGCCCGCGCCGGCAGCGCCGCGCCGAATTTCATGAACATGCGGATGGCCGTCGGCGCGGTGAAGAGGACGTTGACGCCGAGCTTCTCCACCACCTTCCACGTCACCCCGGGGTCCGGGAAGTCGAGCGAGCCCTCGCGCAGCACCGCGGTGACGCCCTCCAGGAGCGGCGCGTAGACGATGTAGGAATGGCCCACCACCCACCCGATGTCGCTGGTGGACCAGTAGACGTCGTCGTCGTGGACGTCGAAGAAGGTGCGCAGGTGGTAGGTGATGCCCACCATGTAGCCGCCATGGACGTGCACCACGCCCTTCGGCTTGCCGGTGGAACCCGAGGTGTAGAGGATGAAGAGGGGGTGCTCGGCGTCCACGGCGACGGGCGGCGTGTCCGGCCCATGCTTGGCCAGGAGCTCGTAGAAGTCCGACTCGTGCGCCTTCAGCGCGCGCCCGCCTCCGACTCGGCGCCGAAACCAGACGACGTGCCTAATGTCGAGCCCGGTGGTGGCCTCGTCCATGAGCGCCTGCAACTCCACGGGCTTCCCCCGCCGGACACTCACGTCACCGGCGATGATGACTTTCGCCCCCGCATCCACGATGCGGTCCCGAAGCGCCCCCACGCCCAGGCCGGCATAGACGACGGAGTGGATGGCCCCCAGACGCGCCACGGCCAGCATCGAGACCACGCCCTCGAGCGTCAGGGGCATGTAGATGAGGACCCGGTCGCTCACCCCCACGCCCAGTGCACGCAAGCCGGTTGAGAAGCGCGACACCATGTCGCGCAGCTCGCGGTAGCTGAGGCGGCGCTCGGCGCCGTCCTCGGAGAGCGAGATGAGGGCGGTGTGGTTTCCTCGAGGGCCGTCCGCGTGGCGGTCCAGGGCATTGTCCGTGACGTTGGTTTTTGCCCCGATGAACCAGCGGTGGTCCGGGTACTGCCAGTCGAAGACTTGCGTCCAGGGCTCGCTCCAGCGGAAGCGCCGCGCCCAGCTTTCCCAGAAGCCCGCCGGGTCGGCGAGGCTCCGCGCCCGCTCGGCCATCACGTCCGCGGGCACCGCCGAACGGCGGAGGGCCTCCGGTGCAAAGAAGGCTTCGCCGCTGTTGAGAAGGTGCTCGAGGGCCATGAGGGGACGTCGCACGAGGCAGTGTGCCACAGCGGCGCCGCAGGGAGTCGCCCATTCAACGGCGAGGGGAGGAGCCCCACAGGGTGCCTCCCGCGTTCGCCCGGCGGATGCCGTCCGCGACGGCGAGAGCCTCTTTGACTTCCGCCACGTCGTGCACGCGCACCACGTCCACGCCGCCCATCACCGCCGCGGCCACGACGGAGGCCAGCGTGCCAGGGAGTCGTTGTCCCGGCGGTTTTCCGCCCGCGAGCGCTCCGAGGAAGGCCTTTCGGCTCGTGCCCAGCACCACCGGGCACCCGAGCAGCCGCAACTCGCGAAGGTGACGCAGGAGGAAGAGGTTGTGGCCAAACGTCTTGCCAAAGCCGATGCCCGGGTCCACCCAGAGGCGCGCCCGGGGAATGCCCGCGTCCTCGGCCCGGGCCACCGCGGCGAAGAGGCCCTCGAGGACCTCCGCCACCACGTCCTCGTACTGCGGGTTCTCCTGCATGCTGCGCGGCGTGCCCTTCATGTGGACGAGGCAGGCGACGGCGCCCGCCGACGCAGTCACCGAGGCAAGCTGCTTATCACCGGCGAAGCCGGTGACGTCGTTGACCAGCGTGGCCCCGGCGGCGAGGGCCGCCCGGGCCACGTCCGCCTTCTGCGTGTCGATGCTGAGGGGGACATCGCTTCTCGCCTTGAGCGCCTCGATGACGGGAAGAATGCGGCGGAGCTCCTCGTCCACCGGGACCTCGGCCGCACCGGGACGGGTGGACTCGCCGCCGACGTCCACCATCTCCGCCCCCGCCTCGACGAGGGCCAGGCCGTGTGCCACCGCCCTCTCCACCGATGCCGACAGCCCGCCGTCGGAGAAGCTGTCCGGCGTGACGTTGAGGATGCCCATGAGGTGGGTGCGCTCGCCCCAGTCGAAGCGGCGGCCGGCCAGCAGCGTCGGCGAAAGGGGCGTGTCGACGTCGAGGACGCGCTGGAGCGCCCCGGCCAGCGCCTCGAGGCCCGCGTCACGCGCCGACGCGACGAGGCGGCCGAGCTGGTCCCGGGCGCCGGAGAGGAGCGCCGTGCCAGGCCTGTGCGCCTGGTCTCCCGGAAGGAAGCGCGGCAGCAGGGCGGCCTCGGGCCCCTCGCCGCAGGCATGCTTGAGGAAGCGGCCCTCCGGAAGTCCGAGGCCGGTGAGCAGCACCTGGGCGTGGGGCAACTTCTCGAGGAGGTACTCCCGGGCCGGCGTCGGAAGCCCGAGCCGGCCGAAGGCGGCCTCGAGGTCCGCACCGCGCTCGAGGGCCACAGGACGGGCAAGCATCACGGAGGCGCACCCAGGGACTGCGTGCAGGAGCTTCGGCGGAGGCCAGGGGCGGCGCCCGGGGCACGGAGCCGGACGCCCCATGCCCGCGCTTCGCCGCTACGCCTTGTTCGGCTCCAGGGCCGGCAGCGGCTCGAGCGCATCGAGGATTTTTCGCTTGTCCTTCTTCTCCAGCTTCGGAGGCGCGCTCACCCTCGGCTTCGGCCGGTCGCGGGTCATCGTGCCACCCTTCACCAACGTCTCGACGTCGTCGGCCTCGAGCGTCTCGTACTCGATGAGCCCGTCGGCGATGCGGTTGAGGGTGTCGAAATTCTCCTGGAGCAGCTTCTTGGCGCGCTCGTAGCAGCTCATGACAATCTCGCGCACCTCGGCATCAATCTGCCGCGCCGTCTCCTCGGAGTAGTCGGGACGTGTGTAGAGGTCCCGACCGAGGAAGACCTCGCCCTCGCGCGCGCCGAAGGCCAGAGGCCCGAGCTTGCTGCTCATGCCCCACCGGCACACCATCGCCCGGGCCGTCTCCGTGGCCCGCTCGATGTCGTTCGCCGCGCCGGAGCTAATCTCGTTGAAGACCAGCTCCTCGGCGATGCGGCCGCCCATCGCCATGCAGATGCGGTCCAGCGTGGACTGCCGGTAGAGGTTGAGCCGGTCCTCGGTGGGCAAGGACCAGGTGACGCCCAGCGCTTGCCCGCGGGGAATGATGGTCACCTTGTGGACCGGGTCACAGCCCGGAAGAAGCTTGGCCACCAGCGCGTGCCCGGCCTCGTGCACCGCGGTGTTCCGCTTCTCCTTCTCGGTCATGATCATCGACTTCCGCTCCGGACCCATGAAGACCTTGTCCTTCGCGCTCTCGAAGTCGGAGACTTCCACCCGGTCCTTGTTGTGCCGAGCGGCGAAGAGCGCCGCCTCGTTCACCAGATTTTCCAGGTCGGCGCCGGTCATCCCCGGCGTGCCGCGGGCAATAATCTCCAGGTCGACCTCGGGAGAGAGCGGGACGCGCTTGGTGTGCACCAGAAGCACGCCGATGCGGCCATTCAGGTCTGGCCTGGGGACGACAATCCGACGGTCGAAGCGCCCCGGGCGCTGAAGTGCCGGGTCCAGGACGTCCGGGCGGTTGGTGGCCGCGATAAGGATGACGCCCTCGTTCGACTCGAAGCCGTCCATCTCCACCAGCAACTGGTTGAGCGTCTGCTCCCGTTCATCGTGCCCGCCGCCAAGGCCAGCCCCACGGTGCCGCCCCACGGCGTCGATTTCGTCGATGAAGATGATGCAGGGAGCATTCTTCTTCCCCTGCTCGAAGAGGTCGCGCACACGGCTCGCGCCCACCCCGACGAACATCTCCACGAAGTCCGAGCCGCTGATGGAGAAGAAGGGAACGCCTGCTTCCCCGGCCACGGCCTTGGCCAGAAGCGTCTTGCCCGTCCCCGGCGGACCCATCATCAACACGCCCTTGGGAATGCGTCCCCCAAGCTTGGTGAACTTCTTCGGGTCCTTGAGGAAGGCGATGATTTCCTCGAGCTCTTCCTTGCACTCGTCGATGCCGGCCACGTCGGAGAAGGTCACCTTGTTGTGACTCTCGCTGAGCAGCTTGGCCTTCGACTTCCCGAAGGTCATCGCCTTGCCGCCCGTCCCCTGCAGCTGGCGCATGAAGATGACGAAGAAGACGAAGAGGAAGAGGACCGGCATCCACTGGCCGAGGATGGTCAGCCACAGGCTGTTCTGCTCTTCCTTCTCGTACTTCACCTCGACGCCGGCATCGCGGAGCTGCTTGAGCATCGTCGCGTCCGGCACGGGGCCGGTGGTGCGGAACTTCTCGTGCGTGTCCTCGAGGAGGCCGGAGTAGGTGTTCCCCTTGACGTTGACGAGATGGATTTTCTTGTCGTCCACCTTGTTGAGGAAGGTGGTGAAGCTCGGCTCCTGCACCTCCTCCGTCTGGCGGGAGAAGATGTTGTAGAAGCACACGAAGAGGGCGATGAGGATTACCCACAGCCCGATGGTCTTGTAACTCGATCGCACGTCCAGAAACCCTTTCGCGCCTGCCTGCTCCATTCTGACGGCCTTCGCCGTCCAGTCGCAAGCGCCCTCCTCGAGCCTATAACCCTTCAGCTGGGACTGCGCTCGTCGGTTCCACACGAACCGCAGGCCCTCCCACGCCGGTGCGTGGCGCAGGCCACACGCCTGCCACCCAGATTACGCGGCCCGACGCCTCGACGAGGAGCGGCCAGGCCGCTCGCTGCTCGGCCGGGATGCGGGCATCGACCAAGACGTCCTGGACCGCCCGTCGCCGGCCGTCAAAAGCCTCCACCCGGTCGCCCGGGCGGCGCCCCCGGACGCTCAAGGGGCCGGTTTGGGCCGACAGCGCCAGGGCAGCCGGCCCGGGCCTGAGCGAGGCGTCCCGCCGCAGACGAAACTGCCCGAATTCAACCCAGGCCTCCGTGCCGAGGGACACCTCGGCCGGCTGGCCCTCGGGAAGGACAATCCGGAGAAGGCCGCCCTCGCAACGCAGGAGTCGTCGGCCCGGAAGGCCACAGTGGGCACCCCGTCGAAGAGCGCTCTCCACCTGGGCAAGCAAAAGCGAGCTGGCCGGGACACCTCCCTCCGCCAGCCAGGCGACGAGCGCCCGACGCACAAGAGGCCCAGGGAGGCTGCGCAGCGCCACCGCGTCCAGCCCGCCTTCCACCCGGCCGCGCTCGAGCGCCAGGTGGGCCTGCTCGGCCAGCAGCGCCTCGTCCTCCACGGCCTGGCCGGCGAAAGTGGCCAGGTGCTTCACCGAGGACGGACCGGCGGCGGCCACCAGCGCTGGCAGGACGCCGTGGCGCACCCTCGCGCGGAGTAAGGAGGTGTCCATGTTGGAGGGGTCTCGCACGGGCGAGAGGCCCAGCGAGGCAACGTAGGACTCGACGTCTTCGCGGGCCACCCTCAGGAGGGGACGGACGACGTGGCCTGCCCGGGCGCGGATGGCGCCGGCCCCGCGCAGGGCGGCTCCGCGCGCCAGCCGCATGAGCAGCGTCTCCGCCTGGTCGTCGCTGGTGTGGGCGGTGGCCACCCACGCGTAGCCCCCCGCGGCGCGCACGGCCTCGAGCGCCGCGTAACGCGCCTTCCTGGCCCGTGCCTCCATGGCCGGGCCCGGCAGAAGGCCGAGCGCAGCGGAGTGGAAAGGAAGGCCCAGCCTCTCGGCCAGCGCCCCTACCCCGGCCACCTCGCCGGCGGCCTCCGGACGAAGGCCGTGGTCGAGGCTCGCCACGCCGAGACGTTCCTTCGCCACCGCCACGGCGCCCATCAAGAGGGCAAGCGAGTCCGCCCCGCCGGAGACGGCAAGCAGCACCCGCCCGCCGTGGGAGGTGAAAAACTCCCGCAGCGCAGCAACGACGGGCGAGGGCGGTGCGGCCTTTCCCATGTCCTTGGCCAGTGAGGCTCCGATGCAGGGGAATGTCGTCGTTTCCCTCCGTTGAAGCACGGCAGGGCCCCTCATTAGGATGACACGTTGGAATGCAGCGGCGTCGTCGCGTGTTTCAAATCTCGAATACGTAAGAAAGCTGGACCCAGGGGTCCCCCCCCTCCCCCTCTGGGTCCACGGGGCGTCCTGGGAGCCCATCCGGGCTCACCAGGGTGCCCTTCTCTCCGGACTGCCCCGGTTCTCCGTACGAGAACCGGGGCGGTCCCTTTTTTAGGACCCGGAAGGATGGTCATCTGTTTGACCAGCCTTCAATGGTGTCGGATAACGTCCCTCAAGGAATGCCCGAGTAGGGTTCCCGGAGCCGTCCGCGACGCGGACGGGCCTCCTGGACGGGCGATTCCCCAGGGAGACGGCACGGCATGGCAGGAACTGACAAACGCAAGCAGTCTCTGTACTTCCCGGAGGAGATGCTCCGGGAAATTCAGGAAGAGGCCACCCGGCAGGACCGGTCTCTGTCGTGGGTAGTCCAGCAGGCGTGGCGGATTGCCCGCGAGCGCATCAAATCCTTCCCGGCAGTCAACGACGTCACCGGGGAGCCGGCGCTGCCTGACCTGCGCGAGGAAGGCTAGCGTCCGATGCCGGGCACCGACCATCGCAAGCAGAGCCTCTATTTCCCCGAGGAGATGCTCGAGGAAATCCAACGCGAGGCGATGCGACAGGACCGGTCGCTCTCGTGGATTGTCCAGCAAGCCTGGAAGGTGGCGCGCGCGGACATCCGCCGGATGCCTTCGGTGAATGATGTCCTGTCCGCTCGACCCGGACACGGCGTCTAGCGCTCCTCCGCTGCAGTCAGCTTGAAGCCGGCGCGGTCGAGTTGCTGTTTGAACTCGGCCTTGGCGAGGGACTTGCCATAGGCCTCGTCCGGCTCCACCTGCTTGCTCTTCACCAGCTCCAGGAGCGCGTCGTTCAGCATCTGCATCCCGAAGGACTTCCCCGTCTGCATCGTCGAGGGAATCTGGAAGGTCTTTCCTTCCCGGATGAGGTTGGCCACCGGCGGGGTGACGATGAGGATTTCCAGGGCCGCCACCCGGCCTCCCCCCCGCTTCTTGCACAGCGTCTGAGACACCACGCCCCTGAGGCTCTCCGAGAGCATGGTGCGCACCTGCGGCTGCCGGTCGGCGGGAAACTGGTCGATGATGCGGTCGACGGTGGAGGGCGCGGTGTTGGTGTGCAGGGTGCCAAACACGAGGTGGCCCGTCTCCGCCGTCTCCAGGGCGATGGAGATGGTCTCCAGGTCTCGCATCTCGCCCACCAGCACCACGTCCGGGTCCTCGCGCAGGGCAGCCCGGAGTGCCTGCTTGAAGGACGCGGTGTGCGTCCCCACCTCGCGCTGGTGCACCAGGCACCGGCGGTTGGGGTGGACGAATTCGACCGGGTCCTCGATGGTGATGATGTGGTGGGCGCGCGTGCGGTTGACGTAATCCACCATCGCCGCCAGCGTCGTGGACTTGCCTGAGCCGGTGGGGCCAGTCACCAGGACGAGTCCCTTGCTGTGGTGGCAGAGCTCGATGACGGCCTTGGGAAGGTTCAGCTCCTCGGTCGTCCGGATGGCCGTCGGCACCTGCCGCATGGCGGCGCCGATTCCCCGCCGGTCATCGAAGACGTTGACGCGGAAGCGGACGCCCGGCATCTCCAGGGCGTAGTCCGTGTCGTGCTCCTTCTCCCACTGCAGCCGGTTCTTCTCCGGAGTGACGGAGTAAATCATCTCCTTCAGCCGGGCCCGTGGGACCGGTCCGTACTCCTCGAGCTGCACCATCTCCCCGTCGATGCGCATGGCCGGCGGCGCATCGCTCGTCATGTGGAGGTCCGAGGCCCTGCGCTCGACGGCCAGGACGAGCAGCTGGTCCATGGCCGCCCGGGGGTCCACCGGCGCCGGCGCCAGGGGCGCTGCCGCGGCCTCGGCGGGGGCCAGCGCGGGCTCCGGCTCGGCCTCCTCGCTGGCCGGGGCCGGCTTACTGCCCGGGCCCCGGGCGGGTGCCGGACGCGCCGCGGCCGCGGACGGCTCGACTGGCGGGGCCGGAGCCACCGGCTCGCCTTCACTGCCCTGTGGCCGGACGAGCGCCCGCACCACGGCCTCCTTGCGCTCGAAGATGACCGCCACCCGGCCAGCGGGCGCCTCGTAGGCGAAGCGGGTGACGCCGGCGGAGGGGAAGCCGTTTCGGATTTCAGCCGGGACGAGCTCGGCGAAGACACCGGCAATCTGCTGGGACGTCAGCTGCTGGCGCAGCACCGGGATGTCGCCTCCGGCGGTGCGCATCAGCACCGGCTGCCCGGAGACGAAGACGAGCTCGCTGCCGCGTTCGCGGTGGAGCCGCTCGAAGATGGGGTCGAGGCGGGCCAAGGGCGGTCGTCAGCTTACGCGACGTCCTCGACTCTTTGGGCGGCTCCCTGCCCATCGGGCAGAAAACGCGCGATGAGCGGGACATGGTCCGACAGCCCCCGGAAGGGGCCACGCCCAAAGGGGGCCGTCCCCTCGAGGTCCACCCAGCGGATGCCGTTGCCGCCGAAGAGGTGGTCGAGGTGCATCCGGAGCCGGAAGAAGCCGGCGGTGGGAAAGCCCCGGCGCGCCTCGGCGTCAATCTGCTTCAGCGTCTCCTGTGCCCCGCCCCAGCCCACCTCGGTGGTGAGGTAGCGGTACACCGGCGAGGCCGGCGAGGAGTTGAAGTCCCCGCACACCACGAAGGGCTCGCTGCCAGCCACCGCCTGGACGTGGGCCGCCAGCTTGCGGGCTTCGTGGAGCTGGTTCTGCCCGAAGCCCATCTTTTCGCGCGCCGACCAGAAGGAGCGGGCAAAAGGCGTGGGGAGGCTCAGGTGGGTGTTGAAGACGTGCAGCACGCTGCCCGAGGGCGTCTCCACCCGTACGTGCGCGCAGATGCGGCTCTGCTTGGCCTGCTTGAGGCGCGCCACGTGGTGGTGGGTGATGGCGTGCGGCGCCGGGCCGTTGTGCCCGCGCACCGTGAGACGCTCCTTGTTCACCAGCACCGCCAGGCCGGTGGTGTAGATGGCCGTCTTTCGCACGCGGTAGGCGTGGGCCGGAAAGTAGTAGGCCTCGTAGGGGAAGGCCTTGTGCCCAGGCGAAACATCCTGCGCCAGCACCTCCATGAATGCCTCGAGCTGCGTCGGGCCCGTCCGCCGGAAGGCCACCGTCGAACGCAGGCTCCTGGTCTCCACCTCCTGCAGGCACACCACGTCGGCGAGCGGGTCGAGCTGCGACAGACGGCGGGCGATGGCATCCATCGAGCGCTTGCTCGTGGCCAGGCCCTTGAGCGCGTGCGCGAAGTACCGGACGTTGTAGCTGACGATGCGGAGCGGCCGCCGAGCCATGGTCAAGCGATGCTAACCTCGACTGCTGCTCCGTGGGGGTAGCGTCGATGTCGGACAACGGGGCTCCCGGGGAGGTTTCGGCGGATGGGGATGAAGGAGCAGGTGGAAGCTCTGGCGCGTCTTCGGGCCCAGAAGGCCGAGATGGGGGGCAGGGAGCGCGTCGCCCGGCAGCACGGGCGCCACAAGCTCGACGCCCGGGCGCGTCTGGCCCTGCTCTTCGACGAGGGCACGGTGCAGGAGCTCGGCGCCCTGGCGGCAGCGGAGGGCCGGCTGTCCGAGGAGGAGGACGCCGCTCGCCCCACCCCGGCCGACGGCGTGCTCACCGCCGTGGGCCAGGTGTCGGGTCGGCCGGTGGCGGCGGCCATTTACGACTTCACCGTCCTCGGGGGCTCCATCGGCGAGGTGGGCGAGCGGAAGGTGACGCGGCTGAGGGACCTGGTCCTCAAGGAGCGTCTCCCTCTGGTGTGGCTGGTGGACTCGGCCGGTGCACGCCTGGAGGCCTCGGAAGTCGACCCCCGGCGACTGGCGGGCTTCGCCGACACCGGCTACCTGTTTCGCGAGCAATCGGTGCTGTCCGGGGTGGTTCCGCAGGTGGCGGCCATGCTTGGGCCAGGCGCGGCGGGCACGGCCTACATCCCGGGCCTGGCCGACTACGTCCCCATGGTGAAGGACATCGGCTCCATCGCCGTGGGCGGCCCCTCGCTCGTCGAATCCACTGTCGGGGAGAAAGTCACCGAGCAGGAGCTCGGCGGAAGCCGGATGCACAACGAGGTCTCGGGCGTCGCCGATGGCGAATTTCCAGACGACGCGGCCTGCATCGCCGCGGTGCGCACCTACCTCTCCTTCTTCCCTCCGCACTGCGGCGAGAAGCCTCCGCGTCAGGCGGCGGCCGACCCCCCCAACCGACGCGACGAGGCCCTGTTGAGCGTGGTGCCGGACAACCCGCGCCAGGCGTTCGACATGCACAAGGTCATCCAGGCGCTCCTGGACGACCGACACTTCTTCCCCATCAAGCCGCGCTTCGCCCGCAACATCATCACCGGCCTTGGCCGCATCGACGGCTTCCCCTTGGGCGTGGTGGCCAACAACTCGATGTTTCTCGGCGGCGTGCTCGACGTTGCGGCCAGCGACAAGGCTGCGCGCTTCGTCGCGCTGTGCGACGCCTTTCAACTACCTCTCCTCTTCCTCCAGGACGTCCCGGGCTTCCTCGTCGGCACGAAGACGGAGCAACAGGGACTGATTCGGCACGGCGCGAGGCTTCTGCAGGCCGTCTCCTCGGCCACGGTGCCGAAATTCACCGTCGTCGTCCGCAAGGGCTTCGGGGCCGGTTACTACGTGATGAATGGCCGGGCCTTCGAGCCGGACCTCCTGGTGGCCTGGCCTGGAGCCGAAATCGGCGTCATGGGGGCGGACGGGCTGGTGGCCATCGCCGGCCGGAAGCTTCTCGAGGCAGCGGGCAGCCCCGAGGCGGCCAAGGCGCTCAAAGAAGAGCTGGCGGCGGGCCTCCGGCCCCACGTCCGCGTCGACCGGGCCGCGGCCATGGGAATGGTGGACGACATCATCGACCCCCGTGACACGCGATGGCAGCTCGCCCTCTCGCTGAGGCGCAGCGTCAACAAGACGGTGGAGCGTCCCTTTCGCCGTCGCGAGGTCCCTCCCCTCTAGCGAGGCTGTCCCGGAGTGAGGGCCGCAAGCCCAGGCGGGGGCCCCGGGGCTCAGGGACGGGTGAAGACCAGGACGGCATTCGTCCCGCCGAAGCCGAGCGAGTTGCTCATCACCGCCTGCACCCGGGCCTCGCGCGCGCGGTTGGGCACGTAGTCCAAGTCGCAGGCTGGGTCCGCCGTCTCCTGGTTGATGGTGGGAGGAAGCACGCCGCGCTCGAGGGCGAGGATGCTCAGGCCGGCCTCGACGCTTCCCGCCGCGCCGAGCAGGTGCCCAGTCATGGACTTGGTGGAGCTCACCGCGAGCCTCCGCGCATGGTCTCCAAAGGCCTGCTTGATGGCCAGCGTCTCGTGGACGTCATTCATCGGCGTCGACGTCCCGTGGGCGTTGAGGTAGCCGACCTCCTCGGGATTCAGTCCCGCATCCCGCAAGGCAAGGCGCATGCAGGAGGCCGCGCGCGCCCCGTCGGTGGTGGGCTGCGTGAGGTGGTGCGCGTCGGCGTTGGCCGCGTACCCCGCCACCTCGGCCAGGATGGGCGCCCCACGGCGCCGGGCGGACTGCTTCTCCTCGAGGATGAGGACGCCAGCGCCCTCGCCGAGGACGAAGCCGTCCCGTCCGCGGTCGAAGGGGCGACTGGCGCCCTGGGGGTCCCCGTTCCTCGCCGAGAGCGCTCGCATCGCCTCGAATCCACCGATGCTCAAGGACGTCACCGCCGCCTCGGCAGAGCCGGCAATCACCGCGTCGGTGCGTCCGCTGCGGATGGACCACAGGGCCTCGCCGATGGCATGCGCGCCGGTGGAGCATGCCGCCACCGGCGCCCAGTTCGGCCCGGCCGCGCCGGTGCGGATGCTCACCAGTCCGGCCGCGGTGTTGGTGAGAATCTGCAGGACGAAGAAGGGCGAGAGCCGGTCGAAACCGCTCTCCAGCGCCTTCACGTGGTGCTCCTGAGCCGAAGCCAGGCCGCCGATGCCAGAGCCGAGAATGACGCCCACCCGCTCCGGGGCATAGCCAAAAGGGCCGTCTCCGATGGGAAGGCCGCTCGATGCCAGGGCCATCTCGGCCGCGGCAAGCGTGTACTGGACGAAGAGGTCCAAGCGACGCGCCTCCTTGCGGTCCATCCACCGGCTCGCGTCAAAGTCCTTCACCTCCGCGGCGATGCGCGTCTTCAGCGGACCCGGCACGAAGCGGGTGATGGGTGCGACGCCGGACTTCCCGGCCAACAGGGCCTCCCAGGTGGGCTCGACCCCCGTCCCGAGGGGTGTGACGAGCCCCAGTCCGGTGACCACCACCTGGCGCGCTTCCATGCCGCTCAGACTCTCACAGGCAGGCCGTCGGTGGCCTCTTCGATGCCCGGGTGTGATTAAACGGCCGGGGTGTACGTCAGAGGGCGTGTGAAACCTGGACCGAGGTCGACCATGGCGTTACAGCGCTTCCTCTCCGCGGCCGCCGTCCTGGCCCAGCTGGCCGTTCTCGGTCCGGCCAGGGCACAGACGGCAGCGGACCCGGGCGCCGGCTGGCCCCGACAAATCGACTCCGTGGCCGGGAGCATCGTCGTGTACCAGCCCCAGCCCGAGGCGCTCGAGGGAAGCACCCTCACCCGGCGGGCCGCCTTTTCCCTGACGCCCAAAGGGAAGACGGCGCCCGTCTTCGGCGCGATGTGGTTCAGCGACGAGGTCGGCATCGACCGCAGCCAGGGCCTGGTGCGCATCCTCAGCACCAAGGTGACGCGCGTCCGGCTCCCGGATGCCACGGCCAACGACGAGAAGTCCTTCGCCGTGGAAATCGAGCGCGAGGCGCCGAAGTGGAATCTCTCGATTCCGCTCGATGCCCTCAACCAGGCCCTGAAGCAGGTGCAGGACGAACGCACTGCGGCGGATGACTTGAAGTCGGACCCGCCAAAAGTCGTCTTCGCGAGCGAACCCACCGTCCTCGTCCTCCTGGACGGTCAGCCCATCCTGCGACCCATCAAGAAGACCGGAATCCAGAGCGTGGTGAACACGCCCTACCCGCTCTTCTTCGAGCCCGAGAGCAAGCTCTACTACCTGACGAATGGCTCGCTCTGGTACCAGACCCCGGACCTGCTCCATGGCAGCTGGGAGGTCATCGCCAAGCCGCCGCAGACGCTCCTCGACGTGGTGATGAAGGGCGACAAGCAGGACCAGAGCGCTCCCGCACCCCAGGACGTCGCACCGCCGAAAATCCTCGTCGCCACCGAACCGACCGAGCTCATCGTCACCCAAGGGGCACCCAACTTCGCCCTCATCACCGGCACCCAGCTCCTCTACGTCACCAACTCCGAGGAAAACCTCTTCCGGGACTTGACGAGCCAGAGGCTCTACCTCGTCCTGTCCGGCCGCTGGTACACCGGCCCCGGCTTCAACGGGCCCTGGACATTCGTCCGCTCCGACCAGTTGCCACCCGACTTCACGCGAATTCCGCCCGCCTCGCCGAAGGGAGACGTGCTGGCCTTCGTCTCGGGCACGAGCCAGGCCAAGGATGCGGCCCTGGACACCGCCATTCCCACCACGGCCGAGGTGAAGCGAGACGCCCCCGGGCCGACCATCCAGTACGACGGGCAGCCGCAATTTCAGCCCGTCCCGGAGACCTCCATGTCCGCGGCGGTGAATACGCCCGCCTCCGTCCTCCTCATCGACGGGAAGTACTACGCCTGCGTGGAAGCCGTCTGGTACGTCGGCGATGGACCGCAGGGCCCGTGGCAGGTGGCGACATCGGTGCCGGCGGAGGTGCAGAAGATTCCTCCGTCGAGCCCTCTCTACAACGTCAAGTACGTCACCATTTACCAAGCCACTCCGGACACGGTGTACGTCGGCTACACGCCGGGCTACCTCGGCGCCTACGCCTGGAATGGGGCGGTGGTGTACGGGACGGGCTTCGTCTACGCGCCCTACTACTCGCCCGTCGTCTACTACCCGAGGCCATTCACCTGGGGCTTCCACGCGACCTACAACCCCTACACCGGCTGGGGTTATGGCGTCGGCGTCAGCACCGGCTTTCTCTATTTCGGCACCCGCTGGGGAGGCGGCTACTACCACCCCGGCTGGAGGTACGGCGGCGGCTGGTACGGCGCCGGTGGCTTCCGCGCCCCGCCGCCACGCCCGGGTGGCGGCTGGTACGCCGGCGGCTACCACCCGGCCGGCCGAGCCGGGTTTTCTGGAGGCGGCTTCCACCAGGCGAGCCTCTACCAGCGGCCGGCCAATGCCAGGGCGGTGGTGGGCGCACGCCCCGGGGGCATTGCCACCGCGCCGCGACCCGCCTCGCCGGCTGGAAACCCCGCCGGCCAGCAGGGCCAGCGGGCCGCCTCCCCCAGCGGGCAGGCCGAGCGCGCCACGCCCAGCCAACATTCCTCGACCTCCACCGCGCAAGCTGGGGCGGCCAAGGGCGGTGCTGCCCCCCATCCTGCCGCGAAGAGCTCAGCCCCGAAGAGCCAGGGCCCGAAAAACTCAGGCCCCAAGGCTCCGCATCCCCACGGCGGCGGCGGCAAGAAGCCGCGCTAGGCCGGACGGCGCCAGGCGAGGCTGACGAAGAAGCAGCCCGCCGCCACGGCGATGATGAGGGGCCCGGTTGGCCGGTGGAGGATGGAGGCCAGGGCCGTCCCGGCCAGCGTCGAGCCGACGGAGACACCCACCGCCAGAAGAAACATCGCGCGGATGTTGCCCGCCAGGTGCTTGGCGGTGGCGGCCGGGATGATGATGAGCGAGCCCATGAGCAGGACGCCGAGGTAGCGCAGCCCGAGGGCCACCGTCAGCGCGAAGGCGACCAGGAAGCCGAGGTTGAGGCGCTCCACGTGAATGTTCACCGTGCGCGCCAGGTCCGGCGAGACGAGCGCGATTAACAGGCGGTTGCGCGCCCAGACGAGAAACACCACCACCGCCAGCGGCGCGAGCAGCCCGAAGACGAGCTCCGTCGGCCGGACGACGCCGGGCTTTCCGAGGAGCGCGTCGATGAGCTCCTCACCCGAGGCCAGCATGCTTCCCACGGCCAGGGCGAAGGAGAAGACGACGCCCACCACCGTCTCGGTGGAGATGCCCGTGCGTTGCTCGAGGCCCCAGATGAGGACGGCCCCCACCAGAAGCATGGCCACCCCGCCGATGACGGGGTTGAGGTGAAGGACGAGCGCCAGGCCGATGCCGGGCAGCGCCACGTGCGACATGGCATCAGCCGCCAGCGTCATTCGTCGCATGACGGCAAAGCAGCCGACGACGCCGGCGGCGACGGCCATGCCGCTCGACAAGAGGAGCGCGCTAGGGTCCATGCACGTCGTGCAGGTAGTGGTCCATGGGAGCCCCGTAGGTACGCTCCAGCGTCTCCGGGGTGAGAATCTGCCGGGGCGGCCCGAAGCAGCTCACCCCGCGTCTCCCGAGACAGAGGACGAGGCCCGCCATCCGGTAGACGAGACTGAGCTCGTGGGAGATGAGGATGACGGTGAGCTTCTCCTCCCGCTGCAGGCGCTCGACGGTGGCGTAGAGGAGCTCCTCACCGGGTTCGTCGATGCCGGTGGTCGGTTCGTCGAAGAGGAGCACGTTGGGGTGTCCGAGGAGCGCGAAGGCCAGAAGCAGCCGCTGGAATTGTCCGCCCGAGAGCCCCCCGATGGGCCGGCGCGCAACCTCGTGCCCGAGATTGACGAGGCGGGTGACGCGCTTCACCTCGGACACGCTCGCCTTCACCAGCGCCGCCTTGGCGTGGAGGAAGTCCCGGCCGCTGAGCGGCAAGTCCCGCTCCAGGTCCAACCGCTGGGGGACGTAGCCGAAGCGCGTCCCCTCCGCCCAGGCCACCGTCCCGGTGGAGGGGAGCGAGCCGATGAGCGCCTTGAAGAGCGCCGTCTTGCCGGCGCCATTAGGCCCGATGACGGCCATGGTGGCGCCGTCCGGGACGGAGAAGCTCAGGCTGCGCAGCACCTGCGTCTTGCCGAAGCGAACTCCCAGGGAGCTGACGACGAGGCGGTCGGGCACGGGTGGGGCTCGTGACTCTAGCCGAGCCGGAGAAGCTCCCGCGCCTGGGCCGGCGTCGCGACGTCACGTCCGGCAGCGCGGGCACGCCGGGCGGCCTCCGCCACCAGCTCCCAGCTCCCCTTCGCCAGCACGCCCTTGGAGAGGTAGATGTTGTCCTCCAGCCCCACCCGGCCGTGCCCGCCTTTGTGGGCCGCGAGTTCCGCCATCGGTAGCTGGTGTCTCCCCACCCCGGCCACGGTGAAGCTGCTCCTCGCCGGAAGGGAGGAGATGAGGAAGTCCAGGGCGCGCTCGGTGGCGCCGAGGGCGCCGGGGACGCCGAGGACGAAGTCGTAGTGGGCGGGCAGGTCGACGAGGCCCTCTCTGGCCAGGGCGTCCGCCTCCTCCACCATGCCCGCGTCGAAGCACTCAATCTCCGGCCGGATGCCCAGCTCGCGAATCCGCCGGGCAATCTCCCGCACCAGCGGCCTCGGGTTACTGAAGACCTCGTCGCCGAAGTTGACCGAGCCGGTGGTGAGGGTGGCCATGTCCGGCCGGTCCCCGCCGGTGAGGCGCAGAGGGCCGCAGCGCTCGTCGACGTCCATGCCCACCGCGCCACCGGTGGAGGTCTGCACCAGGATGTCGCACCGCTTCCGGATTTCTCGCACCGCCGCCCGGAAAAGCTCCGTCTCCTGGGACGGCGTCCCGTCCGGCTTCCGGACGTGGATGTGCACCATCACCGCCCCCGCCTCGCGACAGCGGGCTGCCTCCTCGCCGATTTCCTCGGCGCTGATGGGCAAGTAGGGCGTCTGCTCCCGCGTCGTCTCCGCCCCGACCATCGCCGCGGTGATGAGGTAGGGCGTCACGGCTTCGTCCGCTGCTTGGCCAGGGGGACAACGCAGGTGCCGGTGGCGCGGCAGACGACGATGGGCTCGGCCAGCGACTCGGCGGCGGAGTTCGAGACCTCGGGCAACGGGCGAACGACTTTTCGTGCCTCGAAGCGCATCTTCCGGCTGGTGCGGCCGACTTCCGTAATCCACCCTTCGGCCTCGATGAAGTCCCCGGCGAAGACTGGAGCCAGGAATTCGACCGACTCGTAGGCGCGGAACAGCCCCTCGTCCCCGTCCTGGAGGATGCAGAGCTCGGTGGCCACGTCTCCGAAGAGACCTAGCATCCGCGCGCCATCCACCAGCTGGCCGCCGTAGTGGGCATCGTGACTGCTCATCCGCAAACGGAGTCGTGCGCTCACTGGGTTCACGTCGGCTCTCCCTCGTAGTGAAGCCCCGCCGGCTCCTTGCCCAGCCGCTTGAGCATGGCGTGGACGATGAAGTTGGCCACGTCCGAGGGCTTCGTGCCCGGCCCGAAGCCCGCGTCGAAGCCGAGCTCCAGGGCAAGCTTATGGTCGACACGCGGTCCGCCAAGCAGGAGCAGCGTCTTTCCGGCGAGGCCCGCGGCGCGGGCGGCGTCGATGAATTGCCGACTGTTGTCCTTGTGGACGTCCCGCTGGGTGACCACCTGGGAGACGAGGATGGCGTCGGCCTTCTGCGACTTGGCCCTCTGGATGAGGTCCTCGTTGGGAACCTGGCTCCCGAGGTTGTAGGCCTCGAAACCCGGGTAGCGCTCGAGCCCGTAGTCGCCGGCGTACCCCTTCATGTTGAGGATGGCGTCGATGCCCACGGTGTGCGTGTCCGTCCCGGTGCAGGCCCCGAAGACCACCACCCTCCGTCCCACGTCGCTCTCGATGAGCTGGTTCAGCTCATCGAAGCCAAGCTTTCGGAAGACCACCTCCGGGACGTCGATGGCCGCGTAGTCCAGCACCACCGGGCTGCGCGCGTAGACGACGAAGAAGGTGTACTGGTTGGCCGCCGCTTCGGCCGAGGCCACCTTCACATCCTGGAGGCCGAGCCCCTTGCAGTACTGGAGCGCCGCCTCCTTGGCCTTCTCCGAGAGCGCGACGGGCAGCGTGAAGGAGAGCTGCAGCACGCCGTCGTCCCGGCGGTCTCCGTAGGCACGCAAGGGCTGCTTCGGAGCGCTCATGCCCGCACGCCCTCGAGGAGCTCGAGGAAGGGGTTGAAGTAGTCCGGGGCCTTCTCGATGACGCCCTCCAGCCCCTTCCCACCCGTCTCGGTGCGCTTCACGTCGCCGAAGTGGCCCCGCCCGATGGCCACCACCAGGCCATCCTTGCGGCACTCCTCGAGCAGCTGCATGGCCCGGCCAAAGACGTCGCGGGCCCGGGTGGCGATTTTCCCGTCCTCGCGGACGGTGAATTCCTCGTCGATGCCGCGGGCCGCCCGGTGGATGTAGGCCGCCGACTTGAGGGCCACGTAGCGGTCCGCCAGGAGCGGCGTGTGCATGGCCTCGGTCATCATCCCCAGAAGCTGGATGCCCTGCCGCGTCCAGACCGCCACCAGGTCCGCCATCACGTCGTAGGCGTGGCTGAAAAAGATGTCGGTCTCCTTGTGCTTGGTGGGCGGCATGTACTTGAGGGGCGCGTCCGGGAAACACCGGCGCACGAGCATCGCCTGGCTAAGCTCGAGGAGGAGCGTCTCCGGCCGAGCCGGGTCAATCTCGTAGCTGTGGCCGAGGCCCAGCTGCCAGTCGGCGAGGCCGGCGCGGCGGGCGAAGGCCTCGTTGATGAACTGACTGGCGATGACGGTGTGGGCAGCGTCATAGGCGTCGGCGGTGGTGATGTAGTTGTCCTCGCCGGTGTTGATGATGATGCCGGCCAGGGCGCAGATGCGGCGGCTGAAGTACTGGTCGATGAAGGTCCGCCGCATGTTGATGTCGCGGAAGAGGATGCCGTACATGGCGTCGTTGAGCAGCATGTCCAGCCGCTCGTACGCCGCGCAGAAGGCAATCTCCGCCATGCACAGCCCGGAGGAGTAGTTGGTGAGCTGGATGTAGCGCTTCAGCCGACGGCTCTCCTCGTCGAGGGCCTCGCGCATGATGCGGAAGTTCTCCTGGGTGGCGTACGTCCCGCCGTAGCCTTCGGTGGTGGCTCCGTGGGGCACGTAGTCCAAAAGGGACTGGGCCGTGCTGCGGATGACGGCGATGACGTCGGCACCCGCCTGGGCCGCGGCGCGCGCCTGGTCCACGTCGTCGTAGATGTTGCCGGTGGCCACAATGACGTACTTGTGCGGCGCAGCCGACATGGGGAATTGCTCCCGCAGCGCGTCCCGCTGGCCGATGCGGCGCCGGAGCTCCTCGGTGGCCGAGTGGGCCTCCCGGCGAACGGCCTGGCGCAGGTTTCCCTCCGCCTCAGCAGAGAGCGGCTGGAGCCTCTCCAGAGGAAGGGCAGCGAGGCGCTCCACGGCGTCCAGCGGGCTGCGCGCGCCGAGCTGCAAGGCGCGGCCATACCAGTAGGCGGCGCCGCGGTTGAGGACACCTGCCGCCTTGAGGCGGTCGGTCATGAGGTTGGGAAGGGGCACACCGCTCGGGCCGGCGTCGGACATCCCGAAGAGGCGCAGGACGGTCCGCTCCACCGAGACGGTGGTGTTGCGCCGGATGAGCTCGAAGACGGGCTCGATGACTTCCTGAGCCACCTCGCGCGACCGGGCAATCTCGGCGTCCTGGACGAAGGGGCCTGGCATGGCAGGGCTTGCGGCTAGCACGGGCCCCGAGGGCCACGCCAGCCCCCGGCCACCCTTGGCGAATGCGCCGCGTCAGCGGCCGCCCGCGGCTCCCCAAGCGCTACACGTAGCGCGCCGCGAAGAGCTCACGCAACCGCGTGTCGGTGCGCAAGAGGTCCAGCGTCAGCTCGGCATGGCCCGGCACGTAGCCGTTGCCCATGAGCAGCGTCACGTCCTTGCCCACGCCCTCGGCACCGAGGGTTGCCGCGGTGAAGGAGGTGGCCATGGAGAAGAAGAGCGCCGTCCCCCCGTCGCGCACCGAGAGGATGGTGGCCATCTCGGTGTTGGGGACGGAGGCGCAATTCACCACCAGGTCGCACAGCGCGCCGTCCGTCGCCGCCTGGACGGCCGCCAGCACCGCCACGGCCTGGGTCGCGTCGACGCGCAGTGCGACATCGCACAGGCCGAGGCCGCGCAGCGTATCCAAGGCGGCCTGGGAGATGTCGATGGCCAGGAGCTGGCCCTTGCCGGCCAGGGAACGGCGCGCCTGCGCCAGGGCGAGCGCCCCGCTCTTTCCGGCGCCGAGGATGGCCACCTGCATGCCGGGGTGGACGAGGGTCTGGACCAGGGCCGGCGCACCGCAGACATCCAGCGCGGCGAGGGCCAGGGTGTCCGGCATGTCCGGCGGCAGCCGCGCGAAGAGTCCGCTGGCAAAGAGGATGGCGTGACCGCGCACGTCCACGCGGTCCTGCGCGAGGTGGACCTCCGTCACCTCGTCGAGGTGCAGCGGCGTGAGCGAGAGGCTCACCAGCGTCGCGATTCGGGCGCCCGGCGCGAGCCGCCCGCGTGCGGGGTGCTCGCTGCCCACCTCGCGGACGCGGCCGATGAGCATGCCGCCCGAGCCGGTGACGGGGTTCTGCATCTTCCCGCGGGCCCGGACAATCTCCTCGATGGACGCCGCCACCTTCTTCGCATCCCCGCCGGCGGCCTCCTTCAGCTGCCGGAAGGAGGCGGCGTCGATGTTGAGGCAGTCCACGTCGATGAGGAGCTCGGAGGGGCGCACCGGAAGCGCGGCGTCGAGGGCCTTCGCTCGCTGCGGGAGGACCCCCGGCTCATCGAGGACGCGTCCGAGTCCGTAGGGGTCGCTGACTGCCATGCACCTTCGTGCGCTATCACCCTTTGCCTTCCCCGGAAAAGCCTTCGGAGCGCACGGCGAGGAGCGGCCGTGCTCAAACCGGGGAGCCCGGCCGCCTCCATGGTGGCGGGCCGAGGTCCACCGGGCGAGGGCATGAACGCCTTCCGCGTCCGCCCTCGCCCCCTCAACTGGATTGCGAAGTCAGAGCCGGTCGGCCAGTGCCCGGTCGAGCCGGTCATAGCTCTTCGACCAGCCCTCCCTCATGCCGACGCCGAGCGCCTTGTCCCGTGCCTCCTTCGTGGCAAACAGGACGGTGCAGGTCATCGTCGTGAGTCCTGCCTCTTCGGTGAGCACCAACGTGTTGAGCGTCTCCGGCCAGTCGCATCCCCAGGACTCGGTGCGCACCAGTCGCTCCGGCGGCTCGATGTGCTGAAAGACGCCTCGCATGTGCATCTCCTGTCCGTCGCGATGCCGGTACCCGTAGTGCCAGGCGCCTCCGGGCCGGAGGTCCACGGTGCAGACGGGCATGGTCCAGCCGTCCGGGCCGAGGACCCACTGCTGCAGGTGCTCGCTCTTCGTCCACGCGTCCCACACCAGGCGTCGGGGCGCATTCACCACCCGGATGGAGACAATCTCCCGGTCCGAAGGCGTCAAGAAGGTCGTCACTCCAACTCTATTTTTCTCGGCCATGCGTCCTCTCCTTGGTTTTCAGGGTCTCCAGGTAGCCGTCGAGCCTCTGGAAGCTCGCGTCCCAGAAGCGGCGGTACGTCTCGGCCCACTCCGCGACTTCCTTGAGGGGCCCGGCGCGGAGTCGACACGGTCGCCACTGTGCTTCCCGGCCGCGCGTGATGAGGCCCGTGCGCTCAAGCACCCGCAGGTGCTTGGAGACGGCCGGGCCGCTCATGGCGAAGGGCGCCGAGAGCTCCTTGACCGTCGCCGGGCCGCGACTGAGGCGCGCGAGGATGGCCAGCCGCGTGGGGTCGGCCAGGGCGGCGAAGGTGGCGCTGAGAGTCTGCGAGCCCTTGGTCATTAACCACGAGGTTATATAACCTTATGGTTAACTGCAAGCGTCGACCTGCCAGGCCCTTCCTGCTCAAGACACCGCGGACGGCCGGCCCTGGAGGCACTGCCGACTGTCGGCTGGAGAGGCCCGGGCGGGGATGGCCCCCCGCCCGCACGCTTCAGCCGCGCGCCAGCCGAGGCAGGAGAAGGCGGAGCGAGGCCTCGAAGCGGTAGGAGGTCCCCATGTGCCCGTCCTCGTATTCCTCGTGCGTCACCGCCGCGCCGGCACGGGCGAGGGTGCGCTCCAGCATGCGGGCGCCCCAGCGAAGGCCGAATTCGTCACGCGTCCCGCAGTCGATGAAGAGCGTCGAGAGAGCGACGAAGGGAGCGGGCTGTTGCGCGACGAAGCGCACCGGGTCCTCCGAAAGCCACCGTTCCCAGACGGCCGGGCGGAGGGCACCCGTTTCCAGCTCGAAGGGGAGCTCGATGCCCAGGGGCTCTCCCGCCTTCGGCGAGAAGGCGGCGGCCATGGCCAGGGCATTCACCACCGCGTGGTCCTCTCCGGCCATCTTCGTCGCCCGCGTCCTGGCGACGAAGCCCTGCCACCAGGCCTCGACGCCGCCCGCCTTGAGGAGCGCGCCGGAAGCCTTGGGGAAGTCGGGCAGGAAGCAGTACTCGAAGTAGGCGTCCCCCGAGTGCGCGGCCAGGTGTCCGAAGACATCCGGGTGGTGGCGCACCAGCTGCCAGCCGCCGTAGCCGCCGGAGCTGCGGCCCACCACCGCGCGTGCCTCCCGCCTCGGGACGGTGCGAAACCGGGCCTCCAGCCAGCCGAGGACATCCTTCACCACCGCGTCCCGGTACCGCCCGGTGGCAACGCTGTTGGCCCACTGGCTTCCGCCAAGCGCCGTCCACCCGTCCGGAAAGACGCCGATGCAGGGCGGCAGTCCAGCCTCGGCGATGAGATGGTCCAGGCGCTCCGGCACCGTTGGGGAGAAGGGCGAGACGGATAGCCAGGAGACCGCCGAGCCGAGGAAAGCGTGCAGAAACACCACCACCGGGTAGCGCGCTTGCGAGCCGGCATACCCGGGAGGCAGGTACACCGCGCACGGTCGCTCGACGGGGTCGCCGAGCGCGTTCCCGGCCAGCGCCGGGCACTGCACCTGATGCAGCTCGAGCGTTCCCTTCACGGTGGCGGTGCGGCCTTGGCCAGCACCGCCATGACAGCCTTGAGGTCCTCCCAGCAGGGCTTCTTCTCCGCTGGGTTTCGCAACAGGTACGCCGGGTGGAAGGTGGGCATGAGCCGCATGCCCTGGTAGGTGCGCCACTGGCCACGCAGCCGGGTGATGGGAGTCGCCTCGCGAAGAAGGGTCTGGGCGGCGAATTTTCCCAGCGCCACCACCACCTCCGGGCCGATGCTCTGAAGCTGCG